>Ga0187770_10002695_pt1 | contig 10011 bp, 13 predicted proteins | sample 0116_SJ02_MP02_2_FD_133154 | JGI IMG/M metagenome (GOLD analysis project Ga0187770, IMG submission 133154) | Tropical peat soil microbial communities from peatlands in Department of Meta, Colombia - 0116_SJ02_MP02_20_MG | ecosystem: Environmental > Terrestrial > Soil > Wetlands > Peat | place... | reverse complement strand
TCCTTAAACCGGCGACTACGCTCGGAACCGCAACAGTCAACGACATCAACGCCATGAGAAGTGCCCACTGAAAGTTCGTGATTTCGAGATTCTCAATTGCGTAGATGATGAAGTATGTACTGCATCCGACAACTAGACTATTGAAGGCAGCGTTGGATACGAACAGGTAATAGACGGATTTCGGAGTTTTACTCCAGATGTTCAGGCTCTCTTTCACAGCTTCGGGATACTCTTTGAAAGCTGCCAAGAGACTTGGACGTGTATCGCGGTTTCCGTTGAGTGAGGGCAACGTTTCTTTCAGCTTAACCCTTAAGAATGCAGCTGCAAAATAGGCGATCATCGCTAAAGAATAAGCGATCCGCATGCCAATGTTCAAGTTGAACACCAAAACCAGGTATCCCGCGATGAGTGCCGCAGGCAGTCCAACAAGATTTGTTATCACCGCCTGCACAGAAAAACCTGTACCGCGATTTCCAGGGGAAACCGAGTCAAGCATGATGGCAAACAATGCCGGCTGGTATAACAGGCAAAAATTTTGAATTACCGTTCCCACGACTATCAGAGGCCAAGAAGGCGCGAAAATGAAGAAGACGTATGCCAAGGCAACTCCGAAAGTCATGGTGTACACGAGCCATCGGCGTCCATGCTTGTCTGCAAGATACCCACCTGGAAGTTGAACCAATGCGATAGCGATTAGTCCCGAGAAAGCGATTACCCCTAGAAGGAAGTCGTTTGCGCCGAGAGTGGTTTTGAAGTACTCGTTTGCATAGGTGCCAGGAATGGGGCCTGCAGCATTCATCAGAATCCAAGTAATGACCATTATTAGAAAATTGCCCGTGAGGAACGCGTACCGATTGCGGAGGCGACCGAACAAACCCATCGGAGACTTTCATGCATTACAACAATATAAGCAGAGACTGCATCAACAAGTGAAATGCCGAAGAGAGCAGGCTCATTAGCGCGCGCCTCTCTTCATACTTCTTGTGATCCAAGACCCCCAAACCACCACACCAACCCTGGTCCCTTCCGCGCGCTGAGGGCACTCCAATACTTTTTCAGCTTCCATCACATCACAACTTCAGACGTGGACATTCAAATGGGTCGATGATTCCCCAAAAAAGGGGGAACTGCGGGAGACATCGCCTCACTTAAGCTGCATATTACGATTTATGACTTATTACTAGACATTCACCCACGTCTTCGAGCAGTCCTGCGCGAGGCTCCCGCAAATCATAAGAACTCTATACCTCAGAGTGTTAAGAAGACGCCGCGTGTTTTCTGGGTGAAAGGTTTGGTCAAAGATGAACTCTGGGTGGGGATAGATCTTGGGGGCACTTGGGTAAGAGTTGCTGTTTCGGACGAGAACGGGCACTTCGTCGCGAAAACCAGTGAAAAAGTTGACAAAAGCAGTGCCAAAGCAATAAGTAACCAGATGATCAGACTTACTCGTTTTCTATGTAAAGAGCACGGCTTTGAAGTCAAATCTTTAAAGGGTGTTGGCATCGCAGCCACGGGTCCCCTGGTCCAAGGGGAAGGCGTACTCATTCACCCGACTGCTATGCCGTTTGACAGTGTGCCCATCACGAGGCCCATCTCAGACGAATTGGACGTGCCGTCATGCTTGATCAACGATGCTGCGGGGGCGGCTCTAGGCGAAAAAATGTTCGGCGCTACGAAAGGATTAGACAACTATGCTTACGTAACCATAAGCACGGGCATAGGCTGCGGAGCGATTGTCAACGGCACCCTTCTTTTAGGAAAAGATGGGAACGCTCATGAAGTCGGTCACATCGTCATAGACTATGAAGGCCGGCTTACATGTGGCTGCGGAAGACGTGGGCACTGGGAAGCCTACTGCTCAGGGAGTAACATCCCAAACTTCATCAGAATGCGGCTCAAGGACGAGCCCAGAAAAACAGTGGAGGAAAGTTTGCTTTTCAGAATGGTAGGAGGAGACTTGTCGAGGTTGAGTGCGGTTGACCTGTTCGCCGCTGCAGAAAAGGCCGACAACATATCGGCAAGACTGGTTGAGGAGATTGGGGTTTTAAACGCGATTGGCTTTGCGAACGTGATAAACGCTTATGATCCATCACTCATCACGGTTGGAGGCACCGTGACGCTTAAGAACAGAGCGATGATTCTGAATCCGATAAGAAAACACGTGAAGGACTATGCCTTAAACAGAATCCCGAAAATAAAGGTTACACCTCTCGGCGACGATGTCGGCCTTTACGGAGCCGTCGCCGTCGCTTTGACGTGCATATCAGGCGTTGACAACACAAGACTCCATGATGAAATTCCACCGCGCTAGCCGAGCCAGAAGCAGTGCCCGTCCTTGAAAATCTGATTTCGAAGTCAACCTTTCAGTTGCCAGTAGGCACGCATGAGCTGTGCGCGATTAGCGCAAGTATTTAATAGAAATGGTAGCTAACGCAGGTGTATGATGAAGCGTGTACTGGTTCTTGCAGCGCATCCTGACGACGATATCATCGGGTGTGGTGGTAGCCTAGCAAGACATGTGAAACTTGGAAATCGGGTCTCTGTCTGTTACATGACGTCTGGGGAAGCTGGCAGTTTGGACTACTCAAAAGAGGAATTGTCAAGAATTAGAGAAGGGGAAGCTAAAAACGCTGCTCAGGTAATTGGTTTCAAAGATCTGACCTATTTGAGAAATCCAGATGGCTATCTGCAGTACAGTCAGAGCAATTTGAAGAAGCTAGTTGAGTTAATCAGAAAGAAGCAACCGAACGTAGTTTATGTTCACCACCCCTCCGATGGTCACCAGGATCACAGAGCGACTTCCCAGCTCGTGAATGAAGCATTAGCTAGAGCGAGTGCACGCCTATTCCAAGAGTACTCAGGAGCTCCTTGGACTACGGAGACTGTCTTTTCCTATGAAGTCTGGACGCCTCTTTTAGACTTCGAGTACGTGGAGGACATTTCCGAATTCATCGACAAGAAAACCACTGCCTTGAGGAAGCATGAGTCACAGATGAAGAATGCTCGGTACGATGAAGCCTTTGAAGGCCTGGCCAGATACCGAGGAGCAATGACCGGAAAAGGCAAGTACTGCGAAGTCTTCAAAGTCACAAAGATGTCTGGTCTACCTTAGCCGCTGTTTTCGGCACGTCTTGAGACAACTTAAAGTCTAGGCCGCTGATATGTGGTTTGACGTTTTAACTCTTGCATCCGGGATAGAACATAATTCCACAATTTTTAAATCTGTTCTTGCGGAAAATACTATGATGCGAGAAGGAGAAGGGTGAGACTGGAGAGAGGGGAGCGGCCACTAGACTTCGTACGACCGTCGATGACCCTCTTCCTCGCAACATGAACGCTTCCATCCTCTTTTGTCCCTCTTGGGCAAGCGTTTTCGGTTATTTTCCGTTGTTTTTCAGTTTCAGAACGTTTAAATTTCGGTTTGTCTATTGTTCTTTGGGAGAAGGGGGTTCAGACAACTCCTTACAAAGGCGTGCATTGGTGAGTTTATTGATTGAACCTGAACAACACATCAGCGCCAACCATCGTGGCAATTTCGACATCATCGCAGACATACTGGATGCTTCTAGCGGGGGGGCTAAGAAGACTAATCTGATGTACCGCTGCAACCTGAGCTTTAAACAATTGAAAGGTTACTCGGGTTTTCTCCTTGGGACTGGACTGTTGCGCTTGAACGGCCGGACGAGCAAGTCTGACGCCGCAACGTTTGAGGTTACTGAAAAAGGTAGAGAATTCCTGAAAGCCTACAGGGGCTTGAAGGCCCTTATGAAGTAGCCTTTTGAGCAAGGAATTTTCGAACGGCTTCTTCAATCCTAATCTTGTTTTTCGTCTCATCAATTGCCACGAACTCGTATTCTTCCAGAAACAGTGCAATTTGCTGGATTTGGTCCTTGTTCAACTTCATTTTCCTTCGAATTCCCTGCAGCGTGTGCCATTCTCCGTCGCTTAGCATCTCTAGGACTCCCGCAATCTTGAAAGCCATCTGCAGGTCCAGCAGCAACTCATTGTTGGGCATGTGTTTAAAGCCTTTCTGATGTTATCTTAGAGAAGTTTTTTCTAGAACATTATTATCGTATCCACCTCAACTTCGGCGTCGAACACGAATTTCAAGATCAAGGGCAATGGAGTCTGAGTGGTCTTCAGTAAAGGCTTTAACGAATGTAGTCGTATGCAAGAACGATGAGCTTTGATGAGGCAGTACAATTGGCTGGAGATACTGGTTCAGTGCAAGAACAGGATTCAAGAGCAAATCGCGCCGCTGCTTGAAACGCTGGATGAACCTCAGCCAGACTTGGGCGTCGGTGCAGGCGGGGATCCAATCAAGAAGATAGACTTGGCAGCTGAAAATGCCATCGTCGGCACGTTAACAGGGCGAGGGGTCTCTTTTATCTTGATAAGCGAGGAATCCGGTGTGCGGCAATACGGCGAGAACCCTCAAGGATGCTACGTGACGGTTGATCCGATTGACGGTACGACAAACTTGATGAGGAGACTTCCCTTCTACGCAACCTCAATGGCATTGTCTGAGAAACCGTTCCTGAATGATGTACACTCTGCCTTGGTCGCTGATCTATTCCATGATGTAACGTACACGGCGCAGAAGGGGAAGGGCTCCTGCCGCGACGATGAAAAGATCTCTCCGTCCCGCAACGTTTCGCTTGAAGACGCCGTGGTAGGCATGGACCTGAACAGCTACAAAGTGGATAGGATTGCTCCCAGACTGACAGGGTTGATTAGGAAAACGAAGCACATACGACATTTCGGGGCTAACGCGCTGGAACTATGCTACGTGGCGGATGGGTCTACTGACGCTTTTGTTGACATTCGTGGAAAGTTGCGTACCACGGACGTGGCTGCCGCATGCCTGATTGTGAAGGAAGCGGGTGCAATCTTGACAAGGCCGAATGGAATGCCCTTAGATGCCAAGCTGGATCCGGGGCAGAAAGTGGAGTTCGTAGCCTCGGCTAACGCCGAAATGCACAGGAGAATACTGGCTTTGGTCAAGCCTGGAAAGGAAGAAGAATGATAACCCCCCTGCCGCCGTATCCGGCAGCATTCCTGAAATCGCGTGGAACGCGGCTCATGGCCATAGCCGATCTGCACTTAGGGTGGGAGATGTCTCTTTCAGGAGAGGGCATACACGTTCCCACGCAGACGCCGAAGCTTCTGAAGAAGCTCATCGAGGTAATATCTGAACACAGGCCGGATGAAATTCTCATATTGGGCGACGTAAAGCACACGGTTGCAACGGCCGAGAAGATGGAGTGGCGTGACATCCCTGACTTCTTCAACCAATTAAGGAACCATGTACAACGAATATCCGTCATTCGTGGAAACCATGACGGAAACCTTGAGCCTTTACTGCCTGAGGGAATAACACTTCTGCCGGCAACCGGCGTGGCCTTCGATGACGTGGGTTTTTTCCACGGGCACCAGTGGCCTTCGCCAGCCCTTCTAAGATGCAAAACGCTAGTAATGGGGCACGTTCACCCAGTTGTGGTGTTTCGCGACCCCGCGGGGTTCAGAGTGACTAGGCAAGTTTGGGTGAAAGCAGAATGTGACGGAACCATGCTTTCCAAGGTTCTCCTTCAGAAACACAGAACCAAGGTTGGAACCGCTTCAGACGAGACTTTCCATAAAAATTACGTGGCGAAGCCCAAGACCTCACAGCTTCTCATAATGCCCTCTTTCAACGATTTCTTAGGAGGCAGGCCGTTAAACGAGAGGAGGGCCTCCGGAAGGTTCAAGGCTGAGATGGTTACCGGCCCCGTTCTCAGATCGGAAGCCGTCGGTATGAGGGCCGCGGAAGCGTACCTGCTTGACGGAACCTTGCTTGGAACGATTGAACAGCTCAGAGCCTTAAGCTGAGTTCTCGTGTGCGCGCAATGTTTATAGATTAATGCCTTCTTAATTCCTACGCAATGGTGATGGATGCTATGTCTTCGGAAGATGATTCTTCAGGATGGCACAAGAGTAGGCGTTCTCCCTTCTTCAGAAACTGGGGCTTTGATGACGTTGACAAGATTTTCGATGAGATGGAGAAGATGATGGAGGAGGAGTTCAAAGATTTTGCCTCGCGAGTTCCGAAAGACTACGTGAAAGAACGGAAGTTGCCAGACGGTTCGACGGCTCGGGAGTTTGGGCCTTTCGTGTACGGCTACAGCGTGAAGGTCGGTCCTGACGGGAAGCCTGAAATCCGCGAGTTTGGAAACGTAAAGCCCAGGAGAAACGGGCTTCCCCTCGTGCAGGAGGAGCGTGAGCCTCTGGTGGACGTAGTTGAGACGAACGGTGAAATCCACGTTGTGGCTGAACTGCCGGGGGTTGAGAAGAAGGAGATTAAGCTGAGCGGAACGGAAGACACTCTCACGATTGTGGTTGACAATTCTCAACGCAAGTACTTCAAGGAGGTCTCGTTGCCCGGAAAAGTCAGGGTTCGAGAGGCCAAGTCGCAGTACAAGAATGGTGTTCTGGAGGTCACGTTGCCGAAGGCAAAGGATGGAAAGCCGCCCAGAGGCGAGCCCATAAACATAGAGTAGCCTCGATTTTCAGCGGCGTCGCCTTTTGGGTAGTTCGCGGGTTATGGACCAAGAATCTGAGAATGAACTGCTGGTTACCGTTTGCAAGGAAGCTAAGGCAGAGGGCAAACTGACCGGCAAGGATTTGACGAGGCTCTACGAGGTTTTTGGGCAGCGTTTCACGAGGGCCTTTGAGGCATTGAAGGAGAATCGAGTGAAAAAGTATGTTTTCAGGCCGAGCGGCAAGAACGTTTGGATAGTGGTTGGAAAAGAGCGGGATTACCTTATCATGGCCGAGGCAGAGTTCTGCACGTGCGACGATTTCTATTTTCGCGTAGTGGACAAGAAGGTTCACTTGTGCTATCATCTCATTGCGCAAAAGCTGGCAAAGGCTTTGGGTTGGTATGTGGGCATAGAGGAGCATGACGAACTTTACGATTCGCTCATGAACGAGTGGAAAAAAGCTACTGTTTAAATATTCAAACTCTGATAGAGTGTCAAAGGAGGCTGTCCGCATGGGAATAGGAGAATACTTCGTCCTGCTCCAGTACGTAATGATAGTTGCAACGTTCATCGCGCTGGCCTTGATATTTCTGTACGTGTTTTACGGCAAAGAGGAAAAAGAAGAATCCTAAACCCGCGCTATGCCCTGATTTTCTGCGCAAAATCAGAAACATTATGACGTTTAGAACTGCTAGGATAATAGCAAACAGAATCAGCCACTGTGCTCCGGGGCCGGCGCCGAAAACGATGGGGATTGGGGCCGATGAAGATTATTCCTCCGAAGCTGGTTGAGCCGCCTTGTGACACTATCGCCGCGATTTCGAGGAGTACGAGGCCCACGATCATCGTTAGAAATCCGAGAATGAAAAGTGTAAAGAACTTTCGTCGAGGGTCCTCATCGAAAGATCCGACCGTTCCACGCGTTAGCACCATGACGTTTCCTCGACTACTTGGACAGGAAATGCAACGTTATGACCAGCACTATTAGAAGTGCCGTGAGGATTATTGACAGCTACAGGACTGTTTTGAGTGACTGCTTGTCTGTGCCGAAGATTATCGGAATTGGGCCGATAATAATAGCTCCGCCTCCTCTGGCCTTCCCAGTGTTTCCACTTTTGGCAGGAGGATGAACGCGGTTGCGACTATCATGATTAGGAATCCGGCGAAGGCTAGCGCCGTTCCCAGGCTGTAGAGCGTTTGTGCGTCCATTTTTTGGGGTGTACCACTTTGAGTGTTTAGAGTCGCGGGCGGGTTTTAATAAGCTTTATAGCGTGAGTGATTTTACCTTTGCAGTGTTGAAACAGAGATGTCGTTTGACGAGATGGTAGAGCGCATTCTTTCAAGTTGCCCCGGGATTTCGAGGAAATCTGTTCTGCAGAAGCTGGAAGGGGAGAGAAGCAGGGCCGGCGGCCTGATTTCGGACGAGGCTCTACTGAGGATGATTGCAGCAGGGCTTGGCTGCGAGATGGACAGTGAGGCTGCGGAGCATGTCCTGTTGCTGAGCGATTTGATTCCCGGGCTGAGTGGCATCAGCGTTGTAGGGCGTGTTGTCGCTGTTTTCCATCCGCGGGCTTTCAACGGCAACAGAAAAGGAAGGTTTGCAAGCTTACTAATCGCTGATGAGAGCGGCGTTCTGCGGGTCGTCTTGTGGAACGACAAGACGGGTTTTGCAGAGCCTGGCGGCGTAAAAGTTGGCGATATAGTTCGCTTTCGTCACAGCTACACCCGCGAGGATTTCGGTGGGAAAGTCGAAGTACACGCTGGAGAGAAGTGCACTGTCGAGGTTAACCCGGCGGATGTGGATTCCAGAAAGTATCCTTCGATTGGAAAGTTTATGACCAAGATCGGCGAGCTGTCGAGTGTTCAGAAGAACAAGAAGTTGAACGTGGCTGGCACCGTTAAGCGGTTGGGTTCAGTGTCGGAATTCGAGAGATCGGATTCGAGCGTTGGTAAAGTCTTGCGTTTCGCCTTGTTCGACGGTTCAGGGGAAGTGACCGTCGTGGTTTGGAACGAGAAGGTTGACGAGATTGAAAGCCTGGTCAAGGTGGGCAGCCGGTTGCAGGTGGTGAACGGGAAGGTTAAAAAAGCAGCTGGTGGTGGGTTAGAGGTTCACGTTGATTCAGGAACTTATGTTGGTGCCCAAGCCCTTTCAGAGTTTTCATCGCTGGCGAGTTTGAAGGAGGATTTGGGTCTAGTCAATATTTTGGGAGAGGTTGTTACGAGGCCGATGGTTAGAGAAGTCAAAACTTCTAGGCAGGAAGTGGTGAAACTGGCTACTTTCGAGTTGAAGGACGAGACGGGCAAGATTTGGGTTTCGGCGTGGAGAAACCATGCGGATGCGGTGCAAGACCTTAATGTTGGCGACAGGATAGTTATCAAAAACGGCTATGTTAAGAAAGGTTTTGGCGACCAGCTTGAACTTTCAACCAGAAACTCAACGTCAATAGTCAAGGAAACCTAAGTGGCCCGCACAGTTTTTTTGCAATGACCAAAAATCGTGCTGAGTAGTGCATATCTGTTCCTGAACTCTACAGGGGTGAGATGTTTCATGATGGTTTGGTCAGGGTTCTATAAGGTTTACTTGTGTGTGCAACAGGTGTACGGCCCTATACCTGGATTCAAACATGGCTCAGGAGCCGAGACAGTCGTCACGGGATTCCGTGGGCATGGACACGCGTGCACTTTGTGTCCAGAGTGGCCGCGTCCTCAAATGAGTTTCATGTGATGTCTGCAATGTTGTTTCTGTGGTCTATGTTCTCGTGGATTATAACCAACCGCATGCGTAAAGCTTGTCTCTTAGTTCCATTGCGAATTCGAGGTGTGTCCTCAGATGTTTTTTGATTCTTTCCACAGTCATCGGGTCGTTCGTTAAAGATAAATAAACGTCTGGTATGTGAGAGGCTTCTTCCTTGTGTTTTGACAACCCCAGGAAATCTGCTAGGTCTGAAGCGCGGATAGGCTCTTCCCCGTGCTGGAAGAACTCGGCTAGATCTTCGATTTCGAATGCGTCATGCTCAAATAGCAAGGGGATACCATATTTCAAAGCTCTCATATTGCAAAATGGGATATCGTGCTTTATTCTCCATCCTGTTATCCTTATGTTCTTGTGAGATTTTCTTTTCAAATATGCTTGGAGATTCTTAAGCAGCTCCTTTTCATCTTTGTTGAAAAAAATATTATCTCCTATTCCAATCATGATTATCCTACTTGAAATAGGGCTAGTTCCTGTTGTTTCGATATCGAATGGGACAGTTTCACTCATTTTTTCTACTCCAGCCGTAACTGTGCGCATTGCACACAATAGTCTGTAACGGAGACGTCTCTCTTTAGGTTTGACGTTGCCATCATGTGTTAGACCGAATGGGTTTCAACCTCAAGCGTTTATACATGTTCGTCTACTTGGTTTTCGAGTTCGGCGGTAGTCAGCATTTTCAGTTTTATTTCTTATAGCCGATGTTCGTGCAGGCGTTTTTTGGGGTGTTTTGGTTTTTCT
>Ga0187770_10002694_pt1 | contig 10012 bp, 9 predicted proteins | sample 0116_SJ02_MP02_2_FD_133154 | JGI IMG/M metagenome (GOLD analysis project Ga0187770, IMG submission 133154) | Tropical peat soil microbial communities from peatlands in Department of Meta, Colombia - 0116_SJ02_MP02_20_MG | ecosystem: Environmental > Terrestrial > Soil > Wetlands > Peat | place... | reverse complement strand
GGCCGCCATCACCAGTTCGGCCTGTTTGGGGGTAAGCGGACCGAGTTTTTCGTTTAAAAGCACATGGGCCGCAAGCCTGATTGAAGTCAGAGGGGTCTTCAGTTCATGAGAAACAGTTGAAATCAGGCCGCTTTTGACCTCGTCGAGCTGACGCAGCCGGGTCACATCCGACAAAATGAGCGTCACTCCTATCAGCCGCCTTTCCTCGTCCAGTATCGGGACCGCTTCAGGCAAAAAGAAGCGTTCTTCTCCATCCTTGAAGACCTGGATGTCCGAATCATACGTCTTCAGCCGGATAGGGCGCATGTCAAGATATGCGCGCTCGAAGAGTTCCCGTATTTTGTCATTTTCCACCGACTGAATTCTCATCCCGGCCTTGAGAGCGAAAAGAAGTTGAGCCGTTTCATTGGAAAGCTCGATATCGCCTGCAGGGTTGCAGATTACGACGGCATCCGGAAGGGAGTTAAGAGCTGAGAGGGTAGCCTTCTGGGAACGAATGAGCCGTGCTCGGTTAGTACGCCTCAGTTCGCGAAGGCTAGAAGTCATTTCGTTGAAAGCTTCGCCGAGTTGGCCGATTTCATCTCTCGATCCGGTTTTTAACACAAGATCGAGGTTTCCCTGCTGAATTTCCTTCACCGAACGGGTGAGGTTGGATATCGGTCTAAGTATGGACGGCGCTATAACGATGACGAAGATCAGCGCCAGAACTGTCCCCGCCAGCACCAGTACGATTACCGTGCGGTTTGTCTTGGTTGCCTGATAGCGCACCTGGCCGTCGGCGGAAATCATATTGTTTAAGTTGATGTCGATTATTTGCTGCGCCGTATTTAGCACCGCGTCCGAGCGGGGCAGGAGTTTACTCTGGTAGAAGTCCCGGCGCTCGCCGCCGCCGTTGGGCATCTGCAAAAAAGTTTCCAGCTCACTCCTGTAATCTCTCCACAGTTCCGCCAGCCTGTCGGTAAGTTCCTTTTCGCCGGGCAAACCAGCATTGGTTTGCTGGAACTTAAGACCGCGGGAAAACTTGAGTACGGCATGATCTATATCGGTTCTCCCGGCGCTGTTTTCCCAGAGGGACGCGTCAGCACCACGATCGATTTCCTGGATCGCCTGTTTCATGGCCAAGTCGACAACAACGCGGCTATAGTCTTCGCTGAAAATTCGCTCGAGCGTCTTGCTCGACTCGGTAATTGTCCTGATGCTTATCAGGGCTACCACCAAAAGAATCAGCAGCGGTCCGCACGATGCCAGCACCAGCTTGGTTTTCAAACTCATGGGCATGCCTTTCGCGATTCAATATTGGCAAACCACGTGCCAATTTCTCCATAAAAACAAGTTAAGAAATTCCAAAGGATTAGCTAATAAATTGCAAAGGCGTGGCGTGGTGAAAAATTTCAAAATGAAGGATCGGGTCATTTAAGATATTTCAAAATGAAATGCAGTTCGCTTCACAGTCCATATTTTTTTCGTTTTCGCCAAAGGGTCACTGAATCCATTCCCAAAATCCGGCATGCTTCCTCTATGGACTTGCTGGAAGCCAGCACGCGTCGGATATGGGTCCTTTCGAGCTCTTCCATGGTCACTGGGTCGCCCGCTTCCGGTTCACGCCCGGAAGGTTTGAGCTTGAGAGGCAAGTGATGAATCCCCACTCGTATGTCTTTGCACAACAGGACCGAACGTTCGATGGAGTTGCGCAGTTCCCTCACATTGCCGGGCCATTCGTAGTTCCTGAGTGCTTCTGTGGCATTCTCCGAGAACCCCAGAATTCGCCGGTGGTTCTGCCTTGCAAAAAAGGCCAGAAGAGACTCGGCCAGCGGGATAATATCCTCGCGACGCTCCCGGAGCGGTGGGAGCACAATTTCGACTACATCCAGCCGGTAGAAAAGGTCCTCGCGAAAACGCCCCGTCTTGATTGCGGATTCGAGGTCCATATTAGTCGCCGCTATGATCCGAACGTTGGCTTTCCTTGTTTTCAAATCGCCAAGGCGCTCGTAAGCCTTGTCATGGAGAAGTCGCAGCAGTTTGGCCTGGATAGGCAGAGGCAAATCGCCGATTTCATCCAGGAGGAGGGTCCCCCCTTCGCAGGCGGCGATGCGCCCGGGATAATCGCGTAAAGCGCCCGTAAAAGACCCTTTAGCGTGTCCGAAAAGTTCGCTTTCAAGCAGTTCGGCAGAGAGCGACGGACACGATAAGGTCTCGAAAGGTTTTGAGCACCGGCCGCTCCAGGAATGGATCGCATGGGCAAGAATGGTCTTTCCTGTCCCGCTTTCGCCGCGAATGAGGATGGTTGCCTCGCTGTCGGCCACCTGCCGGGCCATAGCAAGAGATCGCTGCATGGCAGGGCTGTTGCTTTCCACTACGGCTTCGGGAACAGATTCTTTGAGCCTTTCCTGGAGGGCAGCCACTTTCTGCTCCAGGGTCTTGACTTCAAAGACTTTGCCCACCAGAACCGATACCTGTGCATTTGTAAATGGTTTGGGCAGATAGTCGAAAGCACCGCGCCGCATAGCCTCGACAGCGGTGTCAATCGAAGCGTACGCCGTGATAACGATGCATTTGATCCATGGGCATATGGCCTGCAGATTTCCGATCAGGTCGATTCCGGATTCCGAGCCCAGACGAAGATCCACCAGGGCCAGATCGAAATAGCGCCCACTGGCCTCTATCAAAGCATCCTTGGGGTTGCTCACAGCGCTCACACGATGGCCCTCGGCCTCCAGAGCGATGCTCAGGGTCTTTCTGATATTGGGTTCATCATCGACCACAAGAATTGATAAGGCCATATGAGTTTTTAGTTATGAGCCCTGCGCCCCACGGGATCGGTTCTTAGTTTCAGATAACTCAAGCGCATCCCCATCGTAAAGCCAAGTCCCGACACAAGTAAACCAAAACCTCAAAACTGAAACCTCAAAGCTGCCTCAACGGCCTCTACAACCTGCCCTATGGTAAAGGGCCTCTGCAGGACCGCAGCCCACCTGTGTTTGTCGGCCAATTCCCTGTTCTCGTAGACGCCGGTGAGCAGGACTATGGGCACCCCTACACGGGTCAGTTTTTCGAGTTCCCCGCTTCGATAGGGCAGATTTTTGATTTCAAGAACGATTACGGCAGGCTTTTCAACAATTTCCCGATAAAGCGCAACAATGGCGTGAAAGATGCTTGCAAAGCCTTCCACTTCGCAGCCGCCCTCGATCAGCAGGGCCCGTATATCTGCCCGCTCCCAGTGATTGTTGTCAATAATCCAGATCAGAGGTTTTTTGCCGGTCAATGCCCACCGTGAGGGCAAGCAGCGCCGCCTTCCTCCTCATTGGGCTTCTTGCCGCCGGCCTCTTCCAGCTCTTTTGCGTACTTGCGCACGATTTCAGAAATCTCCTTCAACCTGGCGTCAACTTTCCCATAGATGCTGTTTTCCGGATAAGTTCCATCTTCCCCGAGTTTACCCGCATCCATTCCGGTGAGGATTTTCAAACCTTCCTCCACCGTAGTGACAGGCCAGATGTGGAATTTGCCATCGGCAACTGCATCTACCACTTCCTGGTCAAGCATGAGGTTGCGGATGTTTTTGTGCGGAATCATGACGCCCTGTTCGCCGGTGAGTCCTTTGGCCTTGCAAATATCAAAAAAGCCCTTGATCTTGTGGTTCACCCCCCCGATCGGCTGGATCTCACCCTTCTGGCTGACCGATCCGGTTACCGCAATACCCTGTTTTAAAGGCACCCCGCCGATTGCGCTGACAAGGACATAGTATTCGGTGCTTGACGCACTGTCTCCATCTATCATTCCGTAGCTTTGCTCGAAGCACACCGAGGCGGAAAACGCTATGGGCTTATTGTGCGCAAACCGTTCTCTGAAAAGGCTGCCCAAAATCATCAACCCCTTGGTGTGGGTGGCGCCGCTCATTTTCGACTCTCGGTCGATAGACACCATCCCCTCACGCCCAATCGAAACCGTGGCCGTGATCCGGTTAGGCTTGCCAAAAACGTGATCGCCGGTCATCAGCACAGCAAGGCCGTTAACCTGTCCGACCTTTTCACCTTTGGTTTCGACCCATATGATCTCCTTTTCCATTATCTCCTTCATGCGCTCTTCGATAAGATTGGCGCGATATATACGCTTCTTTACGGCCTCATCTACATGCTTTCTCTGAATGAGTTCGCTGCCGTCGAGACCAGCAAAGTAATTGGATTCTCGAAGCAGGTCGGCGATGGTCCCAAGCTCGAGGGTCAGCTTGTCCCTGTCCTCGGTGATCTCTACGCTGTATTCAAGCACACGGGCGACTCCCGTTCTGTCCAGGTGCTTTATATCCTGATCGTTGCAATACCGGGCTATCATTCTCGAACATTCGAGGACCTTGTCCGGCTTTTTGTCCATCTGGTCGTCCATATGGGCCTTGACCTTAAAGAGTTTTTGGAATCGGTCGTCAAGGCTGTAAAGCAACTGGTAGATATACGGATCCCCGGTCAGAACGATCTTTACATCGAGTGGGATCGGCTCAGGCCGAATCGTGCGCGTGCTGAATATCCCGTAAAGCTCGCCAAGATCTTCGATCCTGATTTCCTTGTCTCGCAACGCTCTTTTCAAAGCTTCATATGAAATGAACCACTTGAGCAAATCGAGCGCTTTCATCACCAGGTAGCCCCCGTTGGCCTTGTGAAGCGATCCGGGCTTGATCATGGTGTGATCGGTAAACAGCGCCCCAAACCATGCCTGTCTTTCTATTGAGCCAAAAAGGTTAGGATAGGCAGGATTTGATTCGATGACAACCGGAGCGCCCTTGGTTTCCGAATTATCGATAAGCACGTTCACGTCATACTTGCGCAGATTCACCTCCCTGGGAGGGACGGCAAAAGGCACTCCGGGCTGACCGGGCATCTGCGGCTGAGCTTCCGGTTTTTTCTTGAAATCGTCAATACTTTCAAGGATATCCTCCTGAACCTCCTTGAGGTAATCGAGCACCTGCTGGTCGTCCCTGTATTTCTCCTCGTAGGAATCCATTAACTGCCCAACCACAAAAAGAGCAATCTCGTTATCCAGCTTGGTGTGCTTTTCTTTAAATTCGTTTTCAGCCTCGCGAATCTTCTTAATGGTATCCTTCATTCTTTCGTGAAGTTCGTAACTTTTGCTGCGCAGGTACTGGCGTTCGTCCTCGCCAAGGTGGCGCAGGTCCTCCTGGGTCATCGGCTCCCCTTCTTTGTTGGCTGGAATGATGACCATGCCAACCTGCGAGAACTGGAGAATAAATCCCTGATCGCGCGCCTCCTGTGAGAGTTCGTCGATGTATTCCCGCCTTTGCTTCTCAAATGCCTGGTGCACTTCGCCCTCTTTGGCGCGGTAATCGTCGCTGTCGAAGACCTCGGGAATTTTAGACTGGAGCGTGGCTATGAATTCGTTCATATCTTTTTTGAGCGATTTCCCCGTGCCTGCCGAAATTTGGAGGCACTTGGGTTTGTCCTGCTCCTTGAAATTGAAGACGTAACACCAGTCGGGCGGCGTGGACTCCTTCCTGGCCTGATCTTCGATGTAGGTCCGGGCTGTGTAGGTGAGTCCAGCTTTCGCCGGCCCCGCAATAAAGATGTTATACCCCGACTCCTTCATTCCCATCCCAAACTTGATGGCGTCAATCGCACGTTCCTGCCCCACTACCCTGTCTGCCGGAGCCTCCAAAGAAGCGGTGGTCTCAAATGAAAGCAGGTCGTCGTCGAAATGCGCTCGCAATTCATGCGGGGGAAGTCCCTGGACTATCTCAGGCATAAGCTTGGCTCCTTTGTATTTTCATGATTGATCCGTCTCAGTTTCGACTTTTTCGTCAAAGGGCAAATCACCCTGGCCCACAACTTCAAGCCTGGCCCTTTTCTTTTGGCTAGAAGCCGCTGTCTGTAAAACCGTGCGAATTGCGTTTATCGTGTTTCCACTTTTTCCTATGATCTTGCCAATATCATCCGGTGATATTTTAAGCTCGATAACCACCGTGTCATCCTCTTCACGCTCTGTGAGCTCAACTTTTTCCGGATGATCGGCAAGGGACTTCACAAGATATTCCGCTAATTCCTTAATGGCCACCTTATCCTCCGGCACTCCAATTCCAAATTATGAATTACGAGTTAGGAATGGAGGAGATTGTCTTTAATTTGTAATTGATAACTACTAACTGCTGATTATCAAAGCTTCTCCCGGACCGAGCGAATTTTTTGTTCCACGCTGCTTTCCCTGTCCCGCCGGTCGTCAATCCTGATTTGGGTAAGGACCCGCAAAGCTCCTGCTGTAAATAGACTCTCATGCATCTGCCGCATGGTCCTGAATATATCGTCCAAATCGCCTGAGATAATCGTGCCCATGGCGGTCAGCTCATATTTCAGGGAGGTCTTTTCAAGCACCCTTATCGCCTCCGCCACATAGGGACTCATGCTCGTACTTTCAACGCCGATCGGCACAATGCTCAGCTCCACTATTGCCATCTGTGACCCCCTTCAGACATTGTCCGTTCGTTCGAGAGGCTGCGAACTCTCTAAATGAGGCCGTTGCCGCCAATCCCGCCAAGGTCCCGTAGAGGTGCTCGAGCGTATGAGGTTCCATGGTCAGGATCGGCGAGATTTTCTTTTCACTGAGAAAACGAAAGAGGTAATCAAAATCAATAGACCCCGACCCAACAGGAAAATGCGCGTCAAAGGAGCCATCGTTATCATGAAGGTGGACTTCCTTCAAGTACGGCCAAACCGCCTCAAGCCATTTGTCCAGAGCCGTCGGCGAAAACGATTGCTGGTGCCCGACATCCAGGCAGAAACCAAACCAGGGTGATCTCAAACCCTTCAGCAACTCAAGGTGAAACTGGGGACCATCCTCGAAAACATTCTCCAAAACCAGCGGAGCCCTCATGATTGCGGCCCGCCGAACAAAAGGCGCCCACGTAGAAAGACTGTTCTCGATCCACTGCCGCAGGTGCCCTCGATGGTGCCTCGGTTCGAACCCCGCATGGCAGACCACCTGCTCAGGCCGGATTTCCTCCGCCAGGTCAAAGAGACTTTCCAGCCTCGACAAGGTCACTTTTCTTATCCCAGGATCCACGCTTCCGGGGCACAAGTCCCAAAAAGGGCCATGAACGGTGATTCGATTCCCGTGTTCGCGTATTCGTCCAACTACGGCGCAAACAGTGCCTCCCGAACAACTCTCCAGATCCTCAGCCCCAAACCCAATCTCGATATTGATCGCGTTTTCTATAATCAGGTCTATATATTGTTCCATGTAGCGCCAGGGCATGTTGACGAACACTTGCCGAAGCACTGCCCGCATCGCGGGGCTGATTTCAAAATGTTGCATGTTCAAATTCCAGTTTAGCTAAACTCGACATTAAAGCAGCCTGTGTCAACACTGAAAAACTCCGATTCAGCGGGAATATACATAAATTTCCTTTGCAGTAACAGACGAAAAGGATTGATTATCGGCTTTCAAACTTATTTAATTCAATATGAATGGGAGGGACACATAAAATGGGACCCATATTGAGCGGCTTCGTTGAAGCCTTTCGACTGCTGGTGACTCTCAATCACGATGTCCTGGAAATTTCGTCCAGGACGATTCAGGTTTCCGGAACAGCAACTCTTATCAGTATTCTCATAGGCTTTCCCCTGGGCACTGCGCTTGCCCTCACCCGATTTTTCGGCCGGGGAGCGGTGGTAAGCTTCGTAAACTTCGGGATGGGTCTTCCGCCCACTGTCGTGGGATTCTTCACCTGGCTGCTGTTGACGAGATACGGACCGCTTGGAGATTTGGGGATTTTATACTCGCCCACAGCCATGATAATCGCGCAGGCAATAGTGGCGGCTCCAATCGTGACCGGATTTACGCTGGCGGCAGTGCAGTCAATAGATCCGAAGCTCCTGCTCCAGATTCTGTCTCTCGGCGCGGCCCGCCTGCAATATCTTTTTCTGCTGCTATGGGAGGCCAGGCTTGGTATTCTGGCTGCAATCATCGCCGGATTCGGGCGCGTCCTGGGGGAAGTGGGCGCATCGATGATGGTAGGGGGAAATATTCACGGACAAACCAGGATACTTACCACGGCCACCGTGCTCGAAGTCTCGAAGGGATCGTTCGAACTTGCCGCCGGATTGAGCATCATTCTGCTGGCGCTTTCATTTTTCATAACGGCTGCCCTAAGCTACCTTCAGCAGCGGGGAAGGACAAAAGGATGAAGCAGTACGTAATCGACCAGTTAAGAGAAACCGACTATAAGAATGTCCTTGAATTCCTGCAGAAAAACGCCGATGCGTCAGAATTTGGAGACGTCTTCTGGGTCAAGCTCCCAGTGGAGCTCTACTCGCTTACCCAAAGGGAGCATAAACAATGCGCGCCCTACCGCTTTGCTGTAAACCTGTCGCTTAACAAGGTCGATTTCGAGCTGCTGATCCGCAGCCGCCAGGTTCTTCGGTGCAGTTGCATCGGGTATGCAGACGAAAAGCAGAGGAATTCATCATAGACTATGCCGACCGGATGCTTGAGGAGCTGAAAATCAAGATTTAGACTTTAGACACCTATGGATGCGGATGGACACGGATAAAGGCTGTCACTGACGTCTCATCGCCGCTTTCAGATTTCGGATATTTTGAGCGTAGTCGCCTCTGAAAACCGCCGACCCGGCAACGAATACGTCTACGCCCGCTGCCGAAAGTTGCCCCGCCGTTTCAGGGTTTACGCCTCCGTCCACCTGGAGCAGTGTAGATAGCTGCGCGTCGTCTATCATGCTTCGGCATTTCCTGATTTTGGGCAGCACGTTCGCAATGAACTCCTGCCCCCCAAATCCGGGATTCACTGTCATAAGTAAAACCATATCCACATCCGGCAGCACTGTTTCGATAGCGCAAAGCGGAGTCGCAGGATTGAGTGCAACGGTAGCCTTTGCTCCAAGCTCTCTTATTCTCTGGACTTCCCTGTGAAGATGCACACAGGCTTCGGCATGGACCCCCAGCCATCCGGCCCCCGCTTTGACGAAATCTTCAAGATATCGGCCGGGTTTTTCTATCATAAGGTGAACGTCGAGAGGAAGGCCCGTCACCTTAGCCAACGCCTTTACCATATAAGGCCCGATGGTTATGTTCGGCACAAAAAGACCGTCCATGACATCGACATGGATCCAGTCGGCCCCAGCGGATTCCACAGCCTTGACCTCCTCCGCCAGACACCCGAAGTTGGCGGAAAGAATTGATACGGAGAGAAGTTTTATCATCGTGTCCTTTCGTGTTTGGGGGAATCCGCTGATTACAGGAAAATTTCTATGACTTCGGCCCCAGCAACCAGGCAGATGTCGTCCTCAACCGGTTCGAGGTAAAGTTGATGGCTTCTCTAATGTTGTCCAAAGCCTCTTCCCTCGTTTCAACCTTCACTTATGCAGCCTGTAAGACCGGGGACCAAGGCGGCAGCCCCCTCGTCACCTGGCTCTATGACAACTCGGACTTTCATTTGCGCCCTGTGGCCTTGGCCTAGTCTTCGAGCCGGGATTCGATTTCCGGGGGCAGGCGTATTGCAAGTATATTCTTCCCCTTGCCATGATCCCGATTGGCATATTTGTATATCAAGGTGCCTGCGGATTCAAGAGACGACCCCCCCACCTTCTTTTTCTTCGCACCCGCTTCCGGGACCTGGCGCCCTTTTGCTTTTCATAACGTCCCTTAGATCACATCTCTCAGCACCTCTTCCAGAGCAGCAAGTCCCACCTGCGCATCACTGCCCAAATGAACCCTCAAAACCCTGCGCCTGTGTTTGCGCAGTGCTTCGAAATCACCCAGGGCCTGCGCTCGCATCAACATTCCGAAGGTGTAAGGCTGGCCCGGAATTCCGGCATCCTCTGAAATATCTGATGTAAGCAGAAGAAAAAATCCCTTGTCGGGTCCCCCCTTGTGAAGCTGGCCGGTCGAGTGCAGGTAACGGGGTCCATAGCCTGCCGTAGTAGCGATTTGCATTCTATCGCTTACAAGTGTTCGAATTCGCCGCAATGCACTCCCGTTCGCTTCGTCTTCGGTCAGGTAGG
>Ga0187770_10002691_pt1 | contig 10017 bp, 7 predicted proteins | sample 0116_SJ02_MP02_2_FD_133154 | JGI IMG/M metagenome (GOLD analysis project Ga0187770, IMG submission 133154) | Tropical peat soil microbial communities from peatlands in Department of Meta, Colombia - 0116_SJ02_MP02_20_MG | ecosystem: Environmental > Terrestrial > Soil > Wetlands > Peat | place... | reverse complement strand
GGCCACGTCATCGTGGATCATCTGTTCCGCCTTGCGATACAGTTCGGCCCGCTTTCCCTGATCCGTCAGCTTCTGCGCCTGCAGCAGGATTTCGGTCAGCGGCTGATTGGTATAGAACCCCTCACGCGATGCACCTGGCGAACAGAAGAAGTAGCAGACGAAGTTGTCCGGATCGCCATTATCCCCGGTCCAGCCCATCATGTACAAGGGGAGCTGCCCATTCTTCCGCTTGTCGAGGTAGACCGTCCAATCCGTCGTCTGGAGCTGCACCGTGATCCCCGCCTTGGCCAGGTCGGCCGCCATTGCCTCACCAATCTCTTTGGGATTCGGATAGTACGGTCGCGAGACCGGCATGTACCAGAACTGGAGCGGCTCCTTCTTGCCGTCGTCCCAGGTGATCTCCTTGAGTCCCTGCGCGAAGCCAGCCTCCTTCAGGAGATCGCGCGCCCGCTGGGGGTTGTATTCGTAATCCTTCAGCTCCTTGTTGTAACCCCAGAGGGACGGGGGCTGGAACTCCTTGGCCACCAGGCCAAGCCCGCCGTACAGGGCATCCACGATCCCCTTCTTGTTGATGGCGTGCGCAATCGCCATCCGCACGCGCTTATCCTGAAACTCCCTCACCTTGAAGTTGAAGGCCAGGTATCCCGTCGTGTTGGTCGGGCGGAGGATGATCTGGAGGTTCGGATCCGCCCGGACCGCCTTCACGTCATCGGGGTTCAGCCCCTCGAAGCCTTGGATCTCGCCTGCCTTCAGGGCTGCCAGACGCTGGGAGTTGTCCTTGATATTGCGGACGACCACCCGAGGTATTTTGGCAGCGTGCGCTTTGTCCCAGTAATCCGGATTAGCCTCGAGGATGACCTCCTGGCCGACCTTCCACTCCACGAACTTGTAGGGTCCCGTCCCCACCGGATGTTTGCCGAACTCTACGCCCCACTTCTCTACGGCCGCCGGGCTCACAATGTCGAACACGAACATCGCCAGATTGGCCAGGAATGGGCCCTGAGGGGACTTGAGTGTCACGCGGACCGTGGTGGGATTCACGGCCTCGACCTTGGTGATGAGACTCTTGTCGTCGAAGCCGCCGAACTGTGCCTCATAATACTCAAACGTCTTTCCAGCCTTGATCTGGTTCTCGTGCTGGGGGTGTGTGCTAAGGCGCCACCGGTCGAAATTCCACACCACGGCGGCGGCATCGAAGGGAGTGCCGTCGTGGAACTTCACGTTCTTTCGCAAGGTGAAGGTCCAGACCGTGCCGTCGGCGCTCACCGACCACCTCTCGGCCAGGGAGGGAATGACATTCGTCGTGGACCCGTCGTATTTCACGAGCCCCTCGGAGACTTGTCGGGTAATTCGGTTGGAGATCCCGTCGGTGATCACGGCGGGATCTAACTCCACCGGTTCCCCCTGGTTTCCGAAGACGAACGTGGTCTGCGCGACGGCAGGTCCCGCTCCGACAAGCATCCCGGCGAGCGCGATGCCAATAGTCACCCAGGCGATGAGTCTCATGGTCTTTCCTCCTTGTCCTCATTGGATAATGCCATGCCCGCGCCGTGCCGGCCCCTGGCTGCCCGGACCGCCTCGGCGTCGCCTCCTGTCACCTAACCCAGCCCCTTCACGGCCTCCGCCATTCGATCCATGCCCTCCTTGATGTTCTCCAGCGAGGTGGCGTAGGAAATTCGGACGTGCTCATCGTTGCCAAACTCGATCCCGGGCACGACCGCGATCCGCGCCGCCTCCAGCAGGTAGGCGGTGAAGTCGTTGGAGTTCCGGATGATTGTTCCAGCGTAATGCCGGCCGTACATTCCAGAGACATTGGGGAAAACGTAGAAAGCCCCCTGCGGCTTGATGCACCTGATCCCGGGCATGGCGTTCAGCCGCTCGACGATATAGCGCCGTCGGCGGTCGAACTCCTCCCGCATGCGCTGGACCGTCACCTGGGGGCCGGTCAGCGCCGCCACGGCGGCCCGTTGCGCGATGGAGGTCGGATTGGAGGTTTCTTGACTCTGCAGACCGTCCATCGCCCGGATAATCTCCTTGGAGGCCGCAGTGTATCCGACCCGCCACCCCGTCATGGAATAGGCCTTGGAGAGCGAGTTGACCACAATCGTCTGTGCGTACACCCGATCGCTGAGCGATGCGATGCTGACGTGCTGATGCTCATCGTACACCAGGGCCTCGTAAGTCTCGTCAGAAAGAAGCCAGAACCCCCATTCTGTCGCCAGGTCCGCCAAGCTCTCCAGCTCTGCCAAGGAGACGGCCGCGCCGGTGGGATTGCATGGTGAGTTCAGAAGTAGGATCTTCGTGCGGGGGGTCACCAGCGGCTCCACCAACTCCCGGTGCAGGCGAAACCCCTCGCGCTCATGGGTCTGGACGAAGACCGGTTTCCCGCCACATACCTTTACCTGCTCGGGAAAGCTTACCCAGTAGGGGGCGGGGATGATGACCTCGTCCCCCGACTCTAAGAGCGCCTGGAACACGTTGAAGAGCGAGTGCTTGCCCCCGCAGGAGATCAGGATCTGGTCGCGCGTGTACACGAGGTCATTGTCCCGCTTCAGCTTGGTCGTCACGGCATCCTTCAGTTCGTCGATCCCGCCTGAGGCAGTGTACTTGGTGAAACCCTCGCGGATGGCCTGGATGGCCGCTTCCTTGATGTGCTCGGGTGTGTCGAAGTCCGGTTCTCCCTGGCCGAAGCCGATCACATCAATGCCCTGGGCGCGCAGGCGGCGCGCCGTGGCGGCGATCACCACGGTCGCCGAAGGAACGAGATTCTGCGCCCGCTGCGAAATGCTCATCACTCCCCCTCCCCTTTCCCTACGAATGTTCCCTACGAATGTGCTCGACGGGCGCGCTCCTTGAGCAGCTTGGATGCCAGGGGCGGGACCAAGTCGTCGACATTGCCCCCGAGGAGCGCTACCTCCTTCACGAGTCGCGAACTGAGATACGTGTACGCCTGATTCGGCATGAGAAAAACCGTCTCGACGTCCTCGCTGATCTTCCGGTTCATGAGGGCCATGGCGAACTCCGCCTCGAAGTCGGAGACGGCACGCACCCCTCGGAGGATGACCTGCGCGCCCTTCTTCCGGACGTAGTCCACCGTCAGGTCATCAAAGGTGTCTATCTCCACCCCCTCCAGCCCCCCGATGGCTTCCTGGATGATGACCAGCCGCTCTTCCACCGCGAAGAGTGGGCTCTTGTGTGGATTGCGCGCCACGGCGACGACGAGTCGCGGGAAAATCCGGAGCGCTCGCCGGACGAGGTCGATGTGGCCGTTGGTGAACGGGTCGAACGTTCCGGGGTACACCACCGTTACCTGCATGCCTCCTCCTTCGTGTAGAGCGCGAGGCTGCTCCCCCCGTAGCGCCGATGCCAGGTCCGTCGAAGGACACCAGCGTGATCGGGCAGCCCGCTCTTGTGGAAGGCCTGGGCCACGAGAGCGCCATTTTCGCCTAAAAGGGCCCCGTCAGCAAGCATTTCGATGCAGCGAACCGCCAGATCCCCCGCATAGGGCGGATCCAAGAAAATGCAGTTGAACGTCTCCCCGGCAGCCTGGAAGCGCCTCAGGGCTGGGAGGACGTCGCCCACGATGACCCGTGCCCGCGACGTGAGGCCCAGCCTCGCTAGGTTGGATCGGAGGGCCCCGACGGCGCGGCGATCCCGCTCGATGAACGTGACGTTCGCGGCCCCCCGGCTGAGCGCCTCCAGACCAACCGATCCGGTCCCCGCGAAGAGGTCGAGCAAGCACCCCTCCAGGATTCGATCCCCCAGGACATTGAAGACCGCCTGGCGCAGGAGGTCGGAGGTCGGCCGCGTGATCCTTCCTTTCGTACTCTGAAGCCTCCGTCCCCGGTGTTCCCCCGCGCTTATTCTCATGTCTCGCGTCCGTCAACTGGTCGATTTGTCAATTGGTCAACTTGTCAAAACGTCTCGCGGATTCTGCCAACCCTTGCTCTCAACCTGACCAATCGACTGCTTGACAACTCGACTAATTGACACCTCACCCAACCTGTGCCAGACCGAGGCGGGCGGCCCATCGCTCCTCCAGTGCTGCGCGGACTTCCGCCCACCCTCCGCCCAGTGCCGGCGCCTCTGCCAGCGCAGCCGTCGCCTCGGCCCGGGCGGCCTCCAGCAGGCGGAGATCGGTCGCGAGGTCCCCCAGGTGAAAGTCATCCAGGCCGGACTGTCGCGTGCCGAAAAATTCGCCGGGGCCGCGCAGCTTCAGATCCGCTTCCGCCAGCGCGAATCCGTCGTGCTCGCGTGTCAGGGCCTCCAGCCGGGCCCGCGCCTCCTCTCCGATCTCCTGCCGATCGGCCACGACAAAGCACACGGCCGGGCGATCCGCTCGCCCCACGCGCCCGCGGAGCTGGTGAAGCTGCGCCAGCCCAAGGCGATCGGCATCCTCAATGACGATGGCCGTAGCCTCGGGGACGTCCACCCCCACCTCGACTACCGTCGTCGCCACCAGGAGGCGAATCCTTCCCTCGCGGAAGGCCGCGATCGTCGTCGCCTTCTCCGCGGAGGGCAGCCGACCGTGAACCAGCCCGACCCCAAACATGCCCAGGGGCCCTTGCCGATAGGCGTCGGCGGTCTGGACGGCCGCCTTCAGTTCCGCCGCCGACTCTTCGACCATCGGGCAGACGATGTAGGCGCGCTCGCCCCGAGCCAGGCGTGTCCTCAGGTCGCCTTCGATCCGCGATCGCTGCCGGTCCTCGACCCAGATGGTCGCGACGCGGAGGCGCCCCGGCGGCATCTCGTCGATCACGGAGAGATCCAGGTCCCCGTAGAGCACCAGGGCAAGGCTGCGCGGAATGGGTGTGGCCGTCATGACCAACACGTCCGGGTGGGCGGCCTTCTGCTGGAGGCCCGCGCGCTGCAAGACCCCGAACCGGTGCTGCTCGTCCACCACAACGAAACCCAGACAACCAAAAGCTACCTCTGGCTGCAGGAGGGCATGAGTCCCAATGGCGAGACATGGCGACGTGCCGGCCAGAAGCTCCAGCGCCTGCCGCCGGAGGGGCACGGCTGTGGCGCCGGCCAGGTGCACCACCGGGACCCCGAGGGGCTCGACCAGCGTCCGCGCGCGCTCGGCGTGCTGGGCCGCCAGGATCTCCGTCGGGGCCATGATCGCCGCCTGATAGCCGCTGCCAATCACCGCGAGCGCAGCCAGGAAGGCCACGATGGTTTTGCCCGAGCCGACGTCCCCCTGGAGGAGCCGCTGCATCGGCCGGGGCTGTGCCATGTCCTGCCAGATTGCCTGAAGCGCGCGCTCCTGCGCGGCCGTCAGCGTGAAGGGCAAGACCTGCCGCGCGCGCTCTACCAGGGCATTCGGCACCCGGAAGGCGATCCCGGCCTCTGTGGAGCGGGTCGCGCGCTGCCGGAGCATTGCTAGGCTGAACAGGAAAAATTCGTCGAAGGCGAGCCGGCGCCGTCCCGCCGCCGCCTCGGCCATCTCCTTCGGGAGGTGGAGGGCCTCCACCGCGCGAGCCAGCGGGAGCAGATGCTGTCGCCCGCGCACAGCCGCGGGCAAGGGATCCACCAACGCCCCGGCCTGCTCCCGCACTAGGTCCGCCAGCCACCGTCGGAGGAACCGCTGGCTCAACCCGGCCGTGAGCGGATAGATGGGAACGATGCGTCCCGTATGATAGTGGCTGTCCCGGCCGTCCTGAACCTCGCGTTCGGGGTTCACCATCTCCCGCGGGGGATACGGGGTGACGCGGCCGGCCAGAATGATCCGCTGGCCCCGGCGCAGCGTCCGGGCGAGATAGGGCTGCCGGTACCAGCGCGCCAGAAGTGCCCCCGTCCCGTCCTCCAGCATCACCTCGCAATACGGGATCCCCCGCCGCGTTCGCCCCACGCCGACCGCCTTCACGGACCCGGCGACGGTCTGAAACTCCCCCAGCCGGAGGCGGCCGATTGGCAGGAGGGCCCGCCGGTCTTCGTAACGCCGGGGGACGAGGAGCAGCGCGTCCCCCACCGTCCGCACGCCGAGGCGTTCAAGGCATTCCCCCCGCGACGGGCCGATGCCTCGGAGCGAGCCCACGGGGGTGTGCAGGCTGACCCGAGAGGGGGCTGTGGCGGGGGAAAGGCCTTGCCTTGGGCGGGCCAATTCAGTATAGTCAATCGCCGTCATTTCCTGGCATCCAGACCCGGACACCCTCCACAGGTGGGTGCCCTCCACGGGTGGGTGCCCCGCCAACGGCGGGGTGCCAAAAGGAGAGGATCCGTATGCCTGCCACTCGATGTGAAATATGCGGGAAGGGCCCGCAATTCGGCGCCCAGGTGAGCCACGCCCACAACGTCTCGACCAAGAAGCGCTACCCTAACGTCCAGCGGGTCCGCGTCATGATCCAGGGTGCGCCTCGCTACCGCCACGTCTGCACCCGCTGCCTACGCTCCGGCAAGGTCCAGAAAGCCGCCTGAGAGCGGGCAACTGGGCAATCAGGCGATTCGTCAATTGGGTTCTTCCCCAGTTGCCCGATTGCCTGATTGCCAAATTGCCAGGACCGCCGTCAGAGCGATCTCACCCGCTCCACGCCGACCACGCCGTCCACCTTCTGGATCGCCTGCATCGCCGCCTGAAGCTGGCGGAGGTCGTTCACCTCCAGGACGAACGTGTTCAGGCCCGTCCGCTCCTCCGTCACGCGGATCTCGGCCTGGGCAATGTTGGTGTTCGTCTCCGAGATGGCGGAGCTGATCTCGGCCAGGATGCCGGGCCGATCCTTTCCGATCTGCACCCGGATCTTCACCTGGTGCGCCCCCTTGCGTTGGCCATCCCAGTGCACGGCGATCTGCCGCTCCGGGTCCGCCATCAGGCTCACCGCGTTGGGGCAATCCAGCGTGTGTATAGAGACCCCGCGGCCCCGCGTGATGAAGCCGATGATCTCGTCGCCGGGCACCGGGCTGCAGCACTTCGAGAAGCGGACCAGGATGTCGTCGATCCCGCGGATGCGCACCCCTTCATCCGTCGGGCGCGGTTTTGCCGGCTTCCGCTCCGCCTTCTTGTCTCGGGCCTCCTCCGCCTCGGTGAGGGCCTGCATCTCCTCCGGCGGCAACAGCCGCGCCACCGCCTGGCGCGGCGAGACCTTGCCGTAGCCCACGGCCGCGAAGAACTCGTCTTCCGAACCGACCCCATAGCGCCCCAGCACGGCCGACAGGAGTTCCGGCTTGAGAAGCTGGGCCGGACTCTTCCCCAACCGGCGGATCTCCTTCTCCAGCATGTCACGGCCCAGGCTGACGCTCCGCGCGCGCTCCTCGTTCTTGATCCACTGCCGGATCTTGCTCCGGGCCCTGGGCGTCTTGACGATCTTCAGCCAGTCCCGACTGGGCACGTGGCTCGGGGAGGTCAGGATCTCGACGATGTCGCCGTTCTGCAGCTCGCTTCGGAGCGGGACGAGACGCCCGTTGACCTTGGCCCCCACGCAGCGCAGGCCCACGTCGGTGTGGACCGCGAAGGCGAAGTCGATGGGCGTGGCCCCCTTGGGGAAGGGCTTGACGTCGCCCCGAGGAGTGAAAACGTAAACCTCGTCCGGGAAGAGGTCCACTTTGAGAGTGTGCAGGAACTCCTTCGAGTCCTTCAGCTCCCGCTGCCACTCCATGAGCTGGCGCAGCCAGACGAAGCTCTGGTCCGTCGGATCGATGCTGCTCCGGCCTTCCTTGTACTTCCAGTGGGCGGCGATCCCCTCCTCCGCGACCCGATGCATCTCCCAGGTGCGGATCTGGATCTCGACGGGGTCGCCCTTGGGGCCGATCACGGTCGTGTGGAGCGACTGGTATCCGTTGCTCTTGGGCACCGCGATGAAGTCCTTGAACCGCTGGGAAATCGGCTTCCACAGGGTGTGAATGACCCCCAGGGTGCCGTAGCAATCCTTGAGAGAATCGGTGATCACCCGGACGGCCGTCAGGTCGTAGATCTCGTCGAACTCCTTCTTCTGGTCCTGCATCTTCTTATAGATACTGTAGAAATGCTTCGGCCGGCCGGTGATCTGTGCCTTGATGTCCACCTCGGCGATCTTCTTCTCGAGCACGCCGATGACCTCGTTGATGTCTCCCTCCCGCTCCTGGCGCTTGTTGGCAATGCGCGCCGCAAGGTCTTGGTACGCCTCCGGGTCCAGATGGCGCAACGCCAGGTCTTCCAGCTCGGCCTTGATCCAGTAGATCCCCAGCCGGTGGGACAATGGCGCGTAGATGTCCAGCGTCTCCCGGGCGATGAGCTGGCGCTTGGCCTCGGGCAGCGGCTCCAGCGTGCGCATGTTGTGCAGGCGGTCGGAAAGCTTGACCAGGATCACCCGGATGTCCTTGGACATGGCCAAGACCATCTTCCGGATGTTCTCCGCCTGCGCCTCCTCCCGGGTGCTGAAGGGGATGCGGGACAGCTTGGTGACACCGTCCACCAGGGCCGCCACCTCACCGCCAAAGTGCTCCTGGATTTCCTCCGGGGTGGCCTTGGTATCCTCCACCACATCGTGGAGCAAACCGGCCGCAACGGTGGCAGTGTCCATGCGGAGTTCGGTGAGGATGCCGGCAACTTCCAGGGGATGGTTCAGGTAGGGCTCGCCGGAGATGCGCTCTTGCCCCTTGTGGGCCTTGGCGGCGAAGACGTATGCCCGCATCGCGGGGTCGACGTCCGCCTGAGGGTTATACTCGTGAATCTTATCCAGGATTCCTTCGATTCGCAATCCACTGCCTCTGCGCTCCGGAGCGCTAGATGCAGTCTAACACGGGATTTTTCAGCCTTTCAAGAAGTATCTACCGACCGCGCCGTGGGTGGCTTACGCTCCAAGAGAGCCGCCGACTTCAGGCCAGGGCGATCTTGGTTTGAAGCGTGCTCCGGGGGATGGCGCCCTCGCGCAGGATGCGTGCGGGCTGGGTGGTGCAGTCAATCACCGTCGATGGCACGCCAAGGACCACGCGCCCACCATCCAGAATGAGGTCGACCTGGCCTCCAATCGCCTTTTGGACGGTCTTGGCGTCGGCGGGATCGGCCCCGCCCGATTTGTTGGCGCTCGTGCCGATGATGGGCCCGGCAAAGGCCGACAGCAGCGCTTGTGCCACGGGGCCGGCCGGCATCCGAAGGCCCACGGTGCCGGCGGTCCCCCTGAGAACGGAGGGGATCTTCGACGAGGCCTTCACCACCACGGTGAGCGCGCCGGGCCAGAAGACCTGCATGAGGCTTCGTGCCCCCCCCGCGTGGCCTGCGGCCAGCTCCGCCGCCACCTCTGCCGAGGGAACCAGGACGCTCAGGGGCTTGCCGTGATGCCGGCCCTTCACCGTCTGCACCCGCTGGATGGCCGCGGGGTCCAGGGCATTCGCTCCCAGGGCATATAGGGTGTCGGTGGGGAAGGCCACCAGACCTCCGCGGCGCAGGGCCTCGCAGGCCTGCTGCATGATCTCGGGCTGCACGATCCTCGGGTCCACCTGGATCACTCGTGCCTTCACAGGACATCACTCCGTCACGAGAGGTTCACGTTGGAACGACCCGTGGGCGGGCTTCCCCCGAAGCTGGCGACCGGTGCGCGCTGGTCGTCCAGTGGTTGGCGTCGGTCTGGCTGTTCAGCGCCCCGCCGATCGCATGCGGATCCCCGCGGGGGGAATCCCAGTGACCTGCTCGAACCAGCCCTGCAGGCTCCCTCCCTTTCGCGTCACATAGACAACGTAGGGCGACGTAACCAGGTCCCCCTTCTTGTCCCAGCGGAGCCGCCCCAGGGTTCCGTCGTACTCCATTGTGTGCATGACCTTCAGAACCTTGCGCAGTTCCTCCTTCGAATTCGCCAGGGGCTTAGCCACCTGGATGGCGTGCAGGAGCATCCCCATGGCATCGTAGGTGTAGAGGACGTACGGGCCGATGGGGCCGTAGCGTGCCTCGAACCGCTGGATGAAGCTTCGGGCGGAGGCCAGCAGCCGCGGGTCGGGCGCAAAGGTGAGATAGGCGCCGCTGGCCGCCTCTTCGCCGGCGATCTTGACGAACTCCGGATCCAGGACCCCATCCCCGCTGACGAAGGCTGCCGTCAAGCCCGCCTGCCG
>Ga0187770_10002690_pt1 | contig 10018 bp, 3 predicted proteins | sample 0116_SJ02_MP02_2_FD_133154 | JGI IMG/M metagenome (GOLD analysis project Ga0187770, IMG submission 133154) | Tropical peat soil microbial communities from peatlands in Department of Meta, Colombia - 0116_SJ02_MP02_20_MG | ecosystem: Environmental > Terrestrial > Soil > Wetlands > Peat | place... | reverse complement strand
GGGGCCAAGATTCTCGACTTCGGCCTCGCCAAACTTGCGACTCACCCGGACGAATCGCTGGTTACGCAAAGCCTCGACGCGGAGCATCTCACCAGCCCCGGGGTCGCCATCGGCACAGTGGCGTATATGTCGCCGGAGCAAGCCCGCGGCCAGAACCTCGATACCCGCAGCGACCTCTTCAGCCTGGGCGCCGTCCTGTATGAGATGGCGACGCAGCAACTCGCCTTTGGCGGCGATAGCACTGCCGTGATTTTTGATGCGATTCTCAATCGCTCGCCGGCTCAGTCCAACCGCAAGCTCCCGACAAAGCTGAACGAAATCATCGGGAAGCTTCTTGAAAAAGATCGCGACCTCCGCTACCAGAGCGCTGCCGAACTGCGCGCCGACCTCAAGCGGTTCAAGCGTGACACTGGTTCCGGGCGCGTTTCTGCCGCCGAGCCAGCCGCCCGCGATTCCGGCAAAACTCGCAAGCCAAAAGTCGCCAAGACCATCGATTCGCTGGCGGTGCTGCCCTTTGAAAACGCCAGTGGCGATCCTGCCAACGACTACCTCAGCGACGGGATCACGGAAACCGTCATCAATACTCTGTCTCGCCTGCCGAAGGTGCGCGTGGTTCCGCGCGGCGTCGTGTTCCGTTACAAAGGAAAGAATATGGACGCGTTTACTGCCGCGACCGAACTCGGCGTCCGCGCCGTGGTCAGCGGCCGCGTTCTGCAGCACAAGGACACTCTGATTGTGAAAGCGGAACTCGTCGACATCGCCCGCCAGGACCAGCTCTGGGGAGATTCTTACAATCGCAAGATGACCGACCTGTTTACCATTCAGGAAGAGATCGCGCGTGAAATCGCCGGCCGTTTGCAGGAACGGCTTGGCGGCCAGTCGGCGGTCAGCCCCGCCTCAGGCTCTGTCCCGGTCGAGCGCCCCTTGACAAATCCGGAAGCTTATCGCCATTACCTGAAAGGTGCGCATCAGGCCAGAACCTGGACCGAGCGCGGATTTCATAGCAGTCTGGAACTGTTCCAACAGGCCATCGCGATTGATCCGGCCTACGCGCCCAGTCACGCGGGACTTGCGTATGCCCTCGCCATGATGGGTTTCTACGGATTCCTTCCCGGTCCGGAGGCTTATCTAAAGGCGAAGGCAGCGGCAAGAACAGCCGTTGCACTCGATCCTGCCAACGCCGAAGCGCATGCTGCCCTTGCGCTCTGCGCCATGCAGTCCGACCGTGACTTCAAGCTGGCGACTGAGCTGGCTCAACAGGCTGCCCGCTTCGATCCCGGTCTCGGTCTCGCCCATCACACTTTGTCCATCACGTTCGTCACGACTCGCCAATTCGAACCCGCACTGGCAGCGATTGGCAAAGCGGTTGAAATCGATCCCCTGACTCCTTTATTTCAGGCCCACGTCGCCTGGATTCTGAACTGCGCGGGAAGAAGCGATGAGGCCTGGGAACACCTGATGTCCACGCTGAAGCTTCACCCCAACGACTACTATGCCAATCGCATCCTCATGTACTGTGCGACCACGCCCGAACGTGCTCGCGTCGCCATCCAGGCCGCCAAAAGGCTTGGCGATCTCAGTGGAAGCGGCGGCGCGTCGGCGACGGGAATCCTGGGCGTGATCTATGCCCGTGCGGGAGAGCGCGCATTGGCGCTCGAAATTGCCAAGCAGCTAGAAGACAGTGCTGCTACTCAACCTGCGCTGGCATATGGCCTCGGTTTAATTCGCTGCGCTCTGGGCGAACTGGATTCCGCCGTCGACTGGCTGGAGCGAGCGGAGCAGGCGGGGGTCGGCATTCTCATTATCTTAGGCTGCGAACCTTCCTTCGCTCCTCTTCGCGCGCTGCCCCGCTTCCAGTCTCTTCTCAAGAAACTGGGCCTGACGTAAACAGGACGAAAGGCAGTCGCCTACGGGAGATAAAGCGTCCACTTTTGCACGATCTTGTATTTCACCACATATGAAACTTTGTATGCCGACTGTGGCTAAATCCAGCCCCGCACATCAGGATGTGACCGCCCTCACTGACAGTGGTTCCGGCTGAGCGCAAGAGTTGTGGTGTCGCCTCTCCGAAGAGCAGACCCCGTCACCTGAGACGCACACCCCGTGAGGCGAGAGCAGCAAATACAGCGAAGGAGAGTCCACTCACAGACAAACCGGACATTCGGGGAAATAAACTTGTTAAGTGTATTAAATCGATTTACTATGCTCTTGTCCTGAATTTTTTCCTCTTCTCGGGGACAGCGGCAGCAAAGGAGGGCGCCATGAAAGCCCATGTGCTGTGGATTTCGCTCGGTTTCATTTTAATGCTGATGTTCTCGGTGGTCGCGTTCGGACAGGCGGGAAGAGGCAGCATCAGCGGGACCGTCACCGACCCAGCCGGGGCTGTCATTCTTGGAGCCAAAGTGGTCCTGGTGGACCACGCCACCGGAGCGACGCAGCACACAGTCACCAGCGCCGCGGGACTATACAGCTTCATCTCCCTCAATCCCGGCGTCTATCAGGTGACGGCCAGCCAGACCGGCTTTGCGAACGTCGTCCGCGACAACATCGCGGTCAGCGTCGATCAGGTCACCGAGGTCAACATCGCTCTGCGCGTTGGCGCCATCTCGGAGACGGTCACCGTCACTGAAGGAGTTGACCTGGTTGAGCCCACAAGCTCCACCGTCGGCACGCTCATTCCTTCCGAAGCCATCGATCGGGTTCCTTTGCTGTACCGCAATGTTTACGACCTCGTACAGTTGAGTGCGGGCGTAACTCCGGTCAATGGCTCGCCCAACTCCAGCGATTCGATGCAGTCCATTCAGAACATTTCGATTGGGCGCCCGGGAGTCGACGTCTCGGCCGACACGGTCAACGGCGCTATCGTCGGATCCGTTTATTACACGCTCGACGGCAGCCCGATCGGAATTGCGGAGAATAACTCGGCCGCCATCATCCCGGCGATGAATATTCCTGAGGATGGGGTGAGTGAGGTTCGGGTTGAGACGCAGAATACGTCGGCATCGTACCAGAGTGGCGGCGCAGGCGTGATCAGCCTGGTGAGCAAGTCGGGTACCAACAACTTTCACGGCGATGCTTTCGGGATATTCCGTCCCGATGCTTTGTCCGCGAACGAATACTTCAATAAGCAGACTGAGCTGTCCCGCGGCCAAAGCAACACGCCACCTGACTTCCACCGCTATCAGGCGGGGGGCGCGATTGGGGGTCCGATTAAGCGCGACAAGGTTTTCTTCTTCGGGGATTACGAGTACACGAATCAGCAGCAGTACGAGGGAATCGACTCGTTCACCGTCCCGACCACAGCCGAGCAGACCGGAGATTTCTCCCACATGGACTTCACGATCTACGATCCGACGAAGCCCGATCTAGCTAATGGCCAGCGGCAGCCATTTCCCGGGAACAAGATTCCTAATCCCAACCCGATCGCGTTGAATTTTCTGTCGCACTTCCCCCACTGCAACGTTCCCGATCCCGTGACGTGCGATGCGGCGACCAGCGATGTCTTCAATAATTTCAGTTTGCCGGGTCTGGACCCGTTCCGAGGACACAGGTTCGACGTTCGTGTGGATTGGAATAAGAGCGAGAGGCAGCGCATCTTCACGCGATTCTCTTATGATCACCTGTTCTTCTCCTCTGCCAATGTCTTTAACAGCATGTGGGACCCAAACTATGCCCAGAACCTTACGAATGGACGCAATGTGATCGTAGCGGACGACTTGACCCTCAATTCGTCCACGGTCCTGCAGTTGCGTTATTCCTTTACCCGCCACTTCGAGAATCAAGGTGGTGACCCGCGGCAAATAGGTACGAGCCTTAGCGCTTTGGGCTTTCAAACCCCGACGGCCGCGGAGGAGAATTTCAAGACCCTTCCCATCATCGTCTTTAACGACTATCCCAGCTCGAGCGGGTCATCGAACCTGCTCGGCGGCACTGGGAACTACAACACATTTATCTATGCCAGCGAGAACAGCGATGCCAGCGCCGCTATCAACAAGATCTGGCGCAAGCATCAAATCTCGACCGGTTTCGAGTGGATGAAGCGATTCCTCAATGTCGGCCAGCCTCCTAACCCGTCGGGCGCGTACGGCTTCGACATCACCGCTACTGAGCGTTCACTGAACGATCCGACTCCCGTCGGCGGCAGCGATTTTGCTTCCTTCCTTATCGGCATGGGAATGACGTCAACCGCCGAACCTGGTATTGGTTACAACGCGAATTTCAGCAAGGATGTTTTCCTGGCAGAGGAAAACCCCTATTACGCAGCTTTCGTCGAGGATACATTTCACGCTTTGAAGACGCTGACCATTACTGCCGGCCTGCGCTGGGACATTTTCGGAGGACGTACGGAGCGCCAGAACCGCCTGGAATACTTTAATCCCAATGTCAGCAATACGGTGAACGGTGACTCCTATACCGGCGCCGAAGTCTACGTCAACGGAAACAATCGCAGTCCCTTTAGTACCAATCTGCACGACTTTGCGCCCCGGCTGGGTTTCGCATGGCAGCCAGTTCAGCACCTGGTCGTGCGCGGCGGTGCAGGTTATTATTACGGTCCCAGCACACACAACGTCTCCAACGCCATTAACAGTGATGGGTTCTCCACACAAACACCGTGGGTCTCCACCTGTTTTAATGCGGATGGCAATACGGTCTTTAACGGCACTTCGGCATGCGCAAACGCGGCACCGGGAAGTCCCACGCCCACGCCCGGGGTGGTCTACACCGGGCCTTATTCATTAACTAACCCATTCCCCAGCGGAGTTATCCCAACCTTCACCAGTCCCCCGACGGGTCTCGCCAATAATCTAGGAATACAGTTGAGCACCGTGCTGCACAGCCAGAGCACACCCACCACGTACAACTACAACTTCGGAGTCGAATATGAGCTGCCGCACCAGTTGGTTGTGAGCGTCGGTTATGTCGGCAGCCGCGGCCTTTACCTGCCCTTTACCAACGTCGATCTGAACGAGCTTGATCTGGGCACGATCGCGAGATACAACACGTCGCTGTGCATTACCAGTGACGCGAGCTGCTCGACCGTGCCCAACCGGTGGTCGAATCTCCCGGGCTCGTTCAACGGTGCGGCAACAGTGCCCCTGTGGTTTGCACTCCAGCCATACCCGCAATTCGGCAACGGCAGCTTCAATGGGAGCAGCGGCCTCAACGGGGGCAACGGCGTTATTGTGCATGGCTATCCCGGAGGCGACTCCGAGTACAGCTCTCTGCAAACCAAGGTGCAAAAGAGGCTGACCGGCCATTTCACCACCCTGACCACCTTTACCTGGGGGAAACTGATGACCGATGATGGGCAGCCACCCTTATATTTCGTAGGTTCTCACGCTACAGTCGCTCAAGACTGGAGAAACCTGCGCTATGAACACTCGATTAGCCCGCAGGACGTCAAGTATCAGTTCACCGGACAAGCCTCGTATGACCTCCCGGTTGGCAAAGCTCGGGCGGTGAATCTGCACGGCGTGTCGAACGCCATACTGGGTGGCTGGACCGTGAATGGCATACTCTATCTCGGGACAGGCATTCCCATCCAGTCACCGACCGTGGGGGCAGCCGTTCCGTACTTCGATCAGCGGGCCGATCTCGTCTGCAATCCCGCAAATGGCTTCTCCCGCTCACCCAACCAATGGGTTAACAATAGCTGCTTTGCCTTTCCGTCTAGCCAATTCGTTCCCGGAACAGCCCCAGCTTATCTGGACAACGTCCGCGCCAGGGGAGCGCGAGAGCTGGACCTCTCGTTTTACAAGAGTTTTCCGATCGGGGAAAACAAAGACCTGCGCTTTGACGTTTCCTCTTACAACCTGGCCAACTGGGCGCAATATGGAAACCCAAGCGTGGCCACGCTGACGGCAAGCAGCGGCCAGCCATTCGGCCCGATCACAAACACAGTCAACACCCCGCGCCAGTTCCAGTTTGGAGCGCGGTTTAGTTTCTGAGGAATGAAACAGCCGGAAGCCGCTTGCTGCTGAGCGGCTTCTCTTTTCATCATTCCGAAAGTGGTTTGGCCGTAACTTCTGCCATGAGGCGATTACGCTGATGGCGCCCGGTGGTTTTCAAAGCATGCATCCTTGCCTCCATAACCAATCCCGATACCTCCCATAAATACTTTCGATTTCCGTGCCCGGCTCCGGACAGGTAAAGTGAACGGCTTGGGTCCGATCTTGCTTGCGGAGCAGACAGGAGTTCATGGGCAAGGCTTGCGTCGCTAGATTCGTTTTTCTCCCCCTTTTATTTCTGGTTTTTGCACCCCTACTGACAGGGCAAACTGCGGCAACGACTGCCGCTGATACCCAGGGTGCGCGAATGGCCAAGCTCGAACAGCAAGTCGCTGACGCCAAAAGTGCCGGCGACAACGCCTGGATGCTGACCAGTGCGGCGTTGGTCCTGATGATGACTGGACCTGGACTCGCATTGTTCTATGGAGGCTTGGTACGAAAGAAGAACGTGCTGGCGACCATGATGCAGAGCTTCGCCATGATGGCCATCATCACGGTGCTGTGGGCGCTGTTCGGTTACAGCCTGTGTTTCGGCTCGGGGAACAGTTTCATCGGCGGTCTGCATCATCTTTTTCTGCACGGCGTCGGCGCACAGCCGGATGCTGACTACGCCGCGACCATCCCGCAGCAGACTTTCATGGTCTATCAGTTGATGTTCGCAGTGATCACACCTGCTTTGATCACCGGCGCTTTCGCGGAGCGCATGAAGTTCAGCGCCATGGCGTTGTTTATGATTTTGTGGTCGGTGCTGGTGTACGACCCGATGGCGCACATGGTGTGGGGCAAAGGTGGATTGCTGAATGCGTCTCTGGGCGGGCGCTTCCCAACGTTGGATTTTGCCGGCGGCACGGTTGTGCACATCACGTCCGGAGTCTCGGCGTTAGTGTGTGCATTGTATCTTGGCCGCCGAGTCGGCTATCCCAAGCAACCGATGCCGCCGCACAGCGTGGTGCTGAGTTTCATCGGGGCCTGCATGTTGTGGGTGGGATGGTTCGGCTTCAACGCGGGCAGCGCGCTGGCAGCAAGCAGTCTGGCGACGAGCGCTTTTGTGGCGACCCATTTCGCAGCGGCTGCCGCGGTAGTTGGGTGGGGCGGTGCAGAATGGCTGCGCAACGGCAAGCCCAGTGCGTTGGGCGCAATTTCGGGGTCAGTCGCCGGCTTGGTTGCGATCACCCCGGCGGCCGGCTTCGTCGGGCCCATGCCCGCGTTGGCCATCGGCCTGATCGCTGGAATCGTATGCTACCTCATGGTGGTGAAAGTCAAAGCGCTGTTCGGCTATGACGATTCTCTGGATGCCTTCGGCGTTCACGGCGCTGGTGGCACGCTGGGCGCGCTGCTGACGGGAGTGTTTGCGGCCAGCGCTGTTAATCCAATTTTCAAAGATGCGCAGGGAAACACAGCGGCTTCTGGGCTGATCGAGGGCAACGCGCACCAGTTGCTAAACCAGTTGGTGGGCGTGCTGATGGCCTGGGGGCTGGCGATCGTGGGCACGCTGATCATTCTCAAGATCGTGGACGTGACCATCGGGCTGCGTGTGAGCGAAGAGCACGAAGTTCAGGGACTCGATCTTTCCCAGCACGGGGAAGAAGGCTATTACTGGGAGGTTCCGGCATAGAGACAACATGACCAAGATTGAAGCAGTCATTCAAAATTCCAAGCTGGACGCGGTGAAAGACGCGCTGCATGAGATCGGCGTTGAGGGCATGACGGTGCTCGAGGTCCGTGGGCACGGGCGGCAGAAAGGTCACACTGAGTTCTACCGCGGCCGGGAGTACACGGTCGATCTGATTCCCAAGATCAAGCTGGAACTGGTGCTGGCCGACAAAATGGTGGACCAGGTGGTGCAAGCTATCACCAGCGCTGCGCGAACCGGAAAGATTGGCGATGGCAAGATCTTCCTCTCACGAGTAGATGAAGCGATTCGCATCCGCAATGATGAACGCGGCGAGGGAGCGTTGTAACGGCTGCCGATTATGAATTATGAGCGCGTCTTCCTTGAGCGGCGAGCTGCGGGTTCTCTACAGCGAACAGTCAGCCCGAATCCAGCAGGAATTCGAAAAGGATGGCGACGGCCGAGCGGTGGTGGCCAAACGCACCGTCCTGGTGGAGAATCTCGTTCGGTCGCTCTGGCAGGAGTGCATTGAACCGGAAGGAAGCGCTGCCCCGAGGTTTGCTCTCGTCGCGCTAGGTGGCTTCGGACGCGGTTGGTTGTTTCCCTACTCTGATATTGATCTGCTTTTCCTCCACGAAAATCGAGAAAGCGAAGAGGACTTTAAGGAGCCGGTTCGACGTTTCTCGCAGGAACTTTGGGACCTGCGAATGAAGCTGAGTCCGGCCACGCGCATTTTGGCAGAATGCGATCGCCTCGACCCCGACAATGTCGAATTCACGCTCGCGCTTCTGGATTGCCGTTTTCTTGCCGGCAGCCCGGAGGTGTTTGCGCGCCTGCATGACAAAGTGATCCCGAATCTGATCATGCGGGAGTCCCAGTCGCTGGTGCAGCGGCTAGCCGAGGTCACGCGTGACCGGCATGCCAAGTACGGCGAAACGGTTTTCCACCTTGAGCCGAATATCAAGGACGCCCCGGGCGGTTTGCGCGACTACAACGTTGCCTGCTGGCTGGCGCTGGTTTCCGCCATGGATAAGCTGCGGGACTGGCCGGAACCGAAGACTCTGCTGCCGGCGTCGGCACGCCGCCAACTGGAACCTGCGCTCGAATTCCTCATGTCTCTGCGGTGTTTCCTGCATTTTCGTCATGGGCGCGATGACAACGCACTGAGTTGGGCCGATCAGGATGAGGCCGCGGCGCGAAAGATTGGAGCTTCGGAGACGATGAGCGCCGCCGACTGGATGCGCATCTACTTTGGGCATGCGCGTTCGGTACACCGGCTTTCAACGCAGCTCTTGGAGGAAATTCCCGCCGCGTGGTCGTCCTTGTATCGGCAATATCAGAACTGGCGATCCCGGATTTCAAATTCAGAGTTCAGCGTGGTGGATGGTTTGATTTTTCTGCAGCAGGCGAATGCCATTGAGGATCCGCAAGTACTGCTGCGATTGTTCGATTTTATGGCCCACCACGGCCTCAAGTTGAGCACGACCACCGAGTATCGCATCGAGCAAGTCTTGCCCTCGCTGGCTGCGACTCCGCCTCGGGGAGCGGAGCTTTGGCAATATCTGCAGGTGATTTTGCTGGAACCGCACGCCGCTGACGCGCTGCGCGCTATGCACTCGCTGCGACTGCTGAGCTTGCTAATTCCGGAACTGAGGACCATCGACTCCCTGGTTGTTCGTGATTTCTACCATCGTTATACGGTGGACGAGCACTCATTCCGGGCGATTGAAAGCTTGCATCGCCTGAGCGAGTCGAAGTCGGAATGGGACCAGCGATACGGCGAACTCTTTAACGAGTTGGAACGTCCGGAATTGCTTTTTCTCTCGTTGTTGTTGCATGACACGGGAAAGAGTGTCCCTGGCGACGATCACGTACAGAGCAGCCAAGACATCGCCGTGCGCTGTTTGGAGCGTTTAGACCTGGATCCTCCGGATCGCGAGATTGTTCTGTTCCTGATCGCCAGTCATCTCGATCTATCCGCGGTATTGCGCCGCGACATCTTCGATTCCTTCACCATACAAGCTTTTGCCGAGAAAATCGGCACGCCAGAACGGCTGAAAATGCTTTGCCTGATGACGTATGCGGATATTAAGTCGGTCAATCCGGAAGCTCTGACTCCGTGGAAAGCAGAGAACATCTGGCAGGTATACATAGCAGCCGCGAATTATCTGAACCGCAGTGCCGATCAGCCGTTACATGCCGACGCGGATGACGAAAGCCTGGACCGCGTACACACTCTTGCCCCGATTGCGGGTAAGAAGGTTAAGGCGTTTCTCGAGGGATTTCCATTGCGTTATCTCAGGACTTACCCGGCAGAAGAAGTTCTGAGCCATTTTGATATGGCCCAGCGGCTGGAGAACGATCTGGTGCAGTCGACCCTGAAACGGGGACGTCACTG
>Ga0187770_10002688_pt1 | contig 10020 bp, 9 predicted proteins | sample 0116_SJ02_MP02_2_FD_133154 | JGI IMG/M metagenome (GOLD analysis project Ga0187770, IMG submission 133154) | Tropical peat soil microbial communities from peatlands in Department of Meta, Colombia - 0116_SJ02_MP02_20_MG | ecosystem: Environmental > Terrestrial > Soil > Wetlands > Peat | place... | reverse complement strand
GGGTTACTTCTTCTCCGCCGATGATTTGAGCTCCGATTATCCGCTGAGACTCCTTCTCGACAACGAGCTTGACTTTTATCGGCAGAGCCCCCGGATAGTAATCAGCTTTCGTTTTTGAAGTAATCGTGCCGGCTACGGTTTCAATTCTGGCCCTCTGCGCCGCAACCTCAGTGAGCCCCGTCCAGCCGCAATCAACGTCGAACAATCTTGAAACGGCCGAGCCCAAGGCTCCTGTGAAGAGCGAGTAACCGCCCGCCGCGTTGGTTCCAGCCACTTTTCCCTGTCTAACGGCCACTGTGCCCAGCTGCGGTAGGCACGGTCTCTGAGTCGCTATGTTTATCGTTTCTGCGCAGTCACCTATCGCGTAAACGTCTTTGACGCTTGTCTCCATCCGCGCGTTAGTCTTTATGGCCTTTGTCTCTCCCAAGACTATACCAGCGCTTGCAGCGAGCTGCGTGTTTGCTCTAACTCCGAACGCGCTCACGAACAGGTCCGCATCGATCCGTTCGCCTCCCGCTAGGATGCCCGTCACGGTGTCGGTTCCGAGAAATTCTTCAACAGTCTTACCGGTCAGGATGGTTATTCCTTTTTCTTCAAGCTTTTCTTGGATCATCTTTGCCATTTCAGCATCAAGAGCCTGGGGCAGGACTTGCGGCAACATTTCGACAACCGTTACCTTCAACCCTTTCTCATGCAGTGCGATACCCGTTTCAAGACCGATTAGGCCTGCTCCCATGATTACAGCGGTTTTTGCCCCGTTCTTGACTGTGTCGGCGATTCTTTCGCCGTCGTCAAGCGTTCGAAGTGAACATATGCCCTGTTTTTCTTTCCCCTTTATGGGCGGAATGAAAGACGTTGCGCCCGTGGATATGATGAGACTGTCATAGGATACGGTCTCGGTTTTGCCCTTTTTATCCGTGGTCTCGACTGTCTTGTTTTGAGTGTTTATGGCCGTGGCTTTAGTCTCGGTTCTGAGGTCCAGCTTCATCATCTGGAAGAACGCTTGGGGAAAAACGATTAGATCCTTGGAGTTCGGTATTTGGCCGCCTATTACGAAGGGAAGACCGCAACGCGAGTAGCCCGGATACTTTTCTTCAGTTAAGAGCGTGATTTCCGCGGTTCGATCCGTCTTTCTGGCTGCAGAGGCTGCATCAACGCCAGCCGCGTGTGCACCGATGATTACGACGCTTTTAGGCATTTGCTCTTCCTTCACTTTTTAAGAGATTTGTGCCATTCAACTGCCTTGTTGAAGTCCATGAGATTGGCCAATTCTGCTTTAAGGTTTGAAGGCTTCACGATCAGCAGCCATCCCTTGTTGTACGGGTCTTCGTTCAGCAGCTCGGGTTTTGACTGGACATCCGCGTTCACCTGCTCTATGGTTCCGCTTATCGGTGCCACCAGGTCTGATACGGCCTTCACAGATTCCACCGTGCCGTAGGGGTCGTTCTGTTTTGTGGCTCCTCCGGGAGCGGGCAGTTCTGCGTAAACGATTTCTCGCAGTTGTTTCTGCGCGTAGTCTGTTACGCCCACCCTTACCTTGTCGCCCTCGATTTTTAGCCATTCGAACTCTTTCGTGTAGTACAATCCTTCAGGCACCTCGTATCCATCAACTTTCACCATGTTCGTTCACCTTTAAGTAATACAGTTATTGTTTCATACTCGAACGTTTAAGATTAACTGTTCACAAAAGCAAATACATCGGAGCACTCTGCGGGTTTCGCAGACCACGGCGTCTGCAAGATAGCAAGCGCGGCCTCTAGACATAAAGCAATAATAGCGAGAAAAAAAGAGTAGAACCATGGAATTCTCCAACTCTTATGAGGATCCTAAGCGCGCAGAAGCCTACGCCAAACTAGAGTTTCCAGGCACCTACTACTTGGCATACAGGGATTTGCCTCAAATCATATTTGAACACGTCAAAGGAAGGAAAGCCATAGATTTCGGGTGCGGTGCTGGACGCTCCACGAAGTTTCTGCAAAAACTCGGGTTCAGCACCGTAGGCGTGGACATATCACAGGACATGATAAAGAAGGCAAGAGAAAAAGATCCCAAAGGCGATTATCGTCTCATCGAAGAAGGCGATTTCAACCAGTTCAAAGACGAAGCCTACGATCTCGCACTGTCCGTATTCACGTTTGACAACATACCAACAATGGAAAAGAAAGTCAAGAATTTCACAGGACTCAGAAGACTGTTGAACAGCGAAGGAAGATTGGTAAGCGTAGTCTCTTCACCCGAAATATACGTCCATGAATGGGCCTCATTTTCCACCAAGGACTACCCCGAGAACAAACATGCAAAAAGCGGAGACAAAGTGAGGATAATTCAAACAGACATAGAGGACAAAAGGCCCGTGGAAGATGTTGTTTGGGCCGATGAACATTATCAAGAGACCTACAGGAGAGCTGGATTAGAACTAGTCAAGACCTACAAGCCCTTGGCAAGGGATGAAGAGCCGTATGAATGGGTCAACGAAACAAAGATTGCCCCTTGGGTAATCTACGTTTTGAAAGGGCGCACGAGAGCTCGCATGGATTCACCATCAGAGATTCGAAACAGAAGAAAATGAATCCTTCTAGCGAAAGCTAGCACGCATTCCAGAATGGCCTAACACTTGAGCTCAGTAGTCTAAGGCTGAATCGACCCTCGACGTAGAGATGTCTCCCGCAAAATCCCCTTTTCTTTTTTGGGGTAACGTTTTATCCAACTACAAACCAATGAGTAAACGAGGATGCATCTTCGATGATTAAGGACCTACTGGAAAAGAGCCTCAGAAACAGTCATGGTTACGTGGAGATGCGTTACCACAAGCGAGACACGTTTTCAGTCTCGGTGAAAGACGGGAATATCGACACACTCAACAGTGGAAGCATAGCAGGCGTCTGCAGCCGAGTCTTGCTGGACGGAAGCTTCGGATTCTCGTCAACCACCATAGTCGAAAAAGAAAACATGGACAAAATGCTGAAGGACGCTTATTCCTTGGCCAAGATTTCGAGAGCTAAGAAAAAACGCAGGGTAACATTGGCAAAGACCAAACCAGCCAAGGACAAATACGAGACTTCGGTGAAGGTTGACCCCCGCAAGGCAGACAAGCAGGAATTGGTTCGCTCGGTCATCGACACGGACAAAGAGGTTCGCGCCTTCTCGAAAAGCATAGTCTCAGACACTGTTATTTTGGAAATAATAGACGACGAACTCTTGTTCGTAAGCTCGGAAGGCGCTGAAATCACCCAGAGAATCGTCCGCTGCCGAGGAAACGTGACGGCAATAGCCCGCGAGAAGGGCAACATTGCTTCAGCAATGGAATCCATCGGAGAACAACGTGGACTTGAAATGCTGAAAAAGACTCCCCTGATAGACGTAGGTAAAACAGCCGCGGAACGAGCAACCAAGCTCGTCAAAGTCAAGACAGCACCTGGCGGAACCTACCCGGTGATTCTGGAGAACAGGCTTGTCGGCCTGCTGGCGCATGAAGCAGTGGGCCACTGTTCTGAAGCGGACGTGGTCTATGGCGGAAGCTTCTTGGCAGACAAGATGGGCAAAAAAGTGGCCTCGGAAGAAGTCACGTTGGTCGACGACGGGCGCTTCCCAAACGGTTTCGGCACGATGAAGTATGACGATGAGGGCACTCCGACCCAGAAAACCGTGGTCATCGAAAAGGGCGTTACACGCAGCTTTCTGCACTCTCGTGAGACCGCTAAACAGTTTAAGGTGGCTCCAACTGGCAATGCAAGAGCCTGGAACTTCGAGTTTGACCCAATCATACGGATGAGAAACACGTACATTGAACCAAGAAGATACACCTTAGAAGAGCTGGCCGAAGACATCAAGGAAGGCTTTTTCTTAAAGGGAGGACTGTCTGGCCAGGCTGACTTCACAGGTGAGTTCATGTTCGGCACCCAGGAAGCTGTAAGGATAAAGAACGGACGATTCGGTGAGTCGCTGCGCGGGGTCACGATAAGCGGAAACGCCTTCGAGGTTCTGAAGAACACAGATGCCATCGGGAGCGATTTCATCATGCGCACCGGCATGTGTGGGAAGGAACAGGTTAACTACGTTGGGATGGGCGGTGGCAGCCTGAGGACGAAGCTGCTGCTAGGAGGAATGCGGTGAGACTAACCGAAGACACTAGACTGGCAGTCAAGTACTGCGAAGCGCTGGGCGTGGACGAGGCAGAAGCCTTTGCGCAGAACGTGCAGACAAGCGAAGTGGTAATAGAGAGAGCCGAAATCCAGAACGAGCGTGTCAAGACTCAATGCGGAATCGGCATTCGGGTAATTAAGAAGAAGAAACTCGGTTTCGCTTTCACGTCGGTCCTATCGAAGGAAAGCATCGAGCAGACGTGCCGCAACGCCAACAGTCTTGCGAACGTTTCCCTGCCGAATCCTGACTGGGTTTCGCTGCCGACAGCTGCGAAGCTTCCAAGGACCCCCGCTGGGACTTTTGACCCTGAGACTGCGGACATGAACGCTAATGATGTTTTGAAGCTTACCATGAAGGCTTACAACGGGGCGAAAGCACGTGACAATCGAGTGACCATTGATGATGGTAAGTTTTCGGTTGTCCGAGGCGAGGCTGCGATCGCAAATTCCCACGGCATGGAAGCACATGGCAAGGACACTCTACTGTCCGGCTATCTAATCTGCGTGGCGAACGACAAGGGCGAGGTTTCAAGCATGTCTATCGAGTCTGACGTTGCTAGATCTTTGAAGGATTTCTCGCCTAAGCGAATTGGCGAGGTCGCCGCGGAAAGAGCGGTCGCTTCTCTCGGACCCAAAGCAGTGACCTCGTTCACCGGAAGAGTCCTACTAGACTACGATGTTGCAGCTGAAATTCTCTTGCAGCCTGTGGTAGCCAGCGTCAACGCGGACAATATCCAAAGAGGTAGAAGCTTGTGGGCTGGAAAACTAGGCGAGGAAGTTGCGTCGAAGAAGCTGACGGTAGTTGACGACGGTTTGATGCCGAAGGGCATAGGGTCATCGAGTTTTGATGCTGAAGGGGTCCCCTGTCAGAAAACGCAGGTAATCAAGGCTGGAAAACTTGACGGCTTCTTGCACAACTCGTACACAGCGAACAAAGAAAAGAGGAAGTCGACGGGCAATGCGTCCCGTGAAGGCTATAACGTGCTGCCGAGAATTTCTGCGTCTAACCTCGTTGTGAAAGCCGGCAAGAAGAAGCTAGACGATCTAATCGCAGAGGTTGACAAGGGCATAATCGTGAGACGGTTCAGCGGAAACGTGCGAACTGACAGCGGAGAATTCTCAGGCATAGCCAAGCAGGCAAGCTACATAGAAAAGGGCGAAATCAGATACTCGTTGAAGGAGACGATGATTTCAGGCAACGCTTTCCAAGCACTGAAAAACATAGTCGAAATTGGAAGCGAAACACGACCAACAATATTCCAAGCATACGTTCCACCAGTACTAGTCGATGAAGTCAACGTGGTCTCGAAATAGTCGAAGCACGCGCCAAGAATTCTGCACCACGATGTTTCCTTCATGAGAAATGGATCAATACTATAAATTAGTAGCAGTCCATATTTGTGGGTGTAAGGGAAGAAGTTGCATGGAGAATCTTGCTAAGAAATGGAAAGGAACTCCTTATCCTGAAATGATACGGACTCTTCCAGAAGTCGATATCCAGGTGAAAGGGGTACGAGGTTGGCTTCTTCAAACGGAAGACAAACAAGTTGTGTTTTTCGACATGCAACCCGGTTGCGAGGTACCTCCTCACTCCCATTGTGACCAATGGGGCCTTGTTGTGGAAGGCGAAATGCGTTTGGTCATTGGTGGCAAGTCCAGGGTTTATCGAAAAGGTGATTGGTACTTCATCCCAGAAGGAGTTGTCCACTCCGCCACTTTTCTAACCAAGGTAAATGCAATCGACATCTTTGACGACCCCAAACGATACAGAATAAAAAGAGAACAAATCGGAAAATAGAATCCCAATTTGATTGAACGAAAAGCTTTGGAAACGTCTCCCGACAACGGACATCCTATGTCTGATTTCGTGGCTTTCTCCAGGTATCAACGGGTCAAACTGCTCAAAAAAAGATGCACAGAAGCGTCTTCTACCGGGTTCAGCTATAACTTTTCCGTAAAACCAAAAAGCTGGCCAAACTGGCTTATGGGCAGAAACATGATTTTGTTGTTCATGTACCTTTTCAGGTTTAAGCCGTTTTTCACTGCCTCTTAGCGCGCGCGCTAGATTGGAATTTTCTTCTGGTTGTTGTTTGGGCAAACTTTAAATTTAATTGTGGGCATGTTTGTAGACAGGTGAGAGGCGAATGAGGAGAATTGTTTCTGGAGTGATATTGGCATTGTTCGTTGTAGGTACGTTGGCTTTGGCGGTTAACGTTGGGCCGGTGAGAGCACAAGGGCCAGAGACAGTTTACATCAACAGTGACGGAAGCGTATCTCCTTCTTCCGCACCTATTTCAAACACAGGACACAACGACACGTATACATTCTACACACTCACTGGCAACATCAGCTACCCAACTTACAATGGAATCATCGTCGAAAGAAACAAGATCATCATCGACGGAAACGGTTACACAGTGCAAGGAAATAACAGCGGAAACTTGTACGACCAATCAGTCGGCTTAAACTTAACGGACACGAGCAACGTGTTAATAGAAAACGCCAACATCGAAAACTTCCATAACGGCATCTACCTCTACGACTCTAACAACAACTCAATCGAGGATGACAACACAACAGCAAACGAGGAAGGCATCTATCTCGACTCTTCTTCAAACAACACTGTCAGCGGGAACACGGCAACAGAGCAGACAAGCAATGCTACAGGCATCTATCTCGTTTCCTCAAACTACAACACTGTCGTTGAAAACAACGCAACAGCAAATGTTGTGGGCATCAACCTCATCTCTTCAAACAATAACACTGTTAGCGATAACAACGCAACGGCAAACAGCATTGGCATCTACATCTACTCTTCTTCAAACAGCACTGTTAGTGGGAACGACGCATCAGCAAACAGCGGTGATGGCATCTATCTCGACTCTTCTTCAAACAACAACATTTACCATAACAACTTCATAGGAAACGCTGCCCAAGCCTATGTTGACTCGGCGTCTGTCGGGAACGCTTGGGATAACGGCTATCCAAGTGGCGGCAACTATTGGAGCGACTACAACGGCACAGACTCCTCTAGCGGTCCTCATCAGAACGTGACTGGAAGCGACGGAATAGGCGACACACCATACGTCATTGATGCAAACAACACGGATGAATATCCGTTGATGGGAGGGTTCTCAGACTTCAACGACGTTGGACAGGGTGTTGATGTTCAGGTTGTCAGCAATTCCACGGTTTCTGATTTTCAGTTCAACTGGACAGCTATACTGTTCAACGTTTCTGGTGTGAATGGCACGATGGGCTTCTGCAACCTACGCATAGCAACCAGCCTGTTAAACCCTCTCAACGTGTTCGTCAATGGGACACAGGTTCAATACAGCTTACTGCCCAGCCCAAATAGCAGTATCAGCTACATTTACTTCACCTACGACCACTCACTAGAACAAGTCATAATAGTGCCCGAATCTCCAGAATCTCTCATCTTGGCAATGTTCATGTTGGCAACACTGTTAACAGTCGCGATCTACAAGAAAAGATACAGCCGTTCTTAGCGCTGTTGCTTTGCCTCGTCTGTGTCTGTTTTGCGTGTGTGTTCTTTATTTTTTTGTTTTTCTGATTCTGTTCGATTAAGGGACATACAGATAGAGCCTGTGTTATTCAATAATTCTCAAACTCTAAAGGTTCGGTCGGCCATTATGGTTTGGTTGTCTCTGCTGTGGGTTAGCTTGTGGAACTTGCTGTTTGTATTTGAAAAGAATGGTCTCGCCCTCATTGAGTGGACCACAATTATTGATTGTTATTCTGTTTGCTCTGAGAGGAGAGTGATGTAAAGTTCTTACGCGTTCGGATCTAAGATCCATTACATAACATTCAATAGTTTGTAGCGCGCGCGCGCGCTACAATAGACGAAGGCACACGCATGATCGTGGCCCACTTGCTAACAGAGTCACGGACGAGCGAGGACGCAAGGAAAGTTTTCCAGCAAGCATTAGAAGTGCAGAAGCCTACGACGCTTTACACGGACGGTTCTTACGCTTATGACGATGCTTTCAACAAAGTTTTCTATTCCAGATACAAGGCCGACAGAGTTGCATGGGTTAGGAAAGTTGGCATACGAGCGAGAAAAACAAACAACGTGGTCGAAAGATTGCATGGTACTCTCAAAGACAGAACAAAACCAATGAGAGGTTTGAAAAACGACAAAAGGGCTAAGAGCCTTCTTAATGGGTACGTAATAAACTACAACTTCTGCCGAAAACACCAAAGCATCAAGATGACACCAGCAGAAGCAGCAGGCATAAATGTCAAAGGCTGGAAACAACTAATCGAAGTAGCCCAAGCTCAGAAGGCAGAGGGAAAGGCAGAAGACAAACAAGCTTTGGAGGTTGTTGTGAAAGCATGAAAAAAAATAAAGCAAGTAGGAGAGCTTTAGTTTCCCTTCCTGAGGGAGTATGGCAAGTAATTGATGAACAGCTAAAGGGAAAAATAGGCAACGGAGACTCAGAAGTCATACGAAACATAGTCATGGCCTATCTGCTTGAGCGCGGTTACTTGTTGAAACCAAAGGAAAAACCTGCATCGATTGATCAAATAGCTGGCGAACTAGACATTCATGATTCAATGATAACGTCACTTGTTGAAATGCTCGAAGAGAAAGGACAGCTTAAATACAGCGAATGGGAAAATCGGCTCAAAAAGAAGGTCTCCCCCTCTTAGGAGTCTTTTATTTTCACATGAACTTGAAAAATAATGTCTATTTCGGTAATTGCCGTATCTGAGAGCACGCAATAAGTCTTTTATTGCAGGACAGTGTTCTCTATCCTGCATATGCAGGAGTTGCAGGATGGACGAGTCTTTTGATGTACGCAATTCGAAATACGTTCTGAGTTTTGGCGCAGGTCTTAACTCTACTGCCCTTCTTGTTTTTTTGGTCAGCAACGGTTATCCATTAGATGAAGTTGTTTTCGCGGACACTAGCGGAGAGGTCCCTGAAACTTATGAACACCTTAAAACGGTTGATTCTTACCTAAGTAAGCATGGCATACCGCTAAAAATGGTCAGGTCCAAAAATGGAACATTGTATGACACTTGTGCGCGTAGAAAGGTAATTCCTTCTCAAATCTGGCGGTGGTCAACCAGAGATTACAAGATCACGCCAATATATGCACACTATCGTTCTTTGGGCGTTCCAGTTAATCAGTATCTCGGCATAGCTTTTGAAGAGCGTGATAGAATGAAGGAAAGCGGGGTTCCATACGTCAAAAACATTTTTCCACTCGTTGAAAACAAACTGACACGTCAAGATTGCACAGATATAATATGTCTTGCAGATTTTGACTTCCCAATGCCAGTGAGAAGCGGTTGCTTCTTTTGCCCATTTAATTCACTTTCAAGATGGAAAGAAATCTACGAAAATCATAGAGACCTGTTCCTCAAAGCAAGAACGCTAGAAGAAAACTCGAAACATTTCCCGAAACAGAAACTGATGAAACTAACGCTAGGAGTCCTTCAGGAGAAGCTAGAGAACAATGACTCCCTTCCTGAAATTCATGTGAAAAGACTTTGCAGCAGTGAATGTATAATCTAGAAAGCTTATATGATGATTGAATATACTTCAAATTGACCTCTGTGGACAATGAGAGATGTCCAATCTGCGGCAGAAGATACAAGGATATACTAAAACACTTTGTGGTGGTTCATAACATAAAGGATATGGATCAGCTAAGTCAGGTCTGCAAGGAAGCTAAAAAGAAAGAAGAAGTAATAAAGACTTTTAGTAATTACGTCGAAGAACTCAAAAGGAAACTGAAAAATGGCGAAATTTCCCCAGAGGATTATAGAGAGCTTACGATGAAATGGTCCAAGGAGCATTGTCAACAAAATGGAGAAGTTAGAGAAAATAAAGATTAGAGAATTTAAG
>Ga0187770_10002687_pt1 | contig 10020 bp, 5 predicted proteins | sample 0116_SJ02_MP02_2_FD_133154 | JGI IMG/M metagenome (GOLD analysis project Ga0187770, IMG submission 133154) | Tropical peat soil microbial communities from peatlands in Department of Meta, Colombia - 0116_SJ02_MP02_20_MG | ecosystem: Environmental > Terrestrial > Soil > Wetlands > Peat | place... | reverse complement strand
ATGGATGGAACTATGCCGACCAAACTTGAAAATCCGGACACGCCAACTGCGACGACTCTAAGCGCCTTCGACCAGCAGGTCGCGGACGCGCAGCAATGGTTTGCCAGCCCGCGCTTCGAGGGAATCGTGCGACTGCACACAGCGCAACAGGTAGCCGAACAGCAGGGCACGATTCGTGGCGACTATACGGTTGCGCGAAAGGCGGCGGAGGAGTTTTATGCGCGGCTGCGCGAGCTTTTCCAGGAGCGCAAGTCGATCACGACTTTTGGCCCTTATTCGCCTGGCCAGGCGGTGATGATCAAGCGGATGGGCATTGAGGGCATTTATCTGGGCGGTTGGGCGACATCGGCAAAGGGATCGGTGAACGAAGATCCCGGTCCAGACCTAGCGAGCTATCCGCTGAGCCAGGTTCCCGACGAAGCAGCCAGCCTGGTGCGGGCGCTGCTGGCGGCCGACAAGAATCAATACTACGCACGCGCCCGCATGACCGAACAGCAGCGCAAAGCGACGCCCGTGGTTGACTTTCGGCCGTTCATTATCGCCGATGCCGACACCGGGCATGGGGGCGATGCGCACGTGCGCAATCTGATCCGCCGATTTGTCGAGGTGGGCGTGCCGGGCTATCACATTGAAGACCAGAAGCCCGGAGCAAAAAAGTGCGGACACCAGGGCGGGAAAGTCCTGGTGGCCGAGGATGAGCAAATCCGGCGGCTGAATGCGGCGCGGCTGCAGCTGGATATCATGCGGGTTGCGGGCATCATTGTGGCCCGTACCGATGCGGAGTCAGCCACCTTCCTCGAGAACGACAGCGACGAGCGCGACCAGCCGTTCATCCTGGGCGCAACCAATACTGACCTGCCGACCTACAGGGTCGGCTACGTGGCCCTTCTGAGAAAACTATCGGAGATGGGGGCGGAGGAAATCCGCGGGCATCTCCTGTTTGCGGTTTCGGAGGCGGAATATCAGGACGCGTTTATTTGGTTGGAACGCGCCGGGCTGATGCCGGCGATCCGGTCGAGTGCGCAGGCGCTGCGCAATGCTACCGCGCCCGAGTTCGAGTCCGCGCTCGACAAGATCGAAACGCGTTACATGGAAGCGTGGACTGCGCAGGCGCAGCTCAAAACGTATGGCCGAGCAGTGGCGGACGCGCTGCAAACCCGCGTGGTCGACGGCGAACGCTTCGAGATGACGGTCGAGGAGTGGCTGGAGTTCTCGAAACGGGCTTCGTTTTTTGACATTCACGAAAAAGCAAGCTCCATGGGCATCCGGGTGGTCTGGGATTGCGACTTGCCCAAGACGCCGGAGGGCTTCTATCAGGTGCAGGGCGGGATTGAGTACGCGATCGCAAAATCGCTGGCGGCGGCGCCGTTCGCCGACCTGCTGTGGATGGAAACCAAGACGGCGGACCTGGAAGACGCAGAGAAGTTCGCGCACGCCATTCACGCGCAGTATCCCAACAAGATGCTGGCCTATAATCTGTCGCCCTCGTTCAACTGGGACACCACCGGCATGAGCGACGAGCAGATGCGGCGCTTCCCAGAAGAACTGGGCAAGCTCGGGTTCGTCTTCAACTTCATCACCTATGGCGGGCACCAGATTGACGGCCTGGCTTCCGAGGAGTTCGCCACCGCTCTAAGGCAGGACGGCATGCTGGCGCTGGCGCGGTTGCAGCGTAAGTTCCGGCTGCTGGAGTCACCCTACCGCACGCCGCAAACGCTGGTCGGTGGACCGCGGATCGACGGTGCGCTCATGGCTGCATCCGGACGCACGGCGGCGACCAAGGCCATGGGCAAGGGCTCGACGCAATTCCAGCACCTGGTGCAGACCGAGGTTCCGACGAAGCTGCTGGAAGAGTGGCTGGCGGCATGGGGCGAGCACTGGGCGCACAAAGGCAAGTTTCGCGTCCAGCTGCGGCCGCACACGGCCGGCTCGGAACTACTGGAGCTGAGCGTGTTCGGTGATGGTCCGGACAAAGTGGCTAACGTGATTTTTGCGAGCCTGCAGGACCGCCGCGGACGCAACTTCCTTTCCGTGCGCGATCAGAACACGCAACCGACGTTCCGGAAGAAGCGGCTGATGACGTTGGCGCAACTGTTCCTCATCCACCGTTACTCGGCGAGTGCCGTGCACTACGTCACGCCGACCGACGACAACCAGGCGCAAACAGCGAAGATGAAGAGCTTGGGCATTTTCTCCGGTGTCCACACGGAAATCGGTGAGATCATCGTTGCTGAGGTCAATAAGGAAGGCGTCGCCGAACTGCTGAAACCGGACAAGGTGAGCTTGCTGGAGATGATTCGCAAGGTGCCGGCGGCGGCGTAGATAAGCGACCGCCGTGAGCTTTATTGCGGTGCCGTCGGTTGGCTCCGTTCAGCGCGGGCCTCGGCGCGCAAAATGTTCTTGCGGATCTTCCCGGTGGAAGTCTTGGGCAGGCTCCGGAATTCCACATACTTGGGACACTTGAAATGAGCCAGACGGTCGCGGCAGAAGTCGATGAGCTCTTTCGCGCTCGTGTCGAGGCCGTCGCGCAGCGTGATGTAGGCGAGTGGCACCTCGCCCCACTTCGGATCGGAAACCCCGACTACCGCAGCCTCTAGTACGGCGGGGTGGTCGCAGAGAACTTTCTCCACCTCTACAGAAGAAATATTCTCGCCGCCGGAAATAATGATGTCCTTGCTGCGGTCGCGCAATTCGATGTATCCGTTGGGGTGCATCACCGCCAGATCACCGGAGTGGAACCAGGCGCCGGCAAATGCCTTTGCCGTCGAGTCGGGATCCTGAAAATACCCTGCCATCACATTATTCCCGCGCATCACGACTTCCCCAAGAATGTTGCCGTTGGCGGGAACGTCGTTCATATCCGCATCCACCACGCGCAGGTCGGTCCCCGCAACCACATAGCCAACTCCCTGGCGAGCGCGCAGAGAAGCGCGCTCGGCTAACGAGAGCCCGTCCCAGTCCTTCTGCCAGGCGCAGACAGTGTGCGGGCCATACGTCTCTGTGAGTCCGTAAACGTGCGCAACCTCGGCTTCCATTTCCTCCACAGCGCGGATCACTGCCGGAGTCGGCGGCGCGCCGGCGGTGACAATCTTGAGGCGCTTGCCAAAGCGTATCCCTTGCTTGCGGCAGTGCTCGGTGAGCATCAGCAGCACGGTGGGCGATCCGCAGAGATGCGTCACGCCTTCTTTCTGGATTAGATCAACGGCTCGTTTCGGATCCACATCCGGCAGGCAGATGTGCCGCGCGCCCACAGCGGTCACGGCCCACGGAAAACACCAGCCATTGCAGTGAAACATGGGCAAGGTCCACAAGTAAACGGACGAGTGCGAGAGGCCGTGCTCGATCACTTCGCCAAGGGCATTCATGTATGCCCCGCGGTGCGTGTACATCACTCCTTTGGGCAAGCCAGTCGTCCCGCTGGTGTAGTTCAGGGAAATGACCCCGGTTTCTTCCGGCGTAACTCCCTGAAACGAGGCATCGCCCGACTGCAGGAAAATCTCATAATCAGCGGCGATCCGCTTCAGATCTTTCAATTCCCGCCGGACCGGCTCCAGAGAATTGAGCAAGTGCGGCTCGCCCAGCAGCAAGCGCGCGCCGCTATGGCTGAGGATTGTGACGAGTTCTGCAGCCTGCAGCCGCGTATTCAGCATCACCAGCACTGCTCCTGCCAACGGGACGCCAAAGTGGGACTCGAGCGCCAGGAGGCGGTTGCGCGATAGCACGGCCACGCGGTCTCCGGGATTGATGCCTTCGCGAGCGAGCGCCGAAGCCAGACGATGAACCCGAGATTGAAGCTCGCCATAAGTTACGCACTGCTCTTCGTCGACCACAGCTACGTAGTCGCGGTAGACCATACCGCTGCGCGCCAGAAATTCCAGGGGAGTAAGCACGGAAATCATGATTGCCTCACGATAAGCTAATGCCTCGCGTCTCCGACGCCAGCGTGATATGCCGCAGGCGCGGAGACGGCAATAGGACTGATCAAGTATCCCCGCCTTTGGCGGGATCAGCTTAAACACGGAAGCCTGCACCCCGCTGGCCTCCAAGTCAAGTCTTTTCGCTATTTTTCGATAGAACCTGCCCTTAGGAATACCCAGGGAAGTGGATATCGAGTAGCTTAGAGAAGGGAGATTACGAGAAAAGACAAGTATTGCCTCACTCGCAAAGATGTCCTATTTGATATCGAGTTCAGTCAGTTTTTCGATCGGACGCGCCAGCACAGCCCTTTCTCCGCGCACCACGATTGGCCTTTGAATAAGTTCCGGGTATTGGGACATCAATTGAATCAGTTGTGTGTCGCTCAATTCTTTCCCGGCCACATGCTCGCGATACGCAGGTTCATTCTTGCGAATAGCATCTTGCGGTTTCAGTCCAGCGCTCCGCAATAGTTGCTTCAGCTTGCTGGCCGTAAGGGGCTTCTCAAGGTAGTGAACCGTCTCGAAACCGACGCCCTTTTCAGTCAAGACACGCTTGACCTCACGGCATGTGCTTCATGTGGGTTTCTCGTAAACGACGACTTTTCCAGAGTCCGTCATTTCTCCTCCACTCGATTTCGTTTGCTGCCACAGTCGCGCGTCGCGTATGCAAAGGAGCGCCCGGAAACGGGAGTGTATGCACAGAGAATTTTATTCGTTATATCTCTTCTTATAGAAATCGAGTTGTTGCTGAATTTGCTCCTTGCTCAGGCCCTTAGTCCATTGGTGGTATGGGCTGTTCATCACATCGGCGGAGACGCCGGGCATAAGCGCTTCGGCCTCGGGAATAAACTCGGTGTAAAACGTTTTGGCCACCTCGTAAAAGCCGTGCCACTGCGTGTAGTCCGGCCCCATCATGGCCGTGCCCATGCGAGCGCGACGGCCTTCATGATGCCAGAGCTCGTAATAGGTCCACTCGATCTTCTCGTCGAACGGAGTCTTGGTGAGCTTGTTTGCCGCGTAGAGCTTGTCCATGATTGCCTTGGCCGGCTTGGCGAACTTTTCGTTGTATAGGTCAACGGTGTTGTCGTACTGCTTGTAGAAGTTCTCTACCCAGCCGGTTGCATGACAGTTCGAACAAACATCCTGCATAGCTGCGCGCCGTTTTTCCCAGTTCTCCAGCTTCTTGCTAATCACGGGCCGCAGCGTGACGCTGATGCGATCGCCGACGTCGTGCGTGACGGGCTGAGTTGATGTGGCGCTCATATGACAGGTCGCACAGGTTGGAGCCGCCGAGTAATCCTTTCCTACGATCCAGGACTTCGAGTCCAGGTTCATTTTTGCGATGTTGGCGCGGAACTGAATGCCGTGTTTCGACTCGTTGTAGATTTCAATCTGAGGATGATCGGGACCGAGATGACATTTGCCGCAGTTCTCAGGCTGGCGGGCTACGGCTGAACTGAAAGAATGGCGACCGTGACACGCCGCGCACGTGCCACGGCTGCCGTCAGGATTCACGCGCCCGATTCCACTGTTCGGCCAGGTGTCGGGATCGAACTTTCCGTCTTTGAGCGCTTTGACTTCGCTGCCGTGGCACTGGCGGCATCCGTTCGCCGCGGCAGGCCCGCCCTCCACAACTTCGCCCAGCATGTTGTCGAGCGAACCGATGAATTGCGTTGCTTGGGCGTGGTGGCTCTTCTCGAATTGTTCCACTTCCTTGCTGTGGCAACGAGCGCAGTAGTTGGGCGTAACGATTACTGCGATGCGATGGCCGTAGTGGTCGAAGGCTGCAGGATCTTTCTCGTTGGCACGGTGGCACGAGTAACAGTCCACATTGTTTTTTGCGTGCGCGCTTTCGCGCCACTGCTGGACGATACCGGGCGTGTTGTCAGAGTGGCAGTCCAGGCAGGTCTTCCCTTCCGCAGAGACCTGCGGGTAGGCTGCCGAAGCAAGGACGAACAGGACACAACCGAGAAGAACCACAAAGCGCATAGATGCCTCCACGGATATCGAATTATCGTCGAGAGCCCGTGCTCAGGGCTATGACCAGCCGCCGCTTTCTTCGCCGTCGTTCTCGCGGTTGAATGGCCAAAACCCCATGGTCAGGACTCCTAATTGGAACCGGCGTTTGCACTCTCATATGAAAGCAATCTTCTCTCGCCGGAAAGCTGGCGCAGCGGAGCCAGATCCTGAGTCAGCTCCACGGTGCCGAGGTATTCGCCGCTGGGATTGCGGACAGCAAAATAACGGATGTGGACGAATTTGCCCTGAAAGTTGATCCAGAACTCGGCCACACTCTGGCGGCCTGCGCGGAAGTCGTTCAGGATCTGGTTGACGGTGTCGGCGCTGCGCGGAGGATGGCAATGTTGAACCTTGCGGCCGATAATCGCCTTACTGCGGGCGAAGATTCGCTGCGGTCCCTCACTAAAGAAGGCGACCCGATCCTCGGCGTCGACGAAGGTAAGGTCGAGAGGCAAAGTGGAGAGCACGGCAACCAGTTGCTCCACGCTCACATGACCCGTGGGCATCATGATAGTGCCGTCTTTGGGCACAGCGCTGGTGGCAGCGGCGGCCGATTCGGGAGGAACATAACCGGTTTGCGGTTCGACCAGGCACCAGCCATATTGCGGAGATGCGGCCCAGATCTCGGCCCACTCGTTTTCAGTAAGAGTCTGCAACGACATGGGGAGGAGAATGTTCTCCTCTTTGAAAATCATTTCTTCGACGGCCATGAGGCAAGGTAGGGCGTGTTCGTTGAAGAATTGTTTAACGGCAGAAACCGCGGGACCGCAGTCGTGCGCCGACTGGTTCATTTGCTTGAGCAGTTTGCGGACCTCGTCGTCTTTGGCCCACATCACTTTGGAAGGGCCGGTGATGGCGTGCCGTTCCAGGCAGGAAAAGAGAGCGTGCTCCTTGCGCTGATAGTGTTTGTCGAGGTCCATGAGCTCGTTGGCTGACTGGCGCAGGCGGAAGACAACTTCTTGAACGCCAGCATCCCCGTTGAGATTGGCAACCTCGGCAAATGTCCCGCGCATACGCGCAATGACGTCTTTGAGGGCGGCATTTTCGCGGCGGAACGTATCAACCGGGTGGCCGGGCGCGATGGGGCGTGGTGGGGCAAGTTGGACGAGCACGTCACGTGTGACCTGCGAGTGCAGGTCACACATCGACTGGACTTCCTTCACCGACATGCCTTCGGCCATGAGCTGCTGCTCCATGGCCATGATTTCGGTTGCGTCGGTCTGGCCCACAATCTCGCGCAGGCGTTCCTTCACCATTTCGGGGGCGGCGCCTGAATGCAGGTGGCGGATGATGTCTCTGAGGGCGGCAATCCGGTGCGCCCGGTTGTCAATCAGTTCGCTCACAGTTGTCTCCTGGCGACAGGTTAGGTGACGGGCGGGATTCGAACGATGACTTATGTCACGGTGAAGTGACGGTTTCAGTGGCTGGCCGGAAGGGTTGGAGGAAAGCTCATGGATATTGCGTCATCTGAGAAAAACGACATGACGACATTGGTTTCGGTTGCGACGGGCTGGCCATCCTTCAAATATGGAAGATACTGCCACTTGCGCACGGCCCGGACCGCGACCGCGGCCAGCGCGCGGTTACCGCTCACAACTCTGACCGATCGCACTGTACCATCGGAATTCACTTGCGCCATCATGGCTACTTCACCACGAGCGCCAATGTCCGAATAGGCTGGGTATGCGAAATGTGACGGCGCCCGGGTCGCAAGAATAGCGGCCTCTTGTATGGAGGCCGGCGGCTTCACTCCCTTTCCTCGTCCGCGGAAAGGCAAAGTCTGTTTTGCATCCGGCTGCACCGAAGTGATCGCTGCGGTCTTGACCGCCGACAGTTTGACGGCAGCTTCGGGGCCGGCCAAGGGATAGCCGGTTGCGGACGACGGCGTGACGGGAGCCGCTTGCGTGGCCGGACCGAGGTTGTTCGTAGCGCGTTCGGAATCGGCAGCTTTCGGAGCGCTTGGCGCGGCCAGATTGCTGCGTTGAGCGGGAGAGTTGTGCGCAAGCGACCTGATCCCGCCTCCGATTCGATGCACGGCAACCACTAAACTAATGAACAGCAAAACCACGCCGGCGGCGATTTGCACGGTGGCTATCGTGCGGCTGGACCTTGTTGATTTGGGTCGCTCCGGTTGCGGGGCCGCGATCGTAAAGAGGCGTTCCGAAGTGCGTCTATCTGAGGTCGCCGTACGCTCGACCTCGACTTCTCTTCGATGACGCTCTTCCCCAGCCGGTTCTGGGTTGCTCTGACTTAACCTCGCAGCAAGGGTCTTTGGGCGTGAGGAGAAGTCAACCACGCCAATCACCAGCAACGGATCGTATGAATGCGGCTGGAGAGCCTCGTTTTTGCTGGCGAGGGCCTTGACCAGCGCCAGCTGACGTGCGTTCAGGAGAGGGGGTGACAGTTGGCGAAAGTTACGGAACGTCCAAATCAGATAAGCCCGCTGCCAAAACGAAGGCTGTACGGCCACGTAGCCTTGCGGTGTTTGCAACAGCAGAAGCCCGGATTCGAGCCTGTCGAGGAACACAATTATCCCTAGCCGCCGTCATTAGGATGCACCTTCGCTGCCACAGCGGAGAATCCTAAGTTGCAGATAACACAATTATTCCTCATCTTTGCTTGTAGCGGGTGGGCGCCGCAGATGCAAGTGCTTTCATTTCTTTCGCTTATAGAGTACACCCACTTCGAGTCCTCACGGCCGGTGCCCTCCAACGTGCTCTTTAGCAGCCGACAGAAAATCACCGCGCAGCAAGTGGATTTGTCCCCCGGTGTCCATTGTGTCAACAAACAGCAAAGGCGGCGTGATGCGCAAGAGGATAGACGACCGGAGTTATTGTCGTAGTCTCGACCGGCACAATGGCGCGGCTACGAGGAAGCTATCCGTTGCGTTCTGTTCCACAGTCTCACGCTCGCGGCGTTGGTGGGCATTTCCGTCTGTCTCATTGCGCACGTTTCGCGGTTCATGTGCATTTGTCGCTCGGAGCCAGCAGTACACGCGCCGGATGCAACCAAACTGCAGTCTGCGGTGTCAAAGCCAACAAGGACTATCGGCAGTGCAACCGCGCTGGCTGGTGCCTATGACAAGCTTGTCACAAATCTGCCCGCCCAAGGACTTACGTTTGCCGCTCTTTCGGCGACGAACACGATATTTCGGGTTCGAATGCAATAACCGTGCGATCGCGCATTCTCTAAGAGTAACCGAGTAAGTCTGGCTATCTATGACTTATCTCTATGGAGGGATCCGTGGATCACAGCAGCCGCTTCCGAGCCACAGTTAGATTTGCCGTTGTTTCCAGCCTGGTATTTCTCGCGATCCTCTGGTTTGCCACTATCGAGCCCTTTCAGGCATCCCCCGCGGCAACTTCACCCGTTGCCACATACTCGCAAGGTCTGCTGCGCCTGACGATACCTTACCGCGCGTTTCACACTGGTGCGGGGCAACTGACAACGGAAGTCCTCGATCCGGAGGATCATGTGATTGGACGCGCCGAGCGGCGGGTAGAAGTGACCGAACGGCCAGGCCAATGGCAAGACGAGATTAAGCTGGATCATCCTCTGCCAATCGACGACTTGGTGTGGCATCGCGTTCGGTATCGACTTGAATATGACGATCCGGAGATCGCAGCGGTGGAAAGCACGGAATCGATCTCGCAGATCCTGCGGCGGCCAGTAGTTCACATCCTGGGGCAGCAGGCTTATCTAACCGGCGGCCAGGCGGCGGTGCGCGTAATCGTCACCGATTCGAAGGATGACGTTATTGCCGGCCGCGGATCCGTGAGGATCGAATTGCTAGCCGGCGATGAGAAGCCCCGCCTTCTTTTCAACGGCCGTCTAAATCATCGAGGGACGACCGAGGCACAATTCCGATTTCCCGCCGGCTTGGCCGGCAATTACCGTTTGCGTTACGTCGCCGATACGCCGATCGGTTCCACCGATTTCACGCAGGACGTTCGGCTGGAGGATAAAGTTTCCATCCTTCTCACTTCAGAAAAACCGCTCTACCAGCCCGCCCAGACGATCCACGTGCGCGCGCTCGCGCTCGACCGCTCCGATCACGAGGCGGCGGCCAAACGCAAGCTGATCT
>Ga0187770_10002686_pt1 | contig 10022 bp, 8 predicted proteins | sample 0116_SJ02_MP02_2_FD_133154 | JGI IMG/M metagenome (GOLD analysis project Ga0187770, IMG submission 133154) | Tropical peat soil microbial communities from peatlands in Department of Meta, Colombia - 0116_SJ02_MP02_20_MG | ecosystem: Environmental > Terrestrial > Soil > Wetlands > Peat | place... | reverse complement strand
GAATCATGGTATTGGTCAAGTTTTCGCGGCAAAGGCTATTCTGACGGACGGCATCAATGAGAAGGTGTTCAGCTCCGCGGACCTCGTGAGGCTGGCGAATGAATCAGGAGCAGGCGTTGTGGATGCGTTTCTCACTACGGATCGCGTGATCACTTCTGCTAGTGAGAAGCGCGCGCTCGGGACTCTGGCGGATGCTGTTGAGATGGAGAGCTTCGAAGTCCTGCGCAGGGCGCTGGACATCCACGTTCCAGCCGTTGCAATCAGAGCGATAAGCGATGCCGCGCAGGAGGACCTTCCCATCGGAACGAATCGAATCTTTACCGTGGAAGGTGAAGTCAGCATTCCGATGGTCATGAGAGAAGTGGCACGCAGACCGCAGTCGATTCCGCACCTGATTCGTTTTGGGCGGCAATGCCGGGCTGCAGCAGAGACGCTGGCCCAGTTTCTGGATTCATATGTGCGGAAGCTGACCTGCGCGGTCAACCCAAACGAGACGGAGACTGCGGTCGTTCATGGATAAAGTGCGATGAGTCAGACAGCGGTACAAATGGGGACGCGGGACGCGAAACAGAAACGCGTGCGAAAGATGCGCGCAGGCGTGTACCGCGGCAAGGATCAAGTTGTCCTCGAGACGGTCCCCATCCCGGAGATTGAGGAAGGCGAGCTGCTGTTCCGTGTGGCAGCGTGCGGCATTTGCGGCACGGACATTAAGAAGATCCGCCACGGATTCGTCACCCCGCCGCAGATCCTTGGCCACGAACTGGCAGGAACGGTTGTCAAGGTGGGCCGCGGCGTCAAGAAATTCAAGCCGGGCGACCGTGTCGTTGCATTTCACCACATACCATGCGGCGCCTGCTTCTACTGTGAACACAAGCTCTACTCGCAGTGCGCGGGATACAAGAAAGTGGGGCTCACGGCCGGCTTCGACCCGAACGGGGGCGGTTTTGCGGAGTATGTTCGCGCTATGCCCTGGGTTGTAGAACGCGGTATGATTGAATTGCCAACGGGTGTAAGCTTTGAGGAGGCCACGTTCGTCGAGCCGGTCAATACGTGCCTGAAAGCGGTTCGCAAGGCGCGTGTTGCGCCGGGGGAGTCGGTGGTAGTCATCGGACAGGGGCCTGTCGGACTACTCCTGACGATCCTGGCAAAATATGAAGGGGCTACGGTCTTTACGAGTGACCCGATGCCCGGTCGGAGGGCTGCGAGCGTCAGGCTGGGGGCAGCCGAAGCATTTGATCCAGCGACCGCGGATCTGCTGACCGAAATCCGCGGACGGACCGAGGGCAGGGGCGCGGACGCCGTACTTCTGGCAGTGCCTAATCCGCCATTGGTGCTCGAAGCTTTGTCTCTCGCACGACCGGGCGGGCGTGTGCTACTGTTCGCCCATAATGATCCGGTCCTGCAACTGGATTTTCCAGCCGCGGCCGTGGGAATTGAAGAAAAGGAAATACTTGGAAGTTATAGCGCTTCCGTAGATATACAGGAAGAATCGGCGACGCTTGTTTTTAGCCGTCGAATACCGGTGAAGGATTTAATCTCCCACCGGTTTCCGCTCGAGCGAATCGCAGAGGCCGTCGAAATGGCGTCTCGCCCGGCGGATAATACCTTAAAAGTGGTGATAACGCACGAATGAGAATGGGAATGAATGGACACATGACAGCGGCCGTGCTTTACGGCCGTGAGGATATGAAGATCGAGCGAGTGGATATCCCAGCGCTCGGTGAGGATGACGTTCTGGTTCGCGTTCAAGTAGCGCTCACATGCGGCACCGATCTGAAGGTGTGGAAGCAGGGATCGCACCCGCGAATGATAAAACCGCCGGCGCTTTTTGGCCACGAACTGGCGGGCGTTGTTGAGATGAAGGGCGCGGCTGTGAATGGCGGGGTCAAGAAGGGCATGCGAGTGGTGCCTTCCAACTCCGCGCCGTGCAACGTTTGCCTCTACTGCCGGAAGGGCCAGCCGAACCTCTGCGAGGACCTGCTGTTCAACAACGGCGCCTATGCGGAGTACATACGCATACCCGGAAGAATCGTCCGCCAAAACATGCTCGAGATCCCTGACCACATTTCGTTCGTGGACGCGGCCATGGCGGAACCTCTCGCCTGCGTGTTGCGCGGCATATACGAAACCCGGATACATCCGGGAGACACAACGGTAGTCATTGGATGCGGCCCAATTGGGTTGAAGTTCATACGCGTCCTCTCGGCCCGGCAAGTTCGCGTAATCGCATTTGGAAAACGAAAGAGCCAGATTCGCGCCGCCGAGCGGCTGGGCGCAGCCGCGGCGTTCGACGTCACGGAAATTGATAACCCAATCCCGACGGTACGCCAATTGACGGATGGCGGGCGCGGCGCGGACTCGGTGATCGAGGCCGTGGGTTCAGCCACAACATGGGAGTGGGCCATTCAAATGGTGCGCAAGGGCGGCACGGTGAACCTTTTCGGCGGATGCCCGCGGGGCACGCACGTGAACTTCGATCCGGCCGCGTTGCACTACTCGGAAATCACGCTCAAGTCGACGTTCCACCATACGCCCAGGTTTATTCGCGAAGCGCTGGAAACGATTGCGCGGGGCGAAATCCGTGCGAGCGACTTCATCACTGGCGAAGTTCCGTTGACGGAACTGCCGCATGTTTTCGAACATATGAAGCACCGGAACGGTGAACTGAAGACGGCCATCATTCCGTAATGGCTGCCCTCCTCAGGGTTCATGCTGGTTACACCAGAACTTGAAATCGCGCGCAACCTTCCTCCGGAGGGTTGTGCTCCAGCCGAAGCCGAGCGGTACACGCGATGGCTGGCGACGCATCATTACGAGAACTTCAGCGTCGTCACATGGCTCCTGCCGCGGCGCTTGCATCGGCATTTCTACAACGTCTACGCATACTGCAGATGGTCGGACGATCTGGGCGACGAGATAAGCGACCCAGCCCGGGCGCTCAGACTGCTCGACGCTTGGGAAAGTGAGTTACGCCTGATCTATGCTCCGCAGGGGCGCGGGCCTTCGCATCCGGTTCTTATTGCGTTAGCGGAGACAATCCGGGCAATCGACATTCCGCTTCAGCCGTTCACCGATTTGCTCCATGCTTTCCGGCAGGACCAGAGAGTTCAGCGCTACGCCACGTGGAACGACGTTCTCGAGTACTGCCTTTATTCCGCGAATCCAGTTGGCCGGTTGGTCCTCTATCTTTGCGGGTACCGCGACGAGGAACGGCAGCGCCTTTCGGATTTCACATGCACGGCATTGCAGTTAGCTAATTTCTGGCAGGATGTCTCGCGCGACCTCGACAAGGGCCGCATTTATATTCCCCTCGATGCGATTGCAGAGCATGGGATGTCCGAAGACGACATCGTGAAGCGCCGGTTTGATGCGCGCTATGTCAGCCTCATGAAATCCTTGATCGAGCGCACAAGGGAGCTTTTTGCCGCTGGCCTCCCGTTGGCGCAGACCGTTGATGGAGGGCTTGCGATTGATATCGAACTATTCAGCCGCGGCGGGATGGCAGTGCTCGATGCAATCGAGAAGTGCGGTTACAACACGCTTCAGTACCGTCCCGCACTAACGAAAGCGAAAAAACTGAACTTGCTTGGACGCGCGCTTTTCTTGCGCGCATTTGCGCAGCTGGGGCAACTCCGAAAGTCTGACACCCAAGTATCCTTTGCGCAAAGGGCGAGACTCGTTGAAGGGGAGAAAGCGGCTGGCTCCGTTCGACTGCCAGATCAGAAAGTGCTTGCCGCATCTTACGATGAGTGCAATCGAATTGCTCGTGGCGCGCACAGCAGCTTTTATCTCGCGTTTTTTGGGTTGCGCAGAGAGAAGCGAAACGCGCTATGCGCGCTGTACGCTTTTATGAGGCTCGTGGACAATGTCTCGGACGAGCCGGACGATGTTGAGGCGAAGAGCAGAGCGCTTGCACGATGGCGCGGCCTTTTGGATGAGGCGATTTCCGGACACACCGAGAGGCACGCGATTCTTCCCGCGCTTGCGGACACCATTTCTCGCTTTCAGATACCTGCGCGGTATTTTCACGATTTGATTCTCGGCGCGGAAATGGATTTGACGGTTCACTCCTACGCCACATTCGACCGTCTCTCCGAATACTGCTATCGCGTGGCCGGCACCGTGGGTCTTACTTGCTTGCATGTGTTCGGTTTTCAGGACGCGAAGGCCCCCGACTTTGCTGAAAGTCTCGGGCTCGCGTTTCAGTTGACGAACATCATTCGCGATGTCCGCAGCGATTTCGAAATGGGCCGCGTTTATATTCCACAGGAGGACATGGAGCAGTTCGGCTGCCACCCTGAAGATCTCCGCGGGCCGGTGTCGCCGCGGCTCCGCGACCTTCTCGAGTTTGAGGCAGGGCGCGCCTGGCGTTTCTATCGCGAAGGCGCGCCGCTTCTGGACAAGATCGACGCCGAAAGTCGCGCGACTCTCTGGGCTCTCGTTCGAACGTACAGCCGTCTGCTGGCGAGAATCGAGGAGCGGGATTTCGACGTGTTCTCCTCGCGTGTTTCCATGTCGGGCGTGGAGAAACTTCAGCACATGCTGGCGGCAAGACTCACGAGCGGAGGAAGCAGTTGGTGGAAGGGTGATGCCCTCGCAAAGCATTCTGGTGATCGGCGGCGGGCTGGCGGGACTGTCCTCCGCCGTCGCGTTGGCTGAAGCGGGCCTGCGAGTCCGCTTGTTTGAGAAGCGTCCGCATCTGGGCGGGCGCGCTACCTCTTATACGCTGCCCGACGGCAGCGAAGTGGATAACTGCCAGCATGTCACGCTGGGTTGCTGCACGAATCTTTCTGATTTTTATCGCCGGGTCGGCGCCGAACGGAAGATTCGCTTCTATGACCGGCTTTTTTTTGCCAACGGCCAAGGCCGCCGTTCGGTGATAGAGGCTTCGCCGTTGCCCCCGCCGTTTCACATGGCTCCATCGTTCCTGCTATTCAGCGGGCTGAGCCTGGCGGACAAGAGATGTATTGCCAGGGCGATGCTTGCAATTGCGCGGACTGGTGGCGCGCCGCCAGACATCGGGGGAATCTCGATGCTGGAGTGGCTGCGCCGAATGAAGCAAACTCCCGGCGCTGTCGATCGTTTTTGGCGTGTAGTGCTGGTGAGCGCGCTCGACGAGGAACTCGCTCGTGCCAGCGCTCGTTACGGCATTGACGTTTTCTGGAAAGCGTTCCTTGGAAGCCGTGCAGGCTACCGTATTGGCATTCCCTGCGTTCCTTTGGGCGACCTGTACGACGGTTGTCGCGACGCGATCGTTGCACGCGGCGGGGAAGTGCGGCAGCGGTGCGGAGTTCGCCAGGTTCGTGTGAGGGGCAATAGTTTTGTAAATGCAGTTCTCGAGGATGGGTCAGAGGTTTCAGCGGATGCCTGTATCGCCGCAGTTCCGCACCAAGCGCTTCTTGGACTGTTGCCTTCGGAAGTGGGAGAAAATGGCGGCCCGCTCGAGAGTCTCCGTCGCATGAGGACGTCGCCTATCACGGGCGTTCACATGTGGTTCGACAGAACGGTAATGACGGAGCCTTTTCTGGCGCTCCTCGAGCACACAACGCAGTGGATTTTCAACAAGACTTTGTTGTACCGGACTGCGGAGCCGGATTCGATGGATGCCAATCCGGCGAGCGTTGCGGAACGGCGGACACAAGAAGACAGGCAGTATCTGCAACTGGTGATTAGCGCTTCGTATGATTTGGTACAGCAGTCACGACAAGAGATTATCGACCATTGTTTGCACGAGCTGGCCGGCGTTTTGCCCGCCACTCGTGAAGCCGAGTTGGAGAAGGCAACTGTAATCAAGGAGGTTGATGCCACCTTCTCTCCCGAGCCGGGTGTGGACAGTTTACGGTTAGGTCAAAGGAGTAATGTGAAGAACCTTTATTTTGCCGGCGATTGGACTCGAACCGAATGGCCTGCAACCATGGAAGGAGCTGTCAGAAGCGGCTACATGGCGGCGGAGGCGTTGCTCGACGACGTGGGCCACCCGCACAAATTTCTCCAAGCGGATTTGCCGTTCGAAGGATTGTCCAAGCTCTGGGCTGACCGCAGGCACCGTCTCTGCGTGTAACTTCTGATCGTGTTTGCCCGGCCACTAGAATCACGCAGGGCGGGAACGGTGCTCGCAATTGCAGATTCGAATTTCATTTTTCAATGTATGATGGGGTTCTCCCCCGGAGGTTTCAATGGAAAGGAAGTATAAGCAGAGGGGCTATCAAGATCACGACGCCCCGGACAAAAAGAAAGAGCGAGGCGAACGCCCGGCCGAGCAGCGTCCCAAACAGGACATGCTCGGGCCGCGCACACCCCGGATGGTGGGGACTGTCACTCGCGCCCGTTGCACGAACTGTGGCGCGGTCCTCATGCCTGGCTTCGACCCGAACGGCGAGTGCCCGCGGTGCCACGCCGCCATGCATTGCTGTAAGCAGTGCGTGCATTTCGACACAGGCAAGCAGTTTGAGTGCACTCAGCCGATTCCGGAGCGAATTGCGAAGAAGGATGCGAAGAATGACTGCACATTCTTTGAATTCCGCGTCACGGTTGAGAAAGACACCTCGCCAGTGAACTACGCGGTGGGCGCACCTGCTGCAACAGCACCGCACCCGAACGACGCGCGTAAAGCCTTCGAAGATCTCTTCAAGAAGTAGCTTCGCCTCAAGACCGATAACACGGCTCGCCCGTTGACATGAAGCCCGAGTGTGCCCGTGGCCTGGAACAAATCACACGTGTTCACTTGGGTGGAAGTGGGAAGAGCGTAGGTTCCTTCGACGGCTCGTCCGCGATGCCTTCCAGTTGTGGGTAGTGGTGCCGAAGGGTTTCCGGAACCTTCACCTTGCTACCCGTGAGGAGGTGAATGAGTTGCAGCGCGTTTACGATAGCCTTCCCTTGGTAATGATTGTTTGTGATGACAAACGTGGCTTGTGCGTGGTCCGAGACAGTCCGGATTCGTTCCGCCCAAGGCTCCAGTTCCTTCGTTGAATAAAGATAGTTGTAGCGCTCCTCGGGGGGGGTCGTTGGGTCGTCGCTGAACCATGTGTCGTAGCGGCGGCCATGTAGTCGCACGTAACCCACAGGAGAAGTTGCGTGGTTGCTTGGTTCCACGGAGCGCCCGATCACAGGCTGGTCGATGTTGCAGAAACCGACGTTATGTTTCTGCAGCAGAGCGTAAAACTCTTTACGCGACCATGACGAGTGGCGCACCTCGACGACGAGCGGATACTCCTGGAACGCGTCGAGAGTTTTTCTTAACTGCGCGAGGTTTTCCTGCGTGTAATGAAATGAAAAAGGGAACTGGATCAGCACAGCTCCGAGCTTGCCGGCTCCACGGAGACCGTCGAACCCGGCACGCACGGCTTGCTCGTCCTCGTGCGTCGTTCCGCCTTCGTGCGTGAATTTCTGCCACAGTTTCGCAGTGAACATGAAGCGCTCGTTTGATGAGACACGGTCGAGCCATTGAGTGGCGAGAGCGGGACGCAGCGGCTGATAAAACGAGGTATTGATCTCAATGGTGTCGAAATACTCCGCCAGATAGCTCGCCTCGTGAAAATCATGTGAACGGTGCGAGGGATAAACAGTTCCGTTCCAATCCGGATAAGACCACCCCGCGGGCCCGATGAAAATGCGGCCGGGCTTCTTCGTATCGGGTTTGGTCTTTGGCGGCATGGCTAACGAACTCAAATGATGCCCGAAAGCCTATGATGCCTCGGGAGGCCTGTCAATCTTCGTGGCTATTCGTTACGGAAACTTGGCCGATAATAAATGAAAACACTCCCGTTGCATCGAATGGCCCGGAGCGTTATCCTGAGTTCACCTCGATGCTGACCCACCATTTGAAACCGGGTCATACCACAACAGGGTGCGCGAATGAAAATCACTTACAGCAACATCGAAGCTGGTTTTCGCAAGACGTTTGACGATGAAGCCGCACGCCACATTACGAAATTGAACCGCCTGCTGAAGCGATACGCCCCCGACCTTGTTCTCCTTCATGCATCTCTTGAAAAAACGCCGCGCAAGACCGAATTTGGTTTCTCGCTCAATCTCACGCTTCCCACCGGAACGATGCATGCAACCGGGCTGGGACCCGATGTCCGAAGCAGCGCAAAAGCGGCGTTCACCGACATTGAACACCAACTGAAAAAGCACCAGGAAAAACTCCGCAAGGATTACGTTTGGAAACGCAAGCGCGTCCGTCACTTCTCCGAGCCGAGCGAGGTCACATCCGCCGATTAGGCGCAGACGATTCGCTGCCGCTTTTCGCGGCTTGGTTTAAATCTGGCCGAGCAGCAAGGAGAAGTGCGCGGCAAATCCAGACGGAAAGGCCGGTTGCTCGTTCTCCGCGCACACGCTAAAATCAAAGATGCCTTCGTAGGGGCGTAGCTCAGTGGTAGAGCAGTGGCCTTTTAAGCCAAAGGTCGTGGGTTCGATCCCCACCGCCCCTACCAAGCCTCCCGAAAACAAACACTTGCCAGCTAAAGGGTTGTGGGGGACGCCAAAACTCCTCAACCAGAACTACCTCCATAAATAGCTGGAAATTGGTCCAGGTAACGACGGAACGATAGCTTCCGGGTGGCCGGCAAGCCTTCCGCAATCGCATAACAGGGCGGTTGCCTACCACCAGAACCTGCTTTGTCAGCCAAACGGCTCATGGCTCAGTCGCGAGGGACGCGGACACAAAATGACGAAAATGTAATTGGCACGTCATCTTGGCTTAACGCTCCGCTGGCAGATTCCCCCAAGCTGGTGCACTCCCCAAGGCACCCCAAGCTTGTGATGAAAAAAATCCAAGGAGGAGAACCGCATATGTTGCGAAAATCCCCTCGAAGTAATTCGAGGATTAGCCTTTTGCGTCCGCTCGTTGTCATGCTGGTGGCAGGGCTGAGTCTTGCGGCGCTCGCCGCGGCACAGTCCGAACCGTTCCCGACCTACCAGGTAGGTGCGAATCAGAACGTCTCACAGGGTCCCAACTACCCTTCGACATTGCCCACCCCGTGGGTCGTCAGTAATGGCCAAATCATCACCCCCGCTGGCACGCAGGTCTACCTCGGCATCACGACTCGCGCCAAGGCCGTCGCGCTCAACCCCACTGGCAATCACACCGCCGCTGTCCTTCAGATGGGCGCCCCACAGGCCGTCACGGTTTTCAACACCCAGACCGGCGCTGTCCTGCAGACCTACAAACCGTTCGGCACTAAAAGCGGCAGCTCCACCGGTATCGCCTACACCCCGGATGGCTTGCACCTACTGTTTAGCCAAGACGGCGGATACGGGCCGGCATACGTTGCCATCGCCAACGTCGATCCGACGACGGGCTTGCTCTCAGACTTCGCCCTGGTCAGCGTCCCACTGGATGTTAACGGCGCAGGCGTTCTGACCACCGTCACCTGCTTCTCGAACAGCCCTCCAGGGACAACGGGCAGCGCTGAAATCCCCTGTGGCCAGACCGTCTCACTGGTGTCAGATGGTGCACCTACTTCCTATCCGACCGGCATTGCGATCTCGAAGGACAGCAAGACTGCGTACGTCGTGTTGGACAACAACGATACGTTGACCAAGATCGACCTGACGCAGCCGAAGCCGGTCGAAGGCCCGGAGATCCGCGTTGGTAACGTCCCGCACAGCGTCGTGATCTCGCCTGATGGCAAGACCGCCTACGTCTCCAACGAGGCCGGACGGATTGCCAAGGAGGAGGACTTCCAGGGATACTCCAACGGCACCCCGGTCGTCGCCCACTATCCGACTGGCTCCACGGCCACCGGGACCCTTTCCGTGGTCGATCTGGCCTCGTTTGCGGTGACCGGCAGCATCGAGACCGGTCTGCACCCGACCGGTATGGCTTTCTGGGGCAAGAACCTGCTGGTCGCCAATGCCTATAGCGACAGCATTTCGGTGATCGATACGGAGTGCAACCAAGAGGTGCGTAGGATCGACCTTGGGCTGCCGATCGGCGTACCAGGCGAAGGGCCGGCTTACGGCGCCGGGCCGAACTCGATCGCCGTCGATCATAAGAGAGATGTTGCCTACGTCGCGCT
>Ga0187770_10002685_pt1 | contig 10023 bp, 8 predicted proteins | sample 0116_SJ02_MP02_2_FD_133154 | JGI IMG/M metagenome (GOLD analysis project Ga0187770, IMG submission 133154) | Tropical peat soil microbial communities from peatlands in Department of Meta, Colombia - 0116_SJ02_MP02_20_MG | ecosystem: Environmental > Terrestrial > Soil > Wetlands > Peat | place... | reverse complement strand
CGCATCAAATCCATCAACAAGGCCAAAGCGCTGGCCGTGCCCGGTGTGGTCGCCGTGCTCGTTGCCGACGATCTCAAACCCGTAAACCTGGCTTGGATGCCTACCCTGGGCGGCGACGTGCAGGCGGTACTGGCCGACAAGAAGGTCTGCTTCCAGTACCAGGAGGTGGCCTTTGTCGTGGCCGCTGACCGCTATGCGGCAGCCGACGGCGCCGAAGCCGTCGAGGTCGACTACGAGGAGCTGCCCGCCATCGTCGATCCGCGCCGCGCGCTGGACAAAGGCGCGCCCGTCATCCGCGAGGACATTGCGGACAAGACGGAGGTGGGACACGGCCCACGCACGCATCCCAATCACATCTTCACGTGGGAAGCGGGCGACAAGGCGGGCACCGACGCGGTCTTTGCGAGTGCGCCCGTGACCGTGCGCCAGGAGATTTTGAACCCGCGCGTGCATCCCTGTCCGCTGGAGACCTGCGGCTGCGTGGCCTCCTTTGACAAACCCACCGGACAGCTCACGGTGTACATGACCTCGCAGGCGCCGCACATCGTGCGCACGGTCGCCTCCCTGCTCTCGGGCATTGCCGAGGCCAAGATCCGCATCGTGGGCGGCGACATCGGCGGGGGCTTCGGCAACAAGGTGCCGGTCTACCCCGGCTACGTGGCGGCCATCGTGGCCTCGATCGTCACCGGCGTGCCGATCAAGTGGATCGAATCGCGAATCGAAAACATCTCCACGACCGGCTTCGCGCGCGATTACCACGGCGTGGGCGAGCTCGCGGCGGACAAGGACGGGCGCATTCGGGGCCTGCGCTTCACCGCGCTTGCCGACCACGGTGCGTTCAACGCCCACGTGTCGGCCACCAAGTTTCCGGCCGGGCTGTTTAGCATCTGCACGGGTTCCTACGACATTGCCAAGGCCTACTGCCGGGTCGACGCCGTGTACACCAACAAGGCACCGGGCGGGGTGGCCTACCGCTGTTCGCTGCGCGTCACCGAAGCCGTCTACCTCATCGAGCGGATGATCGACGTGCTGGCGCAAAAGCTGGGCATCGACAAGGCCGAAATCCGCCGGCGCAATTTCGTCAAGGCCGAGCAGTTTCCGTACGTGACCGCCTTTGGCTGGACGCTCGACAGCGGCAACTACCACCAGGCATTGGACAAGGTGCTCAAGGCCGTCGATTACGAGGCACTGCGCAGGGAGCAGGCGCAAAAGCGTGCCCGGGGAGAGTTGATGGGTATCGGCATCTCGACCTTCACCGAGATCGTAGGCGCCGGCCCCACCAAGGCCTGCGACATCCTAGGCATCGGGTTGTTCGACAGCTGCGATATCCGCGTGCATCCGACCGGCAGCGTCATTGCCCGGCTGGGCACGATGAGCCAGGGACAGGGGCACGCGACGACCTACGCGCAGATCATCGCCACGGAGCTGGGGCTGCCCTCCGAGGACATTCAGATCGAGGAGGGAGACACCGACAAGGCGCCCTACGGCGCGGGCACCTGGGGGTCGCGCTCGACCCCGGTGGCGGGTGCGGCCGCTGCGCGCGCCGCGCGCAAGATCATGGACAAGGCAAAGAAAATCGCGGCGCACCTCCTCGAGGTGGGCGAAGGCGACCTGGAGTGGGAGGTCGATCGCTTCCGGGTCAAAGGAAACCCGAGCGAGGGCAAAACCATGAAGGAGATCTGCATGGCCGCGCACGGCAGCAACCTTCCCGCGGGCATGGAGCAGGGCCTAAATGCCGTGGAGTACTACGACCCGCCCAACCTGACCTTTCCCTTCGGGGCGTACGTATGCGTGGTGGACATCGACCGCTTCACCGGGGAGACCCACGTGCGGCGCTTTTATGCGCTCGATGATTGCGGCACGAGGATCAACCCGATGATCATCGAGGGCCAGATCCACGGCGGCCTGACGGAAGCCTTCGCCGTGGCAATGGGCCAGGCGATGCCATTTGACGAGAACGGCAACCATCTGGGCAACACCCTGTTGGATTACTTCCTGCCCACGTCCATGGAAGCGCCGAAGTGGGAGACCGATTGGACCGTGACCCCGTCGCCGCACCACCCGATCGGGGCCAAGGGCGTGGCCGAGTCTCCCCACGTGGGCGGCATACCGTGCTTTTCCAATGCGGTCATGGATGCCTTTGCGCATCTGGGGGTCACGCACATGGACATGCCGCATACCTCGTTTCGCGTGTGGCAACAGTGCAACGCGCTGGGCATCGACAAGCGCTAGCGACGAGCGCGCTCTGGCGTCCCATGAAAGTCGAGCTCGAGCGCTCCTTTCCCATGGCGGCGAGCGCCGAGGCCGTCTGGCGAGTGCTGCAAAACGTCGAGGCCGTCGCGGGCTGCATGCCGGGCGCCAAGATCGCGGAGCGCATCGACGAGCACCACTTCAAGGGCACGGTGAGCGTGCGGGTGGGGCCGGCGACCATGACGTTTCGCGGCGACGTCGAGGTCAAGGACGTGGATCGAGCCGCTCGCAGCCTGCGGCTGGTGGGCAAGGGCACCGACAGCACGGGGACCTCGGGCGCCTCGATGGATCTGGCGGCAAGCGTGCAGGTCGCGGGCGCGGAGAGCGTACTGGTAGGCAAGAGCGAAGTCGCCATGAGCGGCAAGGCGGCCGCCTTTGGCGGGCGCCTGATGAACACCGTGGCCGACCAGGTGCTCAAGCAATTCGCGGCCAACTTCGCCGCGCTCGTGGCGCAAGCGCCGGCCGAATCGGCGCCAGGCGCTGCCTCGGAAGCACCCGGGCCTCGGGACGGCGCGAACCCCGCGTCGAGCCGGCCGCTCAACGCGCTGGGCCTGCTGTGGGCGATCATCAAGGACTGGCTGCGCGGGCTCTTCGGCAGGAGCGCGGCGTGAGCGCGAGGAGGCCGCCGCCCCGGCCCTAGAGGCCCGCTGCGGGGGTGCGTCGCCACGCATGCGCGCATTCGACGAAACCGAAGAGCTCATCGGCCGGCTCGAGCAGGCGGGCTACATCGCCGAGCGCAGCCTCGCGGTGAGCCTGCTGCTCATGGCGCAGCTCGAGCGCCCTCTGCTCGTCGAGGGCGATGCGGGCGTGGGCAAGACGCAAATTGCCAAGGCGCTGGCCGAGGCCAATGGCTGCGAGCTGTTGCGGCTGCAGTGCTACGAGGGCCTCGATGTCAACGCGGCAGTCTACGAGTGGAACTATCAGCGGCAGCTGCTCGCCATCAAGATGCGCGAGACGGAAAACACCTCGCTCGCGGAAAAAGAGCGGCACGTCTTTAGCGAGGAGTACCTGCTGCAGCGCCCCTTGCTGCAGGCCATCCGCCGCGCACGCGCGCCCGTGCTGCTCATCGACGAAATCGACCGGGCCGACGAGCAGTTCGAGGCCTACCTGCTCGAGGTGCTGTCGGATTACCAAATCAGCATCCCGGAGCTGGGCACTGTCCGGGCGCAGAGCATTCCGCTGGTCGTGCTGACTTCCAACGGCACGCGCGAGCTCAGCGACGCCCTGCGCCGCCGCTGCCTGTACCACTACCTCGACTATCCCAACTACGAGAAGGAGTTGCGCATCGTCCTGCGACGCGTGCCGGGCATCGAAGAGCGCCTGGCCGGGCAGATCGTGACCTTCGTGCAAAAGCTCCGCGCCGAGGACCTGCAAAAGCGGCCCGGCACGGCCGAGACCCTCGATTGGGCGGCCGCACTCGTGCGCATGCGCGTGGCCTCACTCGACGCAGACCCGCAGTTTCTCGCCGACACGATGGTGTGCCTGCTCAAGACCCGCGAAGACCGGGCCGCGGTGCCGCCCAGTGTGGCCGCGCGTTTGCTGGCGCAATCGACATGAACCGGCAAGATTTGGCGGTTGCGCACGAACCGTCGGCACGCGAGCGCGCGATGCTCGCGGGCCGGGTGGTCGAATTCGTGCGCGTGGCGCGCACCGAGCATTTCCGCGTAGGCATTCAGGAAGCCATTGACGCACTGAAAGTGGCGCAATGCGTGGACATCCTCGAAGAGCGCCAGTTGCGCTGGGCGCTGCGTGCGCTGCTGTGTTCCAATCCGGCCGACTGGAAGAACTTCGATGCACTGTTCGACCGCTACTGGCAGCAGCCCGGCGCCAACGCGGTCCAGATCACCGTGGGAGGCGAACTGCCGCGTCCACGGGCCACGGCGGGCGGTACGCGTGCGCCCGAGGTCCCGTATGCCGCGGCGCAACCGCCTTCGCGCGAGCGCCGCGAGCTCGATGCGCTGCGCGTCGGCGCCAGTCCCCACGAGGCCATGACGCGCAGCGACTTTCGGCTGACGCAGCTCAACGAAGACACCTACCCGCTGGAGCAGTGGATCGAGTCGCTGGCACGGCGCATGCGCAGGCGGCTGCTGCGCCGGCACCACGTGCGCAATCTGGGGCGCCGGGTCCACCTGCGCCGCACGCTGCGGCGCAGCCTCCCCTTTGGCGGTCTGCCGCTGGAACTTGCCTACCACGAGCGGCGCCGTGAGCTGCCTCGGCTGGTGCTGCTCGTCGACATCAGCCGATCGATGAACGCGTACAGCTACTTCTTCTTGCGCTTTGCGCGCGGCATCCTCGACGCGTTCCAGAACACGGAAGCCTTTGCTTTTCATACGCGCCTGGTGCATATCGCCGATACGTTGCGTGAACCCGACCGCCAGCGTCTCAAGGACAAGCTCGCCTGGATCGCGGCCGGATGGGGCGGCGGCACCCGCATCGGCGAGAGTCTGCAGGCGTTTAACCGCGAGTACGCGCGGCGGCTCGTCGATTCGCGCACCTTCGTGTTTATTCTGAGCGACGGCTACGACACCGGCGCACCCGAACTGCTGGGCGAGCAGTTGCGGCGCCTGCGCGCGCGGGCCAAGCGCATTGTTTGGTTGAACCCACTACTCGGGCGCGCGGACTACGCCCCGATAGCCGTCGGCATGCAGGCCGCCCTTCCCCATCTTGACTTGCTTGCACCAGCGCACAACCTGCACAGCCTGATGCGCATCGAAGACATGCTGCTGCGCCTATAGGGGTGAGGCCGATGCCGCCGTCCACTACAACCGAAGAACCTCGCGCACCCGACACCGAAGTGACCGAAGTGGCGGGACAGGCCCCGGCGAGCGAAGATTTGCTTGCCTTGGCGCAGCAGCTGCGGGCGCAGGGCGAAGCCTTCGCCATGGTGACCGTGGTGCGCGCGGTGGCGCCCACTTCCACCAAGGCCGGTGCGCAGGCGCTTGTGCGCGCCGACGGCACGTTGCACGGCTGGATCGGCGGAGGCTGCACGCGACAGGTGGTCGCCGACGCGGCCCTCGAGGCCCTGCGAGAGGGTGCGCCGCGACTCTTGCATCTGGGCAACGACGAGCTGCCGGTTCCGGACGACGTCGAGTCGCACCGGATGCGCTGCGCAAGCAACGGCGAAATCGAGCTCTTCGTGCATCCCTACGTTGCGGCGCCGCTTCTCGTCGTGCTGGGTGCAACGCCAGCGGCGGCATGCGCGCGCACCTTTGCGGCGCAAATCGGATTTCGCGTAGCAAGCCGCTGCGAGGGAGTCACGCCGCAGCTCGCACTGGTGGCCACGCAGGGCGATGGCGACGAGGCGGCGCTGCGCGAGGCGCTCGCGAGCACTGCAGGTCGCGTGCTGCTCATTGCCAGTGCGCGCAAGGCCCAGGCGCTGCGCGAGGCGATGCTTGCGCAAGGAATCGGTGCGCAGCGCTTGGGCGCGCTCGAGGCGCCCGCGGGACCGGACATCGGCGCACGAACTCCGGCACAGATCGCGCTGGCAGCGGTAGCCGGCGCGCTGTCGTTTTGGCAGCGCGGCACGGGCGCCAGAGCGCCGGCCCTGGCCGCGGCGGCGCCCGCCGCCCCCGCGCAGGTCGCACGGCGCGAGGCCCAACGCGTCGCTGATCCGGTCTGCGGCATGCTGGTCGACACCGCGCAGGCGCGTCACACGATTGAACACGAGGGTGCGCGGTACTATTTTTGCTGCGAAGGCTGCCGCCAGGCGTTCGAGCGCGAGCCTGCGCGCTATCGCGCGCGGCGTGCCGAATCGCACCGGCGCGTGCCCACGGGAGCGAATTCATGAGCGGCGCACGGACGCGATTTTCGGCCATCGTGCTGGCTGCCGGAACATCCTCGCGCATGCGAGGAGCCCACAAACTGCTGCTTCCCGTCGGCCCCGAGCCTCTCATTCGCCGCACCGTTCGCGCTGTGCTGCAGGCGCGCCCCCGGGAGCTTGTCGTCGTCACCGGCTTTGGAGAGCACGCGGTCGTGCACGCGCTCGCAGGCCTTCCGGCGCGAATCGCGTTTAACCCGGCCTTCGAGGACGGCCAGATGAGCTCCGTTGCCGCGGGAGCGCGCGCGCTCACCGAAGCCATAGACGTCGTCATGGTGTGCCTGGGCGACATGGCGCTACTGACCGGCGCCGATTATTGCGAAGTGCTCGACGCGTTTGCGCGGCTCACCGACCACACCATCCTCGTACCGGTGTACGAAGGCCAGCGCGGCAATCCGGTGCTCCTCGCCGCTCGACATCTCGCGCAACTTGCTGCGGGCGAGCCCAAATTGGGCTGCCGCAAGCTCATTGCCGATCATCCGCGGGAGGTCTTTGCCTACGAAGCCGCGCACGATCGCTTCGTGCTGGACGTGGACACCCCGGAGGACTACGAGGTGCTCGTGCGCCGGATCGCGGCCGAGGAGCAGCCAGCGCAAGTGGGTGCCGCATGAGCCCAACAAATACGTCGCGGCTGGGGCGTGCCGCTTCGAGCGCCGTGGCTGCGGCGGCGCTCCTCGTGCTGCTCGGCTGCGCGTGGCGTGTTTGCGGGGCGAGCAACACCTCCGATGGGTTGTGGCTGGAGCTCACCATCGGCTTCATCGCGGGCGGATACGTGGCCCTGGGATGGCTTCGGCCCGCGCGCGTGGGCATTACGGCGCCGCAGACGATGTTGCTGCTGGGCGCGGCCGGAATGGTTGCGGGCTTGGGCTGGGATTGCCGCACGGGGGGACTGAACGCACTCCTGTCGGTGTGCCAGCCGGGCACGGGGGATTTTGTGCGCGCCGTTCGCCTGCACTGGCATCTGCTGCCCGCCACCCACATAGGGATGGTTGCGGGCGGTCTGGCGACCGTGCCCTTGCTGCGAAGCCTGCGCCAAGGCTGCCGCCGACAGTTTTGTGCGCGCCTGGTGCAAAACGTGGCCTGCTCGGTATGGATGATCCTGGGCATGAGCGCCGGATCGTTGGGATTTTTGGACCTTGCAGTCCGGTTTGCTGGCCACGGCGCACCGGCCATGTTGGGCGGAATGTTTGCCGGCATGGTCTGGGGTATGGTCGCGAGCGTCTGCGTCTACCGGCTGTGGTTCGCGGCGCTTGCGGCGCGCAAGCTGCACTTGCGGGCCCACGAACCTTTAGGCGCCCGTTGAATCGTTCGAGCGCCCGCTGCCGGGCGCCCGACGACGCGTCGATCGACGGGCAGCGCGCCCTGCGCGCCACGCCCGCCGGCGCGCGCGCGCCTGCGGCCAAGGCACACAGACACCCCCGCCGGTGCATCGGCCGCCTACAATTGGCCCATGACGACCAGACTTTCGTACGCGCGCGCGTTGCCCGGCACCGGGCGGCGCACGACAGCACTGAGTCGTGGGAGGCACTGTCCATGAGCGCGGAACGGACCGTGCCCCCGACTTGGCTGCTCGCAGACGTGGGCGGCACAAACGTGCGCTTTGCGCAGGCGCAAGTGGTGGCGCCAGCACCGCTTCTTGTGCAGAGCGTGCGCGTCTATCGCGTCGCCGACTTCACCTCCTTGTCGGAGGCAGCCCGCCTGTATCTGCGTGCACTGGCAGTCAACCCCCGCCACGCCGTCTTCGCACTGGCCGGACCCGTGCGGGGCGACACGGTGCAGATGACGAACCACCCCTGGTCGATCTCAAGGACCCAGTTGCAAAACGACCTGGGACTGGAGTCGGTGCACCTGGTCAATGACTTTGCCGCGGTAGGTATGGGTCTGCCGCTGCTACAGCCAGCCGACTTGCTGGCGCTGGGCACGGCTCCCGAGGTCATCCATCGTCAGCCCAAGACGCAAACTTTCTGCGTGCTGGGCCCGGGGACCGGTTTGGGCGTATCCGCGCTTCTGATTCGCGACGCACGCATCGATGCCCTGCAGACCGAAGGCGGGCATGTCGGCTTTTCGCCGACTTCACCGGAGGAGATCGCCGTTTTGCAGCAGCTTGCCAAGCGCTTTGGTCGCGTCTCGCGGGAACGCGTGCTCTCCGGCGGCGGCCTGGTGAACCTGCACCAAGCCCTTTGTGCAATCGATCAGATCTCGGCGTCCACCCTGGCGCCGGAGCACATCACAGAGCGCGCGCGCCAGCTTGCGGATTCCCAATGCGTGCGGGCTGTGGAGATGTTTTGCGACATCCTGGGGTCGGTGGCCGGCGACTGCGCGCTGTCCTTCGGTGCCTGGGATGGGGTGTACCTGGCCGGCGGCATGCTCGCGGCCTTCAAGCCCTGGCTGCAGCAAGGGCGTTTTCGGATGCGTTTTGACGACAAGGGACGCTTTGCCGATACGGTGCGTCGGGTACCGGTTGCGCTCATCACGCACGCACAACCGGGTTTGCTAGGAGCGGCCAGCTGCGCGGTGCTCGCGTCGGGCAACTCGCCCGTGCGTGCAAGCCAAGCAAGTAGCGCCAAGCCTTGACGTTGTGGCGCCGCACGGCCGGCCGGCGGGCCGACCTCCCATGTCCGACCGGATGTTCGTGTTAGCCCCGATAGGGGAGTCGACCGGGGATCTGCGCGCGTTCAATAGAGGTCCTTATCTCTTATCGACACAGAAATCGGATTGACCATGGACACTCCCCACTCCGACCAGGGGCTTGCCGGCGGCGCCGCGAGCCCAGCGGGACTTCGCAAGATCCATCCCCTTTTGGCTACCGCGGCCATTGCGGTGACGGCGGTCTGCGTCATTGCGGCGGTGCAGTTTCTCTCGCCCCAGAACGCGCACTCGGCGGCCGATCGCGCCGCGGGCTATCCGAGCGCCAGCCCCAGCGCCTCGACCGGGGCAGCGACGACGGCGCCTGCCGGCCCGGGCGCCGCACCGGCTGCTCCGCCCGCCATGCCGCCGGCCGCTGTCTGTGCCGATTGCGGCCAGATCGTAAACATCCGCACCGCGCGCCAGGAGGGCAGCGGCAGCGGACTCGGAGCCGTGGCGGGGGGGCTGCTGGGCGGCGTGCTCGGCCACCAGATGGGCGCCGGCCGCGGCAAGGAAGCGATGACGGTCGTGGGTGCCGTAGGCGGCGCGGTTGCGGGCAATGAAGTCGAAAAGCAGGCCAAGGCGCAAACGCTCTACCACGTCGACGTGCGTATGGCCGACGGCTCGGCACGAACCGTCACCCTGAATGCTGCGCCGAACCTGCCCGTCGGGGCGCAGGTCCGGGTCATTGGCAACACCGTCGTGGCACGCTAAAAAGCGAGCACCCCCTCTAGCATTCGACGATATTGACCGCGAGCCCGCCCCTCGCGGTCTCCTTGTATTTGGTCGACATGTCTAGCCCGGTCTGGCGCATCGTCTGAATCACCTGGTCCAGGCTCACGCAATGGCGTCCGTCGCCGCGAAGCGCCATGCGCGCCGCGTTGATGGCTTTAACGGCCGCGATCGCATTGCGCTCGATGCAAGGAATCTGTACGAGTCCGCCGACCGGGTCGCAGGTCAATCCGAGCTGGTGTTCCATTGCGATTTCGGCCGCGTTTTCCGCTTGCTCGGGAGTTCCGCCAAGCACCGCGCACAGCGCGCCGGCTGCCATGGAACAGGCCACACCCACCTCTCCCTGGCAGCCGACCTCCGCCCCGCTGATGGAAGCGTTTTCCTTGTACAGGATGCCTACGGCCGCGGCGGTGAGTAAAAAATCGACCACACCTTCATCGTTGGAGCCGGGCACAAACCGCGTGTAGTAGTGCAGCACCGCGGGCACGATGCCCGCCGCGCCGTTGGTCGGTGCCGTTACCACCCGGCCGCCCGCGGCATTTTCCTCGGCCACGGCCAACGCGTAGAGATTGGTCAAGTCCATGACGAGCAGGGGATCG
>Ga0187770_10002684_pt1 | contig 10023 bp, 8 predicted proteins | sample 0116_SJ02_MP02_2_FD_133154 | JGI IMG/M metagenome (GOLD analysis project Ga0187770, IMG submission 133154) | Tropical peat soil microbial communities from peatlands in Department of Meta, Colombia - 0116_SJ02_MP02_20_MG | ecosystem: Environmental > Terrestrial > Soil > Wetlands > Peat | place... | reverse complement strand
GTGTCGGTCAGGTTTCCCAGGGCCCCGAACATGCGCTCCCTGGCCTCCCCGATCAGGACCATGCCTTTCACCTTCTCGGTGACGAGTCTTTTCAGGGGGGCGTAATCTCCCTCTTTGTCCCTCCCCCCGGCGATCAGCAAAATAGGCTCGTCAAAGCTTAAGAGCGACTTGACCACGGAACCCACGTTGGTTCCCTTGGAATCGTTGAAAAAATTCACCCCGTCGATATCCTCCACCCATTCCAGGCGGTGTTCGAGTCCTTCAAACTCGTCAATCATTATCTGCAGAGCCTCCCGGGGGCAGCCGCAGGTCTTGCAGGCTCCGATGGCGGCCATAAAATTTTCCAGATTGTGCGCTCCCCTGATTTTCATCCGCTCCAGTCCAAACCGTTCTCTCTGCCCGTCGGCCCCCTGGAAGAAGATCGCTCCCCGGTCCAAAAAGCATCCCAGCGGAACCGGCCTCTCCCGGCTGAAGAGGACCACCTGAGACTTCACCCGATGAGCAAATTGGAAGGTCAAAGAGTCGTCCGCGTTGAGCACGGCATAATCCTCTTTTCCCTGGTTCTGGAAGATCCTTCCTTTGGCCGCCCCGTACTCGCGAAAACCGGAATATCGGTCCAGGTGGTCTTCGGTGATATTCAGGAGGACGGCGATCGCCGGGCGAAACTTCTCAATCCCCTCCAGTTGAAAGCTGCTGACTTCCACGACGGCCCATTCTTCTTTCTGCGGTCCGGCCACAAAATTGATCAACGGGTTCCCGATATTCCCCCCCACAAAAGCGCTCTTCCCGCTGGCCCGGAGCATTTCTCCCACCAGGGTGGTGGTCGTAGTTTTTCCGTTGGTCCCAGTGATGGCGATCATGGGTCGCTGTAAGAACCCGAAGGCCAGCTCGATTTCACTGATCACCGGAACCCCCTTTTCCCGGGCCTGGACGATCGGCCGGATGCTCATCGGCACTCCCGGGCTGACGACGATCAGTCCGGCATCCAGGAAGAAGGGGAGCGTGTGTCCTCCCGTCTCCCATTCCACGGGAAGATCCCCCAGGGTTTCCAGGACCGCCTCGACTTCTCCGCGGGGCTTCATCTCCGAGACTTTTACCCGGGCCCCCTTTTCCACCAGGAAGCGCACCGTAGCCACGCCCGTGCGGGCCAGGCCGACCACCAGGATTTTCTCCCCTCGGAGATTCATATCGCCAGAAGCCAATCCCCCTTTCTCCCCCTTTTTCCAAGGGGGACTTAAACGCGGGAGCTTATTCAAGGATAGGCGCTAAATCAAATCCCTCCGAATGAAATTGTCTTCCCCGGCCCCCTTCATCTCAGCTTCAGGGTACTAAACGCCAGGAGCGCCAAAAAGATGGTGATGATCCAGAACCGGACGATCACCTTGGGTTCGGCCCAGCCCTTCAGCTCGAAATGGTGGTGCAGCGGCGCCATGCGAAATATCCGCTTCCTCCGGAGTTTGTAAGAGGCCACCTGAAAGATTACGGAGAGGGTCTCGATCACAAAGAGCCCGCCCACGATGGCCAGGAGGATCTCCTGTTTGGTCATGACCGCTACCGCTCCTAGGGCTGCGCCCAGGGATACCGAACCGGTGTCCCCCATGAACATCTGCGCCGGGAAGGTGTTGTACCACAGAAACCCCATGGAGGCACCTACGATGGCTCCGCAAAAAACGGTCAGTTCTCCGCTCCCGGAGACATAAGGGATTTGCAGATAGCTGGCGATCTTCACGTTTCCGGCTAGGTAGGCCAGAACCATAAAAGCTCCGGCCGTGATCAGCACCGGGCCGGTTGCCAGCCCGTCCAGACCGTCGGTCAGGTTCACCGCGTTGGAGGTGCCGGCGATCACAAAGATGACCAGAACCACGTAAAACGCCCCCAGGTCGGGCATGAATGTCTTGAAGAAGGGAAAGCTCACGGTGGTCCGGAAGATCGGGTAGAAATAGAGAAGAAGAGAAGCCCCCAAGGCCACCAGAAGCTGCAGGAGCATCTTCTGCCTCATCCTCAGGCCCTGGGAATTTTTCCGGGTCAGTTTGAGATAATCGTCGGCAAAACCGATGGCTCCGAAGCCCAGGAGGACCATCAGGGAAACCCACATGAAGAAATTGGTCAGGTCGGCCCATAGCAATACGGCCAGGACGATGGAGAACAGGATCAACGTTCCTCCCATTGTTGGCGTTCCCTCCTTGGCCAGGTGATTGCTGGGCCCATCTTCGCGGATGTACTGTTTGACCTGGAGCTGCTTCAGCTTCTGAATCACCCAGGGGCCGCATAAGAAAGAGAGGACCAGAGCAGTGAGGACTGCCAGGATCGCACGGAAGGTGATATAACGAAAGACATTAAATACCGAAAATTTTTCATGCAGGGCATAAAGGAAATAATAGAGCATGATTTATTATCGATTCCTCATATTTCCGGGATGAGACCTGAGGCCCGGGGTTCGGAGCGATATATCTATCATTCCCGCGCCCGCTGGAACGATCTCTGATCCGCCGCTTTCCCTGCCTCTAGGCCTTCCCCAGGTGTTCAATCAATCCCTCAACGATCCTCTCCATGCGCATCCTTCGGGATCCTTTCACCAGGATCCAGTCTCCCTCTTGGAGAAGGCCTTCCAGGCTTTCCAAAACTTCCCGGTAATCCATTGCCCCATGCACCCCTCCCGGATCCATCCCGCCCTCTTTCGCCCCTTGGGCCAGATGTTCGCTCATCTCTCCCAGACAAAACAGGTGAGCGAATCCCATCTTCCCCATTTGCCTCCCGGCATTCTCATGGGCTTTTACCGCGTCGGACCCGATTTCCAGCATATCCCCCATGACCAGCAGTCCCCGTTCCTTCCCCTTCATCGCCGAAAAGGCCGCCAGGGTGGCTTCCAGGGAGTCGGGGTTGGAGTTGTAAGCCTCATCCAGAAGGTGCACATTTCTGCCCAGGTGGAAGACTTTTCCTCTACCCGGGTAAGGTTGGAACCCCTCCAGCCCGGCGGCAATCCCCTCAGGCTTCATCCCCAGGATCGCCCCGATTGAGGCGGCAGCCAGGGCGTTGTAAACATTATGTTGCCCGCAGGCGGCTAAATGCACCGGAAACTTTTTCCCCTCCAGGGACAAGGAAAACCGGACTCCTCTCCCCTCGACCTCGACCTCCGCCCCCCGAACTTCGGCTCCCGGCGTCATTCCGAAAGTTTTCTTACGGCATTTGGCTGAAGAAGCCAATCTGACCACCCGGGGGTCGTCCACATTGACCGCGATCCAATCTTCCGCCTTCACGTCTTCCCAGAGTTCCCCTTTGGCCCGGGCGACCCCTTCCAGACTTCCCAGAAATTCCAGGTGGGCCCGACCGATGTTGGTAATCAGGGAAATCTGGGGTTCGGCGATTTCCTTGAGCCTCCGGATTTCCCCCGGAACATTCATCCCCAACTCCAGGACCGCCAGTTCATGATCCGGCGAAAGCCTCAGGATCATCAGGGGGACCCCGATCAGGTTGTTCAGATTCCCTTCTGTTTTCAGGACCCGGAAGGTCCCCGCCAGAGTCTGGGCAGTCATCTCTTTCGTGGTGGTCTTGCCGTTGCTTCCGGTGATGGCCACCACCTTTAGCGCCCGCTGCTGCCGGCGCCAGAAAAGAGCCAGGTCGCCCAGCGCCTTTAAAACCTCGTCCACCAGGATCAGGAATTTCCCGGAAAAATCAAAATCCCCTGCGTTCTGTTCCCAGCCGCGCCGGGCCAGAGAGCCGGCAGCGCCTTTGCCCAGCGCTACCCGGATAAACTCGTGTCCGTCAAAATTGGGGCCCTGGAGGGGAATAAAAAGTTCCCACGGCCTGATCCGCCGTGAATCGCTCCCCACTCCCTCTATCCGGTCCAGAGGCCTCCCCCGAAAGATTTCCCCCCGGGTAGCCCGGGCAATCTCGGCGGCAGAGAGATTAACGATTTCCTTTCCTCCTGATTGTGGCCAATGCTTCTGCTGCCTCTTCCCGGTCGTCGAAGTGGACCTTTTGATTTCCTAGGATCTGATAATCCTCATGACCTTTTCCCGCGATCAGAACCGCGTCCCCCGGGTCGGCAAGGTGAATGGCCTTGTGGATGGCTTCTCTTCGGTCGGGAATGACCACGTACCCGGGAACATCCCAGCCGGGAGATAAATCGCCCACCTGGTATTTTTTCCGGCCGGACGCCTGGGCCCCCTTTTCCACCTCGGCGATGATCATCAGGGGATCTTCGGTCCGGGGATTGTCGGACGTGATGACCGCCAGATCGCTGCCGCGAGCCGCGACCTCTCCCATGACCGGCCGCTTGCCGCGATCCCGATCTCCTCCGCAGCCGAAGACGGCAATCAGTCTTCCCGAGCGGACTCGATTTAAAGCATCCAAAGCCCTCTTCAGCGCGTCGGGCGTATGAGCATAATCCACAAAAACCCCGATCCCGGGGGCTCCGGGCACCCGTTCCAGCCTCCCTGGAACCCGTTGGAGTCGGGCGATTCCCGCGGCCATCTTCTGCCGGGGGATATCCAGAACTTCGCCCACGCTCACCGCGGCCAGGATGTTGTAGAGATTATGCCTGCCGATGAAAGGAGAAAAGAAATCCCACGCCCCGCGGGGGGTCATGACTTCACACCGGGTGCCTTCCGGGCCCTCTTCGATCCTCCGGGGCCAGACTTCCCCCTGCTGGCTGATCCCATAACGAAAGACAGTGCCGTAGGCCGACCGCGAGAGTTCAACGCCTTTGGGATCATCCACGTTAATCACCGCAAAATGCTTTTCTTTCTTGCTTTCCCGTAAGTACCGGGTGAAGAGCAGCTCTTTGGCCCGGAAATATTCTTCCATTGACCGGTGATAATCCAGATGATCCCGGCTGAGATTGGTGAAGAGGGTGACATCGAAATCACACCCTCGGACCCGCTGCAGGTCCAGAGAGTGGGAAGATACTTCCAGAACGGCGTGGGTCACCCCTGCTTCTCGCATGGCCTGTAAATTTTTCTGCAGGTCCAGGGATTCAGGGGTGGTCGTAGGAGCCGGCATGACCCGACCCTGGTACCGGTAGTTGACCGTTCCCATGACCCCGACGCTCTTTCCATCTTCTTGCAGGAAGGACTCGATGAGATAGGCGGTCGTCGTCTTTCCGTTCGTTCCCGTGATCCCGATCACGGTCATAAAGGATGAAGGGAAGCCGTAAAAAGCAGAGGAAAGCCGGGCCAGCGCCTCCCGTCCGTCGGGGACGACGATCTGCACTCCGCCCGGAATGTCCAGAGGCTGTTCGACCACCACCGCGCAGGCCCCCCGCGACAACGCCTCAGGAACAAAACGCCTTCCGTCGTCTCGCACCCCGCGCATGGCCGCAAAAACAAAACCTTCCTGGACCGCTCCCGAATGATAGGCCAGCCCTTTGACTTCCACCTCCGGGCTTCCAATGACTTTCTTTGCGGGCAGGTTGGAAATAAGATCGGTCAACTTCAACTGCCATTCTCCAAATGAATCTTTTTATTATACATACTTTCTTCGGCTGGTCAAAAAAATGAGGGCTTTTTCAAAAATGGTTCCCGCTTCAATCCCGGCCCCTAACTCATCGGCTCAAACTTAACGACTCCCCGGGTCTCACCCTGGAGAACCTGGCCGGGCGGCGGGTCCTGGGAGACGGCTCTTCCGGTTCCCTGGAGTTTCAAATCCAGTCCCAGCTTCTGAGCGGTTAAGACCACCTGGCGGATCGATTTCCCGGAAAAATCGGGCATGACCCCGGGTTCCTCCTGGGCTCCGAGGATCGTGGCTTGGACGGGAACGGGTCTCGGGTTCTCCTCTCCGCCGGGCATCTTTGGAAGGCCCACTTTGGTCAGGTAGGTCACGCCCTTGGGATAAATCCCCATGTAGGGCAGGACCTGCTCCCCGATGGCCTTAAAGGCCGGAGCCGCCACTACGCCCCCATAGCTCATTCCCTGGGGCTCATCGATGACCACAGTGATGACCACCTGGGGATTATCCGCAGGGGCGAAGCCGTAGAAAGTCCCCGTGCGCTTGTCCGAGTATCCCCTTCCGTTGGGCAGCGCTTTTTGCGCCGTCCCCGTTTTGCCGGCGGATTCGTAGCCGGAAAGTGCAGCTGCTTTTCCGGTTCCCCCTTCTTGCATAACAGCCTGTAAAATCCGGGTCACGGTGGCCGCCGTCTCTGCAGAAATGACCCGCCGGATCGATTTGGGCCGATTTTCCTTGAGAACCTTCCCGTTCGAATCCAGAACTGCTTTGACCACATAGGGCCTAACCAGGACCCCTCCATTGGCCACTGCGGCCAGGGCCGTAGTCAGCTGAAGGGCGGTGATGGAGACCCCCTGCCCGAAACTGATATTGGCCAGCCCGACCTCGGACCAGTTCCGCGGAGCTGCCAGGAAACCCACGGCCTCTCCGGGAAGGTCTATTCCCGTCTTACTGCCAAAACCGAAATTTTTGAGGTAGCGGTGCAGTTTGGTCTTGCCCAGTTTGCGGCCGATTTTACTGGCTCCGACATTGCTGGAAACCTTAATGACATCGGCCAGGGAAAGCCACCCATACTTATGCACATCATGGATCACCTTCCCTCCCACCACATAGGAGCCATTCTCACAAAAGAACATCTCTTTGGGCTCGACCATCTGCTCTTCCAGCGCCGCGGCCAGAAGAAAGACCTTGAAAGTTGAGCCGGGTTCGAAGGTATCCGTCACCGTCCGATTCTTGCGCACCTGCGGAGGGGAGGAGGAAAAATGGTTGGGATCAAAGGAAGGCTGAACGGCCATAGCCAGGATTTCCCCCGTCCTGGGATTCATCACCACCGCCATCCCTCCCTTAGCCGAACAGGCCAGGATTGACTTTTTGAGCTCTTTTTCCACGATGTATTGAATATTTTTATCGATGGTGAGGATGACTTCACAGCCATCCAGGGATTGGTGGAAAGGAAGACTCTGGGGAGTGATGCTTCGGCCGAGCGCGTCTTTGGAAACGACGATGAACCCTGGCTCTCCCCGGATGAAATCATCGTATCCCAGCTCGACTCCTTCCAGGCCCCGAGCGTCTAGCCCGGCAAATCCGATGACGTGAACTCCGATTTCTCCCTGAGGGTAGAACCGTTTCGTCTCCTTCAGGAAATCGACCCCCGAGAGATTATTTTTTTCTATGGCCGCTCGCTGTTCAGAAGTAATTCCCCTCTGCAGCCAGACGAAGGGTTCTTCTTTCTTCATCTTGCTCAGCAGTGTCGCGGCCTTTTGGCCCAGGGGCGGCCCGATTTTCCTCGCCGCTTCCTGGATATCCTCCACTTTGCCCGGCTGGACGAAGACCGAATCCACTTCTACGCTGATGGCCATCTCTTCCTTTTTCCGGTCGTAGAGGATTCCCCTTTTGGGCACTAATTGCACAATGCGCTGCGATTGCCGCTCGGCCATCTCGGCGAGTTTTTTACTCCGGATCACCTGCAGCTGATAGGCTCGGCCGAAGATGACGAGGAAAAGGAGAGAAAACAGGCAGAGGAGGAAATAGAGGCGAAGGCGAAGCCATGTCTGATCGGTTAGCTTCATCGGACGATGATCATCTGTTCCTTCTGGGGGTTGATCAGGCCTAGTTCTCGCGAGGCCATTTTTTCGATCCGGCTGGGGGCTTTGAGCGCCGCCAACTCCAGCCGTAATTTCTTATTCTCCTGCAAAAGCTCCTGTTCTTCCCGGGCGGCCTGAGAAATCTCGTAACCCAGAGAGATGACCTGCTGATGCGACCAGACATAAAAAAGAGAACAGCCGATGAATGCCAGGGCCACGACCAAAGCCACAAAGATGAGGTTGCGGTTAACCTCCTTCGGCGTCGATTCTGTCTGCGGGAAGAACTCGGTCTCTGGCCCCCGCTCGATGGGGATGACTGCAATTCGTCTAGAGATGACTTCGGCCACTTCTTCCTCCTTTTCTAGAACCTATTCTCGCCTAGCTTTTCCACGACCCTCATCTTGGCGCTCCGAGCCCTCGGATTTTGCGCCACCTCCTCCAGGGCAGGGACGACCGGTTTGCGAGTCAAAACGCGAAACCCCCGATCTTCTTCTCCCTTCTTGGAGGCCCATTGCCGGAAGTGGTTCTTTACGATCCGGTCCTCCAGAGAATGGTAAGAGATGATGCCTAATCGGCCCCCGGGGTTGAGGAGGTCTGGGTACTCGCCGAGAAAAAGTCTCAGGTTGTTCAATTCCTCGTTAACGGAAATGCGCAAAGCCTGGAAAGTCTTGGTTGCCGGGTGGATGCGCCGGTGTTGGGGAGGGACGGATTTTTCGATCACCGCCACCAGTTCCCGGGTAGTCCGGATGGGCGCCTGCTGGCGCTGACGAATGATATTCCTGGTAATCCGATGGGCCCACCGTTCTTCTCCATATTCCTTGAGAAGGGTGACCATTTCTTCAGCAGAAAGATTTTTTAAAAGGTCTTGAGCGGTGATTGGCGTGTCCTGGCTCATGCGCATATCCAGAGGGGCATCCCTGCGAAAACTGAACCCTCTCTCTTCACTTTCCAGCTGCTCGGTGGAAACGCCCAGATCCAGCAGGATCCCATCCACCCTGGGGATGGAAAGGGAATCCAAAACCGACCTCAAATCTTTGAAATTCGCCCTTCGGAGCTCGACTCTCTCGCCAAAGGCTGAAAGGCTCTGCCCGGCGCGTTCGAGGGCCTCTTCATCCCAATCTAAGGCGATCAACCTCCCCGTAGGAGCGCTTCTCTCTAAAATTCCCCGGCTGTGCCCCCCGCTCCCCACGGTTGCGTCAACGTATACTTTGCCCGGCCTGCAATCTAAATATTCGAGAACCTCTGACAAAAGCGCCGGGACATGCTCGCGCCGGCCCATCTTCAAATGCCCAAACTGGCGAGGGCTTCACGCATTCCCTCGAAATTCTCCTCCGCCCGTTTGATCTCCTCGGTCCACCGTTCGCGGCTCCAGATTTCAAACATTTTGCCCATGCCGGCGAAAATCACGTTCTTTTCTAACAGGGCATAATCGCGAAGAGTTGGAGGAATCAACACTCTGCCGAGTTTATCGATTGAGCATTCTGTCGCTCCGGAAATGAAGAATCTCTGAAAGGCCTTTACCTCTTTTTTGACCATGGAAAGAGAACTGATCTTATCTTCTACGTTCCTCCACTCTTCGTAAGGGAAGGCAACAAGGCAGCGGTCGAAATTAGTCATGATAATATGATCATCATACTTCTCCGATAGCAATTCCCGGAATTTTGCCGGAATGGAGACTCGACCTTTGAAATCTATGGTATGCTCAAATCTTCCCCTGAACATCCCCTGCTTTCCTCTCTACTGCACTATATACCACTTTATGCCACTTTCTGGTCAATATACGTGCTTATCGGGGGCTTGTCAAGAAAAATTTAGAAATTTGTAGGCGAGCGGAAGGATTGAGAAAAAATTTCACATGGTGGGTGGGTGCTTCCCTATATCTAATAATTTCTTTGTTTCTCTAGTTTGAGCTAAAAAGGAATGAAATCGAGGTCGATTTCTATGATGGGTAGCGGTTCTTTCTTCGGGAGAATGCGGGGATTCATTTCTTTGCCCTGCGCTGGTAATGAGCCACAGCCCAGTTATGTTCCCGCAGGGTGCTCGAAAAATAGTGGGTCCCATCATTTTTGGATACGAAATAGAGATAACTTACGTCGGCAGGGTACAGGACTGCTTGCAGGGACTTCAGTCCCGGGTTGGCGAGATCCAGGAGAAGTTGAAGTCCGTTCGAGTCACTGGCTCCGCGGGCGGTGGCATGGTGACCGTGGAGATGAACGGACAGATGAAGGTAGAGAAAGTCACCATAGGCCTCGAGGCCGTGGATCCGAAAGACGTGTCGATGCTCCAGGACCTCGTGATGGCGGCCATGAGCGACGCGCTGGACCGGCTCAAGGAGCGCATCCGGGAGGAGGTCTCTCAGGCCACGGGCCTGCTGGGGCTCCCGCCGGGGTTCCTCGGGCTGTAGCGTGAACGCGCTGGAGCGCCTCATCTCCAACCTCGCCCGGCTCCCCGGTCTCGGAAGGAAGAGCGCCTCTCGAATCGCCTACTTCCTTCTGCG
>Ga0187770_10002683_pt1 | contig 10025 bp, 5 predicted proteins | sample 0116_SJ02_MP02_2_FD_133154 | JGI IMG/M metagenome (GOLD analysis project Ga0187770, IMG submission 133154) | Tropical peat soil microbial communities from peatlands in Department of Meta, Colombia - 0116_SJ02_MP02_20_MG | ecosystem: Environmental > Terrestrial > Soil > Wetlands > Peat | place... | reverse complement strand
GGTGATGGCCTGAGTATCGATCTCTGGGGAGCAGTTTCCCAACGCCTGTTGCGCGTCGTGGATCGTGAAGGTCGTGTGGCTTTGCCGGAAGTCGGAGCGGTTGAGGTATCGGGAAGAAATCTAGGCGACGTACAGCACATTGTTCAGACTGTTTTGCGGAGTCAATTCCACGAGATCGACGCCGATGTGTCCTTGGCTCGCCTGCGCACCGTGCGTGTCTATGTGGTCGGCGATGTCGAGCGTCCCGGGGCCTACGACGTGAGTGCGCTTTCGACTCCGCTGAATGCGCTCTACACAGCCGGCGGACCCACCACCGGTGGCTCCATGCGCATCATCCAGCACTATCGCGGCAAACAGCTGGTCGAGCAGGTGGATGCTTACGATCTTCTGCTCCATGGCATTCGTGGCGATCTACAAAGACTGGAAGCCGGAGACACCATTCGCATCCCACCTTTGAGCGGAGAAGTGACGGTGGAAGGGATGGTCCGCCGCCCCGCAATCTATGAGCTGAATGACGAGAAAAATCTGGCAGAAGTTCTCGAATTGGCCGGCGGTGTATTGCCCTCGGGCACTCTGCGCCATGTCGATGTGGAGCGAGTGGCGAACCACGAAAGCCGCACCATGTTGCGCCTCGATATTCCAGAAACCAATAACCAGGAACAGGTCAGGCAAGCCCTCGAAGATTTCAAAGTGCAGGACGGTGACAAAATCAAGATCACTCCCATCCTGCCGTATGCGGATAAGACGGTTTACTTGGACGGGCATGTCTCGCGTCCCGGAAAGTTCGGCTACCGGGAAGGCATGAAGGTTACCGATCTGATCAAGTCCTACAATGACCTGCTGCCCGAGCCCTCGACTGCTCATGCCGAGATCATCCGTTTGAGTCAGCCGGACTACACGCCGACAGTGCTGACCTTCAACCTCGGCGATGCGCTGGCAGGCAAGGATCAGGATCTGCTGCTCAAGCCGTTTGACACAGTTCGCATCTTTGGCAGATACGATTTCGAGGATTTGCCTATCATCACTGTCACCGGAGAAGTGCGTGATCCTGGCGACCATTTGACTAACGGCACGCCGCATCTGCGCGATGCGATCTATCTGGCTGGTGGAACCACCCGCGACGCGCTGCTCGATGACGCCCAGGTGTTCCGCAAAACCAGCGACGGCAAGCTCAAGGTGATCAGCGTAAATCTGGCTAGCGCGCTGAACGGCGACGCTAAGGACAACATCGAGCTTGAGCCGAAGGATCGTGTGTTTATTCACCGGGACTTGAACAAACTTGATCCTCCAACCGTGACCATTGAGGGCGAAGTCGGTCGTCCCGGCAAATATCCTCTCGGTGACGAGATGACGGCCGCCGGTTTGGTTCGCCTTGCGGGTGGATTCAAACGCGGGGCTTACACTGCAGAAGCTGACCTTACTCGATACGAACTCGAACAGGGCACGAAAGTGGTGAGTGATCACGTCGAGGTGCCGATCGCAAAGGCCATGCTCGACGAAGCCGATGCCGACGTGCGGCTGCGAGATGGTGATGTTCTGACCATTCGCCAGGTAACCGGCTGGAAAGACGTCGGTGCGACCATCAAGGTTACAGGTGAGGTGGTTCATCCCGGCACTTATGGAATTCAAGAAGGCGAACGGCTGAGTTCTGTTATCGAGCGAGCCGGCGGATTCCGTGCCGATGCTTACCCCTATGGAGCGATCTTCGAGCGAGCGCAAGTAAGAGAACTGGAGGAGAAGAACCGGGCGGACCTGATCCAGCGCGTGCAGGCTGAGGAGGGTGAAGTGAAACTGCTTCCCGGCATGGATTCAGATCAGACGGAAACGGCGAAAGCCGCAATGTTGCAGTACAAGACCACGGTCGTGAATCTGTTGAATACGCCGCCCGCAGGACGGCTGGTTATCCATACCTCGAACAACGTTCAACACTGGGCCAACACGTCGAGCGATATTTTTGTCCGGAATGGTGATGAGATCTACATCCCCAAGAAGCCCAACGTCGTGATCGTCGACGGCTCCGTTTACAACCCGACGGCAATAACCTACAAGCCCGGCAAGAATGCCGGCTGGTATCTGAGGCAGGCGGGGGGGCCCACTGATATGGCCAACAAGAAAGCTATTTTCGTCGTCCGGGCGGACGGCTCAGTGGCAGGCGGGCCAGGTGGCATGTTCGGCGGTGGGGTTGAGAGCACGGAGCTACGTCCGGGTGACATGGTCATGGTCCCCGAGAAAGCTTATTCCATTAACACTAAGTGGAAGACCACGCTGGAAGCGGCTCAACTGGCGTACGCGGTGGGCATCGCAATCGAACTTGGGAGAACGTTTTAGGCCGGACGCATGAAGTGCCGGGTCCCGGGTCTTGCATTGTTCTTGGTCTTGACTGCCGGATTCAATCTCGCGATGTGGGCACAGGGTGGCCCCCCTGAGACTGTGTCAACGCCGAGAGTGCAAGGGCCGAAGCCTGATTACTTCTTGCAACCGGGCGAGGACCCGGAAAACCGATTGGTTTCCCCTTTCGTCAAACACCTGGTCGGAGATCAAAAACAGTTCTGGACCGAGCCAACGCGGCTTCACGTCCAAGATTTGAAATGGATTGCTCCTTTCGCCGGGGTTACCGCCGCTTTCATCGCCAGTGATAGCTGGTGGGCGAAGCAGATTCCATTGAGTCATGTGTCGACCAGCAAGAAAATTTCGGATTATGGCACATATTCGTTGATCGGGCTCGGCGGAGCCTCGTTTGTTTTCGCTCATATGAATCACGATGACCATCTTTCGGAAACTGGACTGCTCGCGGGCGAAGCTGCAATTGACAGTACTGCCGTGGCATACGCTTTCAAAGAAATCACCCAGAGGCAACGTCCTTATCAGGGGAATGGCAATGGAGATTTTTTCGTGGGCGGCGCGTCTTTCCCCTCCGAGCATTCGGCGGTTGCTTGGTCGATTGCCAGCATCTGGGCCCACGAATACCCTGGATGGTTCAGTCAGATGGCGGCCTACGGATTAGCTTCCACCATTACCACGACCCGTGTAACTGCCAAACAGCACTTTCCGTCTGATGCCATCATCGGCAGCGCGTTGGGTTGGTATTTCGGTCGCCAGGTTTACCGCGCCCACCACGACCCCGAAATCGGCGGCTCCGGTTGGGGGCCTCTGATCGATCATGCAACCGCCGAGCATGCGCGCAACACGGACAACATGGCTTCGCCGTACGTGCCAATTGACAGTTGGGTCTATCCCGCCATTGAACGTCTCGCCGCTCTGGGCTACATCGACACTGCATACTTGGGGATCCGCCCGTGGACCCGGATGGCCTGCGCTCGAATGTTGGAGCAAGCGGCGGAGAAGCTTCATGACGACGGGATGAACGATAGCGAAGCAGGGAAGACGTATAGGGCTCTGACAGGCGAGTTCGCCACGGAAACTGCACGGCTGGACGGCGGGCCAAATGTAGGCGCGCGGTTGGACTCTATTTACACGCGCGCCCTGGGCATCTCAGGTACGCCGCTGCGCGACGGGTACCATTTCGGCCAGACCATTATTAACGACTATGGCAGACCTTATTGGAATGGCTTCAATGATGTGACGGGATTAACCGCAGACGCCGAGGTAGGCCCGGTGGCGTTTTATTTCCAGGGCGAATACCAACACGCGCCCGCGATCCCCTCGGATCCTCCGCCGGTCTTAGCTGCCACCGCGGCAGCAGATCTTACTGTTCCCCTTGCCAATGGTCAGAACCAGTTGGATCGTTTCCGACTGCTTGACAGCGCAGCGTTGTTTCAAGTGAACAATGTTCAATTTTCGGCGGGCACCGAGAGTTCCTGGCTCGGTCCCGGCGAGGCGGGCTCGTTGCTAATGAGCAATAACGCGCCGCCGTTCCCGACTTTCAAGGTTGACAGCGTTACCCCTTATGAGATCCCGCTGCTCTCGCGTTTACTGGGTCCCGCCAGAACGGAATTCTTCATCGGCCAACTCTCCGGTCAGACGTGGGAATTTGATGGTTCCAACGTGGTTGGGCCATATCCAACCCCCCAGCCGTTCATCCATGGAGAAAAAATCAGCTTCAAACCCACTGCCAACTTCGAACTCGGGATGGGCGTGACGGCTATGTTCGGTGGGCCGGGGCTGCCGGTGACTTGGCATAACTTTTTCAGAACCTTTTTCTCGCACACATCCGGTACCAACAACCCGGGCAAGCGCTTTTCCGCTGCCGATTTCACCTACCGTGTTCCTGGAATCCGGAAATGGCTGAGCGTTTACGCCGATTCCCTTGTAGTGGATGAGTACTCGCCCATCGGGTCCTCGCGCGCTAACATTAATCCCGGCATATACATGCCACAGATTCCAAAAATTCCGAAAATGGAGTTTCGTGCAGAAGGCGTCAACGAATCCCGGACTGATGAGTTTGCCCCAGGGTTTGTTTACTACGGTCTCCGCCGATATCGCTCTGGGTATACCAACGACGGATATTTGTTGGGGAGTTCGGTTGGACGAGCCGGCCGGGGTGCCCAAGGTTGGTTGACTTATTCAATTTCCCCGCACAACCAGGTCCAACTTGGTTATCGACTGCAAACTGTGGCGCCCAATTTCGTCTGTGTTCAACCCGCTGGCTCTAATTGTTCAGCACTCCCCGGTGCTGCAGCACCGGCTGGCGGGGGCCGGTCGGCAGACTATTCCGCCCAAGGCAAATTTATGCTCAGGCATGATTTGTCGGTTTCGGGGCTCTTTCAATATGAGCAATGGCGCTTCCCGGTTCTTGCGCCGACTAGGCAAGTTGATGTCACCGCGTCCTTTCAGCTAACTTATTACCCCAAGTGGCGGATCGGGAGATGACTGGACTTACCGGCTTTTGGCTGATTTGGGTTGCAAAGCCCAACAGGCATTAAGGATGGAGGCTCTGCGGCCATCAAGAATGCACGATGCGGGCATCGGTATAGTTGTCGAAACAGGTAGGAGCTAGTGTGAAACAATCTGTCGGAGTCGAGAGTCTTCAGCAGCTGCAAGATGTCGACGTCTCGCCCGAAAATGGTATTGATCAAGCACTGATCGAAGCACCCAAACGAGGTGACTTGGAGTGGGCATGGTTGCTGTGGGTACGGCGCCAGCTGCTTTGGCGGTTTACCGTTCGTGGGTTCGTGATTGCTACTATCATCGTGTTTCTAATTCCCAAGGAATACGAATCCACCACGCGGCTCATGCCTCCCGATTCGAGCGGTTCGGATCTGGCTATGATGGCGGCGATGGCTGGCAAGGTCACAGGGAGCAGTAGCTTGGGAGGACCATCCGCCTTGGGAGGGATTGCCAGTGATCTACTCGGGATGCAGACTGCCGGAGCTCTGTGGACCAACCTGTTGCGCAGCCAGACGGTACAGGATCGTATCATTGATCGTTTCGATTTGCGCAAAGTCTATCGAGTTCGTTATTGGGAACTGGCACGCAATCGGCTCACCAAAGAAACCGATGTCTTGCTAGATCGGAGGAGTGGGGTTCTTGTCATTACGGTCACAGATCGCGACCCCAAGCGAGCCGCGGCGATTGCTCACGCTTACGTGGATGAACTCGACCGTATCGTTGCCGCGGTCAGCACTTCAGCAGCCCGTCGCGAGCGGATTTTCATCGAGCAGCGGCTGAAAACAGTGAAACAGGATCTGGACACAGTTTCGCAGGAATTCAGCGAGTATTCGAGCAAGAACGCCACCCTCGATGTAAAAGACCAGGGTGTCGCAATGGTGGAGGCTGCTGCGGTTCTGCAGGGACAACTAATAGCTGCTCAGTCCGAACTCGATGGGTTAGAGCAGATTTACACGTCCACCAATGTGCGGGTTCGCTCCTTGCAGGCCCGCATCGACGAACTGCAAAAGCAACTTAAGAAGCTCGGAGGCGATCCCTCCAATCCTGGCGCCGACGACCCTCGCTCACAGGCAGAGTTTCCTTCGATCCGCAGGTTACCACTGTTGGGCGTTCGTTGGGCCGACCTATTCCGCCAAGTCAAGATACAGGAAACGGTCTACGAGTTGCTGACTGAACAATACGAACTGACAAAGATCGAGGAAGCTAAGGAAATTCCGTCAGTTAAGGTCTTCGATGTCGCCGAAGTGCCGGAAAGAAAATCAGGCCCTCACAGGACGATACTGGTGTTGCTGGGCTCATTACTGGCGTTTTCCGTCGGCGTAGCATGGATTCTCGGTGACGCAGCTTGGCAACAGATGGACGCGGAGAACCCGAGAAAACAACTCGCACAAGAAGTAGCTGCTAGGTCTCGGATACTTTGGTCGCAATTGGCCAGTAGATGGCAGGCAGCGGGAAGCAAGTTCCGGATCCCCGAGTAAAGGACCCTGTTCAGAAGACCTTTCATCCTTCGGGAGCTTAGAGTTCTTAGCTATAAGTCATTCGAAGTAGAGCGTTAATGCAAGCCTGCAAGTCTACATTGGCAGAGATAGGCAAGGCCTAGTTCTCTAGTTTTGGTCCCGCAGTTTGAATCCAATTCCAGCTACAGAGTTTAGAGCTCTCCAACGGTCAGGCAAGGATCTTCATGGGTGTTAGGCCCCAGCGAGTCGTGATTCTGTGCGGCGGAATGGGAACTCGTTTGCGGGAAGAAACGGAGTTCCGTCCTAAGCCGCTCGTGGAGATCGGTGGAAAGCCTATCCTGTGGCACATCATGAAGATTTACTCTTCCTACGGGTTCAAAAGGTTTGTTTTGTGCCTCGGCTACAAGGGCCACATGATTAAGGAATATTTCATCAACTACCAGCTGATGAACAGCGATTTCACCTTGCGTCTCAACGAACCGCAAAAGCCTTGTTTTCACGGTAGTTTGAACAGCGACGAGGAGTGGGAAATTACCTTCATCGAAACCGGCAGCGAAGCCAATACAGGCGCCCGGGTCAAACGCGTAGAGCGTTACATCACAGGCGAACATTTTCTGCTCACTTATGGGGACGGTGTTGGCAATATCGATCTAGACAAACTTTGGAGTTTTCACCTGGAACAAGGCAGGATTGGTACGGTGACTGGGGTGCGGCCATTTTCGCGGTATGGCGAGCTTTCCATCGAGAAAAATCTGGTCACGCAGTTTGCGGAAAAGCCGCCTTTGCACGACGGTATGGTGAGCGGTGGTTTTTTTGTTTTTCGTCGCGAGTTCCTGGATCATCTGCAGGACGATGACGGCTGTGCGCTCGAGCGCGAGCCACTCTCGCGGCTGGCGCATGATGGGCAACTATCCTGTTACACACATACCGATTTTTGGCATGCGATGGATACGTATCGCGATTTCACGATTCTCAACGATCTATGGAAACATTCGGCTCCCTGGAAGGTGTGGCAGTGAGCGGCGCAGGTAACAGTTTTTGGACGGGACGAAAAGTTCTAATCACCGGCGCAACTGGAATCGTCGGTTCGTGGGTGGTGAAAGAACTGGTGGAGCGTGCGGCAGAGGTCATCGCGCTTGTTCTCGATGTGAACCCGCAATCTGAGTTGTACCGAAGCGGGGTGGTCAACCAGGTGAGCGTAGTCAACGGGTGCCTGGAAGACTTCGCTACGCTGGAGCGTGCTGTCGTTGCCAACGGGGTTGACACGGTCTTTCATCTGGGAGCGCAAGCCATCGTGGAGGTGGGCCGGATGGCACCGCTAGCGACGCTGGAAACCAACGTCCGCGGGACGTGGAATGTCCTCGAAGTCTGCCGCCAGCAGCGTGAATTGGTGCAGCGCGTAGTGATTGCGTCAAGTGACAAGGCCTACGGGGAACATGATGTGCTGCCTTACAGTGAGGACATGCCGCTGCAAGGCAAGTACCCCTACGAAGTATCCAAGAGTTGCGCCGATTTGATCGCGCAGAGCTACCACACTACCTACCAACTCCCGATCGCGATTGCCAGGTGCGGCAACATCTATGGGGGCGGCGACCTGAACTGGTCCCGGATTGTTCCCGGCACGATCCGTTCGCTCCACCGGGGGGAAAGACCGGTGCTACGCAGCGACGGCAAGTACATCCGCGACTATATCTACGTGAAGGATGTTGCCTTAGGCTATCTTGCGCTGGCTGAGAATCTGCACCTAGCGAGCGTGCAGGGGGAGAGCTTCAATTTCAGTCCTGAATCCCGAACCACCGTCCTCGAAATCGTGTGGGAGATTCGCCGGCTCATGGGGCGGGAGGACCTTGAGCCCGTGATCCTGAACACCGCCGTGGGAGAAATCCACAACCAGTATCTCTCTGCCGCCAAAGCGCTGCGGCTGCTGCGATGGCAAGCCGCTTATACGCTGGAACAGGGGCTCCGCGAGACCATCCAGTGGTACAAAGAGTTTCTTCCGAATGTCGCCCAACAACCTGCCGCCGCGTTCAATATCGCGGCCCGGTAACGGTTTCGGCTGGCCTTCTTCATGGAGATTCGACCGCTGCAAATTGCTGGAGCTTTTGAGATACGCCTGGAAGCGAAGCAGGATGAGCGTGGCTACTTCATGCGATCTTACGATGAAGAGATTTTCGCGCGCCACAATCTCAACAACTCGTGGGTGCAGGAAAACGAAGCGTTCTCGGCGCGCAAGGGCATTGTCCGTGGACTGCATTTTCAAAAGCCGCCATACGCGGAGATCAAGCTGGTCCGCGTAGTGCAGGGAGCAGTTCTGGACGTTTTCGTCGATGTTCGGCGTAGTTCGCCTACCTACCGCAGATGGGAAATGATTGAGCTGTCTGCAGCCAACCACAAAGCCGCGTACATACCCAAGGGATGTGCTCATGGCTATTGCACCCTTACCGATACATCGACCGTGCTCTACAAGGTTGACTGCGCCTATGCTCCACAATTCGAGGGCGGGCTACGTTGGAATGACAGTGATCTGGCTATTCCCTGGCCCGTGACTGAGCCTGTGATTTCCCCGAAAGACATGGCCCTGCCGACCATGGGCGATTTTGTCTCGCCCTTTGACTAACTAATAAGGAGGAACTTCTGCAAGTCCGCTTATTTAAACCGAGCGTAGGCGAGGAAGAACTAGCCAATATTCGCTCTGTCTTCGAACGCGGCTGGTTGGGACTCGGGCCGCTGGTCGAACAGTTTGAGCGGGAATGGAGCCAATACATCGGGGCGGCTGATTCGGTGGGGGTGAACTCGGCTACTGCTGCTCTGCATCTGGCGGTGACCGCGATGCGGGTGCCTGCGGGTAGTAAGGTTCTGGTTCCTGCGATCACGTTTGTGGCCACCGCGACGGCTGCCCTTTATAACCAACTCGTTCCGGTGTTCATCGATGTGGATGAAGCAACCCTCTCCATGAGTCTGGAAGACTTGGAGCGGAAGCTGTCGCCCGACTGCCGGATTGTAATGCCCGTTCACATGGGAGGCCACCCTGTGCCTATGGACTGCCTGACTCAGATCGCGAAGCAACAGAATCTGGCGGTCATCGAGGATTGTGCGCACTGCGCAGGTGGCGTTTATAAAGGCAGGAAGCTTGGCACCTGGGGCGACATCGGCTGCTTCAGTTTCGAGGAAAAGAAGTGCATGACTACCGGCGACGGCGGCATGATTTCCTCTAACCAGCCGGACCTGATCGAGCCGCTCCGTCCGTACCGGTGGGTAGGAATTGACAAGGACACGTGGAAGCGCGCCGCCCAATACACCAGCACCAACGGAATGGACGCCCGCCACTGGTATTACGAAGTCAGTGTTCTGGGATACAAATACAACATGAACGACTTGATGGCGGCCATTGGCCTGGCGCAATTGCGCAAACTCGACAGGATGAATGAGCGCCGCCGGCGGATTATCCAACGATACCTGGACGGGATTTCGGGTTGTGAGAGGATCCGCCCCTTGTTGCCGTATCAACTCACTGACAATGCATACTGGATTTTTGGGGTACGCTGTGAACAGCGCGATGAACTAATCCTGCACCTCAAGCGTAAGGGAATCGCGACTAGCGTGCATTACATGCCGCTCTCAATGCATCCTCTCTTCCGCAACAGTGGCGCGCGCGTACCCGTAGCCGAACGTGTCTGGAAGACCATGATTACTTTGCCGCTGTTTCCCGATTTGCAGGAT
>Ga0187770_10002681_pt1 | contig 10028 bp, 7 predicted proteins | sample 0116_SJ02_MP02_2_FD_133154 | JGI IMG/M metagenome (GOLD analysis project Ga0187770, IMG submission 133154) | Tropical peat soil microbial communities from peatlands in Department of Meta, Colombia - 0116_SJ02_MP02_20_MG | ecosystem: Environmental > Terrestrial > Soil > Wetlands > Peat | place... | reverse complement strand
GTAACCATAACAGCCAAAAGATAGACCATTATGAGGTTGCTCAGATCGAAACGCGGATACATCAGGAAGCACAATCCCGTAGCCAGCATGAGAAAAAGAAGGCCGGTTCCATAATCCGACCAGGGGAATTCCTGAGACCGAATCCGATAGGGCGCCTCAATCGCTTCGCCGGATTCTCCGGAAACAATTTCAATGTCGATTTCTCCGCCGGCCCGCACCAGGCGATCTACCGGGCTGCTCAAAAAAATGCTCCGTAGTGGCGAATGGCTTGGCTTTCCTGCAATTATTCTTGTTATGCTCTTCTCGTGGGCGAACCTGATAATTTCTTCCCCAATCCTGCGGCCTGTCAAAATAGCGGTCTCCGCACCAAGTTGCTCGGCCAACCGTAAATTATCAACGGCCTGGTTGCGCTCTTCCTCGGGGAGCAGGACAGTACGAGGAGTCTCGACATACACTGCAAACCACCTCGAAGGTGTGCCGGCAGCTCTTCTTGCGGCGTATCTTATAATGTTCGCACTGGAAGGTTTGGTGCTCACACAGACCAGGATCTTATCCGCATTTGCCTTCGAATCAGACATCATTTATCTCCAATCTTCAGGTGCGATGCCATCCACGCTCCGAGACCGAGGGATAGTTTTTAAAACCTCCAACGAGTTGAATTTAAAATGAGATGAGGAATCGGTCAAGGATGGAAACAGATGAAGAGGCATACCGGGTAGATGGAGCCAAAACCGATCAGGTCGCCGGATTTTCAATTTGGAGAATCCGAACCGGCAATGTACTTGCTTACTGCGGCGGCAACTTTTCTTTGGGTCCGCAAGGTCATCGGAAAGTTTCTTCATCTCTGCCTCGCGCGTACTTCCGTGTGCTTCAAAATGTTTCCATAAGCCGATCATTCAGAAAATGCGGTTTTCAGAATGTGATGCACATGCAGCATTACACGAAGGGGGGGTGTCCATAGGAAACGACCTTGAAACGTTGACGTGCCTGCCATCGTCATTCCGGTGGATGCCGTCCCGCGCCGCGCAGGGTTCGTCGGCATGACGACTTACTTAGGTCGTTTCCTATAGAACGCAATCTCCTCCCATTATAAATAAGATGTCCGACGCTTCTTTATCAGGGGTTGAGATTCTTCCCCCCGTTGTTTCCTATTTTAAGTTGCTGGAGAATTTTGGGAAACGCCTCGATCAGGGCCTCCTCCAGGTCCAAAAGGCGGAAGAAATCTTTATCCGGTCATCCAATCCCTCTTTTTTTTCTTTCAACATCTTTCGAAAAATAAACTCGCAAAAGGGACTTCGAACACGATTCCTCACGCAAACAAATAATAGATTCACCCTTTTTCCCATGCTGCTTCCCCGCTACAGAGCAATTACGAATCAAAACTCGGCAACCAAACCGGCAACGGCCTCCATAAACTCCCCCCCAGCGATCCGCAAACCCATAAAACCTTACGATTTCCCAGGCGAACATGCAAGTGTCATGTCAATCCCAAACTCCCGGCCCCCTCCCGCATTCCGCGGGATTTGACGCCGTGACGACACACGCGGCGTGCGGTAAGTCGGCAACTCCGGGGCCTTGGGCCCTTTGGCTCGGGGCATGGTAGCGTAGACTGCCCTATCCGATAAATAAGTTTACCAAAGCGAAGCATTACTGCCCCCACTCCTTGGCGCGGCCAGGGTGCCGGTGGTGTCGGTTACTTCCCCCTCGTTAACAAAAATCAGAACCTTTTTGGTCGGGGACAGCCGGTGCTTTCTTACGAATCGGTGCAAAGCGGGAAATCTTCGAAGGGCATCGGCGCCATCCACACCCCTTGAAGAAGAAAAAGGGATCGGCAACGGGGACTTAGTATGGAGTCCTGATTCGCATGGCGGCATTCCAAACTGATGACATTGCGGCCGGATAGTGGTATTTCACAAAAGATGAAATATCGATGTTTTCGGTGTTGCCACGTGGAGGGGCGGAATGAACAACAATGGTTTGGAAACGAAGACGCTCGAAAACTGGATGTGGGAAGCGGCCTGCAAAATCAGGGGCGAGATTGATGCGCCGAAGTACAAAGACTACATCCTGCCGATGGTATTCATAAAGCGGCTTTCTGACGTTTTCGATGAAGAATTGCAAAAACTCTCCGAGGAATATGGAAGCAAGGAAATCGCCGAGGAAATCGTGAAGGCTGAGCACAGCCTTGTGCGATTCTATATGCCGACCGCTGCCCGATGGTGGATGATTGAAAAACAGACAACGGGTCTAGGGGAATACATTACCGATGCGGTTCGGGCTATCGCACGAGAAAACCCAAAACTCCAAGGCGTAATCGACATGGTTGATTTTAACGCCACGGCTTCGGGGCAACGGTTAATCAGCGATGATAGCCTGAAGGCCCTCACTGGCGTACTTGGGAAACATCGATTGGGGCTAAAGGATGTTGAGCCTGACATTCTCGGACGAGCATACGAGTACTTACTGAGAAAATTCGCCGAAGGAAGTGGACAGAGCGCCGGGGAATTTTACACGCCCCGTGAGGTTGCCGTCTTGATGTCATACATTCTTGACCCTGACCCCGGTATGGAGGTCTATGACCCCTGTTGTGGATCGGCAGGCTTGCTTATCAAATGTTTTCTCAGGTTCAAGCAAATAGTCGGCGATGACCCGAATGCGGAACCCGCAAAATTCTATGGTCAGGAAATCCTCCATTCCACCTTTGCGATGGCCAAGATGAATACCTTTATCCATGACATGGAAGCGGACATTGCGCTCGGAGATACCATGCACCGCCCTGCCTTCCTAAATCCTGATGGCTCAATGCGCAAATTTGACATGGTTACCGCAAATCCTATGTGGAATCAGGATTTCTTTCAGTCCACCTACGAAAACGACAACTACAGTCGATTTGCTTTTGGTTATCCGCCGTCGAGTAGCGCCGATTGGGGTTGGCTCCAGCATATGTTTGCATCCCTCAATGACTGCGGAAGACTTGCCGTGGTCATTGATACGGGCGCAGTTTCAAGGGGCAGCGGAACTACCGGAAGAAACCGGGAGCGCGATATCAGAAAAGAGTTCGTTGACAAAGACCTTGTCGAATCTGTGACCCTCCTTCCCGAGAACCTTTTTTACAATACCACCGCTCCAGCGGTCATAATCGTGATAGATAAAGACAAGCAGAAAAAAGGCGAGATACTGATTATCAACGCATCCAAACTCTTCAGCAAAGGAAGACCCAAGAATTTCCTCCCAGATGAAGCGATTGATAAAATCTTCGATATTTATTGCGATTGGAAGGAAGATGAGGGCGTAAGCAAAATCATTCGCAATGAGGAAGCGGCACGGAACGATTACAATCTCAGTCCCTCAAGATATGTTTCCCAAAACGGCGGGGAGGAAGTCCTCCCCTTGGAAGAAGCGGTAGTGCTATTGAAAGAGGCTGAGGAAGAAAGCAAGCAAGCAGACCAGAGGCTGTTCGCAGTACTGAAGGGGCTGGGGCTGAGTATATGAGTCAGACTCAAGCGAACGATAATTCCTTTGAGATAACTGGATTGGGTTTGTTGCCGAAGGAGTGGGATATTATATCGCTTGGTGACATTCTAGAGGAAATGGACGTTAGGTGCGGAGATGTTCAAAGAGTCAATACCCAAGATATTCCCGTATTGTCACTCACTAAAGAAGCAGGGATCATACTGCAAAGCGACCGTTTTCACAAACGAATTGCTGTGAAGAATATTAAGTCGTACAAATATATTCAGAATGGATGGTTTGTCTATAATCCATATGTCATTTGGGAAGGTGCAATTCATATTCTGAAAAAATACGAGTTCGGAGCCGTAAGTCCAGTATATCCAACTTGGAAATTGAGCACTAATGCACATCCTTTATACATTGATTACCTGCTTAGAACACCACTGCTACTTGATTCCTACTTGCGGCTGTGCTCTGGAGTGGTGAAGCGTAGACGGTCAATAAGCAAACCTGCATTCTTGAGTATAAAGATTCCATTTCCTCCTTTAATTGAGCAAGTTAGAATTGGTGGTATTCTATCCGCCATCCAGTTGGCAAAAGAAAAGACCGAGAATGCCGTCCGAGCGGCTAAAGAACTCAAGAAATCCCTGATGAAATATTTGTTCACCTACGGTGCAGTTCCGGTGGAGCAAGCACAGAATCCTCCATTACAGGAGACCGACTTTGGAACGATACCTTTGCACTGGAAGATAATGCCCCTTGAGAGATGTTCGATTGTTCAGACAGGAATCGCAAAAGGGCGCAGGCTGACTGGAGCGGATATCATCACTGTTCCATACCTCAGAGTAGCCAACGTTCAGGATGGATACCTCAATTTGGATGAGATGAAGTATATAGACATCCGCAGGTCAGAGGTGGACCGATTCCTCCTGCGGAAAGGAGATATCGTTCTGACTGAGGGTGGTGATTTTGACAAACTCGGTCGGGGATTTATTTGGCAAGATGAAATTCCCTCCTGCGTGCATCAGAACCATATTTTTGCCGTTCGAGCAGACCCCACGGTTATGTCGCCCCAATTTCTTGGATACATGGTTCAGAGCGGTTACGCGAAAGCGTATTTCCTATCGGTTGCCCATAAGACAACAAACCTTGCTTGCATCAATACGACTAAACTCAAGGCACTACCTGTCCTAGTTCCATCACGTCCCGAACAGGAACGGATTGCCTCAATGCTTGGTCGGGTTGACCACAGAATCAGAACAGAAGGCAACAAGAAGAAGGTTCTTGATGAACTCTTCTTAACCCTCCTTCACAACCTCATGACCGGAAAGGTGAGGGTGAACGACTTGGAGATCTAACGATGAGTGTTTTGGGCGGTGAACGGGGTTCCGTCCAGATTCCGATGATTCAGTACGCAAAGGACATCGGCTGGACATATGTGAAGCCCGAAGAAGCGCTGCGACTTCGGTGCGGGGAAACCGGATTCATTTTCAAGGAACTCTTCATCAACCAGATGCAAAGGCTGAATCCGTCCTTCATGGACCACCTTTTGGCGGCCGACCTCATTAAGCAGATTGAGCGCCTTACCCCAAGTGTCGAGGGAAATCTTACCGCTTGGGAGTATCTGAAAGGAATCAAGACTGTCTTCGTGCCCAATGAGAAAAGAGAGCGTAACGTCCGGTTTCTCGACTGCGATAATCTGGACAGGAACATTTTTCATGTAACTGATGAGTTCAGTTTCACGAACGGCACGAAAACGATTCGCGCCGATGTAACCTTTTTCATAAACGGGGTTCCTCTCCTTCTGGTCGAGACTAAAGCCTCTCACAAACTGGACGGAATGTCAGCGGCTCTCGAACAGGTCAGGCGATACCACCGGGAGTGTCCAGAACTCCTTGCGGTGCTCCAACTTTTCACTCTGACCCACATGATCAAATACTACTATAGCGTCACATGGAACACTTCCCTGAAAGGACTTTTTAACTGGAAGGACGAATGCGCCGGGGATTTTGAGACTCTGGTCAAAAAATTTCTGGACAGGGAGCGCGTCGTAAGGATTCTGACCGATTTTATCCTGTTCACCAGACAGGACGATGAACTCAAGAAAATTGTTCTTCGACCGCACCAGATGACCGCCGTGGACAAAGTTATCCAAAGGGCAGCTACTTCTGAGAAGAAACGGGGTCTGGTCTGGCATACGCAAGGGTCAGGGAAAACCTATACCATGATTATCGTGGCTCAAAAAATCCTGCAAAATCCCGCTTTCGATAATCCCACGGTGATAATGCTGGTCGATAGGAACGAACTTGAGTCGCAACTTTTCGGAAATCTTGAAGCGCTCAGGATATCGAACGTTGAGATAGCAGAGAGCAAGTGGCACCTGCAAGACCTTCTTTCCGGCGACTACCGGGGCTTGATGGTGTCGATGATTCATAAATTCGACGGGATGCCGGCAGATATTAATACGCGGCAGAACGTCTTCATTCTGGTCGATGAGGCTCACCGGACAACGGGCGGCGTCCTTGGAAATTACTTGATGGGAGCGCTTCCAAACGCCGCTTACATCGGATTCACGGGAACGCCCATCGATAGAACTCAGTATGGGCAAGGAACTTTTATCACCTTCGGAAGGGATGACCCGCCGCAGGGCTATCTTGACAAATACAGCATTGCCGAATCCATCGAAGACGGAACCACCGTTCCGCTCCATTACACGCTGGCGCGTAACGAATTGCGCGTTGACAAACAAGTACTCGAAAAAGAATTTCTCGACCTAGCAGAAGCGCAAGGGGTTAGCGACATCGAGCAGTTGAACAAAGTTCTGGAAAGAGCGGTCACCCTCAAAAACATGCTTAAGAACAAAGAGCGGGTTAAAAAGGTGACCGAGGAAGTGGTAAAGCACTTTCAGGAAACCGTCGAGCCAATGGGCTACAAGGCTTTTCTGGTTGCGGTAGATCGGGAAGCGTGTGCCATCTACAAAAAAGAACTGGACAAGTATCTTCCTGAAAACCATTCAGCCGTGGTCTACAGCCAAGCCCACAATGATCCGGAGGAACTCACGAAGTATTACCTGAGTGAACAGGAAGAAAAGCGAATCCGAAAATCCTTCCGTGACCCTGAGCAACTTCCCAAAATTCTGATTGTTACCGAAAAACTTCTCACCGGCTTCGATGCTCCAATCCTGTACTGCATGTACCTTGATAAGCCCATGCGGGACCATATTCTGCTTCAAGCGATTGCGCGGGTAAATAGACCATATGAAGACGACACCGGAAGAAAAAAACCATCCGGTTTCGTCTTGGATTTCGTTGGGATTTTCGAAAACCTCAAAAAAGCCCTTGCCTTCGATTCAAAGGATATCGAGGGGGTTCTTCGGGATATCGAAGTTCTCAAGGAGAGATTCATTGAAGTCCACGCTCAAGCCAAAACGGTTTACCTTGTCATTGCAGCCGGAAAGACTACAGACAAAGCGGTCGAGGCAGTCCTTAAGCATTTTATGGATGAAAAAGAGCGGCACACCTTTTATCAATTCTTCAGGGAGATTTCGAGCATTTACGAAATTCTCTCTCCAGATGCTTTTCTGAGTCCATACATCGCCGACCTTGAAATACTGGCACGCATGTACAGGATTTTGCTTGAGGCTTTTGAGAAAGGAATCCCCGTTGACAAGGAGTTCACAAGGAAAACAGCCAGATTGGTTCAACGGCACACGAAAGCCGGTGAAATCAAATCCTCTCTGGAGATTTATGAAATCGATGACAATCTTCTGAAGAAAATCGAAGAGAGCAGCGCATCGGCCACAGAGAAAATTTTCAATCTCATTCGGAGTATCGAGGAAAAAGTCAATCGAGAGGGGCAGGTCTTTCCGGTTCTTATTTCTATCGGCGAAAAGGCTGAATTGATAGCAAATCAGTTCAAAGAGCGCCAGCGGACGGCACAGGAGACCCTCGAAGAACTTAAGAAGATGATTGAGGAAATCAATGAGGCAAGAAAAGAACAGGCTTCAATGAAGGTGGCTCCTGAAGTCTTTTCGGTTTTCTGGATAATGAAGAATGAAGGAATCGAGGCTCCCGAGGAAAAAGCCAGCGCTATGCGAGCGGTTTTCGACCAGTTTCCCCACTGGCGAACCAGCGAGACTCAAGAACGGTCGATGAAGCAAAAACTTTGGGGCGCACTGATTGGAAAAAGGTCGCAGGGAGTGGATATTCCAAAAATCAAAGAAATTGCGGATAAGATAGTTCGGGTTCTCAAGGGGAGCACCAGATGACCCCCGAAGAATTCAAAACGCACGTTTCACGACTGGCAAAGGTGGTCGGAGTGGAAGCCAAACAAATTCATCTCCGCAAAATGAAGCGGAAATGGGCGAGTTGTTCGAGCAGGGGAAGGCTGACCTTCGACCCCGACCTTTTGTATGAGCCAAAAGAGATGTGGGTGAAGGCGGTTCTTCACGAACTTCTGCATATGCGGTATCCGAACCACGGGAAGATGTTTGAGATGATGCTACAGACTTATCTGAGCAAGGAAATGGCGAACAAGTATGTTGACCTCCCAAATAGAGCGAACTCTAATGGCTAACAATGTTGCGAGGTTCGGCTAGATTTGCCTGTCATGCTGAGTATCAAAAAGGAAGAAGGCTGACGATGAACTGCGCGAGGACTGGACCACCCAAGGTGAAATTCCAAATTGTTTTTTTGGTTGTTATTTGCTTAGCCCTATTCCCTATTAATCCCTCCTGTCAGGCGAAGGACAAGAAAACCGAACAGCGAATTTTTAAACTTGAGACGACAGTTGCTAATTTGGACGAGAAACTCTCTCGTGTCGCGAATATCACTAATCTCGCGGGACAGAAGTATTCAGATATTGAGACTAAAGTTACACATATAGAAGAGACCCTACCCCGACTGGCTGAGACAACTCCAAAGGAGACAAATACACCTACAAAATTACCACATACCTATTTTGACGCTATAGTTGATATATTTCAGGCATCTTTTATGACTATAATTCACGTATCGGACGCCTATGTCAGACCTATAGTATTTTTGATTGCTGCGGGTTTCTCAATCTATTTTGCATTCAAGAAAATAGGGTTATCGGTAGTAGCGCATTATATAGTTAGTGGACAAACGTATTCAGATACATATATTTCAAAACTTGTGTTGACAAACAACAAAGATAAGCCAATATGTGTATGGTCGGCACATGCCGTAATCGATAATGACCTTAGCATTGATTTGGACACATTTGACCCTCCATTAGTGATAAAGCCTCTCGAATCCCATAGCGTATCTCTACCTCCTTTTACCAGTTTATCAATCGCGAACGATAAATATAAGCCAGACTATTACGCACAGAATGTTGACATATACATCAATACTGGTTCTAAAATGGTCAAATGTAAACGCAAACCAGTTATAGATGTACCTTTTCGACACGTAGCAAAACTTGTCTATAACTTCAATGACCATGTGTATAATGAGAATGTAAAATATATTCTGCATTACGTAGTAGAAGGCGAATCGCAGACAGCATTTATTGACTCTGGCGGCTTCATAGGAAATGAGTGGGGTTTTGCCCCCAATTCTTTTGGAAAGGCAGATGTATCAGAAGACGACATAAAACAAATGCTAACTCACTGCGGATTCGATAGGTTATTTTCCAATTACATCTGCTACAGAGTTGACTTCCCCAAAATTAAATTCGCATTCCGAAAGCAGCCCAATGAAGAGAGTGCATGAATCTTTCTGGAATCTTTCCGTTTGAAATGAGTAAATGCACGTTATTTTGTCCGTCGTTTTAAAATGTCAATGAGCCTGACAATGCATTCACGGGTTGTCATTGGCAATTTGAGGTCATTTTTTGCAATGTCGCGCATGGAATCTAAGCATTTGTTCACTGCCGACAGCCTAAGTCGAAAGTGTTCGGGCAAATCAGTGATGGTTGCTTGCTGTCCCTCAGAAAATCCAGTGATTCGGTCTAACTCTGTTTGCAAAGTCCGCATGGCACTGACCGCTTCTTCGGAAATTACGAACGAGCCAATGTCCGCCCGTTTCCGTATCTCGGCGGTTGCAGATATCATCTTCTCAGTCAGTTGGCTTAGAACTTCCTCTCCCGCCGGACGCAAAGACGGCTCGACTCTTAGAAACGCCAACTCATGCTCTACATGATTCTTCAGGTGGTGGAGCGCGTCTAAAATGCTGCTATATGCCTCTGCTTTGCGCTCCCACCACTTCTCAAAGTAGAATCGCTTTAATGCGAAGTGCAGCGTTACGTAGGCGCTTCCCACTCCACTCACCACACCTATTAAAGCATCTCTTGCAATTTTTCCGATTTCGATGTCCACGAGCCTCTCCTGATTGAGATAGAAATGGTCTGTACGCAAAATAGGGCAAAATGCAACCATTTTCTTGATTTAGGACGGCACCTCTCGGATACTCCTTCTCTTGGCGTAGGATTGCTATCTGAGGCCTCAGCCCATTGTATTTCAACCATACAACCTTGCCGGTACTGGACGATTATACCACATCTATGGAACCACAAGCGGGTTGACACCAAACGGCATTTCCTCCCCGGAG
>Ga0187770_10002680_pt1 | contig 10028 bp, 7 predicted proteins | sample 0116_SJ02_MP02_2_FD_133154 | JGI IMG/M metagenome (GOLD analysis project Ga0187770, IMG submission 133154) | Tropical peat soil microbial communities from peatlands in Department of Meta, Colombia - 0116_SJ02_MP02_20_MG | ecosystem: Environmental > Terrestrial > Soil > Wetlands > Peat | place... | reverse complement strand
GACCGCCAAGGAAGTGAAAGCGGAACTGCTGAAAGCGAACCTGCGCGTGACCTTGGACGAACGCGAGGGTTTCAGTCCGGGATGGAAGTTCAACGACTGGGAGATGCGCGGCGTGCCGGTGCGCGTGGAGTTAGGACCAAAGGACGTGGCCAAACAGGCGGCCATGCTAGCCCGGCGGGACAAACCCGGCAAGGAAGGAAAGGTCAGCGCGCCGCTGGCGGACTTGGCCGGGACCATCGAAAAACTGCTGAGCGACATTCACCAGTCGATGTTCGACAAGGCGCTGGCCTTCCGCCGCGCTAACACCCACGAAGCCAAAAACTACGTAGAGTTTCAGAAGGCCGTGGAGACCGGATTTGCCTACGCCTATTGGTGCGGCGGCGGCGAATGCGAGGAGAAGATCAAGGAAGAAACGCGCGCAACTATGCGGTGCATTCCACTGGATCAGATTGCGGTGCTGGGGCATCCGGCGGAAAGCGCTTCGGCAATTTGCGTTTATTGCGGCAAACCCGCCAAAGAACGGGCCATCTTCGCGCGGGCCTATTGAGGGCGTAGCCGGCGTTCGAAAACGGGACCCGGCGAATTGGCACAATCGGAAGGACGACGCACCACGTCCCTGCAACTCCTTAGACCCTAACACTAAAGCTAAGTGAGCACGCGAGATACGGGCGACAACGTTACCAGGGAAGAACACCTGAACGCGGCGATGCTCGACAGCGTGGGCCGGCGGTGCTAGCGTCAATTTATAGACGGAAATCCCAGCCGCTTGGCCGGACGCCGGCCTTGGCGCACGAGGTTGCCTTGGTGAAACGGAAACTGAGCCGTGCCCGTCGAACGGAACAGGGCGAAGGCAGATTGAAAGCGCTAGTGTATTTTGCGTTCCTGATTGTTGCGGTATTTGTGGCCATCAAGGTGGTGCCGCTGTACGTGGCCGATTATCAACTGAAAGACAAGATGACCGAGACCGCCAAGTTCGCCATCGTGAACCGCTACACGCCCGAGCAAATTCGCGACAATATCTTCCACACCATTCAGGACTTAGACATTCCGGCCAAGCGTGACGACGTGAAGGTGGAAAACACCAGTCATGGCATTGCCATCAGCGTGAACTACACCGTTCCTGTGGATTTCTTGGTTTACAAAACCGACATGAACTTCGCGACGTCCTCCGAGGGCCGCGACTACATGAAGTAGCCGGGTGCCGGGTCCCACATCAACTGCCCTGGCGTTGTACTTGCGATTTTGTTTCCGCTTTCATAGTGCGAGACAATAGATACCTGGCCAGCTCTGGGGGACTTCTTTGCGATTCCGCCTTCAAAAGGGTTTCTGGACCTCCGCGTTTGGGCTGGGCCTACTTGGGTTCGTAGCGCTGTGTGTGCTCACTGCCGCCAGCGTCTTCACCTTCTATTACGTCAAGTATTCCCGGATGATCGATACGCGGTTGTCCGGGCCAATCTTTCAGAACACCACGCAGATCTTCTCCGCGCCGGAGCAGATCTCCACGGGCGAGGCCTGGGGCGTGGACGACCTGGTGTCGTACCTACAGCATTCGGGCTACCGGCCGCAGGCCGACAACAACGCCCTAGGGGAATACACGGTCGAGGGGAACGTGGTGGAGATCAAGCCCTCGAAGTTTTCCTATTTCGCCGGCACGAACGACTTGTCGGTACAGTTTAACGGGCGCACCATTCGGTCGATTCGGCCACTCTCGGGCGGCCCGGATATGGGGACGGCCGAAATCGAGCCGGAACTGATCACCAATCTGTTCGATAGCGCCAGGGAGAAGCGGCGTGTGGTGAGTTATCACGACCTGCCGCCGGTGCTGGTACAGGCAATTTTGTCGGCCGAGGACAAACGCTTCTTCGAGCACCCGGGGTTCGACTTCATCCGCATTTTTGGGGCGGCTTGGGCGGACATTCGACACAGCCAGCACATTCAGGGGGCCAGCACCATTACCATGCAGGTGGCGCGCACCTACTTTCTGTCCACCGACCGCACCTGGAAGAGGAAGCTGGCGGAGGCCATGCTCTCCTTCGAACTGGAGCAGCGCTTCAACAAACAGCAGATTTTCGAAATGTACGCCAATGATGTGTACCTGGGGAATCGCGGAAGCTTCGGCATACGCGGTTTCGCGGAAGCGGGCGTGGCGTACTTTGGCAAAGATCTGCGGCAGCTTTCGCTGCCGGAGTGCGCGTTCCTTGCGGGGCTAATCCGGGCGCCGAATTACTACTCGGTGGCCGACCGTCGTCCGGAACGGGCGGTGCAGGCGCGCGACCGGGTGCTGGCACAAATGCTGGAGAACAAGTTCATCAGCGAAGCTGATGTGCAGGATGCCAAGCGACTTCCGTTGAAGCTGGCGCGAGCGTCGGTGACCGGGAACGAAGCTCCGTATTTTGTGGACATGGTGAAGGATCACCTGCTGGAGAAGTACTCGGAGCAGGAGCTGCTGAGCACGAATTACCGTGTGTATACCACGTTGGACCCGCAGCTGCAGCGAGCGGCGGCCGCAGCGGTGGAAGCGGGCATGAAGAACGTGGATGCGCTGTTGGCCAAGAAGTACGAGCGGACGCGCAAGACGAAGACGAAGGGCCAGCAGGAAGGCGAGATCATCCCGCAAGCGCAAGTAGCGCTGGTAGCGCTGGACCCGCACACCGGGGAAATCAAGGCGCTGATCGGTGGACGCGATTATGGGCAGAGCCAATTGAACCACGCGCTGGCGCATCGCCAGCCGGGATCGGTGTTCAAGCCGTTCGTGTATGCGGCAGCGTTCAACAATGCGGTGGATGGAGGGCAACCGCTGGTTACCCCGGCAACCACCGTGGATGACGAGCCCACGGTGTTCGAATTCGATGGCCAGGAATACACGCCGAACAATTACGGCGAAAGGTTCATGGGCAAAGTGACGGTGCGGGAGGCGCTAACCAATTCGCTGAACGTGGCCACGGTGAAAGTGGCGGAAATGATCGGCTACGGCCGGGTGGTGCAGATTGCGCGGCAAATGGGTTTGTCGCCGAGTATCAAGCCGACGCCGGCGGTGGCGCTAGGCGCGTATGAATTGACCCCGGTGGAGGTGGCTGGGGCGTACACCGCATTCGCCACGATGGGAACACGAGCGGAGCCGACGTATGTGGAGAGTATTGCGGGCGCCAACGGAAACGTGCTGGAGAAGAACACCCCGACGAACAAGCTGGTTCTGGATCCGCGAGTAGCGTATCTGGTGGACAGCATTTTGGTCGATGTAATCAACAAGGGAACCGGCGCGGCCGTACGGGCCAAGGGATTCACGCTGCCGGCCGCAGGAAAGACCGGGACATCGCGAGACGGTTGGTTCGCGGGATTCACGAATAATCTGGTTTGCGTGATCTGGGTCGGATTCGACGACAATCATGACTTGGGCCTGACGGGCGGAGCAGCGGTGGCGCCCATGTGGGCGGATTTCATGATTAAGGCGACCGCGTTGCCGGGCTATCGGAACGTGCAGCCGTTCGACAAGCCGGAAGGGGTGGACTCGATCGTCATCGACGCGGATACACTGGAGATAGCCACTCCGTCGTGCCCGGTAACGCGCGAGGAGGTGTTCATCGCCGGGTCGCAACCTACGCAGTTGTGTGAACTGCATGGCGGGCACAGCGCCGGGAATCCGGTGAGCTCGTTCCTTTCCCACATATTTGGCGGCGGCTCGCCCAAGACGCCGCAGGCGGCCAATGCGGGCAACGGAACGCTGAACCAACAAGGGCAAGGCGGCGAAATCAACGGCGACCCAAACAGTGTGCAACCAGCCAAGGCGGACGAAAAGAAAAAAGGGCCGCTGCAGAAGTTTTTTGGTATCTTTGGGGGTAAGAAGAAGAAAGATCCCGATAAACCGGATCGGGACAAAGGAGATTCGCCATGATTAAGAACCACTTGGCGATTCCGATCGGCTTCTTTCTGTTAGCCACCCTGCTGTCACCAGCCTGTACGCAGAGCAAAGCAGATACCCCTCAGGAGCAAGAACCGACGGCCAGCGGCACCCAGGAGCAGCAAAAGCCGCCGCTGTCGGATGAGGATCTGGCGCGGTTGTACCTGATTCGCAAACAGTACCGGGAGGCGCAGGATCTGTTTCATAAGCTGACCGTGCAGGAACCGAAGAATGCGGTGTATTGGAATGAACTGGGCATCAGTTTTCATAACCAGGCGGAGCTGGACCCGGCGATGAAGTGCTATCGAAAATCCACCAAGCTGGATCCGCACTATGCCGACGCACAGAACAATGTGGGCACGGTTTTTTACGAGCAGAAGCGGTACTCGCGGGCGATTCGGGCTTACAAGAAGGCGGTGGAGCTGAGGAGCGATTACGCGGGTTTCTATCTGAATCTGGGCTACGCGTATTTCGCGGACAAGAAATACAGCGACGCCATTGATTCGTTTCGAAAAGCCTTGCAAATCGATCCGAACGCCTTCAACGCCGCTCGATCGCGCAGCGGCACGATTGTGCAGGACCGATCGGTAAGCACCGACCGGGCGCGCTTCTACTTCCTGCTGGCCAAGTCGTTTGCGGAGTCGGGCGACGTGGAGCACTGCGTGATTTATTTGAAGAAGGCGCGGGATGAGGGATACAAGGAGCTGGACGCGGTGAAGTCCGATCCCTCGTTCACCAAGGTGATCAAGGACCCGGCGGTTCTGGACGTGCTGCAGCCGGATAAAGCCGCCGACGCTGTTCAGCAACAATAAGCCGTCTGAAAATACGATGCGAAGCAGATAGAGGCGCAGAGGTGTGGTGTGCGGGAACGACACGCTCACGGCCGGAGCGCACCGAGCCGCACAGGTTCGCTCTGTTACAATGGGCGCAGAATGACCGCGCGTCTTGTTGGCAAGTGCAGGCTGTGGTTGCTGGCCATGTGTATTTTCAGCGGGGCCGGCCTGGCTTTGGCGCGCCAACCCGCCAACCGGGATGCCGCCGCACGTCCCGCCGTGCCCCAGGAAGGCTTGTTCCTGATCTTCCCATTTGAGAATGCCGGAGCCGACGCGAAGCTGGATTGGATCGGGGAAGGGCTGGAGGAGCTGACCATCCAGCAGCTTTCGGCGGCTGGCCAGCAGGTTTACTCGCACACCGGGCGCATCAACGAGATGGATCGGTCGGGCCTGCCGTCCAGTTCGAAATTGAGCCGAGCCACGATGCTGCACATCGGGCAGGAACTGGACGCGGATTACATCGCGTTCGGGAACTACGCTTCGGACGGACAAACCATCACCATCAGCACCCGGCTGATGCGGGTCAATCCGGTGGCGCTTCTTCCGCTGGTGGAGGAACGAGGCTCGCTGGATAATTTGATGGAGTTGCAGACCAAAGTGACTTGGGAATTGTTACGGACCAGCGATCACAGGTATCCCCTGAGTTTCACGGAATTTTCCAAGCTACAGCAACCACCGAGTCTGGCGTCATTCGAACAATACATTCGCGGACTGCTGGCCAGCGACGATGAGACGCGCTTGCGGGAACTGAAAGAAGCAGCGCGATTGGAACCCAACTGGCCGGAACCGGCCTTTGCCATCGGTGAATTGTATTTCCAAAGGAACGATTGCGGGGACGCGTTGCCGTGGCTGGCGCGAGTGCCACCGGCTCACGCGCGCAGAATGGAAGCCACATTTTCCACCGGGGTTTGCCGGTTGCGATTGGGCCAGCCGGACAAAGCCGAAGAAGTGTTCAGCGACCTGAATGACAGCGTCCGCCAGAGCCTGCTGAGCGGCGCGGAACTGCCGGAAATTCTGAACAACCTGGCCATCGCCCGGGTGCGGCAAAACGATTTCGCTCCGGCGCAGACGGCCCTCGGAAGGGCTCGCGACATTGATCCCGATGAAGACGATTATCCGTTCAACCTAGGCTTGCTGGCGTTGCAACAGAAGGACCTGGCGATGGCGCAAACCCATTTTAGCGAGGCCGTCGAGCGGGAACCGGACAATGCCGAGGATTTGGCGTTCCTGATCTACACGTTGGACAAACAAGGCAAAAAAGCGGAAGTGGAGGCGAAACGCGAGGCCGCCGAGGAAGCGTTTGGGCCCAAGGCTTTGCCGCTGCTGAAGATCGACGCGAAAAATCCCGACTCGCTGATCAAGTATCAGCGCGTGAAAGCGGAACTGGACACCATGTCGCTTCGCCTGGAACTGGAGAGCCCGCAGATGCAGCCGAGCGCCGGAACAGACGCGAGCGCGCGAGGCAACGGAGCCGTCGGGCATATCCGGCGAGGGGAGCAGGAGTCGCGGTCCGGACGTCTGGACGTGGCGGAAAATGAATTTCGCGCGGCACTGGCCATTGAGCCGAACAACGCCAGCGCGCACCGGGAATTGGCGGAGATTCACCGGCGAAGGGGTAAACTGGAAGAAGCGGCCCAGGAACTGCAGCTATCGCTGGCCTCGCGTGATTCCGCGGCGGTGCGCACCACTCTGGCACGCGTCTATTTGGAGCAAAAGAAGACCGATCTGGCGCGGCAAGAGGTGCAAAAAGCGATCAAGCTCGCTCCCAATTATCCTGAAGCCAAGGAACTGCTGGACCATCTGGAGAAGAGCAAAGCCACGGGAGGCACGCCATGAACGCTCGTGGAAATTGGCTGAAGCCAAAGTATCGGATGGCGATAGGTTTGTTCGCCGCTCTTTTCGTGCTGTGCACCCTGACATTATCGAAAGCTGCGAAGGCGGACAATCCTGCCGGGCCGTTGGTGTTGGAGCTGAGACTGGATGGGGAAGTCGAGCCGATCCTGGCGAACTACATTGATGAAGGAATCACCGACGCAGCCCAGCGCCACGCCGCGCTGGTGCTGATCACCATGGATACGCCGGGCGGGCTGAGCGATTCCATGACGGAAATCATCCATCACATCCTGGACTCAGCGGTGCCGGTGGCGGTGTATGTCAGTCCCGATGGGGCGCGCGGAGCATCGGCGGGATTCTTGATTCTGCTTTCCGCGGATATTGCGGCGATGGCACCGGGGACTCGCGCGGGCGCGGCCACCCCGATCCTGCTGCCGGGTTGGGCGTCGATGCCGATGGACGAGGTGCTGCGGCGGAAGATCAACAATGATGCCACGGCGTTTCTGCGCAGCATCACCGACAAGCGCGGGCGCGACACCAAACTGGCGGAAACCGCGATTACCGACGCGCGAGCGTTCACCGCGCAAGAAGCGCTGAATGGGCACTTGATCGACCTGATCGTGGATGACAAGGCCGAGTTGCTGCGCGATCTCAATGGACGGGAGATCACCCGGTTCAACGGGAAAAAAGAAACGTTGTCGCTGCAAAATTATCGGTTGCAGGAGTTCCAGTTGTCGGCGCGAGAACGGTTCCTGGCGCGGATTGCCGACCCGAACATCTTTTTTCTGCTGCTGATTATTGGGGCGCTGGGCCTGTACACGGAATTCACGCATCCCGGGGTGGTGGCGCCGGGAGTGGTGGGCGGGATTTGCATGTTACTGGCGCTATATGCCATGCAGATTTTGCCCGTCAATCTTGCGGGAGTGCTGCTGATTTTTCTGGGATTGGCACTGTTCATCTTGGAGGCGAAATTCACCAGCCACGGGGTGTTGCTGCTGGGGGGAATTGTCTCCATGATGCTGGGAGCCATGTTTCTGGTGCGCTCGCCATTAACGCCGGCGGGAGTGAGTTTTGGGGTGGCGCTGGCCGCGGTGCTGCCGTTTGCGTTCCTATCGGTGTTCCTGATGCGCCTGGTGCTGAAGTCGCGGCGATGGAAGACCGCGACGGGAAAAGAAGAGCTGGTTGGCGAGGAGGGCGTGGTCACCATCGCGCTGCCGGGCGGAGGCGAAGGAATGGTCCGGATACATGGAGAATTGTGGCGCGCGGGCGCGAAGGAAGATGTGCCGGTCGGGGCAAAAGTCCGGGTGCTGCGTATTGATGGACTGAAGCTCGAGGTCGAGCCTCTGGCCATCGGAGCATCCATCGAGAAGTGAACAAGGGTTGGTCACAGGAGGGTCAGGATGGTACAGGTTGGCGGAATTGGTCTGATCATCATTGCGTTCTTCTTCCTGCTGTGGCTGTGGAATTCCATCTACATCATTAAGGAATGGGAACGCGGCGTGGTGCTGCGGTTAGGACGGTTGTTGCCGGAAGCCAAAGGGGCGGGCTTACGGTTGGTATTCTGGCCCATTGAGACGTTGTATCGAATCAGCTTGCGGTTGGAAACCCTGGACGTACCCCCACAGGACATCATCACACGCGACAACGTGTCGGTGAAGGTCAATGCGGTCACCTATTTTCGGGTGGTGGACGCGAATCTGGCGTTGTCGCAGGTGCAGAATTATCAATACGCCACCTCACAACTGGCGCAGACCACCCTGCGCAGCGTTGTGGGGCAATTCGAATTGGACGAGATTTTGTCGCAGCGCGACAAGGTCAATGCCAAGCTGCAGATCATTCTGGATCAGGACACCGAGCCCTGGGGCATCAAGGTCAGCAAGGTGGAAGTCAAGCAGGTGGACATCCCCGAGCAGATGCAGCGGGCCATCGCCAAGCAGGCCGAAGCGGAACGGGAACGCCGGGCCAAGGTTATTCACGCGGAAGGGGAGTTCGAAGCGTCCGCGAAACTAGCCGATGCGGCCAAAGTCCTGGAGACCCAGCCGTCAGCGATTCAGCTGCGGTACCTGCAAACGTTGACGGAGATAGGTGTCGAAAAGAACACAACGATTGTTTTCCCACTACCAATCGATATCATTAATAGCTGGGTGAAGTCGATTTCGGGAGCGCCCAAATAGGATGGCGTTTGGGGGAAAACGCGGAGCGGGCGAGCGTGTGCTTGAGAGCAAGCACGTCATCGGACTGTTCCTGCTGATGCTGCTGTTTTCCGGGGTGTTTTTCTCGCTGGGATACGTGATGGGCCGCAACCAGTACGACGGGCAGGTTCGCGCAGCGATGAAGGCGTCGCGCGATACCGAACCAGAGTACTCGCCGAAGAGTGATGTGGCCGCGAAGAAAACGACGGAAGAGACACCCCCGGCGAGCGACAGCGATCCCGCAACCAACACCACCGCGCCGGCATGGAACTTCCCGTCGAGCAACAACTCCAAGGTGGATACGCACACCGATTCCGTTCCCGCAACCGTGCCCCTGCCCCCCGCCGCGAAACCGGCAAAAAGCAAAGTGCAGACGCAAACGGTCGCAGCTCACACGCCGGTGAAGAATGGCAAGCCGATGATGAGCACGCCGTTCATTCCCACAGGCTCGTATGTGATTCAGGTGGCCGCACTTCTGAAGCAAGATGACGCCCTGGCCATCGCCGGCAATCTTCAAAAGAAACATTATTCCGCTTACGTGCAGACGCCGCAGAGAGACAAATACTATCGCGTGCAAGTGGGGCCCTTCCGGGACCAGAAGAGCGCGGAAAACGCCAAGAAAGGTCTGCAGGAAGAAGGCTTCAAGGCGTTTTACGTAAAGCACTGATGTCGTCTTCGGCCTGGTATGCGTACCTGCGGCCGCATCGGTTTCCCGGCACGCCCGCGATTTTCCGGCTGATTCTGGCGGCGTTGAGCGGGGCCATTCTATCGCTGTCCTACCGCGGATCGTTCCCAAGTATCTATGCCTGGTTTTGCGTGGCGCTTTTGCTGGCCAGCATTTTGGGGGCGCGCGCCTGGGTGGCGTTCTTGTGCGGATTCCTGCACGGAGTGATTTTTGTGTTCACGTGCGTGCCGTGGATCGCGGACACCCTGTCGATTCACGGGGGAATGTCGCGTGCAGCGGGTTGGGTGATATTGCTGCTGATTGCGGGCGTGTGGGGATTGTCGACGGGAGCGTTTGGATGGGTGGTACAGCGGTTATCGCTGCGCAGTTACACGTTAGCGCTGGCTGGGGCGCCATTTCTGTGGATTTGTACAGAAGTGTTTCGAACCTATTTGCCGGAAATCAGTTTTCCCTGGGGACTGTTGGGATATGCCCCGGCCGAAAATCCGGGGCTGGTGCAATTGGCTACGGTCACGGGCATTTACGGACTTTCGTTTTTAGCGGTGGCGTTTAACGCGCTGCTGTTGTGGAGCGATTGCGGCCCGGTG
>Ga0187770_10002679_pt1 | contig 10029 bp, 7 predicted proteins | sample 0116_SJ02_MP02_2_FD_133154 | JGI IMG/M metagenome (GOLD analysis project Ga0187770, IMG submission 133154) | Tropical peat soil microbial communities from peatlands in Department of Meta, Colombia - 0116_SJ02_MP02_20_MG | ecosystem: Environmental > Terrestrial > Soil > Wetlands > Peat | place... | reverse complement strand
CGGGGCCTTCTCATCAACATCACCGGAGGAGAGAATATGACCCTCAGCGAAATCAACGAGGCAACGACTCTCGTTCAGAAGGAAGCCCATGAAGATGCCACGGTGATCTGGGGGATGGTGGTTGACAAAACCATGAAGGAAGAGATTCGGGTGACCGTGATCGCTACGGGTTTCGGAAAGAAGGAGGATAAGAGAACAGCGCAGTTTAGGAAAATAGCTCCTATCTCATTTGGCCTACGGGAGCAAAATAAGGACATGCCACGGTTCTCCTTCGGCGACAGAGAGAATAATAGGGATATCCCTGCTTTTATGAGGAGGGGGAAGGCCAGCGAGCGTTTCGATGAGCTCAAATTGGATCCGCCGTCGGATTTCTCTATGGAGGATGAGGATCGTTTTGACATCCCCACTTTCTTAAGAAAACAGGCCGACTGAATTTAGTGGGTGGCCAGTGGTAGAGGTGAGTGGTAAAAAAAGTTACATGAGTAGTTAAAATTCTGTTATATTGAATTTACCACTTTCTACATTCCACTATCCACTTACGAAGATGACTTCTTGGAAACTCATTCAGAAGGCCAGGGGTATTCTTGAGAAAGAGAGAGGGGTTGTTCAAAAACCATGGGGCGGGAAAATTACGATTTGTCTCCTCTATCCCAACGCCTACCACGTGGGAATGTCCAACCTCGGATTTCAGACCCTTTATCGAATCTTGAACGCTGCTGATGATGTGGTCTGTGAAAGAGCCTTCCTTCCTGAGCCAGAAGATCTCCAAGAATATCGCAATACCCAAACCCCTCTTTTCTCATTAGAATCCCAGAAGTTCCTCGCTAGCTTCGATATCTTAGCCTTCTCCATCTCCTTCGAGAATGATTTTCTCAATGTCCTCACGCTTCTGGAATTAGGCCATATCCCATCAGAGAGCCGTCTTCGGGATGGAAGATATCCGTGGGTCATTGCCGGAGGAGTCGCCGTTTTCCTAAATCCGGAACCCGTCAGTGAATTTTTTGACCTCTTCATCCTTGGTGAGGCGGAAGAGGCGATTGAAGAATTTTTGGCAGTCTGTCGTCAAACCCTTTCAGATAAAAAGAGAAAGGAGAAGAACGATTTTTTAAGGAAGTTAGGAGGAGTGGAAGGGGTCTATGTCCCAAAGTTTTACAGGGTGACCTATGCCGAAAACGGAAAGATAGAGGCGATGGATCCTGAGCCCGGGTTTGCGCGCAAGGTCAAACGGCGATGGATTCCTAAGCTCGATGAATTTCCAACCCAATCCGCGCTTTTCACCCCGGATACGGAGTTCAAAGAGATGGCTTTGGTGGAGATGAACCGGGGTTGCCCCAGGGGGTGCCGATTCTGCGCAGCTTGTTTTGTTTACCATCCTTTTCGAAACCGAAGCCTTTCCTCTCTGGAATCGATTTCAAAGGAAGCCCTTTTAAAGGAGCATCGGATTGGCCTGACCGGGACCGCGGTCTCAGACCATCCTAAACTTCTCCCATTGTGTCAGACCATCCTCTCTCAGCGAGGAGGAGTTTCCTTATCCTCCTTAAGAGTGGATACCGTCACTCCGTCCCTGATTCAGTGTCTGAAAAAAGGGGAGGACCGCACCGTGGCCATCGCCCCTGAGGCAGGTTCAGAAAGGCTCAGGAAGATGCTGAAGAAGGGCTATCCTGAAGAGGAGATCTTAAAATCCATCGATATTTTAGTCGAGAATGGCCTCTCCCAAATCAAGTGCTATTTCTTAATCGGTCTTCCCTCTGAAACCGACGAAGATGTCAAGGAAATACTGCTGCTGGCGAAACGGATTCGCCATCAGATTCTTTCGAGTCAGAAGAACCGAGAGAGGAGATGGAGGTTAGTCTTAAGCGTCAACCCATTTATCCCCAAACCCGCGACACCCTTTCAGTGGGTGCCCTTGGAAGAGGTCGGGAGGTTAAAGAAGAAGTTAAAAATGATCCAAAGAGGGGTTCAAGGTGAGAGAGGGATGGAGATGATCCACGATCTTCCCAAATGGGCTTATGTTCAGGCCTTGCTCTCGAGAGGAGACCGGAGGGTGCGGAAGATATTGATGGCAACCCAGCGGTCTCAGGGAAATTGGAGCCAGGCTCTTCGAGAGACGAGTATCAACGCGGATTTCTATGTTCATCGAGAAAGGGATCTCGACGAAGTTTTCCCATGGGATTTTATCGACCACGGCATCTCAAAAGAGCAATTGAAGGAAGAGTATCTGGCAGCGATGAAGGAAGCAGGGGTTAAAATTGAATAAGCATCCCAGGATCCTCGCCCCTAATCGAGGCATTGACGGAAGAGACGGTCGGGTTCCAAAGTCTTAGAATGCGGTCTCTTAGGAATGGCTAATCGGTGCTTGCGGAAAATGGGGTCATCTGAAGGATATGGAACATTTGAATCTCCATGTAAGATGTTGCCGCCCTAAGACTTTTCCGCCCGACCATCTCCTCCGTCTTGTTTGGGAGGGGTTTCTATTATTACGACAAAGTCTCTGGTGGGAGACGCGAGGGGATGGGCGTTTTGATCGTTGGATAATTGGAATTTATTTGGAATTTGGGATTTTGATCGGGAGATACAAAATGAGAACTGAGAAAGTGTCCTTCCAAAGTGAAGGATATAGCATTTCAGGAGTCCTCCATCTACCTGAGAAAGAGACCCCTCCGTGCATCATTGCCTCTCATGGCCTTTTGTCGAGTAAGGATAGCGAAAAGTATATTGCTCTCGGCGAACGGATTTCAAGGGAGGGGATGGCCATGCTTCGCTTCGATTTCAGAGGAATCGGCGAGAGCGGAGGGAGCGAAGAAGACAATACGATCAGCAAAAAGGTCGACGATCTGAGTGCGGCGATTGATTTTATAAGAAGTTATCCCGGACTGGGAGGGGGGATCGGGTTAATCGGTTCGAGTCTCGGAGGTTTTGTTTCACTCATCAAAGCATCGATGGATAAACGGATCAAGGCCACGGTGGTCTGGGCCACCCCTCACCACCTGGATGATCTTAAGACGAAGGAAAGGGATCAGGGCACCCCTTTACCTCCTGAGGCTTTTTTTGAGGATCTTCCAAGACATCGATTATTGCCCCTTCTGAACAAGGTTTCCAATTGCATGGTTATTCATGGAGAAAAGGATGAGTTGGTCCCTGTCGAACAGGCATGGGAGATTTTTTATCATTTGGCCGAACCCAAGAGAATTCATGTGATCGAGGAGGCAAACCACCGTTTGACCGATCCCGCGCATCGCCAGCGGGCCATCGAGCTTAGTGTGGCTTGGTTTAAGAAATATCTGTGGATGGGCAAACTCTAAACCCTAAATAAATCCAAAATTAACCCCACCTAACCTCCCCTTAGTTAAGGGGAGGAAGGAAGGGGTTACGTTAAAGGTTGTGTTTTGGGTTTTGAGTTTCTTGCATTTTGGGTTTACTTAGAGATTTAGGGTTTTGAATTTAGGATTTGTCACAAAATTGTTTCTAACACGGGGTGAGAAGGAGTCTCGGAATTTGCAGTCCATTTTAAGTAAATCATCTCACCGCCTTCACTTCTTTTATTTTCCACGCCCCTTCTTCTTTCTTGAATTGCACGTCCAAAACGGACTTGTTCTCTTGGGGCCGGGTTCCGACCTTTGAGGAGGTTTTGATCAACCATTCAACTTTTGCCTTGGCCGTATCGCCTGATATCGAAGTGTCCTTCAAATCGTAGGATAGGTCAACGTAATCAAACCTTTTCCAATAGGCAAGTGTGGTCTTCTTCTTCCCTTCCCTGTCTTTGAAATCCGTAGCGTAACAAGATATGAAGAGGTCAATGTTCTTCTCTAAATTTGCCTGCCGGATGTCTTCGAGGAGGGTCTCAATGTTGCGTATCTCTGCGACTTCCGTAGAAGATGTTTTAGAGGCGTCCGAGAGAAAAAGGGAAGGGGGAATCGCTTCTTTAGAAACAGTTGAACTCTCCTCTGTGTTTTTGAATCCTCGTGATTCGGTCACCGTCGTAGCTGGATCGGTAGTGGAAGAGGAACTGGGAAAGATCTGGTTGGCGGCGTCCTTAGAGGTGAGCGAATTCAGCTCAGGGTGTAAGACTGACCACAGAAAGTATCCTCCCGCCAGAGCTATGATCACCATGCTGCCGACTTCCAGGCCTAATCGGCGATAATCTCGTTTGGGCTTCTTCGCAGAACTTACCCTCTTTTCTGCTTGATCCGTTGCTTTCTTAGGAGGTTGTTGCTCAAGGGACTCGTCCTGAAAAAGCTCTTCCAAGGGCGTTGTGATCTTTTTTCTTTTGACCGGCTGGCTAACGCCCAACTCTTTCTCCTTAGGACTAAGGAGAGGAGGCTGTATGGTGGCACCCACGAGGTCTTGGTCTAAGTCCATTTTAGGGATCTCCTCTGAGGCTTTAGGAGGAGACGTCGAAGGAGGGACCTCGGCATCCGACGATTTAGGCTTTTGTTTTTCTTGGGATGCAGTTTGCGGAACAAGGCTTGAGCCACATCTTACGCAAGAAGTTCCGCGTTCGTAAATGATCCCGCAGTCGGGGCAGATCAGTTTCTTACGGGGTGCCTCGATCAATTGTTCCTGGATTGTTTGTACCTGTAAGGGTTTTTCCTCGGCTACAGATTCACGAGGTATGTTGGGCTCTTCCTTTTCTTGAGAGGGAATGTCTTTGGATGTTAGAAGCGGAGATTCTTTTTCTGCGGGTCCGGTTCTATGGGCTGACTCAGACTCTTCCTTCCCCCCGGGAGGCATCTGACGTCCCAGAGGGGATCCGCATTGTATGCAAGAACTCCCAAATTCATAAACGATCTTGCAGACCGGGCAGATCAGCTTTCCGTCTGAATTCTCGTCTTCGGATCGATTCACTTTCTTTGGAGCGGAAAGAGGTTCGTCTTTCGGGACAAGCGGGTCGCCGCAATGTTTGCAAAATTTCTTGCCTTCCTCGTATTCAACGTTACAATTCTTGCAGACCAGCATGGATGCCCCTTGGAACTATCCTTTTCGTATCACATGGGTGTCGGGATGACAGAGGGCGTAGAGTGGGAAGGTTTGGGTGCCTCGGAAGTGGCCGATTTGTTCACCCATGCCGTGGTTCCGTCCTCGAGTCGAACGCGAAACCAATCTCCATTTACTTCAAGAATTTTCAGGGAGGTCCCTTTCTTCACGTTGCCAATCACTTTATAGTCCTTTCCTGGTCCTACACGGAGATTCACAAAGTCCCACGCAACTTGGGTAGTACGAAGAGCAGGCGGGGGGGTGATTTTCGGAGATACCGGGGTAGTTTTTGGGGTTTCCCTCTGGGCCACAACAGGGGCAACCCTGTAACAGTCGGGAGGCGTCTTTGCTACTACGATACTCGCCGATTCCTCAATGGTCATCCGTATGGCCTTTTCCATCAGTGTTTTTGAAAAGCCTTTAAATACTTCCGGTAGTGGACCGCCTACCCTTGCGGTAGGTCCTCCGAATTCTGTCGCCTTTATCTTCACTCGCTCGGTCGTGACAATCTGTTTGGTTCTTGGATCGGTCATTGTGACAATGATGGCAACATAGGATGCCCCCCCTGATTCATCTCCGGCCCCAGGGATACCGGGTTTGAATTCCCTAATCTCGCCCTCAACGAGAAGATCCATCTCTTTTTCTTTATTCACCCAACCGCTGTTCCCGAGGCCCTGATCTGCGTTCACGTCATCTGAGGATCTCCGTGCTTGAACAATATACCGGTTCGTGGCCAATAGGGCATGACGTAACATCTCGGCCATGCCATCGCCGACCTGGCTCATCTCTTTGTCCCTTGCCGATCTATCGATAAATCTTATGACAGCCACTCTTGCCTTAGGGCCTTTGTAATTTTCTTTCAAAATCTGCCCATAGGTTAAGCGTGTAGGGGAAGGAGACTTTGTCGTAGGCTCGACGGCTGCACAACCAAGCAGGAAAGACACAGTTGTAATCAATAGCAGTAAGTCTCTCATAGAGGTTTTACCTAATGGATGACATCAGACACTGTAGAGATTAGCAAAATAAGTGCCAAATTTTGTATATTATAATTAGTTGAATTTACACAATTTTTCTACAAAGTGATTTGATTTGACCCTCTAAAAGTGCCAAATTATTGTATATTCATTACACAAAATGTCTCGTTTTATTAAGGGATTAACGGGAATGAACTAACAGGATGCCGAAAAAGTGATTTAGGCTAGGCTGCTCAAAAATGCCCGGGTGCAAGGTCCCCGGAATCCTTGGGAGTGAGGCGTACTTGAAAAGGAAGACGGTACAGTTCTCCTTGTTACCCAGCCGCCAGCCCCTTTTTGACATACTCCAAAATACTGGCCATAGTGAAACCAGCCTGACCATAGACGACCACATCTGCCATGCCATCGTAAGGAGTTGGGTCGCGGTTGATGATCACCAGTCTTGCTCCATTTCTCTTTGCCACCAGAGGCATTGAGGCAGCGGGTTGGACGACCAGTGAGGAACCGACAACGATGAAGAGATCGCAGGTCGAGGATCGATGATAAGCCTCTTGGGTCTCTCTTTCCGGCATGGATTGGCCGAAGGAGATGGTAGCAGGTTTGAGAGCGCCCCCGCAGTCGTCACAGCGGGGTGCCTTCTGTCCTCTTAGGATTCGTTCTTGGATTTCATCGCGATCATATCTCTTGTTACAATTCAAACAGGAGACGAAGATGGCTGTCCCATGAAGTTCAATCACCCTTTCTTCTGAATTTCCCGCCCTGAAGTGAAGACCGTCAATGTTTTGGGTAATCACGCAGTCGAGCTTACCGAGTTTCTCCAATTCTGCAATGGCGAAATGGGCTTGATTAGGCTTGGCCATCTTTATTGGTCCATAGAATTCGGTTGCCATCTGCCAATACTTTTCACGGGAGGCTTCGCTGGCAAGGAAATTCTGGAAGGTGAAGTCCTCCGGATCATACCGCTCCCATATTCCGCCAGGGCTGCGGAAGTCCGGGATTCCGGATTCCGTACTGAGCCCAGCCCCCGAAAAAACGACGGTCTTTTTAGAAGCGGTGATCCATTGTGCGATCTGTTTAACTTGGTCCTCCATTTATTACCTCCACATTCCGTTTCTTGTCTCCTATCCTTCATTTCCTATATCACACGGTTCGTATGACTTGCAAGGGGAAGACGGCATGTGATAAAATTTCTTAATGAAATGTAATTTAATCAGACAAGGATATCCGGAGGGAAGCTGTTTCATCGAAGTCGAAGGAGGGAAATCTCCTGCCTGTGAATCCACCCTCAAAAAGACAGACAATGGCCTCCTGAGGCTAATCTCTGCTGTCCACCTCTCTCGTCCGGAAAATTACCTCTCCATTTACCAATCCGGTTGTAACTTCTCATGCCGAAAATGTCATTCCTGGAATTTCACAAGAATTGCCAAGGGCGATTGGTGGTCTCCTGCGGATGTCTTGAAGGCCTGCAAAGAATATGAAAAAGAGGTGACGGTTCGAGAGCCTCGAGACAGAGCGACTGCCTTTCACGCCCACGACTCCTGCCGCGGTTGTGGGGCGTGTGTGATGTATGGGAAACGGTCCCCCCTCTGCCCAAAGGTGATCCAGAAAAAAGATATTGTTTTGAGTCCCCAGGGATGGGGCCCTGCCCGGAATATCGTTGCCTTCACCGGGGGAGACTTAACCTGTTGTCCTGAGTTCTATGTTGAATGTACTCGCCTAATCAAGGCAGAGACCAAGCTCTGGGTAATGGTCGAAACCAATGGCTACGGCCTTACCCCTCAGAACCTCGACGAATTGAAGGAGGCAGGGGTTGACTCCTTCTGGCTCGATATCAAGGCCTATGACGGGAGCGACCATAAATGGCTGACCGGTTGTTTCAACAGGAACATCCTCAAACTTCCTGAAGAAATCGTTAAGAGAGGTTTTGTTCTGGAAGTGCTTTCTCTCTACATACCGAACCTTGTGGAGACGGTTCAATTGAAAAAGATTGCCCAATTGATTTTTGATGTCGATCCGGAAATCCCTTTTACCATTTTGGCCTTTTTCCCAGAATATCAAATGAAGCGCTACAAGAGCCCGAAGGTTTCCGAGATGATAGAGGCCTATATAGGGGCCAAGGCCGCCGGGCTGAAGAATGTCAGGCTTGGAAACGCCGGAATCTTTGCTTCCTCCGAGCAGGACTATGATCTCCTGAAAAAGAAAGTTGGCGGAGGAAACTATTAGAAAATTGCGGATTGTGAAATGCGCCTGCCTGCCCCGCCCTCGGTCTAATAATAGTGTGGGACGGGGGCGGTAGGCATGGATTGCGAAGTGAGTGAGGGGCAAGATGGAACAGATTAAGAACTATATTAATGGGAAATGGGTCGATTCTAAATCAGGGGAGACTTTTCGTTCGATCAATCCGGGCAACAGGGATGAAGTGATTGGAATTGTCCCGAAGTCGGACCGGGAGGACGTGGATCAAGCGGTCAAGGCAGCCCGACAGGCTTATGAAGACTGGCGGCTTACACCGGCCCCACGCCGGGGCGAAATCCTGTTCAGGGCTGCGGAGATTCTTTTGAGAAATAAGGAGTCTTTGGGAAAGCTGGAAACACGGGAGATGGGCAAGATTCTTTCAGAAGGCCTGGGTGATGTCCAGGAGGCTATCGATATGGGTTATTACATGGCCGGCGAGGGAAGGAGACTTTCCGGAGAAACCGTTCCCTCCGAACTTCCCAATAAGGACATGAAATCCATTCGCGTTCCCGTCGGTGTTTTCGGCCTAATCACTCCCTGGAATTTTCCGATTGCCATCCCAGGATGGAAGGTCTTTCCAGCCCTCGTCTGCGGCAACACCGCTGTCTTCAAACCCTCTAGCGATACTCCGGTCTGCGCGACAAGATTAGTGGGGGCGCTGGCGGAGGCGGGATTGCCGAAAGGGGTCGTAAACCTGATCCATGGGCCAGGAGGGGAGGTGGGGGAATATCTGGTAAGCCATCCGGGGGTGGATGCTATCTCCTTTACGGGTTCTTTTGATACCGGTAAGCGTCTCGAAGGAATTTGCGGAGCCATTCATCGAATCATTGTCACCGAGATGGGCGGGAAGAATGCAATCATCGTCATGGATGATGCGAACCTGAATTTAGCCGTCGAGGGGGCCGTCTGGGGCGGTTTTGGAACAACGGGGCAGCGATGTACAGCCGCCAGTCGGATCGCTGTGCACAAAAAAGTCTACAAGGGGTTTGTTGAGAGGTTCCGAAAAGCTGCCTCCCGCCTCAAACTGGGAGACGGTCTTCAAAGAGGCACGGACGTGGGTCCGGTAATCAATGAATCTCAATTCAACAAAATTCTGAAGTATATCGAGATGGGAAAGAGAGAAGGAGCAAAACTCGTCCTGGGCGGGAAAGCCTGTCAGAAAGGTAACTGTTCCAAAGGGTATTTCATCGAGCCCACCATCTTTAGTGCCGTCACCCCGGAAATGCGCATCGCGCAGGAGGAGATCTTTGGGCCGGTGGTCTCCGTGATCAAGGCAGAAGACCTTGAGGATGCCATCCGGATCGTCAATCGAACTCCGTATGGGCTCTCCTCCGCAATCTATACGCAGGATGTCAATTCATCGGCTATTGCGGAGAGGGATCTCGAGACAGGGATTGTTTATATTAATGCCTCGACGATCGGGGCGGAGATACAGCTTCCCTTTGGTGGGATCAAACATTCGGGTTACGGACGGAAAGAGGCGGGAGGTCGAGGGGGGGCTCTGGATACCTACAGTCGGTGGAAGGTGGTCTACCGGGACTTCAGCGGCCGGCTTCAGAAGGCCCAGATCGACAAGTAAGAACCCTATGAAGAGATGACTATTGGCCGCCTTTGGTAATCTTTTCCCTGTCGTAGCCAGGCAAAGGGGGATGGAAGGGATTTTCTCTGCCAAAGAGGGGGAGAAAAGGTGGCGGTGGTCCACATTCGAATTTGGCTCTTATTTTGTTGATAATTTAAGAAGGTTGTGATATTGGAAAGGCAAGAGTTTCTTTGGAGGACACATGATGGAGAAGAAAGTCCTCATCGTAGATGATGAGGAGAGCGTTGTTCAATCGATCGAGGGTGT
>Ga0187770_10002678_pt1 | contig 10030 bp, 15 predicted proteins | sample 0116_SJ02_MP02_2_FD_133154 | JGI IMG/M metagenome (GOLD analysis project Ga0187770, IMG submission 133154) | Tropical peat soil microbial communities from peatlands in Department of Meta, Colombia - 0116_SJ02_MP02_20_MG | ecosystem: Environmental > Terrestrial > Soil > Wetlands > Peat | place... | reverse complement strand
CGAGCGAGGTGTGGAGCCTTATGCTTAGCACCGAACTGGGACGCAGAAGTGTTTGAATCCTAAAGGTGCACCGAAGCCCGAAGGGCGGTTCAACTCCCAAGTGCGATTCAAAGCCGGAACGTGACATGGAAGAAGAACTTCACTGTGGAACTGGATGAGCAGACGAAAACAGCGAGGGGCGGCTTTGTCTTCCTGCTTAATTACAAGCCTGGCGCGGCTTCGATTGTTGAGCGACATGACAGCCCAGAGCGGCGACACGGTTTCGGTCCACTATGTCGGGAAGTTCCCCGGTGGAAAAGTCTTCGACACAAGCATGAAGGCAGAGGCCATCAGGGCGGGGCTGTTCAATCTCGCCCGGGACTACAAGCCTCTCCAGGTGGTCCTCGGCAAGCACCAGGTCATCAGCGGTTTCGAGGAGGCGCTTGTCGGCATGAAGATTAACGAGACCAAGGAGGTTACCCTCCCCCCAGAGAAGGCCTACGGCAGGTCAGGCAACCATCCCATGGCTGGGAAGACTCTCCAATTCAGGTTGCTCGTGACGAACATCAAGAAACCGTAGGACTTCAGACCGACCAGTGCTACGTACCCCTCAGGTGCCTGTCGTAGAACGTCCTAGACTTCGCCCTGTTCCCACAGCTCTCCATGCTGCACCATCTCCTAGTCTGGCTCTTCGAACAGTCCAGGAAGAGCGAACCGCACCCCTCCTCTTCATTCGCGCATTCCCGGACCCTTGCCAAGTCGTCCGAAGTCAGCAGCATGGCAGCCGATTCGGCGATCTGGTACAACATCATGTCAGGGGTGGTGTCGCAACTCAACCCCCAGCCGTATCCTTCCCCAGTCTCTTTCACCATCATGCGCGAAAGGCTCTTTGAAAGGTATTCGTTCAGTATCTCCAAGTCTCTCGGGGGCGCTCTTTTCTTGTGGGCTATTGCCGAAAAAATATGATAGATTGCTTCTCTTAGCCGGACCGCTTCGGCCAGGACCGAGGCCATGTCTTCGCGAGCCGCCGCCCGGCCTAGAGCTTCAGTCTCCCTCCTGCCAAGCAACCCCTTCTTACTGCTCCAGTTCAAGAGAGCCAGGTATGTTTCGAGCCTGTCTTCGGCATGACTGCTTGTCCTCCAGTCCACCGTGTCCGTGAAGTCCAGGCACAGCTCCAAATCGGTTCCCATTGCACCCCGATTGGCTGCTTCCATGCGCGAATACTTTCAGAGACCTCTATATCAACCTAACCACCATAGTAAGTATTGAGCGTTAGGTTAAAATACCCAACCATGTCGACGTATGGATGGTGGTTAGGAAGCAATGAGCCAGTACAAGCACGCCAGTACACGAAGTTTGGCGTCGGTCTCGGTGACGAGGCCGGTGCCCATCGACGAGAGCCCGGAGAATCTTGACTCAATCCGCGAGAAGATCAGAACGGGCAAGGCGTTCCTCAAGGTGGTAGAGTACCCCTGGGGCGTCGAATTCGACGTGGTCAACGCGGAGGGAAGGCAATGAGCTCAGACGGGAAGGTCAGGGTGGTCGTGAGGAGCCGGAAGGTTCCTGCTGACGTCGTTGAATTCCGTCAGGCGATGTATTCGCCATCCGGCTTCCCAATGGGGACGAGGAGGAGCCGCCAGGTAGTATACAAGTACGTCCTTAACGAAGACCACCAGCGGACCATTGAGGAAGCAAGCGAACTCGCCCGAAGACTATGCCTAGATCTGGAGGTAGTCGATTCCGGAAGGCAGGGCCTCTTAGAGCGGCTGCTGTCTTCTCTTGGCCGGAGAGGTACGAGTAATCCGACTGTCGTGGTATCACCTTCTGCCGCTTCGATGAATTCGGACTCCGCGCCGGCCCTCCCTCCGCGCTGACATGAGCTGACCTTGGACCGACAGTCAAACGGGACGGCCCTCACCGTGGGTGCCAGTGCGATATGGGGGACCAGCTTCGTGGCTGTGAGTGTCGGGCTCCAGTACTCCAATCCCTACGTGCTTCTCTTCGAGCGGTTCTTCGTCGCGAGCATCGCAATCCTGGCTTTGGGCCTCTTCAGCAGGTCTGCTCGCATTTGGCCAGAGATTCGGCGGCCCCGGACCTGGGCTATCTCGGGAGTGTACGCCGCCGCATTCCTCCTTCAATTCGTTGGGCAGGACGCTGCGGGCGCGTCCGCTTCAGCTCTTCTTTCCAATCTCTTCGTCGTCTTCGTACCAATAGTCGCCTTCTTTGCGCTGAGGGAGCATATCCCCGCCTCGTCGAAGGCGGCGGTGGCACTAAGCGTGGTTGGTATCGTCTTTGTGCTCCCTTCGGGTCTGCACGTCACCAGCACCACCGTGGGGGACTTCCTGCTCTTGGGCGCCTCCATCGGCTATACACTGTTCATCGTGCTCGGTAAGAAGTACGACGTCTCTTCCCTGGCGAGCTCCTTTGCGATAATAGTGTCGATGGCCGTGATAATGGCACCCCTTGCAGCGATAGAAGGGGGCCCGTTTGCCCTCAACACACTCCTCGCAACCGCAGAGTGGGAATCGGTGCTCTGGCTCGGGGTTCCATGCACTGTGATAGCGCTCGCTATGTACACGCGGGGGCTTGCTTCGATAAGGGCCACCCAGTCCGCCACCCTGCTACTGCTCGAAATCATAATCGGTGTAGTGCTTTCAGTTTCGCTTCTAGGGAACGCGCTCAGCACGACCCAGGTGTTCGGTGCGAGCGTCATCGCCCTTGCCGTTCTCCTCTCTTCACGCCAGTGAACAAAGCGCACAAGCTTGCCTTTTGACCCTGCTTCGGGGGTGACTGCTTCTGGGGTGACTGCTTCTGGGGAGCGGCTACCCCTTTCAAGTCTTCACGTTCCTTGTATACTCGCCTTGACCCCGAAGCTATTTACCTCAGGTTGCACATCCCGGTGACGCAGAAATGGCCAAGCGAGCGTTCACGATAGACACTGGCACGGAGAAGATTCCCGTCGAGGGGCACGCACATCAGAACGTCGCCGTGAAGTACCTCATGAAACGGCGCAGGAGTCTCATTTTCACCAAAGACCCAGCCAAGGTGGAGAAGCTATTCGCAGAGGTCCCGAAGCGAATAAGCATCATCGGGACCAATGTCACCAAGACTTACAACGTGACATGGGAGAGGGTCAGCACGGGCGAGTTCGCGGGCGCCAGATTCACCTTCACGCTGGAAGAGGCCAAGTAGGTCATCCTTTTCTGCTCGCACTGCGCAGGCTCCGCAATGGCACCCGGATACCGCAAAGACGCCTACAGGGACGCGATAGACAAGGTCCGTTCGCAGCATTCAGATTCGATCAAGGCCGCCAACGTCACCGTCGAGTGCCCCAGATGCAGGACGAAACAAGTCATCACCGAGGCTCCCGGAATGCGCGTGTGTGTGAAGTGCGGGTTTGAGTTCAGACCTCTACAGCAGCGCTAGCCCTTCCTGGCCATGGTCTTGACGACCCCCGTCTTTGAGTCGGTCCAGGCCACGTAGCTTGTACCACAGGAGGCGCACACCATTCTCTGGACTTTCATAGGCTTGCTCGTCCCTGCCCCTCCTACCCACTCCTTGGCCAGCTTACTGTTCTCCTTTCCGCACTTCGGGCACTTAGTCAAGGCTCGTATTACTTCGTCTTCTTGGCGAAGTAATTCTGCAGGGGCTTCCAGTAGTATTCTCTCCATCCCTCAGCGTAGTAGTCCACCTGCTCCTCTGGGACCTTCGAATGGACCATTGTCAGCTCCGTCTTCTTCCCCTTTGCCTTGAGGGTCAACTCGAGGACAGACGGCGGGTACCCTTGGGGCCACTCTTTGGTTGTCCATTCATGAAGTATGCGCTTCCCCTTTTCAAGAGCCAGGTACTTCCCGGAGATGTATCCGTCCCCCGCCTTGAACCTCCCGCCGACCTTCGTCACCCCGCTGGCGCTCTGCCCCGTGAAGGCCGCATGCTTCTTCGGGTCGACATAGGCCTCATACACCTCCAGAGGCGCTGCCTCAATCAGCACGGTCTGCTTGATGGTTCCGAATCTCATCCGCTCTTCCTTCATACACCGCAATAATAAAACAAGACCCTGCCTACCTGACGCCTGAATCCTCCGCGTGTCAGCCCGACTTCTTCCAGGCCTGCGCCCTCTTGCAGAAGTCCTCAGCCTCGTCAGCCGCCTTCTCGCATCTCTCGTAATGGCTGATAATCTCTCTGAGCAACTCCTCGATGGGGGTTGGCGCCCCTGGGCACTCCGAGTCGAGCTGGGCCCTTATCTCCATCAGGGGCTGCCAGACGTCTGCCGGGACCACCACAGGCACTCCCTGCTTTCTCGTTGCCATGGCCGTACATTCAGCCCCATAGGTATTTCTGGATTGGTAGGTACGATCTTCAGCCCATAAGCGAAGCCAAACGAGGCTTGGTTGTTGGTATGTTGTCCCGACACTGGCCGGTAGTTCGGCGTCTGCTCCCAAGTTCCTATCCTTCCTTCCGAAATAAGGGCGTAGCGAACGGCGTTCGTGTATGTGGGACTGGACCCCTCGTGTCTCCTCACTGGCGCACAGAGGACCCCTGATGCGACCACACACGCCTAGCCTAGCAGGTCCCGGCCACGGGACCTTCAAGTTGTGAGTGAAGTTAGGGAGGCGTAATGGACGATGTTGTCCTCAAGTAGCGAGCTGCTGTCGAACCCTCCAAAGCAGTAGACGTTTCCTGCTGAGGTGAGGCATGTGGTCCATGTGCTGTAAGGGAAGCTAGGCGCGGACTTCCAGTTCCCTATGCCGCCGGCTGTCAACTGCGCGTAGTAGACAGCATTGGTGTACGAAGGAGCGGTGCTGCTGCTGCCGGGGGCGGTTTCACCACCCACACAATATATGTAGTCAGACGAGATGACGCAGGCCTGGCCGGAAGCCGCAACGGGATAGGCCGTCGTCGACGCCCAGGGCCCCACGCCAGATGAGGATAGGGTGGCGTAGTAGTCGTTGGTCAGGGAGTTGCTGTTACTGTCTGCTCCTCCAAGGCAGTATACGTAACCGTTCACCGCATAGCAGCTCGGATAGTAGACGTCAGAAGGGTAAGCAGTAGTATGGACCCATGTGCCGATCCCCGAAGACGACAGTGGGGCATACCAGACTGAGTTGGTGTATGCTACGTCGGTGGCGGAGGCATCAGTCTCGTTCTCTCCCCCCACACAGTAGATGTATGATGACGCTGTCACGCATGATTGAGTGTCGATGGGTATCGGATAGTGGGTGGTGGAGCTCCAGTTGCCAATAGCGCCCGTCGGGCTCATGGGAGCGAAGTAGCTAGAAGCTATGTCATCTCCACCGCTATCGTAAGACCCACCTACGCAGTATACGTAGCCCGACGAGACCACGCAAGACTGACCGTCTATGTACTGAGGATACGAATTGGAATTGAGCGTCCAACTGGTTACGTTCGGGGACGTGGAAGAGACAGGGGAGGAGTAGTAAACCTCGTTCCGAGGCGCGCCGTTGGCATCCAGCCCTCCGACGCAATAGAAGTAAGAAGTGCTGTTGACGCACTGCTGTCCGGCCACCGCATAGGACCCTCCCACCGCGAGGGGGTACCCGGCCGCGCACTGCCAGGTAGTGGTGCAGGTCGGCGCCGGGCTTGAGAAGACTCCCAAGGCGTAGAGGCCGGCGACTATTACGATCACGACCACCACGACAACGATGATAACTCTAAAGAGCTTCATTTCATGCGCAACCTTCCAGTGAACAGAACGAAATTTCGTTCGACCGAAGTTGTATTCGAACCCTCGGCAGACGCTTCGGCGAGAGTACTAGCCATTGTGGCTACAGTCCTATGCTGTTGATTACATTGCCCGAGTTGGCGTCGAGCACCAACACAATCTTGTGTCCCTTGTGGTCGTACCTGGCGAACCAAATTGGCACGTGCAACAGCTCGACATCTCCTACGTCGGACTCTGTGGTGAGCCTCTGTATCATGTGATATTTCGCGTGGGCCTTCTCTGATTGTAGCTGGTCGACCAGTGTCTTCGCCTGCCCCTTGGCCGCATCTTCCCCGATGTCCCCGTTGAGGACCTTCACGTTCTTGGGGATCTTGGTGATGTCGAAGTCCGTCCTCCCTTCGAGGTTGAACTGGTAGTCCCTAGGCTGATATTCGGTCAGGGCCTTGAGGGCTACCACAGGGAAGTTGTAGTTGGCGTCCATCTGCTCCGACTTCATCATCCCCCCTCCGTAGCCCATCCCCATCCCCCACATGCTGAACCATCGCCCTAGCATGAATCCAGCAGGCAGGCGAGGAGCGCTCACCCGACCAAGGGCCCTCCTCCTTCCTCCCATCCCTCCGCCGAACCCCCCTCCTCCCATTCCGCCCAGAATGACCCCCATGAGAGCCGCCGTGGTGGCTGTCTGGCCCACTTGCGCGGCCGTGTTGGTGGCGACAACCGTCGTTCTGGCTGAAACGCTCACTATCCAATACGGGATGTAAGACAGCGTCAGCTCCTCCTGCTGGGAGTCTTCGTGCAGATGCCTGTGGAGGAACCCCTTATCCATCATCGATGTGATTTCCTTACTTGCGTCGTCCACGCTGCCCAGCTTTATGGGGAGCATCGTTTGTTTCTGGATCCCCGTCCACCCCTGGTCTCCCAGCGAGACGCTGCTTCCACAGTATTCGCACGTAATGATCATCTCTCCAAACTTCGGAGCCAACGGGGCCCCGCAGTTCGGGCACTTCATCGACTTCGCGTCCATGGGTGCGACGACAGCCACCGGCTTCGTAGTCGTATCTGCCGCAGAGCCAGACGGCTGCCCTGAAACCCTCGACCCGCACTTGTAGCAGAACGTCGCATCATCCGGGAGCTGTGCGCCGCACTTTGGGCAGTTCATCATCGTCACCTAGAGCTTGGTCCCGCAATTGTTGCAGAACTTCGCGCCAGCCTCCACGGGGCCCCCGCAGTTGGGACAGAACTTGCTTGTACCCGCCGGGGGCGGTGGTCCCCCTGGCGCAGGTAGTGAAGCACCGCAGTTGGGACAGAACTTCACGGAAGCCGGTATGAGAGAGCCGCAGTTGGGGCAACTCCTCTGGTTCATCCCCATGCCCATGCCCATCCCCGTCCCGGCCATCTGACCTCCTATCACTCCGCCGACGCCGATACCTGCTCCAAGTCCCGCAAAGGTCCCGGCCCCGCCGCTAGGGTTCTTCGCGGCGTCATCGATGGCCTTGCCCGTCTGATACTGCATGAAGTTGACCCCCAGGACCTGCATCTCGGACCTGGTGTCTATCGCCTTCTGGACCTCGTCAGGGAGGCTAATCGTAAGCCCTGAAATCTTGTTGATTTCGACCCCGTACTGTCCGAGGTGATCAGGCCCCGATGCCAGGACTTCCTGCTCTATGTTGGTAAGGTTGGCAGCTAGGTCAGTCACCTTCAGGCCCTGCTGTTTCATCTTCCCGAGGGAGTTGTAGACTAGAATGATCAGCTGTTCCTTCAATCTGTCCTCGACGTCTGAGGAGGTCTCCGCACTGAACGTTCCCACGAACTGGTTGATGAACAGCTCAGGTGACGAAATCTTCCATCTGTACTCCCCGAACACTCTCAGGTTGACCACACCGAAGGTTGCGTCCGTGAAAGAGTATGGTTGGGTGCTCCCGAATTTCCCATCCATGTACCTCTTCGGGATGTAGTACACCTCAGCCCATTGCGTCACCCCTGTGAAGAACTTCAGGAGGTTCCCTACGATGGGGGCATTGAAGTCGGTCAGAGCATACCTGTTGGGCTGGTCGAAGTAGGTGAGCGCCTTTCCATCCCTGTAGAATACAGCAGTCTCGTCCTCTCTGACTACGATGTTGTCGTTCAGCCGTATCTGCCGTGGCGCCTTCCAGAGGGCACTGTTGACCTTCTGGTCGTCGGGCCAGGCGAACGTGGTTGAGCCTATGACACTTCCGCCCGTCGCCGGCACTTCTGCGTTGCTCTTCTTTCCGAATACCATCTTGATCACTGCCCGAGGGCTACGCCCTGTATCGCTTCTATCCTCTGCGACCACTTCTGCTTGATATCCGCGACAGACCTGGAGAACCCGCTCAAGGTGCTCTGAATAGAGTTGGGCGCAGCCCCATCGTAGGTAAGCGTCCCTGGCGAAGTCGCCTGGTCCATTTGCCAAACAGCGCTGACGAACGAGTAGTCGTACTCATACAACTTGTTCAGCTTATCATCAGTCATCTGTATCGGTGCCACCCACCCCGAGTAACCCTGGGCTGCGTGCCTAACCTCCCCACTGAGGGTCTGAACCTGGGCGATGAGCGACCCAACGTTTGTCAGGTTAGTGAGGTCGTTGCTTGCTGCAATCTGCTTCCTCAACTGCTGAAGGTTATCTTTCACGTGGTCAAGCTTGTCGGCCACCTGGTTCCTAAGCATCGAATCCGAAGCCCTCAGGTCCTCCTTCGTCCTGTACCCTCTGAGGCCGGGTATGAGGAGCTCTAGCTTCTTGGCTATTCCCCTGTTGTCGTCTACCTGCTGCCGGATGTCCGGATCACTCTGGGACAAGACTGTACGAGATTCGACTCCCGCTCCATGTAAATAAATATGGCGAACGCTTACCAGCTTCGGGAACGGTCGCCCATTCATGGACCTCGAAGAGCTTAGGATAGGGTGCAGCGGCTGGTCTTACAAGGACTGGCAGGGCATTTTCTACCCCAAGGGGCTTGCCGCTAGGGACTATCTGAGCTACTACGCCAGAGTCTTCAACTGCGTTGAGATTGACTCGAGTTTCTACCGGGTCCCGAACCAGTTCATGGTCACCCAGTGGAGGAACAACACCCCCGACGGGTTCATCTTCTCCCCGAAGCTCCCAAAGAAAATCACACATGAGAACAAGCTGAAGAACTCGGAGTCGACCCTTGTGTACTTCTACAGTATCATGAGCAAGCTGAAAGACAAGCTCGGCCCGGTCGCCGTCCAGCTCCCCCCTTCCATCAAACTCAGCACCCACGAGGCCGTCATGAAGGAGTTCGTCTCAAACCTGAGCCCCGAGTTCAGGCACGCCATCGAGTTCCGTCACAAGTCCTGGTTCATCCCTGAGGTCTACTCCTTGCTGAAAAGGAACAACGTCGCCATGGTCTGGTCCCTCAACCAGTACGTGGAGACTCCTCCCGAAGTCACGGCCGATTTTATCTATCTGAGAATGGTTGGGGACAGGGAGCTCACAGAGTTCACAGGCATCCAGAAGGATAGGTCAGACGACATGAAGCGGTGGGCCACCGCCGTAAAGGAGAACTCCGGCAAGTTCGAGTCGGGGTACGTCTTCTTCAACAATCACTTCGCCGGCTTCAGCCCCGAGTCTTCGAACGAATTCCGAAGGCTCCTCGGACTGATGGAGCTCGACTGGAAGGCCCAGGGGACCGAGCAGAGGACTCTCTTTGGGACGTAACTGACAGATGCAGCGAGAACCCAGGGCAATCCTGCATGTGGACCTGGACGCATTTTACGTCTCCGCCGAAGTGAGGGAACACCCGGAGCTCAATGGCCTGCCAGTAGTCGTTGGTGCGGATCCGGACGGAGGAAAGGGAAGGGGAGTCGTCGTCGCCTGCTCCTATGAGGCAAGGAGGTTCGGGCTCAGATCAGGGATGCCGATTTCGATTGCCTACAGGCTCTGCCCTCAGGCGAAGTACATCCCTCCGAACTGGGGCCTCTACGAGCGGGTGTCCGAAGAGGTCATGGCGACACTGAAGGGCTTCGCCGACAAATTCGAGCAGGCAAGCATAGACGAAGCGTTCCTGGACGTCACGAGCAGGGCCAAGGACGAGGAGTCGGCGAAGGAAGTGGCAAGGCTCGTCAAGCAGGCGGTCAAGGAAAAAAATCATCTCACCTGCTCGATCGGGGTCGGCCCTAACAAGTCCTCGGCGAAGATCGCATCGGACCGGGACAAACCGGATGGGCTGACCGTGGTCCCGTTCGGGGATGTCGCCGGATTCCTAGCCCCCCTCCCAGTCGGGGTCGTGCCGGGTGTGGGCAGGAAGACGGGCGAGTTCCTGAGCGAGAAGGGCATAACAACCATCCTGCAGCTCCAGCAGCTCGACGGCAAGCAGTTGCTCAGCTGGT
>Ga0187770_10002677_pt1 | contig 10031 bp, 7 predicted proteins | sample 0116_SJ02_MP02_2_FD_133154 | JGI IMG/M metagenome (GOLD analysis project Ga0187770, IMG submission 133154) | Tropical peat soil microbial communities from peatlands in Department of Meta, Colombia - 0116_SJ02_MP02_20_MG | ecosystem: Environmental > Terrestrial > Soil > Wetlands > Peat | place... | reverse complement strand
TCTCTAATGTTCTTGGCGAAATGACCGCGCCAAAATACGGCCATTCATTTTCAGTTGGGAACACTGCCCACAGCCCGAATGAGAGCGTGTTGCTGAATCAAAATATGCATGTGACCTGCGTCGACTGCCATAATCCGCACTCGTCCAACCGAGTCGTGAGCTTTTCGACCGCGCCGGCGATTCGTTCTTCGCAGGCCTATGTCACGGGGATCAGCGCCACGGACGGCACGACCGTCGTGAATCCGGCCCTCAACCAATACGAGAATTGTTTACGCTGTCATGGCTCCAGCACAAGCAAGAAATCAAACGTCAATTTTGGCTATTTGCCCTTGCGGGTGATTTCGGCCAGCGATCCGTTGAATGTCATTCCCCAATTCAGCCTTACCGCCACCTCGAGCCATCCGGTGACGCACGATTCGAGCAGCCCGTTCCCGCAGCCCAGCCTGCGCCCCAATATGTTGAACCTTGACGGCAGAACGCCAGGGCGGAGTATGGGCACCCGCCTTCTCTGCAGCGATTGCCATAATAGCGACGATAATCGCGAATTCGGCGGCAGCGGACCCAATGGCCCGCACGGATCGATGTTCGCGCATATCATGGAGCGCCGATATGAATTCAGTCAGGCGGGGGCTCCCGGCAAGCCTATTACAAATCTCTTCCCCAATCCGAGCTTAAGTGCCGAGGGGGGCGCAATCGGCGGGCCGTATGCTTTGTGCGCCAAGTGCCACGATCTCGCGCAGATCCTGACTAACAGCACCTTCAGCCAACACGCGCGTCATATTAAGCAAGATGGATTCTCCTGCTCGGTATGCCATACGGCCCACGGCATGGGCGCGCAATCAGGCAACGTTTCCGGCGAGCGGCTGGTGAATTTCGACGCCAGGGTAGTGGCTCCGAATGGCCCCGACCCCATTTCGTACAACCGCGCGACGAGCTCCTGTAGCTTGGTCTGCCATAACCACCCGCATCAAACCCAGCTCGCAACTGGCATCGGAAAACCCTCCGGTCGTCGATAGACGAGCGGGGAACAAGAAACCGCGCCGCCGCTGTCCCCTCACCATTGGTAAACGAAACCTCACACCTGAAACTCCCGCCTGAAACGCAGCCCTTTGCACCCGGAACCAGTTTCCCCTCCCCATTCGTATTGAGCCCGCCGCTAGTCATTGTTATGATGACGCTGGTCTATCCCCGCGCTCGAGTTCATCGAGAACAGACGGGGGGGCTAAGGTACTGGCTGTCGAGTATCCTGTTGCAACTGACGGCTGACCACTGACAACTGGTTTCTTGCTCGTCACTGGTATATGTTTTCATCCCGCACCAACTGGCAACTCGCTCCGAATCGGCTTTCGAGAGAGATTGAAGAACTGCGCCGTAAGGGCCTCCCTCTCCTTGACCTCACCGAATCGAACCCCACCCGCTGCGGGTTCGCTTTCGACCAGCAAGCCATCTTCGGGGCGCTGGCCAATCCCCAGGCGCTTTCTTATGCGCCCGACCCGCGCGGTTCGCTCGAAGCGCGCCAGGCGGTGACAGGCTATTACGCCCAGCGGGGAATTACCCTTCATCCGGCACAGATCTTCCTGACCACCAGCACCAGCGAAGCCTATAGCTACATCTTCCGTCTTCTCGCCGACCCGGGGGACAGCGTGCTGGCGCCGCAGCCGAGCTATCCGCTTTTTGATTTCCTGGCAGGATTAAACGATGTTCGGATTATCCCTTATCCCCTGATTTACGACCAAGTCTGGCAGATTGACTCGCCCACGCTCGAGAGCCGCTTGGAAACTCGCGCCCGCGCCATCCTGGTGGTGCACCCCAACAATCCCACGGGGTCGTTTGTTCGGCGGCGCGAGCTTGCGGAGCTTCTCGCCCTATGCCAGAGGCACGACGTGGCCCTCGTGGCCGACGAGGTCTTTGCCGACTATGCCTTGGCACCGAACCCGCAACGCGTCGCCGGCCACGCAGGAGTCACGGAGGCTCTCACTTTCACGCTGAGCGGCCTCTCGAAAATCTCCGCACTGCCGCAGATGAAGCTTGCCTGGCTAGTGGTGAACGGCCCTGCGCAACTTCTGCGAAGTACCTTGGCGCGCCTGGAGATCATCGCCGACACGTACCTCTCCCTGAGCGCGCCTCTGGCGCTGGCCTTACCGGGGTTGCTCGAGACGCGCCGGACGCTCCAGCCACAGATAATGGAACGACTGAAGTCCAATCTCCGGTTGCTCGATGCGCGACTTGCAGCCAACCAGCCTGTAAGCCGGCTGACGGTGGAAGGGGGATGGTATGCCATCTTGCGCCTTCCCTCGATTCGAACGGACGAGGAGTGGGCAATAGAACTGGCCTGCAAAGACGGCGTGCTAGTTCATCCGGGCCATTTCTTCGACTTCAGCTCCGAGGGGCATTTGGTGATAAGCCTGCTGCCCGAGCGGCAGGTGTTTGAAGAAGGGATAGCAAGAATTCTCGCCCGCGTGGCCAGCTCCGCCTGAGGTTTCTTGATGATGAAACGATCCCAGGGAAGTAGCGCTGGGCCCGCCAGGCGCGGGACCAGCACGTGTCGGCCTAGGGGAATAGCTGATGGGAAGCTGTAGCCACACAACGTGTCTTTCGCTTGGAGGTAACCCCTCACCCGGCCCGCGACGGCTGGAGAAATCGCCGCCGCGTGACCCGCTCCCCCCAGGGAGAGGGCTGTGCTTCCGACCTGGGCGCTACGCGAACGGGATACGACCGCGATTCTCTGCTGCTTGCTTTCCCCGACTCTTCGCGGTTGTCCTTGCTTGTTTCGCGGTGTTCTCAAGCGGCTGCCGAGGGCGGCCCGGTCCGCCGAAGGCCTACGCTGCTTTCGTGGTCAACAATCAGAGTTCGACTCTGGTCGAAGTCGATCTGGGGGAATTCCGCGTGCTGGCGTCGGTGGCTGTCGCAGCCCGTCCTGAAAGGGTGTTGGTAAGGCCGCAGCGTAAGGAATTATGGGTGGTGTCGGCTTCAGGTGAAATCAGCGTAGTGGAGTTCCCCGCGCTACGGGTTGTCAGGAATCTGCGCATCGGGGAAGGCGCCCGTGACCTTACCTTTTCACCGCCCGGAAGCCGGGCTTTCATCCTCGAGCCGGCCAAAGGCCAAATCGTTTTCATCGACCCGGAAAACTACAGGGAAACAACGCGCCTCAATCTAGGCACCTCCCTCTCCAACCTTGCCTTGACTCCCGACGGCAATACGCTGGTGGCTTCCTCCCGCGCTTCGAACCAGCTCTTCTTTGTGAGAGCGGAGGATCGGAAGGTGCTTGGTTCTGTCAGAGTTGGCAAGGCCCCTGGTCCCATGATTATTCTCCCCAATAGCTCCAAGGCCTTCGTGTGCGACACGGAAGAACCTGCCGTCTCCGCCGCCGACTTAGCCACCCGGCAACTCCTGGCCAACATCGAAATCGGCATTCGGCCCGGCCCTATGGTCCTCAAGCCGGATGGCGGAGAGCTTTTTATCTTCGAGGAGGAAGGGACCAGCATGGTCATTGTGGATACTGAGCAGAACAACCTGGAACAGAACTACCCCACCGGCCACAAGCCCGTGGCCGGAGTGTTTCAGGAGAACCCGCTGGTTCTTTACATCGCCAACGCCGGCGACGGCTCCGTGATGGCCCTGGACGTTCAGAACCGCACTCTGTTGGCGGCGGTCCACATCGGAATCGAGCCCCGCGCCCTGGCGCTGACTCCTGACGAACGGTTTCTGGCAGTGGCGGATACCTCCGCTTCGACGCTGGCGGTGCTTCAGACGAACCCCGCCACCCTGCTCACGACCTTCCCCGTCGGCGCGAAGCCCGTAGATGTGGTGGTTCCTGGCTGGCTGCTCGAAAAGCAGTGACTAATGACGAGTGACAAGTGACGAACGTGAAGAAGCTGTCAGCCGTCAGCTCTCAGCCCCTGCAATCGATGCGTTCGCTCTTTGCTGATAGCTGAAGACTGAAAGCTGATTGCTGAAGCATTACCAGCTAATGAGCTCATCGGAGAGCGTGAGGGTCAGCCAGCCCTCTTGAGGGATAATCTGAAGCGGCAGCGCGTTTGCCCAAATTGAAACCTGCAAGCGGATTTGCTGATGTCGCTCATATCCCAGCAGGGGGTAATCCAAGCGCAGCTCGAAGATGCGGTGGAAGGCGGCCTGAAGTTGGCCGCCGGAGGGGAGCGGTGCGGGGAGCGGCTGATCGTTTTTCCACACATTCAACCCCGCCAGGCCGGTGGGGCTGATCGAAGCATGGATACGAACGCGGCTTTTGTCCACTACATTCACTCGAATTTCAAATTCTGGATGTTCTTTGGGAAATGCCTCGGCCAGATCGAGACGAAGGAAAATGGCCTCCGGACTGAACCCGTAGTAAAGCGCCTCCCAAACCCTTGCGGCCCCGTGCATGGTGCCTGAGCGGGGATCGGGCAGATAGAGGCCGGCGCCCAACCATTCGAAGTAGCTGGTGATCACGCCATCGATTTGCGGCTGGATGAGCCCTGTGGGCGGAACGCTGAGGGCTGTGGTGCGCGGGCGCTTGATAGGTTCCGCTAATTCATCGGCGGGAGAACCTCCGAGCATTCTGTAAAGGTTACTGAGGTGTTTGCGGTAGAGCAGATCAAACTCTTCGTCGTTCGCGGAGGAGTGCTCTGGACCATACCACCAGCACCAATCGCTGCCCTCCGCAACCCACAACTCTTGTTGCGCGAGCTCGGCATTGTTTTTCTGGGCTTTGCCGCTGTTTTGTGCGTAGAAATCGCGCGCTTCCGAAAGCAGGTCCCAGGCGCGATTGTCTTCCTCCGCTCCAATCCAAACGTCAAAATTGGCGTTGATCCAAGACCCCGGATGCACATGGGTGAGCAGCCCAGGGTCTGTTACCCCCAGGGCCTCTGTCGCGGTCACAGCCTTCAGCTTAGGATCAGAGGCCAGCCGTCCGTAGAAGCTTTTCAGGAATTCCCTGCCGTTTGCCGGGTAATACTCCCAAGCGTTTTCTCCGTCTAGAATAACCGATACCACAGCGGGTTTACTCGAGGCGCTCTGGCCTGCCGCTTTGATTCGCTGGTGCAAGTCCGCCGCCGCGGCCTGCGGGTCCATACGGGAGTAAACGAAGCCCACCAAGTCAGAAAGCTGGTGGTCGCGAAAAAAGATGGAGATGCGGCGACCTTCGGAAGAGAAAACGTGTGGCCGACAAAGTTCAGAACCTCCGTCCACGGTCCCGTCGCTGCGGCGGTGGAAATCCATCTGACGTGAGCGCCCCAGTACTCCCTCGTCGGTGGCCGCCCAGGCGAAGCCCTCGTCAGCGGCCAGGCGCAGCACCTCGTCTGAGACACTTCCCTCGCTGGGCCAAAGCCCGCGCGGCTTGCTGCCAAAAACTTGCTGGTGGAGCTCGATCGCGGCGCGGAGCTGATCCCGGGCGTCCTCAGGGTGCTGAAAGCGGCGGCGCGGCAAACGGACTCCAGGATGAGATTCCCCGGCAATGTTAGTGTCGCAAAGGAGAGGGAGGATCGGATGGTAGAAAGGCGAGGTTGAAATTTCAATCTGCCCGCGCTCGCTGGCGGACCTGTACTCATCAAGAACCTTCTGGAATATCTCCACTTCCTTCCTGTGAAGCAGAGACTTGTCGTCTTCGTTATAACCCCGTTCTTGGGCCACCAGCTTTTTGATCTGCGGGTCACCGGCAAGATAGATTTCGTCAAACCAAGCGAGCTGTGAAAGCACTTGCAGGTCGAGCATGTCTTGCGTGGAAAAGAGGCGTGCGGCCGTGGCGGCGTCGGTGACCCTTGACTTGTCCCACAACTCCCGGAAGCGCGGATAACGGCTTAGCAGGTTTTGGTAGTTAAGCTGGAAGGCGCTTTGCAGGAGAAACCGGCGGTCAGCTTCGCCAAGCTTTGCCACCGGCTTGAAGGCCACTTCGTAGGGGCGCTCGACCGCCCTCTGCTGCGCGTAGTCCTGTATCTGCACCAGCAGCGAAGGAACCAGGTTGAAAGTCATGTGGAGGGTCGGGAACTCCCGGATGATTGCCACCATCCCAAAGTAATCCTTCAAGGCGTGCAGGCGCGTCCAAGGCATGGTGTAGCGGCCCTCCGCCAAATCCTTGTAGAAGGGCTGGTGCATGTGCCAAAGCAGCATCAAGTAGATCTGGGGCATGGAATTAAGGAACAGTCCCTTTGCGGCGCAGAAATCGCTGTGCTAGCATAAAGGAAGGGCGGCACCAAGGAGTTCACTTCAGGCCCCCGCTCCGCCCGCGCACGACTTATGCGGATACTTACCCGCTATATTTTCAAAGAAATCTCCTCTCACTCGCTACTGGGACTGGTGGTCTTCACTTTCGTAATTTTCATGCACCACCTAGGACATTTATTGGAGCTAGTGGTGCGGCACAGCCTCCCAATCTCCGAGATGGTGACGCTTTTCACACTGCCCATCCCAAGCATCCTTGTGCTCACGGTTCCCATGGCCGTGCTGGTGGGAACGCTGATTGGCCTCAGTCGCATGGCGGCGGACGGCGAGGTTATTGCCGCCCGAGCCTCGGGAATCGGCCTCTCCCAGTTCGTCTGGCCTGTGTTGCTCTTCGCATTTGTCGGATGGGCCCTCACCCTGGGCATGAGCTTGTTCCTCTCACCCCAGGCAGCCCGGAGACTCAATCGCATGGAAACCGGGCTCAAAGCCAGCCAGGTGCCCTATGAGATCCAACCCCGCGTCTTTATTGAGCAATTCCCCAATCTGCTTCTTTACTTGGAGGATGTAACCGGATCTCGAGCCCGGTGGCGGGGCGTCTTCATTGCGGACACCACTCAGCGTGACCAAGTCAAGGTAACCTTAGCGGAAAGTGGGGTGCTTGTCAACGAAGCGGCCAACGACCGGCTGGTCATTCACCTGGCTCAGGGCATGACCCACGAAGTTGACCCCCAGAATCCCCTCCAGTATTCGGTGGTCTCCTTCACCGATACCGATATCCCCGTGCCGCTTGAACAGGGGTCTGCCTCCACCGCCGAACGTCTCTTACCTCCCCTGCTTTCCCTCCAGGAATTGATCAAACAGACCCACAGTCCCCGCGAACGCCAAGCCGCCCTGGTGGAAATCCATTATCGCTTTGCCCTGCCCGTCGCCAGCTTTGTTCTAGCCCTGGTGGGAACATCGCTCGGCCTCTCCACCCGCAAGGGCGGCAAAGCGGTGGGTTTGATACTGACCATGGTGTTGGTTTTCATCTATTACATCATCATGGCCTTCGGTTGGAGTCTCGCCAAGCAGGGCCGCTTGCCTCCACTCATCGGACTCTGGCTTGCCAACGTTATCTTCGCGGTCGCCGGAGTTGTGATGCTCGCTCAGCTTCGCAGCGTGCGCACCCACCTCCAATTTTTTCAGGAGTGGACAGACGACTTGGGGCGCCGCTGGCAGGCCCGGCAGGCTCGCCCGCGGCACGTGCGACTCCCCCAGCCGCGCTTGAAGCCCCGCTCTCCAGGCAGCCAAACCTTTCAGATTCTCGACGTTTACATCATCCAAGGCTGGGTCTTCTACTTTCTCATGCTGCTGGTGACGTTCACGGGCATTTACATAATCTTCGACTTCTTCCAGCTTCTGGGCGATGTGGTCCGCAACCACGCTTCGGCGGGCTTGGTCCTCGATTATTACCGTTTTCTTCTGCCCCAGGTTATCTATTTGATGCTGCCGCTCAGCATCCTTGTTGCCACCCTGGTTAATTTCGGCCTGCTCACCAAATCCAACCAGATCACCGCCATTAAAGCCGCGGGCGTGAGCCTCTACAGAATTTCCGCGCCCGTACTGCTGGTCGCCACCCTGCTGAGCATCGGTATGTTTTTCCTTTCGGATGACTTTTTGCCGCAGACCAACCAGCAGCAGGATGCCTTGCGCAATCAAATCAAGGGCAAACCCCCACAAACCTTCTACCGTCCTGAGCGACAATGGATTTTTGGGCAATCGAATCGCATCTATAACTACAGGTTCTTCGACCCCGACAAAAACGTCTTCGCCGACCTCGCTTGCTTCGAGTTCGACCCCAAATCCTTTCATCTTTCCCGCCGCATTTACGCCGCCCGGGCATTCTGGGAAGCGCCCATTCGAGGGTGGGTGCTCGAGAACGGCTGGGTACGGGACTTCCAGGGGGACCAGGTTGACAAATACTTTCCCTTTTCAGTCGACACCTTCAACGAGATGACGGAGGAACCGGCCTACTTTAAAAAGGAGGTGAGACCTTCCGAACAGATGAGCGCGCTCGAATTGCGGCGTTACATCCGTGAGCTAAGCCAGAGCGGGTTTGACGTCGTCCGCCTCTCGCTTCAGTTCTATCGGAAGTTTTCCTACCCCCTGATCGCCTTCGTCGTGACCCTGATTGGCATTCCCTTCTCCTTCACTACCGGTAGCAAAGGCGCGCTCTCCGGAGTCGCGCTCAGCATCGGCATCGCCATTCTCTACTGGTCGATCTCCAGCCTGTTCGAAGCCATGGGAAACCTCAGCCAATTACCTCCCTTGGTCGCTGCCTGGTCCCCGGACGTTCTCTTCGGCCTGGCGGGATCGTACCTGCTGCTGCGGGTGAAAACCTGAGGTGGTTTGTGTCAAAGTGCGGGCGGGGCTATAATTACCACATGAGCCGTGAAAGTGGCGAACTCCTCAAAGAAGCGTTAGCGCTTCCGGCTGAAGCGCGGGCTGCCCTTGCCAACTCGTTGCTGGACAGTCTCGACACGGAAGTCGACGCGGACGCCGAGGCAGCGTGGCAAATCCAGATCCAGCGCCGGGCTGCAGAACTTGATTCTAAGACAGTCTCCCCCCTTCCGTGGGCAGAGGTCCGATCGCGCCTGATGGCTACACTCCGCAATGAGCGGTAAGCCGGTCGAATTCCATCCCGAAGCCTTTGCCGAGGCGGAAGCCGCCGTCGCTTGGTATCGTGAGCGGAGCTTGAGAGTAGCAGAGAGATTCGTCCGCGACCTGGAGAGAGCGATTGCAGCCATCTCGGAAGCCCCGCACAGGTGGCCCCTCTTCGAAACCGACTGCCGGCGCTTCCCTCTGCGACGATTCCCTTATCTTGTTATCTACCGCGAGAAGCCACTTTCGATCGAGGTTTTGGCGGTCGCCCATGGACGGCCTCGGCCGGGGTATTGGCGCCCCCGAAACCACAAGTGAGCCAGTTGCTGGGCCGCGCCTGTTCTCGACGTTGCAGGACGAGGCTCGACGGCGTACACTGACCGTCATTCAGGATTGCAGAAGCAAGGTGCTGCTAAAGAGAGCGGCTCAACGGAGACAAGACAGCCGAATTAGTGAGGACTCCAGCCCACATGAAGATTCCAGACCAGCCAGTGAAAATCGTAGCGGCGTCCGGCGGCCTCATCTGGCGGCAGGGCAGCGAGGGCCGCGAGCTGATAGTCATATTCAGAAGACGCCATAAGGACTGGACCCTACCCAAGGGCAAAGTGCACCCGGGTGAATCATGGCTGCAATGCGCCATCCGAGAGGTTCGGGAAGAGACCGGCTTCGAGGTGGAAGTTGAAAGCCATGCTGGTTGGGTGTGTTATGACACGGGGGATGTCACTAAGGTGGTTCGCTTCTGGAATATGAGACCTATCGGCGATTCCCAGTTTGAAAGTTCGGAAGAAGTGATGTCCGTCCACTGGATGACACCTGAGGAGGCGGTCAAACGATTGGATCACGAGGGCGAGCGGCTCCTCATTCGGCAGGTCCGCGGCCAATAGAACAGGGAGCAAATGAAGCATGCAGCAGATAACACATGACGTCGTGATCTTCGGAACTGGGCTCGCCGGACTTCGCGCCGCCCTCGAGCTCTGCATCAAAACGCGGGGGAGCGCCGACATCGCCATCGTGTCGAAAGTGCAGGTGATGCGCTCCCACTCGGTCTGCGCGGAAGGAGGTACGGGCGCGGTGATGCGACCCGAGGAAGGGGACAGCCTCGAGTTACACGCCTGGGACACCGTAAAAGGCTCCGATTTCCTGGCTGACCAAGACGTGGTGGACCGCTTCGTGAAGGGCGCGCCGGATGAAATCCGCCTGCTCGAGCACTGGGGATGCCCGTGGTCGCGCCGCGA
>Ga0187770_10002676_pt1 | contig 10033 bp, 8 predicted proteins | sample 0116_SJ02_MP02_2_FD_133154 | JGI IMG/M metagenome (GOLD analysis project Ga0187770, IMG submission 133154) | Tropical peat soil microbial communities from peatlands in Department of Meta, Colombia - 0116_SJ02_MP02_20_MG | ecosystem: Environmental > Terrestrial > Soil > Wetlands > Peat | place... | reverse complement strand
TCATTCACTCCAGGCGTTTTTCCAAAAGCTGGATGGGGAAGAATCTATCCATGATTCAACTGATGGAGCTGGACGCCTGCACCCATTGTGCCATGTGCACGTCCCGTTGTTCTGTCGCTATTGCTTTTGAGGGGATTCCAAATATCAATATTCTCCCTTCCGAAAAAATCGCATCGATCAAGGCCCTGGCTTCGGGCCGACCGCTTCGAGAACGTGAGCTCAGGGATATTCAAGAAGGCGTCTATCTCTGCACCAACTGCTACCGTTGCACAGTGGTTTGTCCGGTGGAGATCGACCTGCAGAATCTTTGGATTAAAGTCAGGAAAATCCTCGTTCAGAGAGGAATACCTTTACTTTCTGTGCTCTCCCCTCTCTCATTTTATCGAGGTTTGATGAAGGGTGAGACGGCTCAAGGAGATTACGAAAAGCCTCTGATCCAAGCAAGAGAGGAGATTGCGGCTCAATGCGATTTAATGAAGGAAAAAGATAAAGTTCTACCTTTGACCCCCGCGGATAAAAAATTTAAAAGCGGGCTGAGCCTTTCTGCTCAAGCAAAAACCTTTTCGGTTTGCTTCGGCTGTCAGACCTGTACGACCGTCTGTCCTGTGGTGGGCAACTATGAGGATCCTCAGGAGGCCCTGGGGCTCTTGCCCCATCAAATTATGCATGCCGCTGGATTAGGTTTAAAGGATCTGGCATTTGGTTCTAATATGCTCTGGGATTGCCTCACCTGCTATCGATGTCAGGAGCAGTGTCCCCGAGGGGTATCCGTGACCGATGTGCTTTATGAACTCAAGAACTTAGCGGTCAAATACGTGAAAGAAAAGGTGTTATGAAGTTCGCCCTATTTCTCGGTTGTCATATCCCCGTTCGGCTAAAACAATACGAAACCTCGGCAAAGGCGATCTTAGAACGGCTCGGTGTGGGGCTCGTCGATGTCGAAGAGTTCAACTGTTGTGGGTACCCTTTAAGGAACATCGAATTCAAGGCCTTTCTCCTCGAATCAGCGAGAAATCTTTCCCTGGCTGAAAAGAAGAAGCTGGATGTGATGACTTTGTGTCAGTGTTGCTACGGGACGCTGAAAAAAGCGAACTTTCTCCTGAGAGAGAATGCCTCCTTGCGAAAGGAGGTGAATTCGGTTCTTGAGCGAGAGGACCTCCCATACAAGGGAGAGGTTGAGGTGAAACATCTCCTATACGTTCTTCATCAGGGGGTGGGGGTTGAAGCGATCAAGAAGAAGATTGCGAAGACCTTCAAGGGGCTTAAGATTGCCGCTCACTACGGATGTCATGTACTCCGGCCAAGCCAGGTCGTCCAGTTTGATGACCCGGTGACTCCCTCCATTTTTGATCAGCTGGTGGAAGCTACCGGTGCTGAGAGCATCGCCTGGCCCATGAAGCTCGAATGTTGCGGCGCTCCTCTTTGGGGGATCCATGATGAGTTATCAACGGAGTTTACGTTAAAAAAGTTAAAAAACGCGAGAGAGTCGGGTGCGGATTATCTCTGCAGTGCCTGCACCTATTGCCAAATTCAGTTCGATACCATTCAGCAGATGATTCTCTGTCAACGGGGTTTAAACCATCCTCTTCCCTCCATCCTCTATCCTCAGCTTCTGGGTCTGAGTATGGGGATAGATGCTGAAACCCTCGGACTAAAAATGAACAAGATATCGCTCAGCGAGGTCGAACATTACAAACAGAGCAGATAGAAATGCCAGCATGAAATAGTTTTTATCTTGGATGCCCACCAGGAACAGATCAGTTTTTACGCATCATGGAGGAAACTGCTTTCTCCAGGCCGTCGAGGGTCAGTTCGAACATGGGGAAGATCCCCCGGATATCAATGATGGTTCGAGTATAAGGCCATTCGTCGGCAAGTACTGGATTGATCCAGACAGAATGGGGAAAGGTCTTGGCAATGAATTGAAGCCTCATATAGCTTGGTTTTCCTGACCTCTCCTCGATATGAATGGAGCCATCTGTGGCCATGAGCTCATAGGGAGCCATGCTTGCATCGCCAACGATGATGAACCTTGTTTCCGGATCAAGGCGGACAAGTTCGTCTACGGAATGAGGTTTGGATCGCCTCGGAGGATCCTCCCATAAATAATCATAGATCGTATTGTGAAAATAAAAAGTCTTGAGATCCTTGAACTGAGCCCGGGCATAATTGAAAAGGGTTTGTACTAATCCAATATAGGGGTCCATGGACCATCCGCCATTGTCGATGGCCAGGATTACCTTTAACCGATCCCTAAGGCTCCGATTAAATACAATCTCTATCTCTCCAGCATTCTTCATGGTCTGGTAAATGGTTTGATCGATATCGACCTTATCCTTTGGCCCGAAGGGAACCATATTCCTCAATCTTTTCAATGCCTCACCTATTTGCGATTGAGTCAAGGGCCCTTCCTGCGAGTAATCGCGATACCTTCTGTCCATCGCCACCTTGACGGCGGACTTGTTCCGGGAAATCCCCCCGACCCTCATCCCACCCGGATGATATCCGGAATGGCCCACAGGGGAAGTCCCTCCTGTTCCAATCCACTTGCTCCCGCCATGGTGTGCCTCGGCTTGCTCTTTCAACCGGTCCAGAAAGTACTGAATCAGTTCCTCTGGGCTCAATTTGCTCAGTTCCTCTTCATTGATCCCAAGAGCGTCGGCCAGGTCCTTAGGGTTTTTCAACCACTCATCGAGCAGGGCGCGGGCCACCTCTGAAAGCTCAAACTCGTCCGGTTCCTTGAATTCGGCACCCTGAAACTTGTGAGCAAAAACCTGGTCGTAGAGATCGAAGTACCTTTCGCTCTTAACCAAAATAGAGCGGGCACCGGTGTAAAAATCGTCAACGGAGTTGATCAATCCCATTCCCAAGGCTTTTTGAAGTCTTAAGAAGGAGGTGGGGGATACTGGGATACCAACTTTTTTCAATAAGTAAAAAAAGTCGACGAACATAAGTGAGATCCTACCGCTGAAAGCTCAAAGCTGAAAGCTTCTTGGCTCAAAGCTCAAAGGGCCGAGCTCAAAGGTTTTGACTTCGAGCTTTCAGCCAAACCAGTCTTGAACTTTGAGCTTTGAATTTACATTCTGAACCTTGAAACAGCATTCTGAGCGACCACATAATCAGGGCTTTTTTTGAACAATACGCCCAAATAAGGGACCTCTCCCTTAATCAAATCCTTGACTTTGAAGTCGGGATCTGCCTTTAATGCCCTGATCCAGTTGATCAGCTCTCTGGTCGCTGGTTTTTTCTCAATTCCTTTAATTTCTCTGAGGCGGTAAAACGTTCTGACAGTGCTATCGAGCAGATCCTTGTTGATATCAGGGAAATGGACCTGCACGATCTTTCTCATCATATCTGGTTCAGGAAAGGCAATGTGGTGGAAATTGCACCGGCCCAGAAATGGATCTGAGAGATCTTTCTTAGCATTGGAGGTAATGATGATGACCGGCCTTTGTTTTGCCTTGATGGTCTTATCGATCTCGATGATGTCGAACTCCATCTGGTCCAATACATCAAGCATATCGTCCTGGAAATCAGTATCGGCTTTATCGATCTCGTCGATCAGCAGGACCACTCTCTCTTCGGATACGAAGGACTGTCCGATTTTACCCATTCGGATGTATTCTTCAATATTGCTGACATCCCTTTTGGAATCTCCAAAGCGGCTATCATTTAAACGGGTCAATGTATCATACTGATAGAGGGCATCGATGAGCTTCATGCTCGATTTGACATTCAAAACGATCAGCCTCATGTTGAAGGCTTCGGCAATGGCGTGAGCCAGCATGGTCTTGCCTGTTCCAGGTTCCCCTTTGAGCAAAAGGGGCATCTCCAAGGCCATCGAGATGTTAACGATTCCTGCCAGCTCATCATCTAGCACATATTTTGAAGCACCGGTAAAACTTTTTGCTTGATTCTCCTCGTGCATCATCAGACTCCTTTGCAGAAAGATATTTTCGAAATTTTGAAAGCCGACCTCTTCATCATCGGATGAATGCTCCAAGAGACAAATATTAACTATTTTTCGATCATCTTTCAACACCCGCAGAACTTTTATGTCATCACACCTTCTCCTTGGTGGTAAGGCCTTTTCTGTCCCTGAGAAAAGACTAATTGGGGTCTTGAAAAGTCTTGCGGGAACCAGGATAATATGAACTATAAATTTGATTTCGTATGAGGGATTAACTCCGTCAAGAAGTGGGTCCTGTAAAGACACAAAAGATAGTCCCAAATAATTTATCGAGCGGGAAGACGAAGGTATTCCTACTGCTTTTAGTCCTCATCCCGAGTATATTCAATGCGTTCGCGCTCCTTCCTGAGTTATGTATCTCAATCCCCAGCTTGAATGATGATGCATTTCATTACCTATTGGTTCAGAGGGCAAGCGAGGCATTGGCTAATGGCGAAAATCCATTCGACCACTGGGTTCCAGAACTTGAATTGGGATTCCCGCAATTTTTTTATTATCAACATTTGCCTCACCTTGCAGTCGTGTTTCTCCATCGGCTTCTTCTGAAGCAGGTAGATCTTTTCACGCTCTTCAACCTCGTCCGCTATCTTCTCCTCATCTGCTTTCCAGTCACCGTCTATTGGTCGATGAGGAGAATGGGTTTTTCTGCTGTGGCAGGGGCCATCGGTTCTGCAGTATCTACTCTTCTCTCATCCAATTATGGATATGGCCTGGAGCATGGCAGCTATACCTGGCACGGGTATGGAATGTACACTCAGCTCTGGGCAATGCATCTTTCGTTCATCACCTTGGCATGCCTTCATCAGCTGTTGGAGGAAGGTAAAGGCTATGTCGCAGCCATCATTGCCTGCTCTGCATTAATCCTTTCACATTTGGTTTATGCCTATTTGATCGCCGTAGCAGCGGTCTGTCTCTTCCTCTTCGGTCTTAATCTGAAAAATGCTCGGCCTCGATCGGTCCGGTTCGCGATCACCGCTTTGCTGGTAGCGGGAATCACTTCATACTTCTGGCTCCCTTTCCTGGTCCATCAGAAATACCTTGGGGCAAGCCCGTATCTTCAACGTTGGAAGTATGACTCTTTTGGAGCCGCGGACATCCTCACACGTCTTGTCAACGGCGACCTATTAGACTATGGCCGCTATCCAGTTCTGACCTTGTTGCTGGCACTTGGTGTTGCCTTTGCCCTCCTCAGCCGAATAAGACTTGCTAGACTGACATTGCTCTTCTTCGTGGTCTGGCTTTTATTCTTCTTCGGCCGCCACACATGGGGAAGATTGGCAGACCTCTTGCCCATGCATGAAGGACTATTATTTCATCGTTTCATAGGCGGTGTTCACCTGGCAGCAATATTGCTGATCGGCATTGGTGGCGAATGGATATGGCAGCAGTTATCATCCATACCGGAGCGCGGGCGTGCTCTGATCACGGCGATTATTATATTTGCCTTGATCATTCCCGCTATTAAAGAACGTCAGAGAGACTGCACGTTAAACAAACAGTGGATGGAGCGAACCAGGGAAGCCATAAAAACCGACCCAGATGTCCAAGCCATCATTTTAGCGCTTAAGAAACTGCCTCCAGGTCGGACTTATGCAGGGTTGAGGGAAAACTGGGGGAAACAATTAAATATTGGCGACCTCTATTTTTACAATTTCTTGACCTTCCACAGAATTGATGCTGTTTTGCCCCCCTATCAAAGCCTTTCTCTCAACTCCGATCTGATATGGCATTTCGATGACCAGAATCCAGACCACTATAACCTGTTCAATGTTCGATATGTCATTGCACCCAAGAATCTGGCGACGCCAGGGTTTTTGCGCCTTATCAAAGAAACATATCGATACAAAGTATACCAGGTTGAGACAAGTGGCTATGCCCAGTTCGCCACTTTAGCAAGGACGATGACATCCGATTCACAATCAAATCTGTTATCTAAGAGTCGAAGTTGGTTATTGAGTGGTGAGCCAGGGGCAGGGAGATTTATAAGATTTGTGTACCGAGGCAAGAACAGAGGATCTGAAAGCCTAACGAAACAAGGGCCTTCAGGTACTGGAAAGATCACGGAAGAACAGGTGTTTCCAGGTCGCTTCGATCTGAGGGTCGAGTGTCAAGAAGCATCAACCCTGGTTCTGAAAATGACGTATCATCCGAATTGGCGGGTCACGGTCGATGGCCATGAGGTTCCAACCTTTATGGTTTCGCCGAGCTTCATCGGTTTTGAAATTCCTGCCGGTAATCACTCGGTGCATGCAGAATATCGCTCTCCTATTTACAAGACGATTCTTCTCGTACTCGGCGCCTGCGCCATCGTGGCGACAGTCTCGTTCAGACGGTGGTTCGGTCGGCTCGGGACATTCATATTTTCGAAAGACTATACATGACGACATAAATCTTATCCAGTTTGTCATTCCGGGCTCGACCCGGAATCCAGTGTTTTTTCTGGATTCCTGCTTTCGCAGGAATGACGTTCTTTGTCATGATTAATAGCGCTTTGTATAATTGATTTATTTATGCCTATCCTTAAGATTGGCCCCATCATGGGTTCCTCCTGAGCATCTCGCGGGCCATGTCAGCGGTGTTCTTATCATTGTAAGTCTCAGCCATTTGAAGTACTCTTAGCCACAGGGGATGGGCTTCTGCTTTTTTGCCCGCGCGATCGAGTGCCATAGCCAACTGAAATGTAGCACCGTAGTGATTGGGGTTCCTTTCCAGCACCTTGCGGAATTGCACGGCAGCCCCATCGTAATCGCGCTGTTTGTACAGGGCCTCAAGGCCAGATTCCATCATCTTTTCCTCTTCACTCTTCTTTGTCTGTTTACCAACTTTAGCAAGAGCATCCTCATCGACTTGGAAGAGGGCAATCGAACCACCGATAATTGCCACGGGCTGAAGCTCGCGCAGCCAGGCATATGGGTCACCAGGAGGCCACCAGCCTGAAAGATAACTTCGAGAGATCGCATACCATCCTGTTTTAACAATATTGGGGTTGAGTGCCGTGATGCCGTAGTGAGAAGGACGTCCCATTCCCAAATAGGCCAATCTCACCTCACCTATGCCGCGCTGTTTCAATTCCTTGGATAGTGCCGGAAGGTCTTGCCCCCAATCGAGGTTGGAATCTATGAGCCACTTATCCGCTGAGGCGCTTCCGCCAAAAAAAGGATTGAAGTATGTGAGGAAGTTAGGGTAGGCTGCAACTCCTGAGACGATTGAAGTAGCAAGGAGGAGGATTATAAAGATCCGAATCAATTTGGTTCGCCAATACCAGAGTGCAACCCCGCTCCAAAATGCGAGGAATGGAGCCATGGGCAAAACGCTTCGGACTCCGATATTGACCGATTGGAGCATTGCGGCACCGAGGACCATGAAGGGTGGAAATGTGAACGCTGCTTTTAATGACATAGGCCAGGGTCCTTTCCAAAGCGCTACCAATCCAGCAATCGCAACCAAAAGAAGCCCTGTCGGATATTTGAGAAAGATCGCCACAGGGAAGTAGTACCACCAGCCCGTATATGAGATATTCCCGTGAAAGAAGGCGATCTGTCCTCGTTGACCGAGCAGCAACGTATAGATCACGCCTTTCAGGAATGTATCAGGAAGGGGTAGAACTCGAAGGAATGGTTCAAACCATTCCAGACCGAGCCTTGTTAGGTCACCGCGATAGAATTGATGGGGACCTAAAAGCCTTGGGTCCGGAATATAGGCAATGACAATTACCACATAGAAGACTGCAAGTATTATTGCCATTCGCTTTACGAAACTGAAAAATCCTCCTTGCTCAAATAATATGAGCATCAGAAAAACCATCGGCCAAAGGACAGAGGCAGTCAGTTTGGTGGCGACAGCCAATCCCATTGCTCCACCAAGTAGTAAGCTGGTATGCCAAGAAGGTTGAAGCAGTGCATTTCCAAGCGCAATAGAGACCAAAAACAAGGTAAGTGATGATGCCAGATCAGCATGCGCCCATTGGGCATGAGCAAGAATTTCCGGGATGAACGCAAAAGTCAGAAGGGCTCCGTAACCTGCTCCTATTCCGAAGTGACGACGGACCTTGGCAAAAACGAGATATCCGAGCAGAGCACCCAAAAAGGCAAATGGAAAGCGGCCCCAGAATAAGACCCGGTCGTGGTCATTGCCAACATTGTAAAAAAAATCTGTCCCGAAGTCATACAGGTCTTGCACTTTATAAAGGAAAAGATTGATTTGGCCGTGTGGCACGAATGGTGCCGATCTGGAGACGCGTGCGCCTCCAAAAATTGTTGTAGAAAGGCCGGAAAGCCACCGGAGTAAAGGGGGATGTGTCAGGTCGATGTTTGGGTTGAGATGATGGAGTTGGGCAGCGCCGCCTGCGATGAACAGGCCCTCATCAATTGTCTCGCTCTTCTGGGCAGCTGCCAGGAGGACTAGCGTAACGAAGATCGCTAATATAACAGGTGCAACCCAGATTGGGAGAGGCCTTCGAAAGATCCTGTGTAACCAATGAGTGAAAGAGGAAGGAGTCGTTTTCACTTCTATTTTTTCAGTCGGGGATTCAGTTCAACCGCCTTTGCCATTGCCTCCTGTGCTAAACGCTGCTCTCCTTGAGCCAAGTAGACTCTCGAGAGGACCATATAGGCATCGGCAAACCGCGGATTTAGTTCGATTGCCTTCTGGAGTGCTGCTTTTGACTCAGGAAGTTTTTTCTGTTTCTGAAGGGCCAGTCCAAGGTAGTAATGGGACTCTGCCTTCGTCGGCTCTTGGCGTAATGCCAGTATGAGCCAATGGATTGCCTGTTCGTTTTGATCCATCTCGACAAAAGTAACTCCAAGATTAAAAAGGGCTGTTGGATGATTAGGAGCAGTTTTAAGAACCTTACGAAACTCTGATATTGCAGGATTAAATTGCCGCTGTCGGTGGAGAACAACGCCGAGATTGATCCGAGCATCAATAAAATTTGGATCAGCTTTGAGCGCAGTTTGGTATTCCTGTTGGGCTTTCGCATACTGACCCTGAGAGTTAAATATCTGGCCGATATTGTAGTGAGCGAACCTATTTTCAGGATCGCGCTGAAGAACCTTGTTATAAAGATCCAATGCCGTGTCGATGGCCCCGGCATTGTGTTCACGGATCCCACGATCAAGGAGAGCCTGCGTCGATTCTATCGGTTCAGGGCCAGTTACTGCTGGCTTCTGCCTGGTCTTTAACCAGTAAGCACCGATGACCAAGGCCACAAGGATCGCCGCAAGGATTAAATTCTTCCAATGAATAGTATTTTTTGGTTGTGTACTGCTCATCATCCCTGAGAAACCAATAGTCAAATTATATGAATCTAAAAAAAATGTCAATCAATATGGACATCGTCGCTTGGATAAAGAAAAGCAGGGGGAGCCTTTCGGCTCCCCCTGCTTGGGTTAAACGCGTGGCGGTGGTTCTGAAGATACGCTATGGCTGAGTACAGATGAAGTTGAATGTAGTGTCCACCCCCGCTGAAGTATCGCCTCCAACAAAGGTGAATACAAAGATTTGTGTATAGGGCGGTGTAGGGGGGGGGTAGGGATTAGTACTATATTGAACTCCGATTAGACTCCCGGCACCAGGTCCCGAGTAGGCGGGATAGACATAGAATACGCAAACTGGGAACTGAGTGAATGCCTCATTAAAGCTTATCTGGTATATACCAATCCCGAGGTCTGTAAGAGTCGCACAAGAAGATGTAATGGGACTGCTAGTGCAATCCCCTAATATGGTCGAACCGTCGTAGCAGACAGTCCCAGAGCAGATTTTGGACGAACCGTTAGTCACTCCCGTTGGTCCGGTAGGTCCCTGCGGTCCCTCTGGTCCGGTAGGTCCCTGTGGTCCTGTCGGCCCTGTAGCTCCGGTTGGCCCGGTTGGTCCAGTTGCCCCTGTAGCTCCCGTTGTTCCTGTAGCTCCTGTTGCCCCTGTAGCTCCAGTAGGCCCGGTAGGTCCAGTATCACCTTTAACTCCTGTTGCTCCGGTAGGTCCAGTTGGTCCAGTTGCCCCTGTAGCTCCCGTTGCTCCTGTAGCTCCGGTTGGTCCGATAGGTCCGGTAGGCCCAGTAGCTCCCGT
>Ga0187770_10002671_pt1 | contig 10035 bp, 5 predicted proteins | sample 0116_SJ02_MP02_2_FD_133154 | JGI IMG/M metagenome (GOLD analysis project Ga0187770, IMG submission 133154) | Tropical peat soil microbial communities from peatlands in Department of Meta, Colombia - 0116_SJ02_MP02_20_MG | ecosystem: Environmental > Terrestrial > Soil > Wetlands > Peat | place... | reverse complement strand
TGTCTCCCAAGCTCGGTCTTGATGAGACTACCAAACGCTCAGATGGTGGTCGAGTAGACCGTAGCGTCGACAAACGTGGTGGCGTTACCTGGGAGCAACGGCGCTATGACAATGTAGAATGGCCCTGTCCCGTGAACGGTGAAAGACCCGTTCGTGGATCCTGGCGGAGACGAGTAGACCACTCCCTGGCAGAGGACACAACCACGCGAAGGGACCGGGCCGATGCCTATCTCGAGGATGATGGAATCTGGGGTTGCGGTTGTGTTCCAGTAACCGGTGATCTCCCTGCTGTTGTCCCCGCCTGCGGAAACGTACTCGATGGGCGGCTCGCACGTGGCCGTGGACCGGCACGAATAGTTGGTCCGCATACTCGCGTCGAACGGTGAGGCCCATACAGCAAGGAATTCGAAGGCGCCGAAGAAGAGAAGGATGACGGCCGTCACAACCGTAGCCGCGACCACTCGCCTCAGAACGCGATGGTCTCTCGTGTTTCCGCGCGTGCTGACCTTCTCGACCTCCTGACCATTCGGCATCGCCCGCGGGAGTCCCTGGGCCTATTTCCCACGTCGCCTAGCCTGAATGATAGCCGAGAGCAGGTTGCCGAAATGGCGTGAAACTCCCATCGGCAACCAATCTGGATCCGGCGTTCGTCGGCGGCGCACCTGAGCGCGCGCACGGCCGACCAATCGCTGTGGACCTGTCCGTCTTTCCTGTCGAACAGGTCGTCCAATCCGACTGAGAGTCGAGGCTAGACCGAGCAATTCTCCGGATTGCCGGGGGCAGATCCCAAGCGTCTACCGAACTTCGCGGCGGGACACACCACCGGCACCGACGATGAGGGCGGGGTCCGCTGCCCAATCGATGAAAGCCCCGCGGTCGCGAGCCGTGGGCACATTGGCGACCCATGCCCGCGCATGCAGTTCGGGCTTCCGCGGTCGAGCGGTGCGCGTGAGGCGGAAGGCATGTCAGGTGGTTCGTTGACGGATAGCAGAAAACTGTTGATAATGCGTATGGAAGAGTGTTGATGCGTATCAACTCACAGGTCGAAGGAACCTACCCGGCCCACACCGGATTAATCTACGAGCACTTCGACCCGCGGTCAAGCGGGGGGACTGGTCCGGTGACGAGTGGTCGTTCAAGCGCGTTGTCAGTGGTTCGACAAGTGAGCTTCCTGGTCGGGGTGGGACTCAGCCTGATCCTGACCGCAGCCGGCGCCGCGGTCACGGCTCACGTTGCGGGGGGCGCGGCCTCCTCCGAACGCCCTGCCGAGCTGGTCCGCTCCTCAGAACACCCGGCTGCGCAGGTTCACTCTCCCGAACAGCCGGTCGCGCAAGGCCACCCTGCCGGCCTGAGAGGCTCCACGGGCACGAGCGGAGGTGCCATCGTTCCCAATCCAAACGGTACCGGCTCTAGCGTCGTTTCCGTACCTTCACTGCCCACGCTCAAAACCGAGCTCAACGACACGTTCTGTTCCTGGTACGCCGCCCAGGCCCCGTCACTGGATCTACCAACCCTCAGCGCTTCGAACGTGCGATCCGGCTTCGCAAGCTTTCTCGCTCACGACGTGATCGGTGCTAGTCTCTTCCAGGAGGTCAACGCGGCCGAAACGGAGGAGTTCGCCGTCAGTAACCAGGCGGTCGCCGCGGGATTCCTTGCCTCCAATGCCACCAGCGCCGGGCCGGGGTCCACTTGGGGCGAGGTGAACGGGACTCGCGGAGCCGTCTCCGTTCTTTCCGCACCGGCGCCGGACTCCCAGCGCTACTTCCTCCCCGCCACCAGCATCCAGGGGAACGACATAGGGGAGTGGGTGTACGTCTCAGTGAACTACTACACCGTGAATCTGTACCTGTTCCAAGTCACGTACGGGGAGCACGACACCATCGACTTCCTCTTCGAGGGTCCCACGGCGCAAACGGCGTACAACAACCTGTACTCTGACATCCAGAACGCCGGAAACATCCTATCAGCAGCGACCGGGGTCGTGGCCGTTCTGGTGCCGGTCGCGCTATACTTCGCCCTTCCCACAGGTGGCCTGTCGCTCGCCATCGAAGCGGCAGCCGCGGCGGTCCTGACGGCTCTCGCGTGGGTATTCACATACCTTGCAGGCCAGATGGACCAAGACCTGAACCAATTGTACGAGTCGACGTACGCCAACGAACCGTCAGGGTCCCAGTACCTCGAGCTCTACCTGAGCGGCTACTACTACTATCCTTGGGTCACACTTGTGGGAACCCTCGCATCGTCGATAGGCCTCTTCGGATACCTGTCTAACGGGAACTCCGTCACCATCCTTGCGAACTATCCGACGGAAGTAGTGGCAGCGGCCACGCTCAGCAGTGGCGTCCAGAATGTCGGTGGCCAGATCGGGTGGAACACCTGGGCCGATGAGACCCTCCCGTCCGTCCAGGTACTCTCAAAGTACGGTGCCACGCCATGGGAGAATGGCTGGAGCTACACTTTCTCCTTCACCGTCCCTAGCGGGGTCTCCCACGTGCTGTTCCTCTACACGTTCAATGACGACGAGGCGGCGACCGTCAACCTCCCGTCCGTTCTGACAAGCGAGGTGCAATTCGGGACCTCCACTGGAATTGCACTCGGGACCCCTGCGCCCGGAACCTACTCTGCGTCGTTCTCCGCCGGGAGCGGCTGGGTGAACACCGTCAGCATCGTCGCCTACGGGATCTCGAGTGACGCCGGGTACGGTTACCAGTTTGGAGCGGCGTCCCAGGCGAAGAGTCTGACGCTCCCGTCTGGAGGCGTGGACTATCTCGGGGTGATGATGACCGGAGGGATGCCCATCACCAGCGACTCCCTAAGCACGGTCACAGAGGACGCTGCCTCGCCCCCTAGCGACCCCTCAGGGATCACCGATCTCATAGGTCTTCAGTCTTCCAACACGCTCTCGTTCAGTACCAGCGCGGTCGGCTACGGAGTAGCGGGCGTGGCAATCATCCCCGAAGCTACCGTCAACTTCGTCGAGAGCGGACTTCCCGTGGGGACCTCGTGGTCAGTCACCTTCAACGGGGCGCTGCAGACCTCCACCAACCCGTTCATCCCCTTCCAGGAACTCCCGGGCACGTACAGCTACACCGTGGGTACGCTGCCGGGCTACGCCTCACAGCCCGCGTCCGGGTCGGTTACGGTCAACGGACCGATATCCGTTTCCATCGCGTTTGTCACCACCGTGGGCGTCCAACTGTTGGGCGGATACGCGGCTAGCCCCGACCAATCGGGTTGGGCAGGCTACACCCTCTCCTTCACCGTGCCGGCGGGCGACACCCATGAGCTCTTCTTCTGGAGCATTGATACCTCCGACGACTCGATGGACACCCCCCCGCTGCCAACGCTCCCCGCGGGGCTGGTGGTTCAGACCGAGATCCCATTCGGCGCCGTCTATTCGGGCGCCGCGCTCGGTGCGCTTGCGCCCGGCGGGTACTCCGTGACTTGCACGGACCCGGATTGGACCGTCTATGCCTTTAGCATGGCGGTTTATGGAGTTTCCAACGATTTCGGCTTCGGTTACGAGTTCGGTCCCTACAGCACGAGCGAAGCGACGAATAGCTTTACCCTTCCCTCCGGGGGTCCGTACTATTTTGGCGTATTCACCACGCAAGGACAGACTGGGATTTCCTCGTACTCTCTCACCACGATTGGCGAGGGAACCCCGAACAGCAATGGCTTGGATACGACGATGATCGGTTGGCAGACTTCTCCCACCGTTTCCTTCAAGACGTCGACCACCGGTGGCTACGACACTTTGGGGGTGGCGCTTCTGCCGCTGAACTACGTGACGTTTAGCGAAGCGGGCCTTCCGTCCGGGAATCCTTGGTCGGTGACGATCGCCACCAACTATTCCGCATCGTCCTTCGCAAACGCTTACGCCCCCACGATTTCGCTAAGCTCAACGGGCGCCACGCTCACGATTGGCGAGCCCGTGGGCCCGTACAGTTACGAGATCGTTTCATCCACGGGCTACATGGCCGATCCATCGACAGGCGGGGTGTCCGTTAGCGCCAGTATGACCATCTCGGTGGCGTTCCAGGCGCCGGTCTCGGTGCAATTCCTCAACGGGTATCACTCGACCCCAGATAGTTACTGGGGTGGTACGTCCGTGCAGTTTACCGTGACGTCGAGCATGACCCAAGAGCTGATTCTCTGGGCGGCGAGCGTCAGTGGCTCGCCAACCCTGGTCACGCTCCCTTCGGGGATGACCATCGAGACCAGCTACTTCTATGATGAGACGGGAATCGCCCTGGGATCCCTCGCCGCCGGCACGTACACAATGACGCTCAACACCCAGAATTTCTGGACCAACACCGCCACCATAGCGGTGTACGGTATCTCCGGTGGTGCCAACTACGGTTTCCAGTTCCAGTCTCACCAAAACTGGGACACCATGTACATGGCTCAGGGGGCCGGGGCTTACCTCGGGATCCTGACCACTGGAGGGGGATATCCAGTAGAGAGTCCCACGATCACGAACCCGAACGAGGAGACTCCGTCTACGTCGGGCGGCGAGACAAGTCTCATCGGCGAACAACCCATCAACATGTTCTCGTTCTGGACCAATGCCGGGAACTGGGGTATCGCAGGCGTGGCGATCTTTACCATCTCCAGCGTCTCGTTCACGGAGACGGGGCTGCCCGCGGGAACCTCGTGGAGCGTCACCTTCAATGGAGCTACGCTCTCTTCAACGAGCCCGGTCATCGTGTTCGAAGGGGACCCGGGGACCTACTCCTACACCGTCGGGGCCGTCTCAGGGTACACCGCGAGCCCCTCATCAGGTTCTGTCGCATTGGACGGACCAGAGTCGGTTAGTGTGGCGTTCACCGCTTGAGGGGGGACAGAACCTCACGGCGAGCCTCTGTCGCTCCCCGAACGTGACCGGACGAGGAGGAGGTCCCGGCGGACGTTCCAGACCGGCGTCTGGGTGATGCCGGTCGACAGGCACGATCTATCGACGGTCGGCGCCCTCGCTGCGACGCAGCCGAGGAGCCCCTCATCGAGGGGGGCGACGGGTGCAAATGCTCGCTCCCGGCGGATGAGATTGTGCTCCTAGATGGAGAGTAGACGGCGAAGGGCACCGCAGCTCCTCCCCGTTTCCGGTGGGGTGAGCACAGAGCCGCTCCGAGTCCTGCCCCATCCAAGTTGTAGGGGGCGATTCGAAACTCCTCAGGCCCCATCCTACCCTGCGGCAGAGCGGAGCCAGTGCTTTCTTCGGGAACACGGGCACTCGGTCCAAGTGTCCCCACAGGCGGTCAAGGACCGCCGCAGCGTCCCTCCCTGAAGGCGCAAGATCCGTTGCACCCACGCGGAGGCGGGAGTGAGTCCGATCGCGCCCCAACCTGGGGAGATTCGGACGTTGGAAAGACCGACGATGGGCCCGTTTGGGTCTCGTTCCGTCCGACTGTCCACCTGACCGGGCCTCCGCCGGCCTGATTTGGCCGAGTGCGTCCGTCTGTTCGACACCAATGAGCACGGACTGTGTCCTGCGACGGGCTGGGTGCGAAGAGTGAACTCCGACCGGGCCTCGACGGTTCTTCTGGTTGCTCTGGGGGCCGTTTGGGGCTCCGCCTTCATCGCGATCCGCTACGTCCTCGACGAAGGCGCGAGTCCGTTCTTCTTCGTACTTGTCCGAATGCTGTCCCAGGCCGCGGTGATGGCCGCGGTGGCGCTCGCGGCGAAGGAGCGGTGGCCGGCCCGACGCGATGCGTGGATCTCCGCCGTGCTGGGCGGCGCCTTCGTGATGGGAGGTTATCAGGTGCTTCTCTTCTGGGGAGAACAGTTCACCTCGGGCGGACTGGCCGGGGTTCTCGTCGCGGCTTCCCCTTTGTTCACCGCCGTGCTGTCCCTGTTCCTCCTTCGCCAGGAAGCGTTCGGCCGTATGGGCTCGGCAGGACTTGCGGCGGGATTCGCGGGGGTCGCCCTGCTGTTCGAACCCGAGCTAGTGGACGGCGGCTCCTCTTCGCTCGAGGGACTCGCTGCCATCCTCGGCGCGGCGTTCGCCTTCGCGCTCGGATCGGTACTGCTACGCAAGTGGCGGCCCGGAGGCGAGTCGTACGGGGGGGCGTCGATCGAGTTCGCTGCAGGAGGGGTCTTTGCCCTACCGTTCGTCCTTGCATTTGAACCCCGCCCTGCGTTCCCCGTAGGTCCCGAGTCTCTCCTCGCTACGGCGTATCTGGTCGGGGCGGCCGGGGTCCTCGGATTCGTCGTCTACTTCCACCTGCATGGTCACATCGGTCCGGGCCGAGCCAATCTTGTGAGCTTCGTGAGCCCCCTGGCGGCTTTGGTTACGGGCGTTCTCGTACTCGGCGAAGCGTACGCTGCCGTTCAGATCGGCGGCTTCCTTCTGATCGTGCTGGGTCTCTACCTAGTTCAGCGGGACCGCAGTCGGCCCTCGGACACTGTTACGGCCAAGGCCGCAGGTTCTCGAGAGACTTGAGGGGCCACGGCTCAGGAGGGACCCCTTAAGTGACGGGCAAGCGCACAACCGTCGACGGCCGATAGGTGGGCCCACGGCCGCAGACGGGTTCCCCTCGGAGAGAGGCGCGCCCCGCTAAACGCGTAAGAACTGTTGCAATCGCCCGCCGACAAGAGACAGGGAGAGGTAGAACGGGCCTGGTTCGTCCGCAGATTGTATGAGCTACGACGCAGTCGTGGGGCGCATGCGCGGTGTGCTCGGTGCGGTGGCGTTGGGGCTCATTTTCGTCCTGATGGTGTGCCCCGTCGTGGTGGGCCTCCACCCGGGGAGCTCGACGGCGGAGGTGAATCCACCGGTCCATGCTGGGGTCTCTCCTCGCCAGGATGCACCGCCCCTGCCATCGCGTCCACAGATCACGATCCCCGTGAGCGCCTACCCGGTCTCTTCGGCGTACGATCACTACACGCGCGAAGTGTTTGTCGCGAACTCCGGGGCGGACACCGTCAGCGTCATCTCGGACGCCTCGAACACCGTGGTGGGAACCATCCCCGTAGGGGCCGCCCCCGCTTCCGTGGCGTTCGACCCGACCACGCGCCTAGTCTTCGTCGTCAACTCCGGATCGGCGAACCTTTCCGTCATCTCGGACGCCACCGATTCGGTGGTTGCCTCGGTCGACGTAGGCACCGCGCCGGCGGCCGTAACCGTTGACTGGGTCACCCGAGAGGCCTTCGTGGCGAACGCCGCCTCGAACAACATCACCGTCGTGAAAGAGGACCCTCTCTCTGTGGTTGCCACGATCTCTGGGGTGACGAACCCCGTTGCCCTGGCGTTCGACCCCGCTCACCACGACGTGTTCTGTGCCGACGCAAGCGCGAACACGGTGACGGTGCTCTCAGCGTTGACCTACACGGTCGTCGCGACGGTTCACGTAGGGATCTCCCCCACGGCCCTGGCGTACGATTCGCACACACGAACGGTGGATGTCGCCAACTTCGGCTCCAGCAACGTGAGCGAGGTTTCCGATTCCACGAACACCGTGGTCGGGACGGTAGCCGTGGGTTCGAACCCCCTCGGCCTCGCCTATGACCCCTTCAAGCGGGACATGTTCGTCTCCTCGGCGGGAACGAACGTGGTCGACGTCGTGATGGATGCGACGAACTCCGTGACCGCCAACATCTCGGTGGGGCATTTTCCCGAGGGAGTGACCTACGACCCCACCAAGCACGAGGTCTTCGTCGCGAACTACAACTCGGGAACGGTCACGGTGATCTCCACCTCCACGGTATCCCTCCTGGGCAGCGCGCTGGTCCGGGCCAATCCCTTGCTCATGGCGGTCGATCCGGTACTGCACGAGGTCTTCGTGACCGACGACGGCGCGGCGAACGTCAGCGTGATATCGGACCTCAATGACAAGCCTGTAGCGACGATCCCGGTGGGGAACGCGCCGTTCGGTATCGCTTACGATTCCAAGAAACGCGAGATGTTCGTCGCCAATGAGTTCTCCGACAACGTCAGCGTCATCTCGGACGCGACAAACACCGTGGTGGCCAGCATCCCGGTCGGGAGCTTTCCCCTTGGGGTGGGTTACGATCCCGCAAGGGGCAGGGTCTACGTGTCGAACTGGGCCTCCGAGAACGTGAGCGTGATCTCGGACGCGACGAACACCGTCGTAGGAACGATCTCGACGGGGAATGAGCCGTACCTGATGGCCTACAGCCCGTTCCAGCACGCCATGTACCTTACGATGGAGGGAACGGACAACGTTTCCATCATCTCGGACGCCTCCGACACCGTCGTCGCCAACATCGCCGTCGGCGCTTCCCCGGACGGGATTGCGTACGACGCTCATCTCCGGGAGATGTTCGTGGCCAACTGGGGGTCCGACAACGTGAGCGTCATCGCAACCGTCGGCACCACCGTTGTCGCGACGGTGACGGTGGGAGTCCAGCCTTACGGAGTGGGCTACGACCCCTCCAAGCACGAGATCGTCGTCACGAACCGCGGGTCCGACAACCTGTCCGTGATCGCGGATGCCACCGACACTGTCACGCAAGATCCGGCGGTGGGTCCGCATCCGTACGGTGTGCTGTGGGATCCCTACCGTGACACGCTCTTCGTGGCCGACAACGGCGACGGAACCGTTGATGTGTTGGCCGACTCCACCCCGCTCTGAGCGTCCCTCCGGCGAGCCGCCAGATACGTCGCCGTGAGCAGCTCGGGGCCCCGGGATGTTGGCCGTTCCACCGACGGCTCAGGAGAGGACCTAACGTCGACCTGGGCGCTTCTTCGGGTTCTTCCTGCGAAAGTCGCGCTCGAGAACTCTCCCGAACCTCGCCCAGGCCTGGCGGACCGAGCGCTCCCATCGGGATCTTGGCGGGTTCTTGCCCCCGATCGCTGTGGGGCGCCGGCGGGCCTTCAAGACCAGCCGGGTGCGACCGCCCGGAAGTCGAGAGAGCCGGTAGTCCAGTCGGATCTCTCGGTGGCTCCCGACGGAGTCCGAATGCCATCGGTTCGGTGGACTGAGACGGACCACGTGGCGAGCCCAGATCCACCCATTCTCGCTCTCCTCGAGGTCCTCGTAGATGACCTTCCGGGGCGAGCGTCGGAGGATGCGCCGCTGGTACGTCTCCCCCTCGTAGCCGGCGTCCGCCGGGGTGTAGTCGGTGCACCAACGGTAGACGAACTCCAGAGGCGCTCTGAACTCGGCGCGGACTTCGTAGGTTGGGCCGGGCCAACGTGACGGCATCCGTCAATCTCCCTGGATCCCTTAGCCCGTACCGAGCCTTACGGCTTGCTGCTGAACGCGGTCTCAACTGCGGCGCGGCCGGTGGCGATCGGTGTCGCCCTGCGGAAAGCCTGGCTCCGGAGGCGCTCCAGGCCGTAGGTCGCGCCGGCATCGGGCGTGCGGACGTGCACCCCGAGCGCCGTCTTCGAGCGGACCACAACCGGGGCTCGGATCGGAAACCGCCGGCCCCCTTGGGGGCACGCCTTGCGGACGGCCCCACCGCACCGGTTCGCCCTGAGGTACGGCCGAAACGACTTTGAACCAGGTCCCGTTGGTTCCTTCGAAGGCTGGGGTCCGACGGCGTGTGGTTTCGGCCTTCATCGGGAAGTGTTCTGTGAACGTGAAAGGACTTGCCGTAGGCTTCGCCCTCTTGACCGTGATGAGCGGGCTCGCCGTCGTCGCTGGAGTCGCCCCAGCGGCTCGGCCCCACGCTGGCCCGTCGTCGGCGAACCACCCACCCGCTGCCGTGCCGACCCGGCCAGCGATCCTCGGCGGCGACCTCGGCTGGCAAACTCCCGTCCCGCTTGAGGCTCAGACGGCGTTCAACGCTAACCTGGCGGGCGTTGCCCTCTCCGCCGGCGGGAGCGGGATGATCGTCTGGCAGCGACAAGGGGTGCAATCTACGCTCATGGCGACCCGCTTCGTCCCGAACGGAGGGGGGGACGCCGGCACCGACTGGCAGGTCCCCGTCCAGGTCTCGGCAGGAGAGAACTCGATCGCGTACGTCTACAACGGCGCGGTGGCGATGGACGCGAGCGGGGACGCCATCGTGGTCTACGAGGAGTGGAACGGCGACGGCCACGGCTACACGATCTACGCGGCGTACTAC
>Ga0187770_10002669_pt1 | contig 10037 bp, 9 predicted proteins | sample 0116_SJ02_MP02_2_FD_133154 | JGI IMG/M metagenome (GOLD analysis project Ga0187770, IMG submission 133154) | Tropical peat soil microbial communities from peatlands in Department of Meta, Colombia - 0116_SJ02_MP02_20_MG | ecosystem: Environmental > Terrestrial > Soil > Wetlands > Peat | place... | reverse complement strand
CGCGGCCCTGGTGACGTTCCTCGCCTCGCCGCTGGCCAGCTTCATCAACGGCGCGCACATACCGATCGACGGCTCGCAGCGCAAAGCGATCATGGACCAGTGAGGGAGCCTCCGGGCTGGCCCGGCCCGCAGCGCTCTCCGCGTCCGTGCGGTAACGCCTGCTCCGGCCTGCTCCAGCAGCAGTTTCAGTACTCCGGGCCGGCCGATCTCGAGCCAACCGCGATGGGCCTGGCGGGGGCGATGGACCCGGCGTACTATTCCGGTCTCCAGCATTCCCGCACGATCGAGGACAGCTCGGCGATGCTGGTCAGCGGCCATCAGGCGTGGGAGGTCACCTTCCAGGTAACCTACCCGGACGCCGCCGTCCAGGGCCTGGTCTTCAACAGTGAGGCCGGCGCGGTGGTGGTCGTGGACCGCGGTGCGGACCAGGTCCCCGCGGTGTTCTATGCCTCGGTTCCCAGCAACCTGGGCACCTCCGACGTGAGGACGCTCATCGGCTCGCTCCGGCTCGCAACCTGACCGGATTCTCATGGCGCTGCGGCCGGCCGCACCGGCCGCGGTGCTGGCGCGCCCTGGGGAAGGCGCGATCCGCGGGTAGCCTGGGCTGGTGAAGGCAGCAGGAGCCCTCGCCCTGACCGCGGATCCCGGTGCGGCGGCGAGCCGCGTCGTCGGCCAGGCGCGAGAGGCACTGGGGGATCTGCCTCCCTCGCTGGCCGTGCTGTTCGCCTCCGCGCACTTTCTGGGCTCGGCGGAAGCCCTCCTCACGGCGGTGGCTGAGCAGACTGGTCCGCTGCCGCTCATCGGCTGCGTGGGCGAGGCGGTGGCCGGCGGGGCTCGCGAGGTCGAGTCCGAGCCGGCCGTCGCGCTGTGGCTCGGCGCCGATCTCGGCCCGGTCGAGAGCTTCGCGATGGAGTTCGTCCGGACGCCCAGCGGGGGCGCCTACGGCGGCTACCAGTTCTCCCGGGAAGCGGCAGGCGTTCACCTGATGATCTGCGACCCGTTCAGTTTCCCGGCCGACGGGCTGCTGGCCCACCTGAACGCGCACGCGCCCGGAGTGGTGGTCATGGGCGGGATGGCGAGCGGCGGGCTACGGTCGCGGCAGACGCGGCTGTTTCTGGACCGCCGGGTGCTGCCCAGGGGCGCGGTGGGCGCTCATCTGCCGCGAGCCGAGGTCCATCCTCTGGTCGCGCAGGGATGCCGCCCGGTGGGCCACCCCTATGTCATCACCCGGGCCGACCGTAACGTGATCCATGAGCTCGGCGGGCGCCCGCCGCTGGCGCGGCTGAGGGAGCTGGCCGCGGTGCTGCCCGGCCGGGACCAGGAGTTGCTGGCCCAGGGCGTGCACCTGGGGGTGGTCATCGATGAGTACCTGGCCGAGCCGGGCCAGGGTGACTTCCTGATCCGCGGCGTGGTCGGCGCCGACCCCGAGTCGGGGGCCATGGCAGTGGGCGATGAGGTAGAGGTGGGCCAGACGGTGCAGTTCCACGTCCGGGACGCCGACTCTGCGGATGAGGACCTGCGGCGTGCCCTTGAGCGGGAGTGTGCCGCCCTGGCCGGCCGGCGGCCGGCCGGGGCGCTGCTGTTCACGTGCAACGGCCGCGGATCGCGGCTGTTCTCCGGGCCCGACCACGACGCCAGGCTCATCGCGGACATGCTGGGCGAGATCCCGATGGCGGGGTTCTTCTGCGCCGGAGAACTCGGACCGGTAGGCGGGCAGAACTTCTTGCACACCTTCACCGCCTCGATCGCGCTGTTCCCGGAGACGGCCTCGCAGGCGTAACGCCCGTGATCCGCTGATCAGCTGAGCGATTTCTCCAGCCACTGGTCAGCCGGGCGACCCTCGTTGAAGGGCGGTACCTCCCGATAGCCGTTCCCGGCGTACAGTCGCCGGGCCTCGTTCAGATGACGGCCGGTGTCAAGGCGGAGCCTGGTCACCTCCTGCTCGCGGGCCGCGGCTTCGACCGCGGGCCGCACGTCCACATCCAGCGGGTCGCGCGTCATCGCCTTATGTCAGCCGGCCTGGGTGATGGTGATGTCGCCGCCGCCGCTGTCGACGGTGATCGTATCGCGGGATGCCGAGCTGAGCACCGTCGGGCGCGGCAACGTCACGTTCCCGCCCTGGGTGTCGGGGGTGGAGATGTCGTACCTGGTGCCGCCCGGCGGCAGGATCACCGTGACATTGCCGCCGTGGGCGGTGATGTGCAGGTCCTGCGGAGGCTGGGTAAAGGCCAGGGTCACGTCGCCGCCGCCCGACTGGACGAAGACCTGCTGCGAGGCCACGCCGTCGCTGTCCACGTTGCCGCCCTCGGTGGAGAGCTGGAGGTCGCCGGTCAGGCCGTTGGCGTTCAGGTCACCGCCGCCGGTGTCGATCCGCATGCTACCGTCCAGGCTGCTGGCGGTCACGTTGCCGCCTTCGGTGCTGATCTGCATGGGGCCGACCAGCCCGGTGCTCGTCAGGTCGCCGCCGCCGGTGTCCAGGTTCAGGTCGCCGGCCAGGTTGCTGGCGATCACGTTACCGCCGCCTGCCGACAGCGTCACACTGCTGGAGAAGCCGGACACACCGATGTTGCCGCCGTTGCTCCACAGCGTGACGGCGGTCCGCGCCGGGACGTCGAGCGTGGCGCTCATCCCGCAGTTACTGCTGGTCACTCCGTCACAGTTCACGCCCACGTCGACGCCGGCGGCCGTGGTGCTCTCGCTGATACCCGGGCGGACGAGGCCGTACTGCACGATCCCCGTCAGCCGGGCGGCGCCGCCCGGTCCCGGGCGCAGCGTGACGTCGCCGGCGTTGACGTTCACCACCACCTGGCCGTGGTCCACGGGAACCGCGTAACTGAACGGGTAGCTTCCCTTGGCGAACGAGGAGACGAGGCTGAAGCCGGTCCAGCCGATCAGCGCGAGGGCCACCGGCACGGCAAGGGCCAGGACCGCCCAGCGGCCGGGGGTCATGCGGAGCGGGCCGGATGGGCGCCATGCGCCCGTCGGGTACCCGCCAGTCACAGGGCTGCCGGTCTCGGACATGTAGGCCATGGCGGTACCCCGTTCATCCCGTGCCGAGGTAGCGCAGCACGGCGAGCACGCGACGATGATCGCGGTCACCGGGCGCCAGCCCGAGTTTGGTGAAGATGTTGTTGATGTGCTTCTCGACGGCGCCACCACCCACCACCAGCGTGTCGGCGATGGCGGCGTTGGAGCGGCCTTCGGCCATCAGCGCGAGCACCTCGCGCTCGCGCGGGGTCAGCTCGCTGAGCGGGTGGCGGCTGCGGGCCAGCAGCTGCGCGACGACCTCGGGATCGAGCGCACTGCCGCCGTCGGCCACCCGGCCCAGAGCGTCAAGGAACTCGGCGACGTCGGCCACCCGGTCCTTGAGCAGGTAGCCGACGCCGTGCGGACGGCCGGAGATCAGCTCGGTGGCGTACCGCTCCTCGACCCACTGGGACAGCACGAGCACGCCGACCTTGGGCCAGCGGTCCCGGACCACCAGCGCGGCGCGTAGCCCCTCGTCGGTAAAGGTAGGGGGCATCCGCACGTCGACCACCACCGCGTCCGGGTCGTGCTCGGCCACCGCCCGCAGGAACGCCTCGGCGTCCCCCTCGGCTGCGGCGACCTCGTGGCCGGCCTCGCTGAGCAGCCGGGTCAGCCCTTCGCGCAGCAGGACCGAATCCTCGGCGATCACTACCTGCATGGCAGTTCCGCCGCGATGATCGTCGGCCCGCCGGCCGGGGACTCCACCGACAGCCGACCGTCCACGCCGGACACCCGGTCGGCCAGCCCGGACAGCCCCGGGCCGTTGATGTCCGCGCCGCCGACGCCGTCGTCGCTGATCATGACGGTGAGCATGCCTGGGTAGCCGTGGCCCTCCACGACGACCTTGGCGTGGCTGGCGCGGGAGTGCTTGGCCACGTTGGTCAGCGCCTCAGCCACCACGAAGTAGGCCACCGCCTCCACCGAGGACTTGGGCCGCACCGGCACGTCGACGTGCACGTCGACCGGCACCGGGCAGAGCGCGGCCAGGCCGGACAGGGCCGCGTCGAGCCCGCGGTCGGTCAGTACCGGCGGGTGCACGCCGCGGACCAGGTTGCGCAGCTCAGTGAGGGCCTCCTTGGCCTGGGCGTGCGCCTGGTCGACGAGCTCGCGGGCGGCGTCGAGGTCGTCGGCGAACTTGGCCTTGGCCCGGCCGAGCTCCATGGCCAGCGCGACCAGCCGCTGCTGCGCGCCGTCGTGCAGGTCACGCTCGATCCGCCGCCGTTCCGCCTCGGCCGCATCCACCACGCGCTCCCGGCTGGTCTCCAGCTCGGCGACCCGGGCGGCCAGGTCGCGGCGCGGGCCGAGCAGGAGGCGGGCGAGCGCTCCGTCGGCCACGGCCAGGCCGCGGGTCAGCTGGGGGGCGGCGAGCAGCACCAGGCAGCCGATGAGGACGCATGCGGTCAGCTGGATCCTGGTATGCAGCACCATGGTGCCGATGGCGGGGCCGCCGCTCGGCATCGACGAGGCGTAGGCCGGCAGGGTCAGCATGACCAGGCCCACAGCCCAGGCCAGGATGCTGATCGCCGCCGCCACCGCGCTGACCGGCAGCCGCAGCACCGCGTAACCGAGCTCGGCCCAGGTCGCCGGTTCGGCCCACATCCGCCAGCGCGGGATGATGCCCCACCGGTAGCCGGCCCGGCCAGCGGAGCCCGGAGCCGGCCAGGCCGGGATCCCCGCGCCGAGCAGGAAGGCGAACCTGGCCCGCTCGGCGCGGGCGAACCAGTCGGCCAGACGCAGCATCACGCCCAGGAGCGGGAGACCGATCAGGGCCACGAAGAGCAGACTGACCCCGAATCCCAGTCCGAAGACGAAAATGAATATGACCGCGAACCCGATGAGCAGCCCAGCGAGGTGCTGCGTCATGGCGAGCCAGGTGCGCGCGGACACCAGGTCGCGGACGAGGAACATGGCTCTGACGCTATGACATGGCCGGCCGGGTTGCCATCGGCCGCACCCCCCGTATCAAGGTGAGGCTAACCCCACCTCCGTACCCGGGGCCCGATCTACGGCGAAACCGCCTCGGTGACCTGGAGGGAGCCGCCGCGCTCGACGAACGGGTGGTCGCGGACCAGGGCCACCGCGGAGTCCGCCCACGGGGTGCGGGCGACGTTCACCGGATACCCGGCGTCAGGAGTTGACCGGGAAGCCGAGGTTGACGCCGCCGTGGCTCGGGTCGAGCCAGCGGGAGGTGACCACCTTGCCACTGGTATAGAAGTGGACGCCCTCGGTGCCGTAGATATGAGAATCTCCGAACAGTGACGCCTTCCAGCCGCCGAACGAGTAGTACGCCATCGGCACGGGGATCGGCACGTTCACGCCGACCATGCCGATCTCGGCCTCGGACACGAACCGGCGTGCCGCTCCCCCGTCATTGGTGAAGATGGCCGTGCCGTTGCCGTACCGGCTGGAGTTGACCAGCTCGACCGCCGCCTCGTAGCTCTGAGCGCGGAGCACGCTGAGCACCGGGCCGAAGATCTCGTCGGTGTAGCAGCTCATCTCCGGCGTGACGTGGTCCAGGACGCTCGGCCCGAGCCAGAATCCCCCCTCCACGCCTCCGATGACCGGGTGGACCCGGCCGTCGACGGCCAGCGTAGCGCCCTCTCGGACGCCGCTGTCCAGGTAGGAGGCCACCCGGTCCCGGTGCGGCCCGGTGATCAGCGGTCCCATCTCGGCCCGCTCGTCCGTACCCGGACCGACCCGGATCCTGGCCACGCGGTCCGTGATCCGGGACATGAGTTCGTCGCCGATCGGGTCGACCGCCACCACGGCGGAGATGGCCATGCACCGCTCCCCCGCCGAGCCGAACCCGGCCGACACGGCCGCGTCGGCGGCCAGGTCGAGGTCGGCGTCGGGCAGCACCACCATGTGATTCTTCGCGCCGCCGAGGGCCTGCACGCGCTTGCCGGCCTTGGTGCCGTTTTCGTACACGTACCTGGCGATCGGGGTCGAGCCCACGAAGCTGACCGCACCGATGTCGGGGTGGCCGAGGATCGCGTCAACCGCCGCCTTGTCGCCCTGCACTACGTTGAACACGCCGTCCGGCAGGCCGGCCTCGGCCCACAGCGAGGCCAGCAGCAGTGACGCGGACGGGTCCTTCTCCGACGGCTTGAGCACGAACGTGTTGCCGCACGCGATGGCGAGCGGGAACATCCACATCGGCACCATGGCCGGGAAGTTGAACGGCGTGATGCCAGCGACGACGCCGACCGGCTGCCTGATCGAGTACGAGTCGACGCCGGTGGAGACGTTCTCGGAGTAGCCGCCCTTGAGCAGGTGGGGGATGCCGCAGGCGAACTCGACGACCTCCAGGCCGCGGGAGATCTCCCCGGCGGCGTCGGAGGCGACCTTGCCATGCTCCTCGGAGACCAGCTTGGCCAGTTCGGCGGAGTGATCCCGGAGCAGCTCGCGGAAGGCGAACATCACCGAGGAGCGCTTGGCCAGCGAGGTGCGCCGCCAGGTCCGGAACGCGTCCTTGGCCGCCTGGACCGCGAGGTCCAGCTCGGCGGGGCTGGCGAAGTCGACCTGCCCGGTGACCTGCCCGGTCGCGGGGTCGTAGACGTCGCCGTGGCGCTCGGCCTCGCCGTCCCAGGGCTTGCCGCCGATCCAGTGGGTACAGTACTTCATTGCTCGCTTCTCCGCGCGCAAGCGCGCGTCGCTCGCCTGCTTCATGTGCTGGCGGCCTCGCTATTGATGGCGTGCAGAGCATCGATGAGGATCCCGAGGCCCTCCTTGGCCTCGGCGTCGGTCAGCGTCAGGGGCGGCGCCATCCGCAGCGTGTGCCCGTACAGGCCGCCCTTGCCGACCAGGAGCCCGCGCTCCTTGGTGGCCTCGAGCATCCTGGCGGCCAGCGGCGGGCTTGGCTTCCTGGTCACCGGGTCCACCAGGTCCACGGCGAACATCAGGCCCTTGCCGCGCACGTCACCGACGATGCCGAGCGTCGCGGCCGCCTGGATGAGCCCGTCGATGATGAGCCGGCCGGTGACGGCCGCGTTACGCTGCAGGTCATGGGAGAGCACGTAGTCCAGGGTGGCGTTGGCCGCCGCGGTCGCGACCGGGTTTCCGCCGAAGGTGGAGATGCCGTTGCCCCGGATCCCGTCGAGCAGCTCGCCCCGGGCCACCACCCCGCCGATGGCGAAGCCGTTGCCGAGTCCCTTGGCGAACGTCATCGCGTCGGGCGTGATCCCGTGCGCGGAAATGCCCCAGAAGTGCTCGCCGGTACGTCCCCAGCCGGTCTGCACCTCGTCGGAGACCAGCAGGATTCCGTGCTCGTCGAGGACCTCCTTGTAGGCGGCGAGCAGGCCGTCGGGCGGCATGGTGAACCCGCCCACGCCCTGGATCGGCTCGGCCAGCAGGCAGCCGACGTCGGCCGGGTGGACGCCGCCGGCCAGCAGGGCCCGCAGATCTTCCACGCAGGCCTTGATGTAGTCGGCGTCGGACAGGTTCCGGTAGAGGGCAAGCTGCCGGTCCGTGCCATGCAGGTAATGAGTGCCGAACGGGTCGTGGCTCGACATCTTCCAGGCCGCGTTGCCGGTCACCGAGACGGCGCCGAACGAACGTCCGTGGTAGCTGCCCCGCATGGCGAGCACCTGGCTGGCGCCGCGGGCGGTGAGCGCAGCCAGCAGGGCGGTCTCGTTCGCCTCGGTACCTGAGTTGGTGAAGAACACCTTGGCGTCGGAGATACCGGAGAGCCTGGCGATCTTCTCCGCGAGTTCGATCTGGTTGCGGATCAGGTACAGCGTCGAGGTGTGCACCACCCCGCTGGCGATCTGCCGCTCGACCGCCTCGCGGACCTCTGGCACGTCGTAGCCGAGCATGTTGGTCAGGATGCCGGCGAAGAAGTCCAGGTAGCTGCGGCCCTGGCCGTCCGTGACCCGGCAGCCCTGGCCGCTGACGATCTCGATGGGCTCGTCGTAGTAGATCCCGACCCAGGTCGGGATGACCGCGCGATGGCGGGCGAGAAGCTCAGACATGCACCCAGTCTGCGCTGCGGGGCAAGCTCGGCGGAACCGACATCATGTAAGCCTTTTCGTCTATTGTCTTACGTAATGCTGCCTACCGTCGCCGATCTGCTCGGCCTTGATGTCATCCACCGCGGCAGCCCTCGGGTGCTCGCCGGTTCGGAGGGCCTGGGCGCCCGGGTCCGCTGGGCGCACGTGCTCGAGCTCGCGGACGCGGCGCACCTGCTGCAGGGCGGCGAGTTCGTGCTGACCACCGGGATCGCGCTGCCGTCTGAGCCGGCCCTGCTGGCCCGGTACGCGGCGGACCTGGCCGCGGCCGGGGTGAGCGCGCTGGCGGTCGAACTCGGCCGCCGGTACACCGGGACGCTGCCGCCGGTGCTGGTCCGTGCCGCGGCCGACAGCGGCCTGACCCTGATCGCCTTCGAGCGCGAGGTTCCCTTCGTCGAGATCACCGAGGCGGTCCACGCCATGATCATCGACGCCCAGCTGGAGGAACTGCGCGCCTCCGAGCGGCTGCACGAGGTCTTCACCGAGCTGTCCGTCGCGGGAGCGTCGCCGGACGAGATCGTCCGGCAGGCCGCGATCTTGGCCGGCCGCCCGGTGATCCTGGCCGACCTGTCGCACCGGGTGCTGGCCTGCGAGCCGGGCAGCGCCGATCCCGCCCGGCTGCTGGCCGGCTTTGCCCGGCGCAGCCGGGCGCTGACCGCGGCGGTCGCTTCCCCCCGGCGGACGGCCTATGACGAGGCGTCGGGCTGGCTGGTCACGCCGGTGGGCGCGCGAGGTGAGGACTGGGGCCGCGTGATCCTGGTCTGCGACGGCCCGCCCACCGCCACGGACACCGTGCTCATCGAGCGGGCGGCCACCACGCTGGCGCTCGGCCGCCTGCTCACGCGGCACCGGGAGAGCCTGGAGCGGCAGGCCCACCGGACGCTGATCAGCGGCATCATCTCGCAGGCGCATTCCGATCCGGCCGAGGCCGCGGTGCGGTCCAGGGCGCTCGGGGTGCCGGTCGACGGGCGCCAGCTCATCGCCATGGTGCTCAGGTTCCGCGACCGGGCGGGATCGAGCGGGCCGTCCGGGGCATCAGCCGGGGCGCTCGGCGTTTCCGCCCACGCCCGGGTCCTGGAACTGGCCGACGCCGCGGCCGCCGCGTGCCGGACCGAGCGGATCCCCTCGCTGGTCGGGACCCTGGACGACGCCCGCGCCGGGGCCATGCTCTCGCTCGGTCCCCGGGTTGAGCCCGATGACGTCCTCACCAGGCTGGCCACCTCGATCAGGGACCGGGTCGGTGCCGACCCCGGCGCCACGGTGATCGGGGTGGGCGCCGCGGTCGGATCGATCAGGGATGTCCGCCGCTCGTTCCTGGAGGCCAGCCAGGTCGCCGATGTGGCCGCCCAGCGCCCCGGCGACCGGGATCAGTCGGCGGGCCTGCGCACGCCGCCGTTCTACCGGCTGCCCGACCTGCGGCTGCGCGGCCTGCTGCACCTGCTCCGCGACGATCCGCGGCTGCAGACCTTCGTGGAGCGTGAACTCGGCGCGCTACTCGCGTGCGACCCGGACAGCGGCCTCATCGACGTGCTGGCCGCCTACCTGGCGGCGGGCGGCAACAAGGCCGAGGCGGCCAAGGCTTCGCACCTGGCCCGGCCCACGTTCTACGAGCGGCTCCGCCGGATCGAGCGGATCTGCGGCACCGACCTGAACTCGGCCGAGTCGCGGACTTCCCTGCACGTGGCGCTGCTTGCGGCCGAAGCCTCGCGGGGGCGCCCGGAGCCCGGCCCAGCGCCGTGAGGAGCCGCCCGGGGCGGCCCGCCGGTCAGAAGTTGGTGAAGCCCCAGTCCAGGACGCGGGTGGCTACCGGGCCGGTGGCGGTGATGTCGTCGCCGGGGCTGCCCAGCGTCACGCCGATCAGCGTCAGGCCGTTGCGGGCCGCCTCGAAGAGCAGGCAGTTGCCGGCCGCCTCGGTGTCGCCGGTCTTGATCCCGATCGCGCCGGCGTAGGCACCGATCAGCGGGTTGGTGTTCTGCCATACGTAGGCGTGGTGGCCGTCGCCGG
>Ga0187770_10002668_pt1 | contig 10039 bp, 18 predicted proteins | sample 0116_SJ02_MP02_2_FD_133154 | JGI IMG/M metagenome (GOLD analysis project Ga0187770, IMG submission 133154) | Tropical peat soil microbial communities from peatlands in Department of Meta, Colombia - 0116_SJ02_MP02_20_MG | ecosystem: Environmental > Terrestrial > Soil > Wetlands > Peat | place... | reverse complement strand
CACATCGACCCCCATCTCCCTAAACCGTTTCGCCGAATCATGCGCGCTGATCCGAGCCCGAAGTCTTCTCATGCGCTCCATTACGAAAGGAAAATCCACTTCCATGCCTTGCGAAACCGGGATACCAAATTGGTTCGCGTAACGAATATCAGCCACCACCCGGGAGGATCGAATAATGCATTTCGACGGAACGCATCCCACATTGAGACAGTCCCCTCCGAGAAGGTGCCGCTCCACAAGCGCAACCTTTGCCCCCAATCCCGCTGCCCCTGCGGCCGTGACCAAACCTGCTGTTCCTGCTCCGATCACGACAAGATTATAACGGGAGGCTGGTTTCGGGTTTTCCCAGTCGGACGGATGGACATTGGAAACCAAAGCTTCGTTGTAAACATCATGAGGGAGAACTTCAGGAGTATGAGACATGGCCGTCTCCTATGGACAACACAAACGCCCCCTCACCCAGCCCTCTCCCCGCCGGGGAGAGGGGAAGGGCAGGGGGAAGCACCCCTGGCCGGCGGACCAACTCACACCAGTGCTCCACCGCAGGAGGACCCCGACCCCGCGGTGCAAGCAAAGCAATGTTCTCCGGTAACCACACGGCGCATTCTCAGATCCAACGGTCTGAAAGATCGTATGTGATTGGGAGCCCCGTGATTCACCGGGAGGGCAAGCGCCAGGTTGAAGTCGCAGTCATAAAGAGTGCCATCCCATCCCACGCTAATTTGATGGCGACACATTAACCCTGTGACCGTCTGGGGATTAAAGGATTTCCGGAGGAGCTGCAGATAATTCTCTTCCTCCTTTTTCCGGATCAGTTCTGCCCGAAAGCGGCCCAGCGGCATATTGGTGATGGTGAGAAGGTGGGTGAAAGCGATTCCAAAGCGTTGGCCCAGCTCGCGTCGGTAGTCCTTTTCAAGATCCAATTGCGGAGGCGGCAGAAACGCTCCTCCCGGATTGTAGACAAGGTTCAGAGGCAAGCTGGATTCAATGCCGTAGCCCAGGCTGTTCAGTCGTTTGATGGCTTCAATGCTTTTCTCATAAACTCCCCGCCCACGCTGAGCGCATACGTTCTCCTCTAAGTAACACGGCATGGAGGCCACGAGATGAACTCCGCGGTCCCGGAAAAATTCAGGCAAATCTTCCATGCCCGGTTCCAAAAGCACTGTCAGATTGGTTCTCACCTGGACTTGACGACCTTCCTGGCGGAGGGCTTTTACAAAACGACGGAAATTCGGGTTGAGCTCAGGTGCTCCTCCGGTCAGGTCGATGAGTTTGCAATCCACGGTTTTGGCTGCCTCCAGTACCATCTGCATGGTAGGCCATTCCATCATCTCCTCTCGCTCCGGAGACGCCTCGAGGTGACAGTGGTTGCATTGCTGATTGCACCGGAGTCCCAAATTCACTTGCAGGGTCTCGATCTTCAGACTATGCAATCCCTTGTCGCATACACCGGCAATCTGTTTTTCGAATTCGTTCATCCTTTCCCTCCCTGTGCATCCACTGAGCATTTTTGACGTCTCTTCCTTTTCAATTATATTTGAAACATTCTGATGATAGATAGAGACATTTCTTTAAAATTATCCACCGCCGGTTGTCTGGGAGTAAATACGGAGAATCCTGTATTTTCGCGGATGAAGGAAGGTATTTTCCCCTGCAGGATTGATCCTCCGGTAACGCTGCAATTGACCGAAAAGAGCTTGACTTGCAAACAAATTTCTGTAGTATGTAGACTAATCCAAACGTACCCCATCCCTCTCCCCAGCGCCTGCCTGCCGGTAGGCAGGGGGAGAGGGGAGGTCGCCGACGCGCCATAGCGCTTTGGCGACGGCGCGGTGAGGGGGGTTGCGGTCTTAACCCTTTCGTTGCCAAGGATATTCAAAGGAGGGGAAGATGACATCGAATGGAATCAAAAGAGATGATATTGAAAAATTAATATCGGCTTTCGATCGCGATGGTTTTGCCGTTGACCCCAACAAGGATGTTCTTCTGCACGAGGGGAAAATAGGGATTGTCGCCACCCATAAAACCGCCACGATAGGAACGACGGGGAAAAAGAAAAAGGTTTTCTACGTCGAAGGATCTCCTTACGATATGGGTTATCTGATGGGTAAAATGGCAGAACCCCAAATTGAAAGGATGTGCATGGCATTCAATCAAAACATCATCTTCGATTTTATAAGCCTGAACATCAAAGACGAACCATTGAGGAAGATTTTAGGCGGCATCTTAGACGATATTTTTTATCTGCTCTCTTTGCATATCTATCCGGATGTGCCTGCGGATTACAAACAAGAGCTGGAGGGGATACTGGACGGATCTAAAGAAGTTCATCCATCAACGCAAGTGGGCCGCCACGGGCTGTGGCTCCTCAATGTGGGGATCGACGCCGCCCTCTCATTCGTCTATACCCTTAAACTACCGGTCAAGAAGAAATACCCTGTAGAAATACGCCCAGAACATCTTAGAGTACCGATCGCATGCAACGGCTTCGCCGTTTTCGGCGAAGACAATCAAAAAAACCGGTTTCACTACATGGGAAGAGATTTCATGTTCCCGACGGCAGGGGTTTTTCAGGATACAGCCACCATGATCGTTTACAGACCCGACCAGGGGCTTCCATTCGTTGCCGTGGCTGCGCCCGGCATCATCGGCGCTATTGCAGCCGTGAATAGTGGGGGAGTAGGCATCGGAGTGGACATGTCTCCTTCGGGCAACTGCAACCCGGGCCGCCCCGGTATGAATTCATTATTGTTGAACCGGCATTGCATCCAACATGGCGAAGATGGCGAATCCTGCGTAGACCTTATCGTTGAGGCTCAAAGAGGGGTCTCTTGGAATTATGTCTTAGCGGATGGTAAGAACGATAAGGCCTACATTGTCGAAGCGGGTGAAACGACGGACGCTATCGATTTTCTCTCCTATCCTCCTGAGGATTTACGCGATGGCATACTGAAACCTGCGGAAGCGCTGCTGAAAAATCCTTCCACTCCTATCCGGCGCGGCGTAATGGTCAGAGGGAACAACTATGTTTACCCCGATACTTATGCGTCGAAGTTCAACGAAGCGCTCTTCGCCGCTTTTAAAGCTAACCCTAAACGATATGGATACTTGCTTCAGGAAAAGTTCGATTACGATTATAATCCGGAGGATTTTGCCGAAAATGGTTATCTAGACAAAACATGGACGGATAGACATTGCCCGATGGCCCATTACTTTGCTCCCCAGCGCGAGCATTTTGACAATCTTATTCTGACGACAAACCATTTCGTCATTCCTGAAATGCGATTCTGTTCCATGTCGCCCGTCTGCAACTTTATTGCCCAATGGAACTTGGACGATTTTCAATGGCGGTATGATGAACTCGATCACCAATTGTCAAACGCCCTCAATCAGAACCTCTCAAAATACGGCCAGTCCTTCATCACCTATGAAGAAGCAAAACAGATCATCGATTTTCTGGCTCCATACAATCAGTACCCCGACTACTACAATAAAGACCATATGCCGATGGACAAACTATCCGTGCATGGAAGCGTCTCATTGCTCGACCTAAAAAAGAAAACCATCGAAAGTCATTATGGATATTATAGCGACCCGTGGCTCAAAATTTCACTGGAAAATTATTTGTAAAACCACATTCGAACTGCCTGGGGCAAGAGACATTGTTAGGGATACGTGAAATGAGAAAAAGTTTCTTTACCCTTTTGACCGTCATTCTGATTCTTGATTGCTTCTGTGTGTTTGGCTCCTTCGGAAGGGACGCAAATTCCCAAAACAGAAATATATCGTTTGAGGATAGCCATCAAGACAAAACTAAAAAGAGGATTGAACTAAAGGTAAACTTGAAAGAACAGAGAGAATTGCAGAATGCGGTAGATAACGGGCACCAACCCTGGAGGTTAGACCCCATTTTCGTAGCATACGTAGAAGCGGGACCGAACGTTGACAAGAGTTTGAAATGCGAAGACTGCCGTATCAAATCGGAAAGGAATGCGGAAGCTGAGGTCACGTGCAAAGGTGTTAAGAATTATATTGTGGAGCTAAAAAGATTGATTAAGCCCGCCCCGGATGGCATATGGACGGCCATTTCAATTTAAATCGACTAAAGAGATAAATGGGCAATGCTTAATATATTCGTAAGAATAATTATTTCCGTTTTGATGATACCTGCCATTATCAACGTCTTATTTTTTTATTTGGACAAGGATGCTTGGTTTTGGGCGATGTTTGTATGGATCGGAAATATTATGTTATTAGTTTGCTCTCCAAACCGAAAGATCACGAAAGGCATCAGGAAGATAACCTTCCTAAATTGGATTTTCATAATCGTCATCTCATTGACACCAATTATTTTCGTTCCTCGAGATACTTTAATTGCTCTTATTATCAAGTGTTTTACTCTCTTTATAATATTTTTTGGGTTCTCAGTTTTTCAAATTAGAATTAGGGAACTCAATAAAATAAGAAGGTAGTTCAAGTGGAGAAAGACCGAAGTCACCTTTCAACGGGCTGTTGCCTGAGCCGAATTGTCAACCCTTGTCTTTAGGGACTTGACAGCCTCTTTTAGAATATGTATAATGCGACTATACATATTAGAGGTGAGCGATGAAAGCATCGGTTGTAGATTTACGTTACCGGATGAATGAAATTCTTAAGGCCATCGATCGCAATGAGGAGGTGACCATCTTGTATCACGGCAAGGTGAAGGGGGTCATCAAACCTAAGATCGCCAGGGGCCGCAGACCCATATCGGATCATCCCTTCTTCAATATGTACTCATCTAAGAAGGCGGTCCGTCAGGTGATGGACAACCTCAGAGGAGATCGATATCGTGCTATTTGACACCGACATCCTCGTTTGGATACAAAGAGGAAATCATCGGGCTGCGACCTTGGTGGACAAAGAAAAAGAGCCTTTTATTTCCGTGCTCACTTACATGGAGTTGCTTCAGGGGGCGAGGGAGAAGCGGCAACATGAATACATCCTGGACTTCCTGAGTGAATACAGCTTTCGGATTCTTCCTCTGAGCGAGAACATCGGCCATAGAGCAGCCGTTTATGTTGAGGAATATTCTCTGTCTCACGGGCTCCGGGCCGGCGACGCCATCATAGCAGCTACGGCAACCGATAACAACCTCACTTTGTGCAGCAGCAACCTCAGGCACTACAGACCCATCAAGGAACTGAAACTGAAGGCATTCAGACCATAATCCTATCTCCTCAATTCTTATTTCCTTTTCCCCGTGTCACCGTATCTCCGTGTCTCCGTGTCGCCGCGTCGTTGCGTCTTGGTGGTTTCCCTTCTTCATTCCATAATCCGCATTCCGCAATCCGCACTTGAGATGTCCCCCTGCCTCGACGAGCCCGTGGCTTCGCCCTGAGACGGGCCCGTCTCCGTTTCTCCGTGTCGCGGTATCACCGCGTCTCCGTGTCTCCCCGTCATGGTCTCCTGGGCGCTAATAGCCTGTCCACCTTCGATTTGACCTGCATGCCCACCATCTTGCCGAGGCTAAGCTTGCCGTGGGCTTTTCCTATCTTGACGTGGGTCTCGACGACATTCTTGGGCACATAGGGTTGGTTTGCCTTCGGTTTGCGCAGTAGAGAGAGGGAGCCGGTGGGGCAGGTACTCACGCATAAGCCGCAGCCGATGCACCGATCCAGATCCAGGACCGCCCTTTTGTCCGCCACAGAAAGGGCTTCCATCTGGCAGCGCTTGACGCAAACGCCGCAGCCTTTGCACGTGTCGAGATTCAGGCTCGCCATAAAAGGCGTAGATACCAAGCTGGCAGGCTTCGGGAGCCGTTTCAAACTGCGGAGCACGCCGCAGCAGCAGCCGCAGCAAGTTCAGATAAAAAGAGCCTTCTTGGCATTCGCAGGTTGAAGCACCAGCCCCGCCTCCTCGGCCCGTCGGAGTATGTCTAAGGCTTCCTCCAGCGTGATGGCTCGACCCCGGCCAGTACTCACGACGGTTCTTGCAGCCACACCGAAGCTCAGGCAAGTCTCCTCCGGCTTGTCACAGCCCTTTCCCAGGATGCGCATCTCCTGCCTGCAGATGCAATTGGACACGGCAAAAGCCTTATGGCCGCGCACCAGCTCTTCGGCCCGCTCGTACACCATAATCTCGTTTTGAGTGCTGATGCTCTTCCCGACAGGGATTGTGCGTACCTGGCCCGACACACGGGTCATGTCCCTGTCGCTAAAGGAGGGCAAGTACTCCTCAAAATCTTCGACAAGTTCACGGTCCAGCCTGTTTACCTGCGACTCCCAGAAGCCCACGAGGAAATGCTGGGCCATATATAAAGGCGCTTTGCCCTTTGGGTAGACGCCAATGATAAGGCCTTTCTTATACATTTCCTCCAGTCGTTGTTTCGCATCCTCAACAGGGATCTTGGCGCGCCGGGCAATCACCCTGGCTTCCTCCGGGATAAGCGTCAGATGTACGGCGAGTTCGGCAAAATCCCGGGAGAAGAGACGACGCAGGATGCGAATCTCGACACCGCTCTGGGTGCGCGGAAATCCCCCTGGTAAATCGTCCAAGTGCTTGGCGAGCCTCTCGTAAATATCTGCTGCCATGATGACCTCCTGTCTGTTCAAGTTTGCACAAGAATACCATGAATACTACGTTTGTCAACCTGCCAAATGCGTTTGCATGTCCTCCATGAAAATGGGGCTGGAAATATTTTGGTTGAGTTTTTACTCTATTTTGATAAGATAATGCTTAGCTGCAATTTCTAACGGGAAGGAAACCACGAGGGGGGCGTTATGAGATCAAAATCGACAATCGGAGCGTACATTCTAATTGCGTTAGGGATCATTTTCCTCCTGTCCAATCTTGGCTGGATACCGCCTGTTCGTTTACTCGTGTCCCAGTGGTGGCCAATTATTCTTATCATTGTGGGCATCGCGGTGTTGATCAGACACTCCTCCCGCCCAAAACCGTAGATCGCGGCGTTCCCTACCTCGATATCTTTGACGCGGTTTCTCGGCGTTAATCAATTGTGGGACGACCTGCCCAGAGCGCTAGTTATGCAGCGCGCAGAGGAGAAATCCTCATAATCTTCCCCCTGATCGCCCTTGCGGCTCCCCATAAATCAACAGCGCGTTGGGCGTTCAACCAAAACTCCGCGGTATTTCCAAACAACTGCGAAAGTCGTAACGCCATTTCAGGGCTGACCGCGCGCCGCTCTCGCAAAATTTCGTTCACCGTCTGACGCGACACCCCAAGGGCCTTCGCAAGACTCGATACGGTCAGTCCATAATCCGGCATGAAGTCCTCGCGGAGCATCTCACCAGGATGCGTGGGGCGAATCTTTCTATTCCTTGTGTTAGCAATGCTCATAAGACACCTCTCGTCAATGATAATCCGCTATTTCAACGTCATATGCGTCGCCATCAACAAATCGAAAACAGATCCTCCATTGGTCACCCACAGAAATGGAGAATTGTCCTTTCCGTTCCCGTTCCAGTTCATGAAGTCGGTTGCTGATAGGAACCTTCAGGTCCTCCAAACCCGTTGCGAGGTCAAGATATTCCAGCTTTCGCACCGCCCTCTTCCAGATCGCCGGGGGCAACCGTTTCGACTTCCCTGTTTCGTACAGTTCTTTCGTGTGTCTGTCGGCAAAGGTTTTTATCACTATTCTATAGTAAACTGTAACGTGACACTTGTCAATGAGATTGTTTCCTACCCGCCCCCGGCTCTTGTATAATATCCTAATATATTGACAAGCCACTCCTCCCGCCCCAAACCATAAATCCCTGATCGGGGTTCAGACAGTTTTCTGCCCCCTCGACCAACCTTATCCTTAACCCTTCTTCTCCTGTTTTTCGACTATTGACAAACGCAATACGTTTGTTTATCATTAAGATGTTCGTCGGAAGTGGCAGGCGTGTTTACGTGAACTTAGATGAGGACGATAACCTCCATTAAATGGACTGATGAAAGCATAGAGCATGTGGCAAGACATGCGGTCAGACCAGAGGAAGTGGAAGAAGTGTGCTTCAATGAGGAGGAGATTCCATTTATCAGATCGGGGAGAGAAAATCTGCATTATGTTTTCGGAAAAACCTACTCCGGGAGATTTCTTTTTGTCGTCGTCAGATTTATCAGGCAAGGAGAGGTCAGAGTTATTACAGCAAGAGACATGAGCGAATGGGAGAAAACTTATTTTAAGAAAAGAGGTAAGTAATCATGAAAAAGATACCAAAATTTAGGACAGATGAAGAAGCTGCAAGATTCTGGGAAAGCCATAGCTTTCAGGACTATTACAGAGACACGAAAGAAGCCGGGATAAAATTCGTTAGAAGACCAAAAAGGACTGTCGCAGTGAGGCTTGACCCAGACGATATCAAATCGGTCGAAAAGATTGCCGAACGCAAGGGCTTGAGCTATACGTCGCTTCTCAGGATGTGGATTAAAGAACAGTTGCATAAGGAACAAAGGCTTAGGCAACCACCCGCATAAGTTGACTGAAAAATCCAGGCGGGGGGTAAGGACCAAGTTAGGATTGACGGATTTTGATAATTTGGAGGGTGAGCTAGTTTTTAAAATACCAAAGAAGATATCGGAGGGGACATCATGAGGTCTAAATCGGCAATCGGAGCGTACATTCTTATTATATTGGGGATCCTTTTTCTCATGTCTAATCTTGGCTGGATACCGCCTATTCGCTTACTCGCGTCCCAGTGGTGGCCAATCATTCTTATTATTGTGGGCATCGCGGTGCTGATCAGGCACTCCTCCCGCCCAAAGCCGTAGATTCGCTAATCCCTATCTTGCAATGATTTTTTTGCCCTTAGATCAGTTCTGTTCATTCCACAATCCGCATTCCGCAATCCGCATTCCCAAATCCGAACTTGGGATGTCTCCGTGTCTTGTCTTTGAGTTCAGCAATCCCTGCCTCGCCGAAGCGCCTGCCCGCCGCACAAGGCTTTGGCAGGCGGGACCGGTTCCCGCTACGCGAAGCCCGGGCTTCTGCGAGCGTAGGCAGGTCGCGCAGGCGGGCGCATTCCGCGATAAAATTACCATTGACATACTCCCATATGATATGATACATAAATATATATGAAGACAACCGTAGAAATATCTGATAGTCTGTTTGAAGAAGCGAGAAAGGTGGCCCATCGTGATCGAACGACCCTGCGGGTCCTCGTCGAAGAGGGTCTTCGAAAGATCATCTCTGACCGAAAACGCCGGAAGGGCTTTCGGCTTCGAAAGGTTACCTTCAAGGGAAACGGCCTTCAGTCTCATCTCGCAGGAGCCTCCTGGGACCAAATTCGCGAACTCAGTTACGAAGGACGGGGTGGATGATTGCCGTCGACAGTAACCTCCTGGTCTATGCCCACCGCGAAGATTCTCCGTGGTATCATGCCGCTTATGCTCGTATCGTTGAGCTCGCCGAGGGTGCCGCAGCTTGGGCGATCCCATGGCCGTGCATTCACGAATTTCTATCCATTGTGACGCATCCTCGAATCTATGCCCCTCCCACGCCTTTGGAAAAGGCCGTTGATCAGGTCGATGCCTGGCTTGAATCTCCGAACCTCGTTCTGCTTTCGGAATCAGAGGGCTATTGGCCCCAGCTTCGGTCCCTCCTTCAAACTGGACGGGTATCAGGCCCGCAGGTACATGATGCGCGAATCGCCGCTTTGTGCCAACAAAATGGAGTGAGGGAGTTGTGGACCGTTGACAGAGATTTCAGCCGTTTTCCGGGGTTAATTGTCCGAAATCCGCTGGTTAGATGAGCAGAAGCACATTGGCTTTCCGAGGTGAGGATTCTCAGGGACCAGACAAGCGGACACCACATGAGGCGCGCGGTCAGCTCGGAAATGGCACTACGACTTTTGCCCTTGTTTGAAATCACCCCGGAGTTTTGGTTGAACCCTCAGCGTGCTACTGATCTCTGGGAGGCAACAAAGGCAAGAAGGAGAAAACTCGAGAGAATATCCCCTTTAAAGGTTGCTTGACTCTTTGGGAAGGTTGTATTGGAATTAATGTGTCGTCCGGTGATCGCTGTCGCTGAGCTTTAACTATACAGAAAAAAATT
>Ga0187770_10002667_pt1 | contig 10039 bp, 8 predicted proteins | sample 0116_SJ02_MP02_2_FD_133154 | JGI IMG/M metagenome (GOLD analysis project Ga0187770, IMG submission 133154) | Tropical peat soil microbial communities from peatlands in Department of Meta, Colombia - 0116_SJ02_MP02_20_MG | ecosystem: Environmental > Terrestrial > Soil > Wetlands > Peat | place... | reverse complement strand
ATCGCAATGGCCTCAACATTTTTCGCGATTTCGAGGATTTGGGTGCGCTTGACGTGCTTGCCGGTGACGCGCGCCAAGCCCCCGCAAAGCGCGATGTTAAGGGCCGAGGATCCTCCCAGGCCGGCGCCGGCCGGCACCTGTGAACTGGTCTCGATGCTCAGCCCCCGGTGCGGCTCGAAAAACAGTACTAACTCTCGCACCAAAGGCAGCCGGGACTTGCCGCGCACCAAGTCGGCAAGGTCTTCAAACGATTCCTGGATCTCCTGGTCCTTGGAGATCAGAACGATTTGCCGGTCTGGCCGCGTCTCAATGACGCAGGAGGCGTAACAGCGGATGGCGAGGTTAACTGTCTGGGCCCCCGGATGGAAAAGGTAGAGCGGCCAGATGTCCACGGTGCCGCCCGCCAAGTCTACTCTTGCCGGTGCTCGCGCTTCTACTCGCATAGAATCCTCGATTGCAATTAGTTGTCAGTGGTGGTTAGTAGGACTGTCATTCCGATCCCGCTGGCGCAGGAGAAGAATCTCACTCTGATTCATCCCTCCACAGACCAGGGAGAGATTCCTCTCCGCCGGCTGAGGGATTGGAATGACAGCTTCTGCCTTCTGCTTCCCACTTACTGCTGTGTCACTTCCATGTTCTCATCAATCGACAGGGTGGGCCAGCCTTGCAAGGCGGGGCCGGAAGGCGCCGCGGTAATCCTGAAGTGCTGGCCGTCATTGACCTCAGCGGTGTAATTGTAGCCCCGATGGTTGATCCCGGAGAAGGTGATCGCTCCCTCCTGCTGGAGTTGGTCGAGGCTGGCGTAAGACCCGTGGCTGGCCAGGTAGAGGCGCTCCGCCTGCCCGATCACCAATAAATCGGCTTTCACGCCCACCACGTCGATCGTCTGCTTCGGCGGAGCTCCGCCGGTGGGACCTTGCGTGAACTGCGTCTTCATCACCAGCCAGACAATGGCCAGGACGGTGACTAGACCTAAAACGCTTGCCACGGCCCTCATGCCGACCTCCTGCTTTGAAACCCTCACATTTCAGCCTTCGGCCCCCTCGGAACTTGACCTTCGACCTCAGGCCCGTCGACTAGATTCCGGCAGGACCTCCCTGCTGTTTTCGAGAGAACCGGCAGCCAGAGCTCACCGCCGCACTATTCTGGCTTGAACCGGGACGTGATGCAACAAGCAATTGGGCCCTTTCAAGGCTTCTGCCAGAATACTGCAAGTCTTCTCTGCCGTGAGGCGTGAGAAAGCTGCCCACTTCTTGTTTGGCCCCTCCGAGGTTTACGGCTTGGGCGTGCTGAAGTCCACCTTGGGCGCCTCGCGCGCGGCTCCAGAAGCCGCGAAGTAATCATTATTTCTCTGGAAGCCTGCCCAGCGGGCAAATACGCTATTCGGGAATAGCCCGATGTAGGTGTTGTAATCCTGGAGGGCCTCGTTGTATCGACGGCGTTCGACAGCGATGCGGTTTTCGGTTCCCGCCAGTTCGTCCTGCAAGGCCAGAAAATTCTGATTGGACTTGAGATTGGGATAGTTCTCGACGATGGCCAGCAGCCGGCCTAGCGCCCCATCCAATTGGCCATTCGCGGCGATTTTTGCACCGGGCGTCCGGGCATTTAGCAGTCCAGCGCGGGCATTGGCGATATCTCCAAACACCTTCTGTTCCTGCTGCGCATAGCCTTTCACGGTGGCCACGAGGTTGGGAATCAGGTCCGCGCGCCGCTGGAGCACCACGTCCACCTGCGACCACGTTTGTTTGATGGTTTCGTTCTTGCGCACCATTTCGTTTCGGCTGCTGACGTAGGTTCCCCCCACAATGAGGGCTATCAGCACCGGTATTCCCACCACAACCAGTAGTGTCTTCATATTCTTCCTCCTCCCTGAGGAAAAGCCTAGCCCTCCCCCCTTCGTCCGCCGAAGGGTTATGGACGCTCAGGATGCACAGCCCGTTACGGCCCACCTCCCGTCGCCTCGGCTGAGGGAGGCCCGCAGGCGGGTGAGGGGTTCATCAGCTTGGTCCCGCTCAATCGTTGCTCGCAAGAGTTGCCAGCCGGCGATCGACTTCTTCATCAGCCTTAATGACCGCGTTCAGGTACTTGTCGAACGTTGCTTGAGCTTCTACATCACGTTCCCGTTTCAGCCCTTCACGAATGTCGAGCACGGTGTGAAAAGGAGAGGGATCGAATCCCAGCACAGACCCTGCGCGGTCCACCGTCGCCCTCTTGGTGGCTGGCGGCTCCTCCCCCAAAGCGATCAATGTATGCCGGAACAGCGCCACAAACGCGGAAATAGATGAGAGCATCAGTTGCAGGGTCTTGCGGGAATCCGTCCCTTGCCTCACGTAGTATTGGCGCAAACGCAAGGTGTTGTTTCTCATCTCTCTTTCCACGTGCAGGCGGTGAAGGCCCGTAGGGACGTGAAGTGAGGCAATCACATCCTCGCCATAAAGAACTCGGCGCGCCGCTTTGATGTCCAACAGTTCGATAGCAAAAATATCGGCAGAATGGTGAAGTTCGTCCAGGGTGAAGAACAATGGCGCAGGGTGCCCCTTTTTGGTCCACCAAATGGAAGGGGCGTGCAGCTTACATAGCTCTTCTCTGCTAAGGTCCCGCAGGAGGCAAAGAACATTTAAGTCGGAATGTTTGGGATGGAACTCGTCCGTGGCCGCGGAGCCGTAAAGTATTACGGAAAGCAGGTTGCTTTCCGCGGCCTTCTTCAATCGGGTCACTAGTTCCGTAAGTTGCTGCTCTGCCCTCATGGCTCTCGCTCCCTAACTCTGGAGGGTAGCCCGCCAGCCGACGGGCCGCACTCCAGAGTGTGTTTCTACCAGCTTCCGCCGGCTCCACCTCCGCCCGAAGAACCTCCTCCAAAACCCCCGAACCCGCCGCCACCGCCGCCAAATCCTCCACCGAAGCCGCCCCCGCCCCAACCGCCCGATCCGCCACGCCCCCCTCCACCAGATAAGAGGGAGAATAAGAAGAACGGACCTAGCAGCCTGAGTAAGATGGGCCCCACAACTATAATAATGATGAGCAGAACAAGAATTTGCCCGGCCGTCGGGTGCCACTCTTGCCGGGCGCTTTGGTGGGCGAGAGGGGCAACGTGGAATTGGTCCAGGCTGCTCAGGGAGACGTGGCTATCCTGCGCAATGACCTCTGCGATCTGGCCCGCCATTTGCCATACGGCGCCGCGGTAATTGCCCTGGCGCAACAGCGGAACCATATCGCGCCCGAAACCACCCACCTTGCCATCGGGAAGAATGGGCTCGAGGCCGTAACCGACCTCAGTCCAGTACTTGTGATCCCCGACCGCGAGCAGGACCATCACTCCACGATCCGTTCCTTTGTACCCGACGCCCCACTTCTGAAAAAGGTGATTGGCGAAGTCCTCCACCGTGTCACCTTCCAAAGACTTGATGGTGACCACGGCGATCTGGGCCTTGGCTTTTTGATCGACTTCCGCGAAAAGCCGCGTGAGTTGCTCGACCGTCCCCTGGTCGAGCACGCCGGCAAAATCGTTGACATACCCTTGGAGGTTCAGCTTTTGCCACTGCTCCGCATGAACCTGCGCAACAGGAATTGCGATGAGCAGTATCAGGATGTGTTTCGCAAACGAACTGAAGCCTGTATGGGAACCCCTTGTGGGCTCCCTGCCTCCTACCGCAAAACGGCTCAAACCGGAATAAGATCTGATCAAAGTGAGCAGAGGCGGCATTAATCCTCGAAATCTTGCGGCCGTCGTGTGATCATGGCCGCACGCTACCGATGAGATTCTACCGGAAACCGAACCCGCATTGTACCTATCCGTCCTCAAAGAACAGGGGGTCTTAAAATGGCCGGGGGCTGGCTTCTTCGCCGCCGCGTCGCGCGTCCAGAGACCAAGCTCCGCCCCCCGCCAAAATCAGGAATAGCAGCGAACAAAACATTGCAAAATCGGTACGCGCGTCGCTCACCATGTACCAGAAGCCCTGGTTGGCCCGAAACAGTTCGGGAATCTTTGTGGTGGCGATGGCGGTGGCGATCACAATCAACAGCGGAACCGCTGATGCCTTGGTCCATAGTCCGAGAAGCACCAACAAACCGCACGCTACCTCAATGGCCCCCACGAAATGCGCGGTGAAATATGGATGTGGAAATCCGATCCTTGTAAAACGGACCACACCCATATTCGGATCGATGTACTTGAGGATGCCCTGCGTAAGAAAAATCAGCCCGACCGCAAGGCGCAAGAGCAGGATGCTCGCGGGACCTTGCACCGGTTTGAAGAAAAACCGAAGGAGGGAATTCATCACTGCCTCTGTTGATTGGCGACATAGATTTGATAGATCCCCCGTCGCCGAGGATCGGGGGAATTTTGATAGGTTTTCATCGCAGTATCGAGGCCATTCAAGAGTTTGGTGGCGGTGTCCTCGTAGGATTTGTCTGCGCCCGCTTGCGATGCCTCCTCGAGTCGCGGCAGCTTCCCTGCTCTCAGCAAGTACCTGCGCTTGTGAGCGGCGCAGAGGACATCAAGAACCAGTTGGGCGTGGGCCGCCTCGTAGCTTTCTCCCAGTCCGGCGGAAACTAACTGCTTGTGAAAGGCACACAGGCTGGCCGCTGGGCCGCCAAGGTCCGTTGGCCCGCATTGTAGGGGCGGCTCTTGTGGCCGCCTTGGGCAACCATCCGTCGGCTGACGGATTGCCCCTACGCCGCCGGCGCGTGAGGATTTGGCGGGCGCGCCTCCAAGCGCGATCACGATCCGGGCAACCTTAGGCGTCTGACCGTAGGGAAGGGAGACTGTTTCGCGGCCAAATGACTTCCACCGCATGCCGTTTACAGTCACAGAAGTAATCGGGCCCTGGCCCGTAGTTGCCACGTACAATTTCTTGCTTCCGAACCGGATGGGATCGAGCTGCTCGAGTTGGCTGATGCCGGGCGGGATGTGCGGCGCGAGAGTCAGGCTGTCGGCCTGATATTGATACTCAAACAACCCGCGGACAAACGCCGCCGCTGGCCCAAAAGCGTCGTAAGTTAAATTCACGGGCTCTTTCGGCTGGTAGACATTGTTGCCAAAGTCGGTGAGGGGGTTGTCCATCCGGAAACGGTGAGCGTAACTGAACAACTTCCTCAAGGAGCGCCGAGCGTCCTCGTACTTTCCCAGGCGGTAGTAGGCCATGACCATGCGCGCTTCACATGTGGACCAGTGACCTCCGTTTACCCATTCACCAAAACGCCAGATCCCCACGGGCGCCTCGTACATATCGTCGAGCGAGGGATAATTGGCAATCACAAAATCGTAGGGACGGAGCCCGGAAATGGAGGCTATCTTCGCGTAGATCTTCTCGGCTTGCGCGTCATCCACGACGTGAAAGCAGATGGCGTCGTGATTGGGGGAGGCCTCGAAATATCCGTGTTGGCTGGCGCCGTACACGCCATGCTTCGTTCCGTCCGGGTCAAGCGACTTGATAAAATACCCCTCCGGTGTGGTGATGAGAGGCAGCCCTTTCCTGGCAAGGCCACGCCGCTCGGTGTAGGCCCTCACCTTTTCGGGTTGGCCGGCAAGCTTTTCCAGTTCGATCAGCCGGTCGAGCGCGGCAATATAAGTGATCGAGAGACCAGCCAAGTAAGCCTTGTCGTAGCTGCCATCGGGTCGCTTCCAGCCGGCGTAGCTGGGAGCCAGGAGATTGGCCGCCGGTCCGGCCAGGAAAAGGTTGTTCTCGGGATCGCGCCGGGCTTCGAGGAAATTCGCTGAGCGCTCGAGCCTCGGCAAGTAGTGCGCGATCGCCTTAGCATCACGGCTGATGAGCAACAACTCAGACTGAAGGACAATGCCGGCGGCAGTGAACTCGAGGCCCCAGTCGTGAATCTTGGTCCGGCCATCACCTTGCTTGTAAATGATGCACCCGGGCCACGCCGCATCGCACAATTGCCCATCCGGCGCCGCCCAGGAAGCTTGCGGTTGACTGGGGCAGCCTTCCCGCTTCCCATCGCCCATCTGGTCGAACCAAAGGTCTTGGGAATTCTGCAAGAAGGTCAGAAATGGTTCCTGCAAAAACGGGAGCGCGCCGTAGGTCGTCCCGTAACTGTTTTGGATCCACCATGCTGACCATGTTGGGCCTTCCACCAGGCCGTTCCAGCGAGGTATGTAAAGCATGGCCAGGTTCTGAAACTCTGGGTCCGGCTCGAATAAGCGGCGAGCACTGTCGAGCAGTTGGAGATACTCGACGTCGCCGCGGCCGCGAAAGTGTTTTCCCTCAAACTGCTCTGCGGCGCCTGTCGATACGCTCCAAAGGGATATAATGGCCATCCCCAAAACGACATGTGGCAATCGCTTTGGTTGTTGATTTGGCATCTGTTGTATTGTATACCCAGTTTCTCTTGACACATTTTCTCCTGGATGTTAGAAGAGTGTCGCCGAGCGGGTGTTAGGCCCGCAGCGCCGGCAAACATTATGAACTTGGTTCAGAAGCCGAGAAAGGGTCAGGTAAAAGTAGTGGAAGAGGCAGGACAGGGCCGCGGTTGCGGCCCTTGAATCCCATGGCGAGGTTATTTTGAGAATAGGAATTCCATTTCTGATTCTGTTGGGCGTTCTTTCACTTCCCAATCTGGTCGCGGCCGGCACGGTTACGGTCGACCACCGCCTTTTCCCAGGTTTGGCGGAGATGGACGGCAACTGGGCGGCGCTCGCGGTTGGGAGTGACGGGAAGGTTTACGCGGGTCTGGCCTGCCACGGATGTGACGGCCACATGGTGATGTACGACCCGAAAGCCGACCGCGTCAGCGACCTTGGCAACCTGACGCACCTGGCCGGAGAGGGCAATTTGAGTGCCGGGCCGCAGTCGAAGATTCACGCCAGGTTCGGTGAGGGCAGAGACGGCCGGATTTATTTCGGCACGCACGCTGGCTTGTGGTTCGACTACGCGCGTGTGGGAACGCGCGAGGGCTATCCTGGTGCACACTGGATGGCTTACGACCCCAAGACGGGCATCGTCCAGGATTTCGGAATCGGCCCACGTTTCGAGGGAATCAACACCGGAGCTTACGATCCGAAGTTCAACCGCATCTACGGCATCACTCACCCGCGCGGGCATTTCGTTTATTACGACGTGGCCACCGGGAAGGCTGTGGACAAGGGCCGGATGAACAACTTCGAGTCGATTTGCCGCACCCTCGGCATCGACGACGAGGGCAATGTTTACGGCAATATCGGCGCCGGGCAGATTTATAAGTACGACCCGCGCACAGACGAGATCACCGAACTGCCCTTGCACGTTCCCGTGCGGCAGAAGGGAATTTCGTTGGGGCGCGACTACTTCAAGTCGGAGACCCATTGGCGCACGGTGGTGTGGGACGCGGTGGCGCGCAAGTTCTATGGCGTAGACGAAAGCGCCAGCCTGCTGTTTTCCTTTGACCCCCACGCCGGGCCTTATGGCGAGGTGAAGGCCTTGGGCCAGCTATGCGTCGAGGGCATGGAGGACAGCCGCGAGATTCCCTACGCCACCCTGGCCTTGGCACTCGGCCTCGATCGCAAGCTTTACTACGCGGTCCCCCAAAAAGAATTCGATTACGGCGGCAGCGCGGGCGCTGGCGTCTCCCACCTGCTTACCTATGACCTCCAGACCGGCGCCAAAGAAGACCTGGGCGAAATGCGTTTGTCGGACGGACGGCGCGTGATCGGGTTAAACTCGGCGGACACCGGTCGTGACGGGAGCGTCTATTTCGTGGGTGCCATCGAGGTGCGCCAGGAACCCGGTCGACCGCTCGAGTCCGCCGGAAGTATTGGGGGCGTTCCCTACCGGCTCGCTTTGGTGATCCATCATCCGAAAAGGAGCGGCCGATGATGCGCCGAGGGGAGGCGGCGCGTATGCGCAAACAAAATGTGGCACGGCCATCCTGGCCGTGCGCACGGGCAGGATGCCCGTGCCACCCCGAGCCTGAAATATCTTCGCGGCTCTTGAAGAAACTGCAAACTAGCGCACCGGAAGAGGGTTTTCTAAGCGAGCAGAAACTTGTCGCCCTGGCTTGCAGGGCGCTGCTCCTTTTGTTGCTGCTGTGTCTTTGGAGCCCCTTTGGCCAGGCCCAGCGCGAGCCTGGATACGATGCCGTGGTTGTGCCTCAGAATCGAATCGACGCCCGTGACCTCGGCTACCCGCCGGTGGATGTCATTCCCAACGGCGATTCGGCCATCACGGCTCTCACCGTGGCGCCCAATGGCAATCTGTATGGCGCGACGAGTGGCAAAGATTCCTACCTGTTCGTTCTGAACCCCCGCCACGGATACGTTCAGCCGCTGGGAATAATCCTGGATACGGCCGCGGTGACCGGGGCTTTGGTAGTGGCGAGCACGGGCGAAGTTTACATCGGCGCCTCACCCGGCGGGCATCTGCTCAGGTACGTACCGCAACACGAAGACCGCCAGCCCATCCGCCTCAAGCAGCCGTGCGCGGTAAAGGATTTGGGTGTCGCGATAAAAGGGGAAAGCGTGGCGGCGCTGGCTATCGACCGCGACGCCCAGGTTATTTACGGCCTGAGCGCTCCCAACGCGCACTTCTTCAAGTATGACATCGCCAGCGGAAGTTTCACCGATGCGGGAGTGGTCGCCCATTCCAAGCCCTATGGCGAGAAATTCGAAACGCCAAAGATGTTCTCGCTAATGCTGGCACTCGACCACCCCGGCAACGTCTACGCCTCGGGTGAGAACGGCTTCCTTTACAAATACGACAAGGCCAAGCAGGCGCTGGAAAGGCTGCCGCTCCAGGCGCCCGCCATACCGGGCCGCGAACCATGGACGAGGGTTGAGAGCTTCGTTACGGATCCCGCGGGGTTGATCTATGGCGGCACGTCTGACGGCTACCTGTTTCGATTTGATCCGGCAAAGCTGAGCGTGCAAAATCTCGGGAAGCCGCTGCTCGCCCCCGAGATCACGGCGCTGGCTCTGGCACCCGACGGGAAGATCTATGGCGTGGGCGGCAGCGACCAGGACATGGCCCGCCTGTTCTCTTACGACCCGGTCGAGGGCGCCTATCAAGTGCTGGGTTTTGTAGACGTGAACCGGCGGCCGTATTACTCCTGGCAAGCTTATGTGATCAAGGCCATGGCGAGCGGACTGGACGGGACGATCTATATCGGAGAGAGTGAGCGCATATCCCGCCTGTACCTCTTTTATCCCGTCACAGCCAAGTAACGGCAACCCGCCGGTTGGCGGATGGTTGCCCTGGGGCAGAGGCGGGCTCTGAGATCCCTGTCATTCCGAGCGCAGCGAGGAATCTCGCTCTGCTGTTCAACCTGCGCATGGCGGAGGGAATCAGAGCGAGATTCCTCGCTGCGCTCAGAATGACAGTTTGGGGCGGTTTTTCCAGGGCGGCCAGAAGGGCCGCCCCCACGGACGCCAAAAGGACGACGAAATGAATCGCCGAGACTTTCTAGGAAGCATGGCCGCGACCGCGGCAGTGGGGCAGATTGTGAAGCTGCCGATGCCTATAGGTGCGAGCGTCCGGTCGCCTCTCCCCCGCGCTAAGTGGCTCGAGAGCGGGTTGATCGACGCGGGGGGAAGCCATGAACCCTACATCTTCGTCGTTCGCCGGGGAGGCGAGCGGCTCGACGCGCGCAAAGACTACGAATGGAACCAAAGCGAAGAGTTGATTCGCACCCTCCACGGCCAGGGCATCGAGGTGTTCCATACCCACCTCTACAAAGGGTTCGGCATGGCGGCGGAGAAGCCGGAAATGGAGGACGCCCGCCGCGCGGCGGCCCTTGCCCATCGTTATGGCATGAAAGTGGATACTTACATCCAGTGGAATACCATGATGTATGAGACGTTTTTCGCCGAGGAGCCGCGCGCCAAGGACTGGATCCAGCGTAACGCGAACGGCCTGCCGATCCTGCTGACCTACGGCTACCAGCAATCCTATCGTTACCGGCCTTGCTTCACTCACCAGGAGTACCTGGATTACCTGAAGAAGATTGTCCGCTACGCCGTGGAAGAGGTGAAGACGGACTTCATCCACTTTGATAATTTTGATCTCAGTGCGGAACCCGATTCCTGCCATTGCCCGGCGTGCGTCGAGGGGTT
>Ga0187770_10002666_pt1 | contig 10040 bp, 13 predicted proteins | sample 0116_SJ02_MP02_2_FD_133154 | JGI IMG/M metagenome (GOLD analysis project Ga0187770, IMG submission 133154) | Tropical peat soil microbial communities from peatlands in Department of Meta, Colombia - 0116_SJ02_MP02_20_MG | ecosystem: Environmental > Terrestrial > Soil > Wetlands > Peat | place... | reverse complement strand
TCGACCACCGCGTCCGCGAGCTCGGGAGCATCCCCCCTTCTTAGCCGCGCGAGGTCGATGTACGCGGCTCCCACGGAAGCCGACAGACGCGACCGGTCGTCTGTCCGAAGCCCGCCCGCCGCAACCAAGCCTTCCAGAGCGTGGAGGTCCTGTTCCGAGAGGCGAGTCGCCCGAAGTGCCAACACGGCGTGCCTCGCCGACCCCGGGACCCGTCTCCCTCCCAATCCCCGGGCAAGGTACCCCAACACTCGATCCCGCCCTTTCTCGGGGTACCGGATTTGGGGATTGCCCCATCTCCAGCGAACCGAATCCGCTGTCGGCGATCCGGCCACTTCTCGTCGAGCGGCCGAAGGCGTTTAAGCCTGCCCAGCGAGATGCGGCCCCGCACTAGGATTCGCACACCAGGCCACCGGTACCAAGGCGAGCTACGCACGTTCACCACCGCGAACGGTTAATCCGACCGCGACCGGTCGCCCGCTCATGGCTCGTTCACGGTCCGAGGCCCGCCCGCTTTACGTCGGTCTGCGGGTTCGAAGTCTCGATCGATCGGTTCGATTCTACCGGACGCTCGGCTTTCGCTCGACGATCCGCCGTCGCACTCCCTTGGGCGAGTTCGCACAACTCGAACATCCGGTCCACCGGTTCACTCTCGAGTTGAACCACCTTCGGCCCGGGAGCCGGTTCTACGAACCCTACGCAAAGGGGAGCGAAATGGACCACGTCGGGTTCTGGGTGGACGACGTCGACGCATGGGCCCGGCGATTATGCCGTGCCGGCGGGAAGGTCTGTCTGCCACCGTTCGATACTGGCATCGTGATCCCTCCTCGCCCGACGTTCGGTGGGCGAGCGTCGTACGTGGCCGATCCAGACGGCATCTGGATCGAGTTGATGGGACCGAGGAAGCGACGGACCAATCCCCAGCGGCCATCCCGCGCTGGCAGGGCTGGTGTTCGATGACGGGCCGTCGGCCTGAGGAGGACGCGCCCCGCCGATCCTCGGCTCGGGGGACCCGACCTTCGATGTACTCCGGTGGACGGGTCACGGCCTGCACCTTCGACTGCTACGGCACGTTGATCGATTGGCGAGCGGGAATCGACGAGAACCTCGGCCAGATGCTCCGGGACCGTGGGTACCACGGAGCGGAATCCGTCTACGAAGCATACACCACCGTCGAGCGTCAGGAAGAGACCCGCTACGCGTCCTACCGTACGATCCTGGCGACGTCGGCGATCCGGGTCGGCGAAAGGCTCAGGGTCCGGCTCCCGGCCGAGGACGCGAGGCGGTTTGCTGAAAGCCTCCCCAGTTGGCCCGCGTTCGAGGATACCGTCGAAGGGCTTCGTGCGCTGGGACGTCTTGGCATTCGTCGGATCATCCTGTCGAACGTCGACCGAGCCCTTCTGGAGGCCACTCTCCGGCGGAGCCATCTCGAGGTCGACGGCTTCGTTACGGCCGAGGACGTACGGTCCTACAAGCCAGAGGGGGCCCACTGGCTTCGATACTTCCAAGAGTATCCTGAGGATCGAGGGACTACCTGGCACGTCGCGCACAGTTGGTTCCACGACATCGTTCCGGCGCAACGGCTGGGACTGCCGACGGTCTGGGTCGATCGCTACTCGGAACCCCGGCCCCGTTCTGTTCGACCCGACTTCACTGTCCGAAACCTTCGCGGGCTCATTCGGCTGGTTCGGCGCAACCCTACGTCGGGGGCCTACTCCACAGCTTGAGCGGGGTGGGCGGGAGTGGAGCTACACCTTCGCTCCGCGTCCCAACGCGGGGTCGAGCGTGGAGGAAAACGCTCCCTTGTCGTCGGCTCAGCTGACCGCCTTCTTCACGAGGGCACCGATCCTCGTCTCTTCCGCGCCGGACACTTCCGTCAGCGCGAACGCGACCGGCCAGAGGTGGCCCTCGTCGAGGTTCGCCGTGTCGTTGAAACCGAGCGTCATGTACCTTTCCTTGAACTTGTCTCCCCCGCGGAAGTAACAGATGACGTCACCATCCTTGGCATACGCGGGCATTCCGTACCACGTCTTCGGTGTGAGGCCCGGCGCGCTCGCCTTGATGCATGCATGGAGTCGCTCGGCCATGCCGCGATACGGCTGCGGCATCGCTGCGATGGCAGCGAGGACCGCGCTTTCTCCGTCTACCTTCGCGGAGCGCGGCCGTGCCCTCAGCTCTTTGGCACGCGCCCTCATCGCCGCTCGTTCCTCGACCGTGAATCCCTTGGAGACGTTCTTGGCGGGCATAACCGGCTCTCGGGCCTCGCGGCGATACTTAACGATGCGCATCCCAGCACCGTCTTTCGGAGGGAGGCGAGTCCAGCCTGTCTTCGACAATGAGTCATGGTCCGGGCGTCGCCCTGGGCACGGCGAGCGGCTCCGTCTCCCGTAACAAGGAGCGCTGGGCCGCCGATTGCTCATCCCGCCACTCTCACTGGGCGTGATGTTCGATGGTCCGAGGGTCGGGGAGGTTTTGCGACCACTCGTTACGACCGTGCGCTTGAATGAGCACCCACGCGATCACCGGCAGGCCGCGATGTGCGCGGGTGAGAAGGTACTGTGCCGCGAACATGGCCTCAGAGCCGGGGATCCATTTCGGTGCGCGCACTGCGGAGCGACGCTCTTCCGCCAGAAATTTCACTGGCCGTCCGCCGTCTGCAGTTCGACGTGCGGGCAGACGGTCACGGACTGCCACAGTGCCCCATCTCGTGCGTGAAGCACTTCGCACGGTCGATAACCGGCCCGCAACCATCGCATGACGAACCGGCCCAGCGCGTCCGGTCGCGTTACGCATGCGCTACTGGGCTCGCGTTCTAGGGCCGGTCCGCGCCGGCGCGGCAGGGGGAGCGATCCCGAGAAACTCCTGAGACCATTTCGCGACGAGATCGTCGCGTCGTGGCTTGTACACCTCAGAGTAGAACATGCTCCCAGAACGGAGGACCTCTTCGGGGAACCTACCGACCGCTTCCATCGCCTCGTCCCAGGCTCGCTGGAAGTTCCCCTCGCTGCCGAAACGGACGGCCACCTGTTTCCGGAACTTCTCCTCCGTTTGCGTCTCCCCGCCGATCGTGAACAACGGCTCCGAGGAGTTCGGGTCCCGGTACGCCTCGTCGTTCCCTAGCGAGTAGAGATTCTCCGGGCTGGGAGCTTTCGAGGAACCTCCGGGTTCGCCCTTGCTCATACCTCCGAAACCGCGCTTTGCGGCCGCGTAGAAGATCGCCCGGTTCAACCCCCACGAGTACGCCGATCGGGGGGAAAGTCCGAGTCGCCGGGCCCGGGCCGCCTGTAAGGTCGCCATTACCGTAAACCGGGTGATTCGGAGAGGTCGGGTCGGCGGCATACGCACGGGTCCTGTACGAGATCCACGGGATAAACCGTGATAGAGGGGCTGAAACGGTTCGCCGGGCTCGAGCGCGCGCTCGAAGTCTGACGCACGTGGCGGATGACGGGACCACCGTCAGCGGTCGAGCGGACTCACGAGGAGGCGGGCACACGCTATAGTTGAGGCGGGGCTGTCCCCCGGGGTGGACTCCGAGAGGCGGTTCCGCGCGCTCTCCCTCGACCTGTGGTTCACTTCCCTGTACTACGCTCCGGAAAGAGACGAACAGTGGAGGGTGGATCGCGCCCGGCTCCTTCGAGACACCCTGCGTCCCCGACAAACCCAGCGGCTCGAGTTAGAATCTGTCCAAGCCGCGATGGATTCGGTGCACTCTCGGCTCCGCGCCGAGGGACGGAGACCCATCACTCTCGACCCCGAGGTTCTCATCCCCCTGTACGCGAAAGCCCTGAACGCCGAATTGACGGTGGCTTTGCCGGCATTCGCCGCGACCTATTCCGCGGTAGGTCTCAGGGAACATCCACCGACCGCAAACCCTGAGGCCGTCGCGGTCGTCCGAACGTTATCCGACCGCGAGATACCCGTTGTTGCGATCACCAACACGGCGCGGCGTGGGTCGACCTGGCGGGATTACCTGCGGGACCAGGTTGGCCTCGAGTTTCGCCAAGTGATTTCCTCCTGTGACTGCGGTGCAGCCAAGCCGGACCCCGAGATATTCCAAGAGGCGGCACGGAGAACCGGGCTAACTCCGAGCGAGATTCTTCATGTCGGGGATCGTTGGGAGCTGGATGTAGAGGGTGCCCTGAGAGCTGGATGTGGAGCCATGCTCTACCGCGGACTCTGGAGTTTTTACCCCGAGGGTGAATCCGCTGAAATGGGCTCCCAAGACGCCCCCGCCCCGGGCGTTCCGTGCATCGATCGCCTCGAAGGACTCCTGGATGAGAACATTCTGGCAATACTTTGACTAAACCAGCGAATCCCTTCCAGATGAGGGATAGCGAGGGCCGTGGCGCCTCCGTCATCGAGGGACCGCGCATTCGATGACACGACTGCGATGAGCGCGGACGTTTCACCTCACAATCGGTCCGGTCGTCCTAGACTGAAGGGCCCTCTCGAGGGCCAGTCGGTGGTCTCGAAGGATTCGGTCTTCCGGACCGCGGGGTTTCTGCGGACTCCCTTGAGGCGCCCGGTCCTTTGGGCATGCCTGCTTTTCGTTCCGCTCATGGCTGCAGTCTTGTCGTTCGGTCTTTGGGTTGGGTCGATCGATCACTACCTGACGCCGGTGGTGGAGATTGTTCTCATCGCGTTCGTTGCGCCCCTGATCGCAGGAGTGGTCTGGATGGTGGGCGTGGGTCTTACTTCCATCGGTGTGGCGGTCGAGGATGGCGGGCTCGTCGTGTTCGAAAGAGTGATTCCACGAGGGAAAGCACTCCGCCGGGTGTTGACGTGGGAAAGCATCCGCAATCTCCGAGTAAGTGGCAGCGGGGTGTGAATCGAGGCGAACGTGCCCGGAACGTATCTTACGCGAGAGCAGGCGAGGGCGGTTCTCACCGATTCACGGTGCTCGCTCCGAGACCGCCTCCCCCGTGAAGTCGCCGAGTGGATCCGATCGCTCGGTCGCCGGCGGGTTGGCGCAGAGAGGCACCCACGGAGCAATCGGTCCGGTGGCCGATCTATGACTTGCCGCTGGACTCGCCGAGAGACTCCAGGCAGAGGGAATCCTCCAAAGACTTGGCCACGCGGCATACTCTGCCAGAGCCTCAAGAAAAGGAAAAGGGAAGGGGTTGGTCAATCTCGACGGGGGCGAATCCCGACTTACAGCAAGGTTCAGTCAGGATCCACCGCTCCGGTGCTCGAGGAACTCGTTTTGGATTCTCCCCTTCAAGGCAGTGTCGCTGGGCTCGAAGTGGCGTAGATGTTCCCGTACCAGAGGTCGTTGGTGCCGGTCTGATCCCAGTAGAGGTCGTAGAGACCGCTGCCCTTCACGAGGTTGAACGCAACGGTGTTGTTGCTCGACCCACCCACGACCGCGATGCCGTAGTCCACGCTGTTCTTGATCACGTTGGCCGTGACGTGAATTCCATAGACGGGGCCAGTAAAGGCGGAACCTATCAGAGTCGAGGCGCCCAACAATACGCCCGCCATGGCTCCGAGAATGGTGTTCCCGCTGACCCATCCAACGTTACCCGGGAGGTTCGCAATCTCTACTCCAGCTCCTCCACTGAGAACCGTGTTCCCCGAAACGACGAAGGACGAGAGATCCCAGCCCCAAATCACCGGATAGCCAATGGTGTAGCATCCACAGCTCGTGTCGGTCACGACCGTGTTGCCGGCCGCCACCACGCTCAACGTACTCGGCAAACCCTCTCCCGGTCCGTAGTCGCTGAAGAACAGGCCGCTACCGCCCCAGTTGACCTCAACATAGTTGCCCATGACGTAGATCGTTGAGGGAAGAAGGTTGTACTGGAACAGCGACTGGAAGGGAATCACCCCCGCGCCGTACATCACGTTCGTCAGCTGGTTACCGTACACCCAGACCTGAGTGTTCGAGAGGTCGATGGGCGAGATCATGCTCGGAGAGCTCGTGATCAAGTTGAAGCCGATCGTGACCGACGCATCCAGCGTGTTCTCGACCCAAACCGCCGAATCGGTGCCGTACAGGTAGCAGTTCGTTACCGAGAACGTACCGCTGACCGGGATCTGGTCCGTATACGCAGTCGGGTAGCCCTGCGGCTGCCAACCCGCCGGCAGCAGCATTCCCTCGTACACGAGGCCTCCGGCGGAGTTGAAGCTGGAGGGGTTTCCAATCCCGATGTTGAACTCGCCCGGACCTGTGATCATGGCGAAGTGGTCGAAGGCCGCGTTAGCCTGTTCGCCCGTCACCATGATGTCGGCCCAAAGGTAGGTACTGGCTAAACCGAAGTAGTTCCAGCCGTTGGGGACTGGGTTGAAGTACGTATCGACGAGCGTCATCTGGGAGACCCGGAACGCTCCGTTCACGAACGTGAAGAGGTCCGGCCATGGGTTCGTGGGCCCGGGCAATGCGGCCCAGAACGGACTCATGGAGGTGTTGTAGGCCGCTCCCGGAGACGGCAAGTTCGGCAGTCCCTGGATGATGGTCGCTCCCTGTCCCGCGCCCACAAAGCTGCCCTGGAACCCGATCGCGTAGACCTGGTCCGTGTAGTATGTCCCCTTTACCAGCTGGATCGTGCACACCCAGTTGTGACTCGTGCACGTGTTGAACGCCGCCTGGAGGTCCGCCGTGTCGTTTGACCCGTTCGGCTTGACGACGATTGTGTGGCTTCCCCAGTTCGCCACCGCGGGCGTACCGGCCGCATGGGCGGACGCTGACGCTGGAATCCCCATCATCAGCATCAACGCCGCGATGCACAGCACCAACACCAGTACGCTCGTCCTATGGCTCGTTTTCCCGGTCGTGCTTGGTCTCATTGTTCTTTTCCCCCTTGTTCCCTCGGATACCGTGGGAGAACTCTCCCCCCTCGCCCCGGTGCGGAGAATCGTCCGACCGGAGGACCCTACTCCATGGCGCCGACGGCTTCGGGTCTTCGACCCGCCGTCGGCCAGCCACAACCGCCCGCTACGGCACCCCGAACCTCGCGAAGGTGCGGATCCGGGTGCCCACCCTCAGCGTCCCGGACCATGCGCTTCCCGCGCACGGTCATGGTAATCCGCCTCGGTTCTGGCGTGAACAGGTGTGCGGTATATCATGGCCGATTCTAGAGCAGATTACGTACCGATGGCGCAGATTCGAGGAGTATCCGGGGGGACCTGAATTGGAGGGGCGCGCCCGGAGGATTGGCAGGTAATCGTGGGTCACACCCGCGGGTGTCTGCTCGGAGTCCTCGGCCTAATCCTACACCGTGGGTGCCTCAATCTCGAACGTGGCATGAACAATGCCAAACTCCTCTTCCAACCTGCTTCGAAGTTCTCGCGTAACAGCCATCCCCTCCTTCATCGACATCTCTCGCACTCCCACGTGGGCGGTGAGGCAAACGAGAGTATCGCAAACCGCCCAGACGTGCAGGTCGTGAACTTCTCTGACCCCGGGGACAGAGAGGGCCACGCGGGTGATCTGCTCGGTGGAGAGCCCCCGCGGGGTCCGTTCGGTCAGGACCTCCCACCCCCCGCGCAAGAGGGGGACACTTTCGTAGACTAGAATCCCCGCAATCCCTAGGGCGCCCACGGTATCGGCCCACCCGAAGGCGGGATGAACGAGAATCGTCAGCCCTGCGGCCAGCAGCGTCCCGGTGATCGCGACATCGCTCGCAAGGTGGACCACTACGCTCCTCAGATTGAGATCCCGGACTCTTTCCGGCAATCGACCGAGCGCCCGGAGGTTGAAAATCCGGAGTGCCAGGGTGGGAACCGCCGCGACCAGAAGCCACACCGGGTCGACCGTCCCAGCGAAGCTAGCGGACCGCTGCAACGCGTCGAGCGCCTCATAACCGAAGGCAGCGCCCGTTCCGAGGACGAGGAGTCCGTTGAGTATCCCCGCGAAGACCTCGATCCGATGCGTCCCATAAGTGAACTTCGCGGAGGCTCCTGACCTAGTGCCCTGGAGAGCTGTCCAAGAGACCGCGAAGGCCATGATGTCAGGGATATTGTGAACGGCATCTACCGTGAGCGAAAGGCTTCGAGAAAGCAGGGCGCCGAGTGACTCGATCGCGAGGATAGCAATGGACAGGATAACTGCGAGGCGCAGTCCGTAGAGGATCCGCTGCTGGGCCTCTCCTTCCCCGTGAGAGAGTTCAGGCATGGCCTCCACGCAAGGCAGAGTGGGTAGGCTGGCCGCGCTAGATAAGCGCGTGTGCGCGGAAACAGTCTTCCACGAAGCTCAGGACCGCACCTCAGGCGAGCGCACGGAAAGATGGACCCTTCCTGCCGTTTCCATACGACCGCCGTCGCTGGTCTGCCAACTCGACCCCTTCTCTTCGCCACGGGTTGTGCGTGGCATGTATGGGAGACGAAAAACCGGGCGCGGAGGAACCCGCCCAATGAATCGGGCAGTGGGAATCGAGTTGCCGCCCGAGGAAAGACGTCAGAATACGAGCCGAGGGGTCACCCACGCGTCGAATCCCCCGCCCGGGATCCAATCTCTCAGCTCGACCGCCTAGGGAATTTCGCCTTCCTTAGGTGACGAGCAATGGCCGGCGCGTCGTCCCGGGCGAATCTCCAAAGCTGCTGCGCGGTTACCGACATCGCACCGGCGTCGTACGGATGGGCGACATCGTGCCGAAACTTTTGGAGCGCCTTCCAGGCAATCTCCGAGTTCGCGGATTTGAATGGCCGGCTCGTCTTTTCGGCAGCCTCCGCAAGCAGCTCGGTCGCGTGCTCGAGCGCGTATCGGACCTCCGGGTCGGTCTCGATACGATCTCGACCCCTACGGAGCTCGAGTCCCACGACGTCGAGATGCCGGAGCATTTCGTCCACGAGGAAGCGATCCCGTTGCTCGGACTCTTTCATAGCGGAACTCGCTCGACTTCGACTTGCGGTTCGATCGCCCAATGAAGTCCACCCTCGTTCACTAGATCGACCTTCCTTCTGAGAATCTCCTCGAGCTTCACGTTTAGCTTGGCCTTGTCCAGCAACGAGACCGGTCTTGACCAGCGAACCATCAGATCCACGTCGCTGAATCTCGTCGCCTCTCGCCGCCGAACGGACCCGAAGACCCATAGCTGGGTCACTGGGTAGTCACGCGTGAGTTGCCGAATCTCTCGCCGATACGGCCCGAGCACTTCCTCGATTCCAAGGCCGTTGCTGAGCACCGGCGGACGAATCTTCGGAACGCGCCAGAGCCGAGACTTACATCGAGGGCAGACTGCAGGGTTGCCCCGGCCTCGAATGTTCCAGCGGTAGATGCAGCGATAGCAGTGCCCCACTCGGCCGATCCGCCTCGTCATGCTCTAACGTAAGCGGCAAGCTCAACTTACTTATAGCTATCAGCCGAACCTCTTGAATGCTCCCTAGCTTTGTCGCCTGCGGCCTACATGGATTGGAGCCTAAGGAAGCGAACCCCATCGGAGAGCCGGGCGCGGAGGAACCCGCCCAAGGAATTGGGTGAATGGACTCGACTTTACGTCAGTAGATGGGTTCCGAAGAACGACGACATCCGATCGGAAAAAAGGGACCCCTAATCCACGATAAAGAGCGATGCCCCCCTTTCGGTTGACGTCCGGTGAGCGGACATCTCGTCCCCCACGACGTAGACCATCCCTTCGCAGATCCGGTGCGAACTGCCGTCCTGGTGCTCGGAGATGAACTCGCCACGCAGACACAACACGACATGCCCCTTCCGACACCAGTGGTCGGCTCGGTAGCCCGCCGAGTACTCTACCATCCTGGCCCGGAGCGGCCCACTCTCAAAGGTCCGCGACGAAACCGTACCCCGCTCCCCGGGGCGGGTCTCGGTCGCGACTTTCTCCCATTCGATCGCAGCGAAGGGCAATCCTCGAAGCTCCACAGAAGGCAGAGCGATTCCTCTCAGGTTATCCTTTGCTCGGATGCTGAGGACTCCACCGAGGTATCGTGAGAGACATTCACGTGGCGTAAGTCACTCCAACAGAGTGCTAGCCCGGAGAGCGCGCGTGGAGGAACCCGCCCAAAGAATTGGGGCGTCGCCATCATACACCCGAGTCTCGGTGAAAGGAAAGGGGAAGGGGTTGGTCAATCTCGACGGGGGGCGGACC
>Ga0187770_10002665_pt1 | contig 10045 bp, 8 predicted proteins | sample 0116_SJ02_MP02_2_FD_133154 | JGI IMG/M metagenome (GOLD analysis project Ga0187770, IMG submission 133154) | Tropical peat soil microbial communities from peatlands in Department of Meta, Colombia - 0116_SJ02_MP02_20_MG | ecosystem: Environmental > Terrestrial > Soil > Wetlands > Peat | place... | reverse complement strand
CGGGAGGCCCGTCGCGCACCGAGCATCCTTGTCCGTCGATGTCCGAGTCTGCGGCTGTCGAGGAGCGCGCATGAGAACGCTCTACACGTGGCTGTGCATTTCCACGACAGTCCTCGCCGCCGCTTCCGGAGACGTTCTCGTCGCCCTTGCGATGCGCCGGATCGGCGACCTCGGCGACCTGCGCCGGAGCCATGGTTTTGCAGCGGTGATAATCCGATTACTCTCCAGTTGGGTGCTCTTTGGCAGCGTCTTCTTCATGACCATCGCGTTTTTCAGCAACCTGGTTGGACTATCCTGGGCCGACCTCAGCCTTATCGGTCCGGCATCGGCCGCGCTCACGTTCATCGCGAACGCCATCGCCGCCAAGTGGTTTCTGAATGAAAACGTCGATCACCGCCGCTGGTTGGCCACCATTTTTGTGTGCTGCGGAGTACTTCTCCTGACTCGTTCCTGAGCACTGCAGAGCCTGCATCCAGCGGCAGCCGTTAGGCTAACCCGCCGCCATCCACAACCAGCGCTGCGCCTGTGATCCAGTTCGACATCGGACTCACCAGAAACAGGACGGCGTCGGCAACGTCGTCGGGAGTACCGACGCGCCCCAGCGGACGATTGGCGGCTTCGCGCAAAAATGCTTCGACATTCGCGCCAAGCTGCGCGCATTCGCTGTAGAGCATGCGCGTCTCTACGTCGCCCGGGCATACGCAGTTCACGCGAATGTTGTGGCGGCCGTGGTCGAGGGCCATGGCGCGGGTCAGATTCACAACGCCGCCTTTCGCGGCGCAGTAAGCCGCGGCACGCGGGCCGCCTTTGAGCGACCATCCCGAGCCGATGTTGACGATGGCGCCGCCGCCCTGGCAGGTCATGTGCGGCACGACCTCGTGCGAGAGCAGGTAAACGCTTTTCAGCGTCACGTCGAGGGCGCGGTCCCACTCGTCCTCGGTGAGTTCGACCACGTCTTTGCGAATGGCGATGCCAGCCGAGTTGCAGAGAATGTCGATCTTGCCCTTTTTTTCGATGAGCGTTGCGACGGCGCGACAGCAATCGGCCGATTTGGAAACATCGCAATGCAGATGATCGGACGCTCCTCCTCGCAGCTCAATTTCGACTGAGGTCTCGACGGCACGGGCTTCGTCAATGTCGAGGACGGCGACGAAAGCTCCGACTTCCGCCAGGCGCAGCGCAATGCCCCGCCCGATGCCCGATGCGGCCCCCGTCACCAGCGCGACTTTGCCTGCGAGCGAGAGCAGCTGGGCGGCGTGTTCTGCGATAGTTGCGGATTGCGCCCTCATACACTCTCCAACGCTCTTTCCGCCGCCGCCAGCGTGAGGTCCACATCGTCCTCGGTGTGCGCCAGCGTAACGATCGAATGCAGTGCCGCCGAGGGCGAGGCGTATACGCCCAACGGAAACAGCGACAGCACAAATTTCTGAAATGCCGCGCGGTCGACGTAGCGGCAAAACTCGCGATAGTCGCGAATGGCTGGGCGGTCGGTGAACATCAGCTGAAACATGGGGCCAACACTCTGCACCACGGCTGGGCTTCCCTTCTTTTGAAACAGCTCTGCCAGGCCACGGCACAGCCGCTCGGAAATCTCCCACGTGTGGCGAAACGAAGCGTTGTTGTCGCGGGTGAGCACGCGCAGGTTGGCGCGGGCGGCGTGCATGCCAATGCGGGATCCGTTGTGCGTGCCGTAGTGCAAGACCCCACCCCACTGCAACGCATCCATGACGTCGGCGCGACCGACCAGCGCGGCAACGGGCAGGCCCGCGCCCAGCGCTTTGCCGAAGGTCGCGAGGTCGGGAGAAAGTTTGTAGTATTCCTGGCAGCCGCCGGGTGCGACGCGGAATCCAGTAACGGTTTCGTCAAGAATGAAGAGAAAGCCGTTGCCGCGCGCAAGGCTCTGCACGGCTTGTAAATATCCCTCTGCAGGAGGAATCACACCCATGTTGGCCATGATGCCTTCGGTGATGATGGCAGCGATCTGGCCGGGATGATTGTCGATAGCGCGCTCGAGCAGAGCTACATCATTCCATGGAACGACGATCGTGTCGTCGAGCGCGGTGCGGTTCAGGCCGGAACTGTCGGGAATCTTGATGGGATCGGTGGGCAGTCCCAGCGCCGCGGGCGGCAGAACGTTGGAGCTTACGAGCAGGTCGTCGTGCCAGCCGTGATAGTGGCCTTCGAACTTCAGAATCTTGGGGCGCCCTGTGACGCCGCGGGCCAGGCGAATCGCGGCCATGACTGCTTCCGTACCGGTGTTGGCGAAGCGCACGCGGTCGGCGTTGGGGATGATCTTCTTGAGCATCTCCGCCACTTCGAGTTCCACGGAAGTCGCGGTCGCGAAATGCGCGCCCGTGGAGGCGGCCTCGGCGACGGCTTCCACGATCTCGGGATGCGCGTGGCCCAGCGGCAGAGCGCCGAAGGCCATCATCCAGTCGATGTATTCGTTGCCGTCGGCATCGAAGAGGCGCGAGCCGCGTCCACGCTCCATGAAGATGGGATAAGCGCCGTAGTTTGCCGGGCCGCGCGAAGAGGAACTGCTCGCCTCGATCAGCACGCCCAGGGTGCGCTGATAAAGCTGCTTTGACTTTTCGGTGGTGAAGGGCAAAAAGGAGCCTCTCGGATTTTATGGTTGCGAATTGCTATGGTAGCAGCAGGAGTGGCATAGAATGTTCGCGGGGCAGGGCATGGGCAAGGCGGAAGTTTGGAGAACATGGGAAGGGCGCGTGGTCGACGGGCGATTTCCGCTCCGGCGCTGGCTGGGGGGCTCCGATCATAGCGCCGTGTTCGTAACGGAACGGCCGGATCACGCGTCCGAAAAGGCGGCAATCAAACTGATCGCAGCCGATGCCCGCGAGGCTGATCGCGTTCTGGCGCGCTGGCGGGCGGCGGCGCAGCTCTCTCATCCTCACCTGATTCGCATTTTCGATGGCGGCCGCGGCCAACTTGATGACACTCCGATTCTCTATGTGGTGATGGAGCTGGCCGAGGAAGATTTGTCACAGATTCTTCCGCAGCGAGCGTTAACGCCTGCCGAGGTCACCGAGTTGCTGCCGCCGCTGCTCGACGCGCTGTCCTACTTACATGGGAAGGGGCTGGTGCACGGGCGGATTACGCCATCGAATGTGTTGGCGGCGGGCGATCAACTGAAGCTTTCGGCCGATCAGATTCATTCATCGTCCGAGGTAAGTCTAGGAGAGGTGAGCCTGGGAGCATTGAGCCTGGGCGAGACGACGATGTCGCGGCGGCGGGACGTGTTTGACGCACCAGAAACAGCGGCGGGAATCGTTACGCCGGCCGGCGATTTGTGGTCGGTGGGAGTGACAGTCGTAGCGGCTCTGATGCAGAAGGTGCCGTCTGCGGGAGATGAATCGCAGCTTGACCCTGGAATGCTGGAGACGATACCGCAGCCATTTCGCGGCATTGTGCGCGAATGCCTGCATCTGGATCCGAAGCGGCGATGCTCGATCGCAGACATTCGCGCGCGGCTGCAACCGGCGGGACGGTCGGTGCCAGCACTGGAGCCTCAGGTTTCAGAGGCGAAGCCGTCTGCGCAGCATTATTGCTATGGCTGGCGAATGCTGATTCCCGTTGCGGTGCTGCTGGTTTTTGTTCTTGGTTTGCGCGTTTTCTACAAGGGCGCGGCGAGACCGGCCGCGAATGCGCATACAACGAGCGCGGCGCCTGCGCCTGAGTCGCTTCCCGTGCCATTTTCGAAAACGAAGCCCGCAGCCGACTCCAAGGGAGAAGTTGTGCGGCGGGTTTTGCCCGAGGTTCCAAAGAGCGCCCTGGACACAATTACTGGAACCATTAAGATTGGAGTGCGCGTGGAAACGGATCCGTCTGGCAAGGTTACGGGGGCGAAGCTGGCCTCCGCCGGGCCGAGTAAGTATTTCGCGAACTCGGCCGTGAAGGCAGCCGAGCGCTGGGAATTCTCGCCGTCACAGGTCAACGGACAACCGGCGGCAAGCACGTGGATGCTCAGGTTTCGCTTCAGAAGAACTGGGGTTGAGGTTTCGCCTGAGCGCGTAACACACTGATGGAGCGGCTACATCGTGCGGTCCCTGTCGGGACTCGGTGAATCTTCTCGCGGCGACATCCGGCACTGCCGGGCTTTCACATTTCGCCGCTGGCGCGGCTTCTCTAACGCACTATGGCTGAGTCCTCTTGAGATGCGCGGACCGCGGTTCCTAATCCTTGCCCACTCGGCGCAGTTTCCAAGCGATCTGGCGCACCATGCCGAGCAAAACCTTGGCGTCTCCGGAACTGAGGTTGAGGCGAAGCATCAGGCTGCGGACTTTTTTTTCACTCACAGCATCGTTCCCGGGCTTGACATAGCCGCTCCGGTGCAGGGCCTCGAGCAGAGTCGCGGTGATTTTCTCGGCTTCGCCGGCAGTGGCGGGAGCCGCGTCCGGTGTTGCGGATGGCGTCGAGCCGGTTTCCGCCGACGCCCTCTCGCTGCGCGCAATCTCATGCAGACACACGGCGACCGCCTGCCCCAGATTCAAGGAGATGTGACTGGCTTCGGTCGGAATATTCAGCAGCCAGTGGCAGTGACTGAAGTCGTCGTTGGTAAGGCCGATTTTTTCCGAGCCGAACAGAAGCGCGACGCGGCCTGCTCGCAGTTGCTCGCGAATCGTAAGGCTGGTTTCGGCATCGAGCCGCCGGAGCGGGTGATGCAGGGCGCGATTGCGCACCGCTGTCGTACCAATCACGAGAGTGCAGTCGGCGACGGCGACGGCAATGGATTTGAATTCTTCAGCTGCCTTGAGCAGATGCGAGGCACCAACGGCGGAGCGGGCTTCTCGAAACGCAACGGCATAGGGATTCACCAGGCGGAGGCGGTGGACGCCGAAGTTGCTCATGGCGCGGGCCGCCGCGCCAATATTAAGAGGATTGCGCGGCCGCACTAAGACCACGACGAGTGCGTCAAGGGGAGAAGGCAAGGGGTAATTCTACGACAATCGGCAGATCAGGCTACGCTGCGACCGGCGACACAGTCAGCTACCAACACCTCCTGCAACTCAATTTCCGTTGCTTTTCACGACAGTGTCCTGAAATTGTAAAAAAAATGTCAAAAGCCGCGGCTTTCCGCCAGAAATACCGTCAAATCGTTGTAAGCTTCAAGGGTCGAGCCACTTCCGGTGAGAATTTGTGATTGGGGTCCGGAAGTTCTCTCCCTAAAACAGGACAGATCTTATGGGCAACCTTGCCGCACCACTCGGTTCCACTCGGGTTGTAAATCCCGGCAACTCGGTTAAACCTGGGGGACGGATTCTCGTAGTGGAGGACGATCCTGCCGTGCAGAAGGCGCTGCGGCGACTGTTCGAGACCGAGGGCTACATGGTCGAGGTGCAGGCCGACGGCCGGGCCGCGGTCGAAAGCTTCCAGACGACCCCGCCCTCGGCCATTGTTCTCGACCTGAGGCTGCCAAAGCTTGCCGGCCGCGACGTTTGCAAAGAGATCAAGGCGGCAGCGCCGACAATGCCCATCATCGTGCTCAGCGCGGCCAGCGACGTGTCGGATAAAGTCCTTTTGCTGGAACTGGGTGCCGACGATTACGTAACCAAGCCGTTCAGCCCGCGCGAACTGCTGGCCCGGGTACGGGCAGCGCTGCGCCACACGGCGCGCGTGCCGGAAGCGCAGGTTGTCAGCTTCGACGGCATTTCGGCCGACTTCAAGAAAATGGAAGTCAAGCGCGACGGCAAGCCTGTGGTCCTCACCGCGCAGGAGTTCAAGACTTTCCAGTTCCTGGTGCAGAATGCTGAGCGTGTCATCAGCCGTGATGAACTGCTGAACGAAGTCTGGGGTTATCAGAATTATCCGTCCACGCGCACGGTGGACAACCACATTCTGAAGCTGCGGCAAAAATTGGAAAAGGACCCATCGAGCCCGGTACATTTCCGCACGGTACACGGCATGGGATACAAGTTCGTTCGCTGAATCGCGTGAGCCCATCCCTGGAAACCGCAGCCAGTTCTCACCCGCAGGGGTCGACAGCCGTACTTTTGCCCCGGCTGCGCCTGCGCACCCGCTTTCTGCTGTCGATGATTCTGGTCACGGCCGGGCTTACCACCACCAGCTTGCTGCTGGTTCGGCGCAGCGTTGAGGCCAACGTGCGCCAGAGCATCGCCGAAAATCTGCGCAACTCGGTGAGCGCGTTCCAGGATTTCCGCCACGAACGCGAAACCATGCTGACCAGCGACGTCGCTCTGCTGGCCTACCTGCCCATCACGCGCGCCATCATGACCAGCCCCGATCCTGTGACGATTCAGGATGCGTCCCAGGATGTGTCGCAGATCGCGGGTAGCGACCTCTTCGTTTTGGTTGACCGCAGCGGCAAAGTCGTAGCGCTGCATACCAAGACTCCGGGATTCACCCGCGACGCGGCGGAGAAATATTTTCAGCAGTCCCTGGATGAAGGGCGCAATGAATCAAGTCACTGGTGGCTGGGCGATCATCATCTTTACCAGACGTTTATCGAGCCGATCTACCGCGGCTCGCGCACCGAAGGCACGCTGCTCGGTTTCCTGGTAATCGGCTACGAGATCAACGATCGGCTGGCTGCGGAAGTCAGCAAAGTCGCGGGCAGTAAGGTCGCATTTTCCTCGGGAAACGAAATCATCGCCACGACCCTGACTCCCAACCAGATGATGGGTGGAAACATCCAGAATCTGATTGTAGGGTCGGTCCAGACCGAGCCGCGCGACATCAGCCTGGGCAAGGAACACTTTCTGGCGACTTCGTTGGTGCTCTCCGACGCGCCGACAACGCCGGTCCGCCTCAACGTGCTGGGCTCGTACGATCAGGCAACACGATTCATCGACCAGTTGAATCGTTATCTCCTCTTGCTCGGCCTTTTCGCAATTCTGGCGGGCAGTGGGCTGGTGTTCTTCCTCTCGCACACTTTCACGCGGCCGCTGGCCGCCCTGGTGGGCGGCGTGCGTGCGCTCGAGGCCGGCGATTTTCATCATCCGCTCGATCCGCGCGGCGGAGACGAAGTGGCCGAACTGACCCGCGCCTTTGACCGTATGCGGCAGAGCCTGCTCAAGAGCCGGCAGGATCTGCTCGAGTCCGAGCAATTGGCTACCATCGGGCGCATGGCCAGTTCGATCTCGCACGATCTGCGCCATTCGCTGGCCGCCATCGTGGCCAATTCCGAGTTTCTCTGCGATCCGCACCTGACTCCCACGCAGCGCGAGGAGTTGTACCAGGAGGTCCGCACCGGCGTGAACCTGATGACGGACCTGATCGATTCGTTGCTCGAATTCGCGCGCACTCGGGAGTCGTTGAACCCAGCCTACGGCAACGTGCCGGAGACGATCCAGCGCGCGGTGAATGCGGTGCGCTTGCATCCGCGGCATCATAACCGTTCGATCGATGTGCTGTGCAGTACGTCGGTGGCAGGATGGTTCGATTCGCGCAAGCTGGAGCGCGCGTTGTACAACTTGCTGTTGAACGCGTGTGAAGCCGCTCCCACCGAGGGCGGACAGGTCGAAATTACGGCAGCGGAGATTGCGGGCACGATTACGATCTCGGTCTCGGACAACGGGCCGGGCATTGCAGAATCGATTCGTGAACGCCTGTTTCATCCCTTCGTCAGCTACGGCAAGGAGAACGGCACGGGCCTGGGGCTGGCGGTTGTGCAGAAGATCGTGCAGGACCACGGAGGCGAGATTTCGGTAGATCGCACTCCACAGGGCAGAACGGTATTCAAGATCGTACTGCCCGGGCGACAATCCGACTCCCGCAGCGGCTTTGAGGTCCCGGTTGGCGTTCGGTCGCTCGTGTCCGCTCCGCAAGGTGACTCCGGGGATCGTTCAATTTCACATCCGGAGATGTAGGGCGCCGCTCTCGTCATCACGCGCCTGCTCCGGTGTTGCGCAGGAGGACGACGTGAAGAGATTTGGAACTTCTGTAGTAGGGGGAGTCGCGTTCGCATTTGCGGCGCTTATCTTATTCGGTCCGCACAATCTGGGTCCGCGCATTCTGGCACAGGAAACGGCGTCTGCAGCGGCTGCAGCGGACACGGCCGCTGCAGTGCGCGACCTGCAGGACCAGGTGCGGCAGTTGCGTGATCTGGTGGACCAGATGCGGGCAGAAAATATCCAGTCTCGCGCCGAGATGCGGCAACTGCGTCAGGATTTGCAGTCAACGCGCGCCCTGCTGGAGCGTCCGGTGCCCGGAGGAACCGGTCAAGGCGCAATCGCCGGTGCGGCATCGGCCAATGTGGCGCCTGCGGCCGGTGTGGCTTCAAGCGAGAAGGGCGCGCCACTCGAAGAACGCGTGCAGAAGCTGGAAGAATCCACCACGCTGATCAGCTCGAAAATTGACGAGCAATATCAGACCAAAGTTGAAACGGCTTCCAAGTATCGCGCGCGCTTGCACGGGATCGTACTGATGAACGCGTTCCGCAACGTCGGCGGCTCCGACAATCTCGACTTCCCAAGCTATGCTCAACCGGTTGCGGCTGGGAATCCGCAGGCCACGCTAGGAGCCACGCTGCGTCAGTCAGAACTTGGGCTGGAGATTTTCGGGCCCAACCTGGCTGGAGCCAAAACTTCTGCCGACATTCAAATGGACTTCGCTGGAGGATTCCCCAACACCGGCAACGGAGTGAATTTCGGACTCGTGCGCTTGCAGACGGCGAGCGTGCGCCTCGACTGGGATCAGACTTCGGTCGTTGCCGGCCAGGATTCCTTGTTCATATCACCCTTGTCCCCGACGTCTTTCGCGTCGTTGGCCACGCCGACCTTCGCCTTCGCCGGCAATCTCTGGGCCTGGACGCCCCAGCTTCGGGTAGAACATCGCTTCCCCGTTTCCGATCAGCAGACCTTCACCGTGCAGGCAGGAATCCTGGACAACCTCGACTGGGAGTCGAACTACAACACGTTCTTGCGCACGCCGCAGGCCGGCGAGAATTCCGGCCAGCCCGCTTACGCCCTGCGTACCGCCTGGTCGCGGCCGGTGCAGGGGCGTCCGCTCGGCTTCGGAGTCGCCGGGTACTACGGCGAACAGAACTGGATGTGGAGCCGCTATGTGGACGCGTGGGCGGGAATGGCGGACTGGCAGATTCCGATCCTGCCGCGCCTCGGGCTTTCGGGTGAGTTTTATCGCGGGCGCGGAATTGGTGGACTGGGCGGAGCGATTGGCACGTCCATCGTGTACGGAGACAGTCCCACCTACCATTACACTCCGATTCGCGGGCTCGACACGGCCGGAGGATGGACCCAGCTGAAGTTCCAGCTCACGCCCAAGCTGGAATGGAACGGCGCCATCTCGGAGGACGACGCTTTTGCCGGCGACGTACGCGGTTTCGCAACGGACGCGAACAACGGCGGCCCGCCCGGCTCGATCATCGGGAGAAATCGTGCAGGGCTGGTGAATCTGGTGTTCCGGCCGCGCTCCGATCTCGTGCTCGCGGGAGAATTTCGGCGCATGCGCACGTTCCCGATCTATACGACCAGCAGCGCGACGAACCAGGCGGGCCTGGCGGTAGGGATACTGTTTTGAAGAAGCGCTTTCCTCTCCGACTCGTTGTGCGCGCTGCCGCGATCGCCGCTCTCTGTGCGGCGGCGACGGCACAGCAACCGTCGCTCAGAGCCCATGTTGAGCTGACACGCGGCGGCCACCGGCTGAAAGATGCTTCGCAAACGGTCGTGTGGCTGAGTCCGATCGGGGCCGCGGTCGACGCGCCGCGGCAAAATGAGATTCCCAAGCTGATCCAAAAAGACAAGGCCTTCCATCCCTCACTCATTGTGATTCCGGTCGGAGGGAAGGTCGAGTTCCCCAATCACGATCCGTTCTTCCACAACGTGTTTTCCCTTTTCGAGGGCAAGCGCTTCGATCTGGGACTCTACGAGAGTGGCACGACGCGTTTCGTGCAGTTCGACAAACCGGGAATCTCATTCATCTTCTGCAACATTCATGCGCAGATGAGCGCCGAAGTCATTGCGCTGGCCACGCCGTACTATGCCATCTCGAACGCTCGCGGCGAACTGAACATTCCTAATGTGCCTCCCGGCCGGTACGAAATGCAGGTGTT
>Ga0187770_10002664_pt1 | contig 10049 bp, 8 predicted proteins | sample 0116_SJ02_MP02_2_FD_133154 | JGI IMG/M metagenome (GOLD analysis project Ga0187770, IMG submission 133154) | Tropical peat soil microbial communities from peatlands in Department of Meta, Colombia - 0116_SJ02_MP02_20_MG | ecosystem: Environmental > Terrestrial > Soil > Wetlands > Peat | place... | reverse complement strand
GGTCTTGCTTGCCGATCGGCTTGTTCAAAACGTCCAGTTCGATGTGGCAGGCCTCCTCGGCGAGTTTTTGAGGCGTGGCCTGATCCTGCGTCAAAGTGTGCAGGGCATTCAAGAGGCCCACCAGGTATGAGCTGGACGATCCGAGACCGGTCCCCGCAGGAATATCGGCGATCGATACGATTTCGATGCCGTTGGGAATGCCGCAATATCGCAGCGCCTCGCGGGCCAGCGTGTGCTGCACGTCATTCACATCATCCACGAGTTCGGAGCTGGTATAACGAACGCGGATTTTGTCGTCCACAATCGGCGTGTTTACATTCACGAACATGTACTTGTCGATCGCTACCGCCAAAATGAATCCGCCGTATTCCTGATAAAAGGAAGGCAAGTCCGTGCCACCCCCGCCTAATGTGACCCGAAATGGTGTCCTTGTAAGAATCATGTCCGCTCCGTGTAGAAATCAAAAACTCAAAACCGATCGCTGATGTTGCAGCTCAGACGCAGCCCTCAGAGCTGATATGTTTAGCTGCCCCATTTACGCGCTAACAACTCTGATGTTCCCCTGCTGCACCCTACTTTTCAGATATTCGATTGTCCGGCCCAATCCTTCGCCAAGGTCGACCAGTGGTTTCCAACCAAGGCTTTTGGAGGCCGTAAGATCCGCAAGGGTATTCTGGGCTTCGCCGGGGAGGTCAGGCCTGTGGATGGGTTGCAAGCCCGTTCTCAGCAGGCCTTCCACTGCTTGGTACACCTCATTCACGGAGTAATTAACTCCCGATCCGGCGTTAAAGACTCTTCCATCTGCGCGTTGATCTTCGAGAATAACAAGGTGTAAATCGTTCACATCATCGACGTAGATGTAGTCCCTCCGTTTCTCTCCGGTACCGTAAATCACTGGCCGTTCCCCCTGGAGCATGCGGATGATAAAAGAACTCATGACCGGCGGAATAACTCTTCGCCAATCCTGCGCAGGCCCGTACACGTTGAAGTAGCGCATTATGGTGACGTTCATCCTGTACAGGTCCCTGTAGCTTTCGCAAAACGCAGCCCCGCCGTGCTTGCTGGCAGCGTACACGCCGATCGGCCGGATGTGCTCCTCCGGTGTGGGAAATACATAAATTCCTTCATATTCGGCGGATGTGTCAGCGTAGACGAACTTCCGCACCTTGGCCGTACGTGCGGCCTCAAGAACATTCAGGGTTCCCACGACGTTCACGGTGGCCGCTTCCAGCGGGTTGTTCAGACAATCAACAAGAGAAGTCTTCGCCGCAAGATGAAAGACCGCGTCCGCTCCTTCAAACAAAGGATAGATCTCAGGGCCGCAGATATCGGCCTTATGAAATTCCACTCGATGGTCAACGTTTTCAGAGGTCCCCGTCGATAGGTTGTCAAGACCAACTACTGAATAACCCTTATGGAGGAGGAGCGTTGCCAGATTGCTGCCAACAAACCCCGCCACGCCTGTTACCACAATCCGCTTTCGCACAGTTCGTTCCTCCCTCGCAGCCCGCAGGAATCGTCACTAACCTCAAACCCTTCCGCTGAACCCCAATTCCGGCGCACAGAATGAGTGCTACGGCCCTTTTCAAGGGGCGATCTTGATCGCCACCACTGCGACGCTTTCCCTCGTCGTTGGTGTGCAGTTACCGTCGGGGCTCGCGGAGACAACAGCAAATTTAGTGTGGGGAATACTCGTGTTTGAATCTAAGAGACTCTTTCCTTGCAGAGGAAATCGACACGGGATCTAATCAGGATTCAATGGAACTCGACGCAGCGTACCTGCTTGCGTGGACATGATCTTTGGAATGAGAGGTTCCATTTCTTCCCATTTGTCATGCACTGCACTGATCAAGCGTCCGGTAAGATTGCCCGAGTGATTTGATGCTAGAAACAAGGCGAGCCCTGCCGCTCGTTCCGGTGGAACGCCGCCGGTCAGGTCCATCTGCCGGAGTTCCTCAATTGCCCTCGGGCCACCCTCAGCGCCTGCCGTGCGCATTTCATCCCACATGCGGCTAAGAACTGGTCCAGGAGCAATCGCGTTGACCTGGATGTTTGCGCTCCGAAGTTCATCTGCGAGAGTCTCTGTGAACCGCACAACCGCGGCCTTTGAAGCCCCGTAGGCGCTAAAAAAAGGTCGCGAAGAAGTTGCACCGCCTCCAGAGAAATAGATGATCTTGCCACTGCCCTGCCCTAGCATGACCGGGACCGCAGCCCGTGCGAGATGAAAACAACCAAACAAATTAACGTCAATGGTGTGCTTCCAAGTGTCCGGCTCCACCGTTTGAGTGGCGCCAACTGGACCTTGGATGCCAGCACAGTTGACGACAACGTCCAGCGCGCCAAAATGCGATTGTATCTGCTCGATCGCATGGCGCACTTCATTCCAGTCACAAATGTTGAACTGCAATGGGAGAATCCTGTCATTTCCGGGGGGGCTTCCAAGCAACCCATTCGCGATCCGGGCGTGGCCAGCTAAGGCGAGCAACCCGCCTTGCTGATTGAAAAGCCGGGCGACAGCCGTGCCAAGAACTCCGGAAGCACCAACAATCAGGCAGACTTTGTTTTCCAGTTTGTGTGAATCCGACGCGCCGCTCAATAGGCACCTTTCGCCCGCACAACCTCCCAGAAAGATTTCGCTATGATTACCAAATCGAGCCAGATCGACCACTGGTCGATGTAAAACATATCCATCTGAATTTTCTCTTCGTAAGTCGTCGTTTGGCGTCCCATTACCTGCCAGAAACCAGTCAGGCCAGGTTTCACGGATAGGAGCTTCGGCAGGAGTTCGCCGTACCGCGCACACGCTTGGGGAGTTATAGCACGCGGCCCAACGAAGCTGAGTTGCCCCGTGAGCACTCCGAAAAACTGTGGAAACTCGTCCAAACTGTACTTTCGCAGAAGCCGACCAGCGCGCGAGACCCTAGGGTCATTCTTCAGTTTGAAAGAGCATTCGAATTCCGCTCTGAGCACTGGATCATTTTGGAGGATTTCCTCGGCGTTCTCATGCATCGTACGAAACTTCAGGAAATGATGCACGCGGCCATCCATCCCGACGTACTCGCGCCGATGGAAGATCGTCCCTCCGTCTTCCCATTTGAGAATTAACCCGATAATGGGAACCATCAGTAGCGTGACGGAACTGCCAACTAGACCGATCAAAAAATCTAGTGCAACCTTCACCCCGCGTTGAGTGGCGCGCGACCATAGGGGACGCGAATAAAAGCGGAAGTAGCCGGAAAATTCGTCTCTTTCGTAACGCAACCCCTGTGCGCCAAAAATACTTGAGTAAATCTCGACTTCAATTCTCTTCTCCTGGCAGCGTCGGATAATCTCCAGGACGCGCATTTTGTGGTTTACTGGGGAGTCTTCGAGATTGACGATGATCAACGTCGCACCCTCGGCGTCGGCTATTGCTTCCCAATCCGGCAAGCCACCGAGAACTGGCAACCCCGTTTCTGCCCCTTCGAAGATAGAATCATCCTCCGAATCGACGAGGATCCCGGTCATGTCGTATCCGTGGTGAAGCTGGATGGACAGCCGCCGTTGAAGGTCTGCGAGGCCATAGGGAGTTCCAAGCAGAAGGGCCCTCTGGCGAGCCAAGCCTCGTCGCCACAACATCGCAAACATCAGCCGAAGACTGGTGCGTGCAACAAGCACAAACGTCAGCGCCAGAATGTACCATCCGACCATCAGATAACGTGAAAACCCCAGGGGCTTGAAAAAAACGAAATTCGCACAAGTGAGCACGATAAAGGAAAACGAAACCGCTTTGAATATAAGTTCCAGCTCCTTTTCCGTTCTGCGGAGATCGAGGCTCTTGTAGCCATCAAGCGCATACAACAACGCCGTGAAAAATGGAATGTAGAAGAGGTAGTAACCGGAGGGGTTCAAGGCGGTGGCGGGCATTTTCATCCAGTGTCGTGTTGCGGCCTCCGTCAGTTGATGTGCGGCCACTATGGCCACCATATCGCTCGAGACAAAAAGCAGTTTCTTTACCCAGGACCGGCTCAGCAAATCGGCTATAGAAGAATAGCGTCCAGTCGTCCGCGCGTGAGCGGCCTCGCCGTGCTTGGTTGATCCCACTGACTGAATGATCGTCTCAGTAACCATATTGTGCCCTCGAACTGCGAAGTAGCTTTTGCGGGCAAAATCGCTACTCTTACTGCTTGCGGATGTTTCGGTATCCCGAATTCAGTTGTAACCCCATCATCAAAGATCAGAAGGGCCGCCGTGCAACTGAGTACGAGCGAAGCCTGATCCATTGTAGAGACGACAGATCCTTGCTTCACTCGTGGCAGACATTCTCATTTACTTTTCTCTTTGGCGGTGGTGTTCATCAGAAAAGGTCCCGGAGCGCTTGCCGGCACGGCCGTCCCCTGCGTAAGCCGTGCCGCCTGATAGATAGCTTCCCCAAGCTCGAGAGTTTTCACGCTCTCCGCGCCATTGCTGAGAGGTTGACGTCCCGTCGCGACACAGTCAATGAAATCGCTCCACTCATCTTCGAGTGACCGATCTTTCTCACTGTAGTCAAACCAGCGTTCTTCGGGCTTTGCACCAACCGTGTGCCGCTGTCCCCAGCAGAGGCGCTCGCTGCCGTAGTGCCCCCCAAGACCAGTCACTGACAGGTAGCCCCTCTCTCCAAAAACCTCGAACGAGAAAACGTTTTTCCAGTTTGTCCAGCTTGCATGCAGCGAGGCTACGCAGCCGCCCTCCGTGCGAAGAAGGGCAAACACGTTGTCCTCAGCGGGTGCAATCGGCCAAAACGAGGTGGCAACATAGGCTTTCACTTCCCGAAACTCCCCAGCGAACCAGCGGAACAAGTCCAATGCATGCACGCCCTGGTCGAGCAACTGTCCACCTCCGGAAAGCTCCGCGTTGGCTCGCCATTCCCGTTCGTACCCAGGTCTCCCCCCGTGTCCATAGAGGCACCGTAAGAATTGAATACCGCCGATTGCCCCTTCTTTCAGGAGCGCATGTGCTCTGGCAATCGCGGGGTGGTAACGATGGTTGTAACCGATCTTGAGGCAGATATTGCGCCTAGCTGCTTCCTCGACGGAAGGACGGACTTCGTTGGCGTTCCGTCCAAATGGTTTTTCGCAGAGCACGTGTTTTCCCGCCTCCAATGCTCTCTGCGTCACCGAAGAAAGGAACTGCGCAGAGGTTGACACCACGACTGCGTCAACGTCTTCCCTGGCTACAGCCTCTTCCCATCTTGTGGAAAACGAGCAGCCTACGATTCCGGCCAACTTCTTGGCGGCATCAACAGCAGGATCGGCTATCACTCGAATCTCACTTTTCGAGTTCGCTGCGATCGCAATCGCTCGCCGACTCCCAAATTTCCCGGCTCCGACGATGGCGACTCGAATTCGATTTTCATTAGGCACCAATCTTTTCTCCCTCCCCCTGCAACCAAAGGCCGTTGTGTCAGCTTCCAAGCTCTGTCTTAACCGTGTCCACAAAGCCAAGCCTGGAAAATCCCCCGGAAATCTCTCGCCTACCTGTTTGCCCAGTTCGGCAGCAATTTGAGGGTGGACGAAACCAGATCAGAAGCGACCGTGAGACACAGACCTTGGCAGTTCCAGCGTGCGGGATTATGGATTCTTGTATTGACACAGGAGTTCGACTTGCACCGGCATTGGGACGTCTCATCACTTGACAGAAGCGGCGACCCGCACTTTTGCTTTGCTCATTTCCTTGAGCGTTTTCCCGGCGTCCTGCACAAACTGGCGAACGGTTTCGCGGGTGTATTGGTGATCCACCATCTTGGGCAGGAACTGTGGCGGAATGGTGATGATGTGCGCTCCGGCCAACGCGGCATTCTGGATGTCCATGACCGTGCGAATGCTCCCCACGATGATCTTTGCGGGACAATCCCACTGGTCCAGCCAATTGCGAACGTTGCGGATCACTATAGCCGGGTCGTTGCCTTCATCGCCAACACGTCCCGCGAATATGCTCACGTAGGTCGCACCGGCCTTGGCGGCAAGCATCGCTTGGTTGAACGAGAGAATTGCCGTGGCATTCACTCCGATGCCTTCTTGCGTCAAGCGGTGGATTACGCCAAGACAGGATTCGCCATATTCATTGATAATCGGTATTTTCACTACAATATTGCGGGCCCAGGTGGCAAACTCGCGCGCCTCTTTCAACATCGCTTCCCTGTCATTGCTGGTGACTTCCACGCTCAGAGGCCGGTCTCCCAGCAGCGCGGCCAGCTTGCGCGCGCCTTCTTCCAGGTCCGTCACCCCATCCTTGAACATGATGGATGGATTCGTAGTCACCCCATCGACCACCCCCTGGTTAAGCCAGTTTTGGATTTCTTGCTGGTCTGCCGAATCCACGAACACTCGCATAGTCGCCCCTTCCTTTTTCCAAACAGCATCTACCAATCAACTCGTTGCCACTGCCTTTTTTGAAGCCTTCCCTTGCACGTCGACCTCACTTGTGTAGTTGCCAAAAAGCTGATCGTATTCCTGCAGTACCCTTTCCCTGGTAAAGTGCCGCTGCACGTAGGCTCTCCCGTTCGTACCAAGTCTCTCCCGAAGAGCAGGATCGGCCCGCAGCGACAGCACAGCCTCTAATAATGCCTTCGGGTCTTCGGGAGCAACTGTCAGCCCGCACTGTGCGCGCTCGATGTATCGGGCGGATTCGCTTTTATCGTTTACCGCAGCCAGAACGGTGCGGCCCGCAGCCATATAGGTCAGGAGCTTCGAAGGAATGACGGAATCGACCAAAGCAGCCTTCTGGTTGAGAAGGAGCACATCCGCTGACGAGTACATCTCCGCCAAGCCTGCCGCTGGCTGTAGCGGCAAGAGAAGAATGTTCTTTAATTCGCGCTGGGTGATCGCTTCCTCGATCAGAGAGCGTTCCTCTCCTTGTCCCACTATTAGCCATACGAGATCCGGAACATCCTTCGACAACTCCGCTGCGCGCACCACGTTAAGCAGATCCTGTTTCTTGCCGATATTCCCCGTGTACATGACCAGGAATTGCCGCTCAGTCAGCCGGTTTGATCTCCGGAACGCGGTTGCTCCAGCAACGGGGTACACCTGTTGCGTATCGCCCCAAAGGGGAACCAATGCCAGCCTCTGCTGTGGGATTCCCCGCGCCGTCAGTCTTTCTACGAACCCCTGGCAGATGCACACGACCTTATCCGCATTGCAATAGATGAACTCCTCAAGCGCGCGCGCCGCTCGGACGACGGATCCCTCCTTCAGAATTCCCGTGGCCAAAGCGGCATCGGAGGCAAGATCAGTGAGGACGGTGACGTAGGACTTCCGACGAATCTTGGAGAGCAAATATGCGGTGAATGCCAGAGTGGGCGGAGGGCAGACACAACAGATCACGTCGAAGTTGCCTGTGAACAGCCCGGCCAAGAAGGCACTCAAAGTGAAAGAAAGATCGTGCGCAAGGCGTTGCAACAGGCTACTTGCGCGGCTCGGCACGAGGTGCCAGACCCGGCGAACAATCACGTTGTTGATGTACTCTCTTTGATACAACCGTCCGCGATACTCATCCCAAACTCTCCATGCGGGGTAATACGGAAAGGCAGTGATGGCGGTCACACTGTGTCCGTTGGCAGCCCAGTGCTCAGACAGTGCGGTCGCGTAGGGAGCCATGCCAGTTTTCTCTGGAATGTAATTTGTGCAAAGAACAAGAACGCGCAAAACGTTTCTCCCAATGCCCAAGCTTTAAGACCGGTGCTCCGCTCTTTTCATCGATCAATCTCTGCGGCTAGCAATTGCGGTACGCACGCTGCAGGCACGAATCTACAGTGAACCGAAAGCCCAACCTCTTACGAGATTGGACTAGGGCGGACATCCACATGCACAAGATCATGTCCTGGTCGCGACGACCAAAAGACAATCGCCATGTCCATATCGGTTTCCAAGCCACAACGCCGGGAATAGTACAAACCTGGCCATTATCAGAAGAAGCGGAGCCAGGAAGGGATTCCGCAATTGCCAGGTTTTGCGGCCATGCTTCGCGAACAGGCACGCGATCAGAGACTGCGCCACCCACCAAGCAGGGGTGATCTGGCCGACTTCGACTTGCGCGAAACCAGTTTCGTTCAACAACTCACGCAAGGTTCCAGTAGAAAAGTGTGAGATGTGAAACGGCACATGCCAGTTGATCCACGACCGGCCAAACGCCTTCCGCAGCCAACTTTCGCTGTTCGGGCAACTGATCCAAACCTGCCCCCCTCTCGACAATACCCTGTGAACATCCATCAACATTTGGCGCGGTTGCAACGCATGTTCCAATACGTTCGAAAGCACCGCAACATCGTAACCGGCCACGGGCGCGAATTCTTCTAGCGGACAGGTGTGCACATGGAAGCCGGCCTTGCGCGCGACTTTGGCGGCGTTCTCGTTGAGTTCTAATCCTTCGGCTCGGAAGCCGTTGCGCGCAAAAAACCGCAGTCCACAACCCTCATTGCAGCCGATATCCAGAAGCTGACCCGTCCCCCGCCGCTGATGAAACGCAACGTCGCCATCGAGCCAGGTCCAAACGCGGTACAGGAAGGAAAAGAGGAAGCGCTCCCTCAGCTTGGTGTAGAGCGTCTCGCTTTCACCGCCAAAATTGTAATGTGTTTCATAAAGCTCGGTAAGTTCGCTCAAGGTCGGCACTGGAAATGTCTGTTCAAGACCACAACGAAGGCATCGACGGATTTCATACGAGCCCGGTGTCCCCAAGCGGTTGTCAGTTAAACCGCTGAGGATCACTTCCAATGCTGAGCCGCAAAGGAGACAGCCAGGGTTCTCCGTGGTCTCGGAGAGCTTCCCCGCAGGCTCGACATCTATGTCATCCTGTGACGCAGGAACGATTCCAACCGTTTTCCGCAACACTTTCTCTTCTCGACCTCATTATGTTACAAATACGAAGTTTCTGTTTTCAATCCGTTGATACCAGTACTGGACAGTTCCAACGTGTACTGAAATCTGCTGCAGTTGCCCGAGGTTAAGCGCCCCACGTCGGCGATGTTGATTAAACGGTCTATGGAAATCTAGACCCGTTGCTGCTTCGGACCAATTAATCACCCCGCGACGAGACTGCGCCCGCTTTAGTAACGAGCTTTTGGTGCTCGAGAAAATCCTTGTAAGTCATCATCAGACCCTCTCGCAATTCGGTGGCGGGTTTCCATCCCAAAGCGGTCACTCGACTGATATCGAGGAGTTTCCGCGGTGTTCCGTCAGGCCGCGATGGATCGAACAAAAGCTTTTGATTGTATCCGACAACTTCAGCGATGAGCCCGGCCAATTCGCGCACCGTCAAATCTTGACCACAGCCAACGTTGACCAGGGGACACACCTGCTCGTTGGCGACGATCGAATGCAAAATGCTGTCCGGCAAATTCAGGAGGAAGATGCACGCCTCAGCGGCATCGTCGCTGTACAGGAACTCCCGCCGCGGAGTTCCGGTTCCCCAGACGACAACCTGATCCGCTCCGCTAATCTTGGCTTCATGCATTTTGCGAATCAATGCTCCAATCAGGTGTGAATCATGCAAATCGTAATGGTCACCTGGACCGTAGAGATTGGTAGGCATCGCTGCAAGGAAGTGCGTTCCATATTGTCGGTTATACGACCAGCACATTTCGATGCCAGAGATCTTTGCCAATGAATAAGGGCGATTGGTGGGTTCAAGAGATCCTGTGAGCAGGCATTCTTCTCTGATCGGCTGAGGCGCATGCTTGGGGTAGATGCAACTCGAACCCAGGAACAGGAGGCGTTTCACACCGCTGCTATGCGCCTCATGGATCACGTGAGTTTGAATGAGCAGATTCTCGTAAATAAACTCAGCCGGGTACGTGGAGTTCGCGAGAATGCCACCAACTCTGGCTGCCGCCAGAAAGACATATTCCGGGCGCTCCCGCGCGAAGAATTTCTTGACTTCGCTCTGATTGGTGAGATCGAGTTCCTCACGCGTTCGAGTGAGCAAATTAATATGACCTGCCGCCCTTAGCCGGCGCACCAGAGCAGAACCCACCAGCCCTTGATGTCCCGCCACGTAGATTCTTGCGTCTAATTTCATGAATTAGTCCGCGT
>Ga0187770_10002663_pt1 | contig 10049 bp, 9 predicted proteins | sample 0116_SJ02_MP02_2_FD_133154 | JGI IMG/M metagenome (GOLD analysis project Ga0187770, IMG submission 133154) | Tropical peat soil microbial communities from peatlands in Department of Meta, Colombia - 0116_SJ02_MP02_20_MG | ecosystem: Environmental > Terrestrial > Soil > Wetlands > Peat | place... | reverse complement strand
TAGATAGCAGATAGTTTGCCACGAAGCTACATGAGGATGAGGGCAACTAGCCACTTAGTCCGGACTGTACCCCACATCAATCACTTTCTTACCAAGTCATGCTCGAACCTACACTACATGTATTATCACAATAAATCAGCGCAAATTTCAGGGGTTACTTCCTACGAGAGAAGTGGGGCAGTCGCGGTGAGCAGCGGGGAGTCCTCAGAATGAAAGATTGAACATAAACAGAGGAGGGTGAGAGAGAAGTGAATCGCGAATCTGTAGCTGCGGAAAATTTTTGTTGACAAAAGAAGGCATTGGTCATACCATTGCATACAATGCCTATTTCGAACAATTCTCCCCCAAGTGATGTCTTCAAACTATTTAAACCTCTCCGCGCAAAGCGTGCATCCGACCAAATTGCCCAGAGAATCAGATCCTTAATCCTGGCGAAGAGATTGAAGCCGGGGGACCGGCTACCTTCAGAGCGTTCTTTGGCAGAGAACTTCCAGGTCGGGCGCCTCACCATCAGAGAATCACTCCGCGTCCTCGAAGACAGAGGCTTGATCCAAATAAAGAAGGGCGGCACAGGGGGCGCCTTTGTCGCCTCCCCGGATGCTGGCGGCGAAGACGCCACTTCCATCTTAACGGACAATTTGGAATTGAACGGAATCACCGGGACACAGATCGGCGAGGCTCGGCAAGTACTGGGGCATGGGATTGCAAAATTGGCCATTAGGAATGCGACTGCAGAAGACCTAGATGAGATCAGACGCTACATCGGAGAATACGAGATAGCTACTTCCCCGGAAGCCATCCGAGAGCTTGTTTCGAAAGTGATCAGCTTTCAGAACCTCCTGGCGAAAGCCTCACACAATCCGCCTTTAATAGCCTTTACGCGCATCTTAGCTGAATGGTCCCGCAGAAAGTTGCTGTATTGGTATCCCTCCGAAGATGAGCAAATACTTATGGTTCGATTTCATAAGGAACTCTTTAAATCGATCGAGATGAAGGATGTCAGCCGGGCACAGAGGGTCACCAACAGGCTTGTTGCCGCTGTGGACCAGAGAGTACATCGGTTGGGCATTGATTAGGTCGCGCAGCAACTTGAATGTTTGTTTCCAGTTTAGGGAAGCATTTTCATACGCGATGCCGAAAGAAAACTGAATCGAGGTTGGCATATTCAGTCGGGACAGTTGTGGTACAGCCATGAGTTACCTTGGTAGTGAATCGCACAGCCATGATGCAACGATCCGTAATCGAATTTGATTGGTACAAAGATCAGTCTGAGAAGACTAGCCACTTGTCAAAGGAGGATCTCAAATGAAAATAGGAAGATGGGTTGTAGATTGCCACATCCACTGTGGAAAGAAAGACGAACATTCGCCAAACGCTAAACCGGAGCAAGGCATTTTTGGTGAGGTGATTCCGTCGGATAATTCTGACTGGGCCTTATTTGATATGGATGCATACGGCATTGACATGGGCATTTTACTCCCGAGCTTCACGGGCACAACAAACGAGATGCATGCTGAAATTGTGAGAAAGCATCCAACCCGCTTTCGCTCCTGCGCCATGGACACAACACAAAGAATCAAAGTCGCGCGGGGCGAGGCAGTGTGGAATATCGAAGCCGCAATAAAAGAAATCGAGGAGGCAATCACAAACAATCCAGATGTGTTTGTGGGCATCGGCGAATTTGCCCCGGGTTCCATGGGGACTATTCGAAAACCACAGTCCTACGAACAAAGGGTGGAAGAATGGTTTGCGATCGCGGAATTGGCGATCAAGTACGATCTTGTGGCGCACTTTCATGAGTATGGGCCAGGACAAGCTGCAAGGGGAATAAAACCAAGCGAGGCTTATGACATCTTGGCCATGGTTTGTTCTAGATATCCCAAATGTAAGATATTGATCAACCATGGTGGGGGGCAGCGTGAGGACGAAATTCGTGAAGCACTACGCTTGGCAGCCTCCTGTCCCAATATCTACTACGAAACCGGATACTGGAAGGCTGAGTTTTATGAAATGGCCATTTCTGACTGCAATATCGGCTGCACCCGTCTCCTTTGGGGAGGCGGTGATACTGGAAGCCGAATATGGATGCATCACCCACTAAGACCTGGAGCCAAGTATTTAAACGAACACCAGATCTATTTCAACAGGATGACTTGGCCAGCGGATAATCGCCCCAAAGAAGTACCCTATCAGCCGGATTGGTACGGCTGGGCATGCCATCAGATTCATCGCTTAAAAGACCTCAATCTGGCTACCCAGGACCAGATCAATCTTATCGTTGGAGGGAATGCAGCAAGAATCTACAATCTCCCAACGCCAAAACCGGCCGATGAGATGTTCGCCCATGGAAGGCCGGATCTGTATATCCGGTAAAATGTATCGCATTCAAGACATTTCACGTTCTCGGATCCTGAGTCATTCACAATAGGAGAAGACAACCTGGGAGGAATGTGATGAATGATACCATACAACTAGAAACCGACGTTCTTGTCATAGGCTCAGGTGCAGCAGGCTTTTTTGCCGCCATCAGGGCGAAGGAGGCGGGCGCAAATGTCCTTGTTGTTGATAAATCCCAGAGTGGGTTCAGCGGGGCCAGCGCCCATGGAGCGCAGAATATAAGAATAATGTTTCCAGGAGATAACCTCGACGACTTTGCGAAGGAAAGCATTGTCTGGAGCGACTATCTGGCGGATCAGGATATCGTCTATGCAGTGGTGGGCGAATCATACGACAGATTTCAGGATATGCTCAAATGGGGTATCCAGTTCATGAGGGATGAAAGGGGTGATATCAAAACCCTGCTTTCCGATAAACCCTACACTACGAACTTGAAGAGCAGATATATCTACCCCGATCCACCAAGTAGACCTACCCATATCGGCAAAATGAAAAAGGAGGCGTTGCGCCTCGGGGTCGATTTTATCGACCGTGTCTTCATTACAAACCTGCTGACCGATGGCAGTAAAATTGCCGGCGCCGTAGGATTCCACGTGCGCAATGGGAGCTTTTATGAGATCTCGGCGAAGGCCGTTATCATCGCTACCGGTACCTTCCATCTCCCGCCCACGCACGCTTGGTATCCTGGACCTACCGGAATGACTATGGCCTTGAGGGCAGGTGCCGAGCTCCGAAACATGGAACAAAGCAAGGCGTTCAATGTCCCTCTTAAAGGGCAGATTACGTCTTTCGGTCCTTATTACTTCGACGGAGAAGAATGGTGGGGCCAGAAGCTCGTCAATGCAAAAGGAGAGGAATTCATGGAGAAATACGAACTGGCGCACCGACTTCCTGGCCGAAGACATTGGGGTCCACCTTGGAGGCTATTCATACCGGCAATTGTTCGAGAGTGGAGGGAAGGTAGGGGACCCTGCTACCATGATCTTTCTGGGTGTCCCAATTACAAAGAGCGAATGCGTAAATATTACGGCTCGTCCTTCGAACAATTTGAACGGGAGTGGAACTACCTGGCAGAAATAAGGAACGATGTTCCTCTGGACGAATTCTGGAAGCGTCCTACCGAACTCGTCGCCGGCGGGCCTGGTTACGAAGGAAAGGGTGGAATAAGGGTGAGCTTAAATTCGGAAACGCGAGTCGATGGCCTTTATGCGGCGGGAATCGCGACGGATACCGCGGGCGGCGCAGGTTACACCAATGCGACATCCTTTACAGCGTGCTTCACGCAGGGACATCGGGCCGGAATCCATGCGGCAGAATACGCGAAGAGCCACTCTAGACCAACAGTCCACGAAGGAGAGGCGAGTCAACTTAAGCAGGAGACCTATTCGCCCCTCGAGCGGAGGGAAGGTTTTCAGCCGGATGATCTACTGGTCAAGCTCGCCTTGATATCCTACAGGTACACTGATGTCATTAAATGTGAGGAGAGGCTCAGGAAAGGGATTGAAGAAATTGAGAGGCTGAATGTAGAAACTGCAAGCTTGACAGCGAAGGACCTCCATTACCTGGCAAAATGTCATGACGCAAAAAATACGATAAAACTCTGGGAAGTGATGGCAAAAACCTCACTGATAAGGCAAGAAAGTAGAGGCGATCATTATAGGGAAGACTATCCACTCATGGATAATGATAATTGGTTGAAGTGGCTGATTGTCAGCCAGTCAGAAGGGGAGCTGCGGATAGCCTTAGAGGACATCCCGTTCGAGAAGAAGAATTGGAAACACCGGCCGAACCCGGGAAAAGTCGACCTGTGGAGGGAGAGAAATGCCTAAGATTAATGGACGACTCTGCATCGGATGTGGTACATGTGAGCACATATGCCCGACGGATGTATACCGGATGAGCGAAAAGAAAATGCCCTACGTTGCCTATCCTGAAGATTGCATTGCCGTAAGAGGCTGTTGGCTCTGTATCAAAGCGTGTCCCGTAGAGGCTATCGAATGGAAAGATCATACAGACAAGTTTAGGAAGGAATTCAGTCCAATTTTTGCTTGGGAAGAGCGGAAACGTGCCTGGGGCTTAGTAAAGGACAAGCCATAGATCTCAAGTGGCAAATCATATGGCAAAACGTCGCACTGGTGCATAAAGGGTAGAAACGTTTCAACCAACATTCTTTTGAGAGGAGGATAGACCATGAAGAAACGAGACATATGTATTGCGGCCATGATTTGTTTGATATTGCCCGGAGCCACGATCTTCGCCCGGGAAGGGGCGACAGAGACCCTGCACTTGGGGGCGGTGCTTCCTCTCCAGACCAGGGTCGGGATACAAATGAAGAATATCTACCTCATGAACTCGGACCTTCTGAACAAACAGGGGGGACTCACCATCGGGGGCAAGAAATACAACATCGAGTACCATATTTACGATGGGAAATACGACACGGACACATCTCGTGCTGCGGTTGAGAAACTAGTATTCCAGGATAAAGTAGCATTCATTGTATCAACCTTTGGTGCTGGCACATTCGCTGCTTTACCCATAACTGAACCCAATAAGATACCTCAGTTTACTCAATCGATCTCAGAAAAAATGCTTGATCCTAAGATAAAATATCACGTGTGTACTTTTGCAGCAAAGTTCGGCTACGGGCTCATAAAGGCATTCACCGAAACTCGACCGGAGTTTAAGAGAATTCAAATAGTAACTCTCGATAATGAGATTGGACATGCGTTAGCCCCGGCAATGGAAAAGATTTACAAATTTTTTGGTATGACAACATCTCCCCCGCTCTTTTTTAAGTATGGTGAAACGGACTTTAGCCGAATAGCCGTTAAAGCGGTGAGCGAGAAACCGGATCTCTTGTATGGCTTGGCAATTTCGAATGATGCGGCACTACTTCAATTGGTAAAAGCACTTATAGAGGCCGGCTATAAGGGACCAATACTGCTTGAATTCGTAACCCAAGGTTTGTTGAATGACATAGTAGCGAAAGTTGGTAAAAAGGGGGTTGAAGGTCTCCTAGTAGCGTCTTATGATCCAACCATGTTGCCCGAAAATATAAAGCCGCGAGAGGCATTGGAACTTCGGGAGAATTATGAGAAATATTATGGAAAATGGGAAACAGATGCAATTCAGTTTATAGGAAGTTGGTATACGTGGCTTGCAACAGTAAGAAAAGCAGATAGTCTCGATCCAGATAAAGTCATGGCGGCAATAGATAGAAATCTTGAAATTAAAACTCCGGAAGGTATTACCAAATTTTTTACTCGACCGGATCTCGGTAATAATAGATACTGTGATTACGCGAAGCCAATTCTCACTGGTATCGTTAAAGATGGAAAAGTAGAGTTCCTTTTTAAGAAAGACGCAGATTATATGATTAAGGCTACCGAACAAGTGTATGGAGTTAAGATGCGATAGTAAGAAAAATTTTAGAAGACAAAAAAGTAAACTTGAGGAGAAATTTTGGAGCCAATTATTCAGAAGAACACAGGAGAATGGGGCTGTAGAAATAAGAAGCACGTATATTCTGGGCATCGTGTTATGTCTACCCAATACGTTGACTTTTTATCTTCTCCGGGACTGGAAACGCTCCTGCCTTCCTAGCAATAGGAGGAAAATCCACACTGAAAAAGGTTGAAGCGTGAGCTTTACAATATTTGTTCAGTTACTTGTGAATGGCCTGGTCATGGGTTCGGTTTATGTGTTAGTAGCAACAGGGTTCACTGTGGTCTACGGCACTGCAAAAGTAATGAATTTTGCTCACGGACATTTCTATATGCTTGGCGCCTTCATATATGGTGGCCTTGTTATGTCTGGTGTTCACTGGGCCATAAGCTTGGTTTTAGCCGGAATGGCGGTGGGCGTGTTCGGTTTGATAGCATGGCATATTATATTCAAACCTCTCTATCAAGATGTGTTTTTGACGGTAGCTGCTTCGATAGGTATGGGATTGATAATGGTTCAAGGGATAATAGTGACCGCTGGCGAAAGAGATATTATCGTCCCGTCTGTTTTTAAGGGAGTTTTAGAGATAGGTGACATTACAGTACCAATTGAGAAGTTAGCAATAGTAGCTATTACTTTCGGAGTGATGTTAATTCTCCATTTTTTCTTAAGAACCAAAATAGGCAAAGCCCTAGAGGCTACAACAATAGATCGAGATGCTGCCTCCCTTCAAGGAATAAATCCGGGGCGGATGTTTGGGCTAGCCATGGCCTTGGGTTCTGTTATGGCAGGAATAGCAGGAGCAGTTGTAGTTCCTTATTTGACGGCGCAAGCTAATATGGGAAACACAATAACTCTTATATTTCTTTGCATTGTCGTTGTAGCAGGTCACGGGAGTATAAAGGGAGCCGTTATTGTTGGGATCTTATTCGGGTTAATAAAAAGTATCGGATATCATTTTCTTGGATCGATGGATATTATACTTCTGATGGTAATCGTCGCAATACTAATGTATATCAAACCCTGGGGGATATGGGGTGTGGAGTTTAAGAGGACGATATAATTGCGATTATCGGGACATCTAAAGATACCTAGCCTAATGTTAGCTGGCGTGATCTTGATATTCCTGCCCTTTGTCATTAAGAATCAACACCTTATGCACATAATTATTCTTGCAAGCTTGGAAAGCATTGTAGTAATGGGCTTTGTCGCACAACACAACCTGAAATTGATAACCTTTTGTACAGCAGCATTCTGGGGAATGGGGGCTTATATTTCGGGGTTCTTGTCAACGAAATTAGGACTGAGTTTCTGGTCTTGTCTACCCTTGGCTGGCATTGGAACCGCTCTTTTTGCGTTTATTTTAGGTTTAATTGTCATTCGATCTGGCTGGGTTACCTTTCTCATGATAAGCATTGTTTTGGGCGAGGTTTTCGTTGAAGCATTGGGCCACATGGATATAGTAGGGGGCTGGGACGGAATTACAGGGATTCCACGACCGGCCATTGGAACATTCGTGTTTGTAAGCAAGGGTGCTTATTATTATCTAGCCCTTGGATTAACATCGCTATGTGCCGTGATTTTTGCTGCATTCTACAAATCTGCAATCGGGAAAGCGTGGACGGCAATTAACCAGTCTCCCGAGTTAGCAGCGTCCGTGGGAATCAACATATTTAAATATCGAATGATTGCATATGTTGCCGCTGCTTTCACCTCTGGCTTATCAGGAAGTTTATATGCCCACTACTTATGTTTTATCGCGCCGCACACTTTCGGCATATTGCGATCACTTTATCTTTCCATTAATGCTGCAGTTGGCGGTCTTTATTTCTTCATCTCCGGCCCTATCATAGGCTCAATCATACTGAGAGCGGTTCCTGAATATCTTCGCATTACTGACAAGTACGAGCCGATATTTGAGGGAGCGGTAATCATCCTTATTGCGCTCTTCTTCCGCAGAGGGGTGTTGGGTTTTTTTCGTAAGAGTACTTTGCGCGGTCTATAAGAGAATAGTTGACGGGGTTAAAGGTGGCATTATTAGAAATTAGACACCTAAGCAAACGCTTTGAGGGTTTAGCGGCGATTAGCGATTTCAACCTTGAGGTGAATGAACTAGAAATTCATGGAATAATAGGCCCCAACGGGGCAGGCAAGACCACGCTCTTCAATGTGATAAGTGGTTTCTTACCTGCTACAGCTGGCAGTGTGATATTTAAGGGAGAAGATATAGTTAAACTCCCGGTGCATTCCAGAGCGAAGAGAGGAGTGGTGAGAAGTTTTCAGTTGATAAACCTCTTCCCAGAGCTAACTGTATACGAGAATGCCTATGTGGGTCACCACAGGAGCCATAAAACTGGGCTAATAGGTCAGTTCTTACACACAGCGTCGGCTAAGGAGGAGCGCAAGATTTGTGCTCAAAAAACTACGGAATTGCTGGAATTCATGGGATTAAGTTCATTGAAGGGTGAATTAGCGAAGAACCTACCTTATGGGCACCAAAAGACCCTCGGAATTTGTATAGCTTTGGCCACCAAACCTTCCTTACTAATGCTAGATGAACCGGTAGCAGGTATGAATCCGGAAGAAACAATGAACATGGTGAAGTTGATTCAGAAGATAAGAGACAATAATGTAACGATACTACTTGTCGAACATGATATGGTAGCGGTTGCGAATCTTTGTGAAAGAATTTCAGTCCTCAACTATGGAGAGAAGATTGCCGAGGGGTCCATGAATGAAATTAAAGGGAGTGAGAAGGTAATCGAAGCATATTTGGGAAAATGGGAGGAAGGGAGTTTATAGTGCTTCAGGTAAAAGATTTAAAGTTCCACTACGGGAGGGCCGAAGTAATTAAGGGGATTTCGATGACGGCCGGCAAAGGCGAAATTGTCGGTCTCATAGGTGCAAATGGGGCTGGTAAGACCACTACATTGTGCACAATCTCCGGCTTAAAGAGGGCGACCTTTTGTGAAATATGGTTTAGCGGTAAAAGAATAGATAGTATGCCGGCCCATAAGGTAGCGAGCGAGGGAATTGCGCATTGTCCGGAGGGGGGCAGAATTTTCCATTCTATGAAGATAGTCGATAATTTACTTCTTGGTGCCTTCTTACGCAAAAATAAGAAAGAGATAGCACAAGATTTAGAGAACCTTTACGAGCATTTTCCCGTTTTAGAAAGACGGGCCGATCAACTTGCTAGTAGTCTCAGCGGCGGCGAGCGGCAGATGCTAGCAATTGGCCGTGCCTTGATGTCCAAGCCCAAGCTTCTACTATTGGATGAACCAAGTCTTGGACTATCCCCTGTCTTGGTGTTCGAAATAGCTAAGATAATTCGTAAGATCAATGAAACGGGCGTAACTATCGTTTTGGTGGAGCAAAATGCCCGTATGGCTTTCGGTTTGTCAAATAGAGCATACATCTTAGAGTTAGGGAAGATTATTTTGGAGGGCAAATCATCGGATCTATCGAAGGACGAAAGAATCAGAAAAGCCTATTTTGGGGCCAATTGAACTCAAAAAGTAGATGAGAGAAAGAGAGGGTTGCGAAAACCGATGTTTGAGGACGAGAATAACCAAGATTAACCATTTTATTAACCCAAAAATGGTAAGAACATTTTACGTAATTACTGAAGTTTGAGCTAGCTAAAAGACATCTAAATTCTTTTTCTATCACGGCAACTCGTATGAAAGGCTTCTTCAACAAAATTCTCAGAATCAATCTCAAGACCAGAACCTCTAAGGAGGAACCCATTTCCGATGCAGTTTATGAAACTTATTTGGGAGGAAAGGGGTTCGGGACGTATCTCCTCCTGAAGGAAAATCCTCCTGGGGTTGACCCTCTTTCTCCAGAAAACAGACTTATCTTCTGTACCGGTCCGATCACAGGTACGCGAATCTATGGTTCCTGTCGACATGGTGTTTTTACCAAGTCTCCTCTGACCGGAATCTACTCTGAATCTTACTCCGGAGGGAAGGTGGCAGAACCGATGAGCCGGACAGGTTATGACGCCTTCATTTTTGAAGAAGCATCGAGTGAACCGGTTTGGATCGAGATCTCTGATCAAAGCGTTATATTTCATGACGCAAAAGACCTTTGGGGAAAGGATACCTACTTCTCAGAAGACGAGGTATTAAAAAGAACCAGCAAGAGAGGGGCTGGGGCTCTTGTTATCGGCCCTGCTGGAGAAAATCTGGTTCGATATGCTG
>Ga0187770_10002662_pt1 | contig 10051 bp, 8 predicted proteins | sample 0116_SJ02_MP02_2_FD_133154 | JGI IMG/M metagenome (GOLD analysis project Ga0187770, IMG submission 133154) | Tropical peat soil microbial communities from peatlands in Department of Meta, Colombia - 0116_SJ02_MP02_20_MG | ecosystem: Environmental > Terrestrial > Soil > Wetlands > Peat | place... | reverse complement strand
GCGGCCCGTCGATGGTGCGGATGATCTCGCCCAGCAGGATCTCCGATGGCGGCCGCTTGAGGCGGTAACCGCCGCGAGCGCCCCGGAGACTCTCGACAATGCGCGCGCGCTTGAGCTCCAGGAGAATCAACTCCAGGAATTTTTCCGGGAGCTGTTCGGCGGCCGCGATCTCGCGGATCTTGACCACGTGTTCCGGGTAGCGCCGGGCCAGCAGCATCAAAGCCTTCAGGGCGTAGAGCCCTTTTTGTGAGACTTGCATGGTGTGCGCGCAATGGCGGCAACCCGATAAAGTCTACCGGATAACTCGACTTTCGGCACCAAAAAATTGACCGCCTGCACCCTGGTTTTCCAGAAGCGAAATAGCATTCCTGCCTCCTACACCCCTGTGCCCGTCGGCCCGACTGGGCGTCCACGACACTATGAATGTGAATCGTTCCCGCAGGATACTGTTACGGTCTCTCGCAGATGGGCAAGATGGTAGCATTCTGCGATTTGGCCCGCGAGCCACCGCAATTGAGTCTGGCAGTAAAACCTCCGCGAAGGGCGGACCGAAACCATCCAGCGGACCGTCCCGACCGCAAATCTGCGAAGCATGACCAAGGGAATGCCGGCCACGAACCACCTGAATTCCGGTGGCATGCCGGATTCGCGGAGATCGGAGCGGCCTTTGTCAAACCACCAGGTTAGGAAGTACTTTTTGTGGCGGCGAATCTCCGGCACCGCATGAAAGACAACGGCGGAAGGTTCGTATCTTAATCTCTCACCTGCAGCGAGCAAGCGATGCCCAAACTCGCTGTCTTCGCACTTCTGTGGATTTGGGGAGTTCGGTTGCGGCCCCAAGTCGGTACGAAAACCTCCGTACCTTTGAAATATCTCTCTTCGGAAGGCCATGTTGGTGCCGGAAGGAGACTCGGAAAGCGGGCCGGACTGAGGTCCAAGGTCAACTAAAGCCAGAGGGGCGAAGGAACTTGGAAGTTCGGCCGAGAGCCAGCCCGGAGGAGAAAAGGACTTTTCCGGAAGAATGCGCCCGCCGGCACCAGCCCACTCGCTGCCGTGCAATTCTGCCGTGAGATTTTGCAGCCAGGATGGCTCTGCCATCGCATCGTCGTCGATGAATGCCAGGATCTCGCCCAGCGCCTCACGGACGCCGGTGTTGAGGGCATTGGACTTCCCGGCGCGCGGCTCGAAAATATAGCGGAAGCGACCGGGATACCGGCGACAGAATTCCTCCGCTACGCCGCGCGTCTCGTCCCTGGAATTATTGTCCACCACGAGCACCTCCCAGTCGATCGCAGCCGGGAGCGTCTGGGAAACAAGGCTCTCCAAGGACTTTGACAAAGAGCGGCAGCGGTTATAGGTGCATAGAATTACGGTAATCTTCATGGCTTTTAATCGCCGCGGAATTCATTTCCGTTCAGCGGATGCTTTTCTAATGGTCGGTCGCTGCTCATCATTGGAGATCGACGGACCGAGCCGCGCGTGTCGGAGCATTTCCGGCGCGGTACAAATCAAGCCAGCTCCCTATGCGGCGAGGCAACGATTTCAACGGACGGCCCAGGACGGCGGGCCGCAGCAATACGGCTTTGCCGGCGGTGCGAAAACTCTTCCATACACTTAGTTCGCGCCAGTAGAGACGCGCCATCGCAAGGTGCAGATCGACCAGTTGCCGACGGCCCACCTGTTTGGCGTCTGAGGATTTCAAGGCCTCCAGAGCCGTCTTCAGGGCGGCCGAATACTCACCCGCAGCCGACAGGATGCGAATCCATCTCTGACAGTCCGAGACGAAATCCTGTTGCTGTCTGGTCTCGGTCACTCCCCACGCGCACAGTAGTTGGGAGGTGATCTGCTTCACCCCCTCCGCCGGGTCCGGCTGCCCTTTCCTTCTGAACTCGGCGGAGGCCTGTGCGGCCAGCTTACAAAGAGTCTGTTCCTTCCGCTGAAGGGACGAGATCTGATGGGAATGAACCCTATATTTCGAAACAACCTGCTCGAGGTTGGCACACGGGAAGTGCTCAGTGAGCCTCAGCCAGAGATCGAAGTCATGAGCGAGGGCAAATGCCACGCGATAGCCGCCCGTTCGGACAAAAGCACTCTTGCGGATCAGAGCCGTGGAGTGAACGAGAGGGCAACCCGCGACCGCCAGTTCCTGCTTGATCTCGTGATCCCCCAGGGGAGGAAAATCGGTCCACAGGAGCCGTCCGGCTGCATCGATCCAAGCTGTGGCACCACCCACTACGCCCACCCCTGGATGCCGCTCCATGAATTCCAATTGCCGGGCCAGGCGATCCGGGAGCGAGACGTCATCCGCGTCCATGATGGCAAGGTATTTCCCCTGTGCGAGACTGCATGCCGCATTGCGCGCTTGAGGCAGGTTGCATCTAGCAATTTCGCTCAAACGGATGCGAGGATCCTTCGCCGCGTAGCGCGCGACAATGGATTTCGACCGGTCGTTCGAGCCGAAGTCCACGATGACAAATTCGAAGTCCCTCCAGGTCTGAGCCAGGATGCTCTCGATCGATTCCGCGAGGAATCGATCCATATCACAGACGGCCATCACTACGGAAACCGGAGATTCACGCATGATTCAATTCCTGCCGGGGACGAGCGAGCAGGCCTTTCGCCGGGTTCGGGGCCCGATGGTCCCCCCTCGAAGCGGGTGATCCACAGGAAGAGATCGGCAGCCGCCTGAAAAACAATTACAGCCGCCTAGTAGGGATAGGCCGCATCCAGAGGAGATGTACGCCAGCATGGCAGGGCAAACACCCCCTTCCAGACTTCCCTGGGGAGAGATTCGCCATCCCGCTGCCGCACGGGATCTCTTACCGAATTCTTTGGGCAATCTGCTGAAGATAGCGACCGTCAAACATGTCGCCGACTTTTTCCCCTCCGGGAACCTCATTGACGTACTTTTTGTCAATTCTGACCTTTACAGGAGCATTCCGGCGGTACCATTCATACTCAATGTCCAGATGTCCAATGTCCACCGCCTGATACCCCAGCTTGTGCAAATCGTGGGCCAGCACAGTTGCCGTGGGACCCAGGGCGATGAGGACGAGATTCTTTGGGTCCTGTGTGCTCACCGCTTGCAAGATGTCGCCATACTTCGAAAAGGCATCCACCGCGGGGGCAAGAATCCGCCGGATCGAGCGTGCGTTTTCAAAAAGATCGTTGCCCACGCCGACGCGGCTTTTTTCTCCTTCCACGAGGACCACGTCCCTCTCCTTCCAAATTTCTCTCATCATGGCGAAACGCTCGGCGGAGCGGGACTTGTCCGCCCAAATGTAGTAGCAGCGGGAGATAAAAGCGTTGTAATAAGCCCTCTGCCTGTCGACCAGCCTGTACCAGGCATGACGGTTTTCCAGCAAGTGACTTCCCCAAGCAGCCTGAGTCTCTGGCCGGTATTTCTCCAGGCCCGCAAACACATCCGGGATACAGATCAGCAGCCCTGGCTCCTCGCTCAGAATAATTTCGCGCAGTCGCGAAGAAAGTTCAGCAGAAAAAGGCTGAAAACCAGTGCCCCGTCCCATCATCAAGTTCAGTTCTCCATCCCCATATCGGCTCACCGAGCGTTTGTTCTTTAGAATTTCGAGCATGGTCTGCTCGACTGACAAGACGGCCGGAGGTGCATAGGTCCGCTCGATGACGCGGCTCCAGGAGCTTTGGATAATCCAGGCCGCGGATCTGCAATATCGGGCTAGGCGGTCTGACAACATGTTGCAACCTGCAGCTCGAACTCCGAATCCCGCACGATGCATGCCGGCACGGAGCAGCCTCGCCGGGCTCGCGAACCGAGGAGTGATCCGGCTTTCTATATCGCCTGCTGCCCGGCAGCGCGATTGCCCTCGAGGGGAATCGTGAGAGGCCCGCCAACAAGCTACCCACTCTGCGCGAACCTTTGGGCCCGGCTAGCGCTTAGAAGCGACGGGCGTTTCGGGCTCTGGATTTGACGGGAGCGACTCCCGGGATGCCGCAAGGACCTCGTGCCGCACCACCTTTGGGAAACAATGAGCGGCGCCGCGTACGTCGTCCGCGGATGTAATGTGAAATGTCGCCGCGGGCATCCACCGATCGTACGTCGTCTGGTTGTCGCACCTGAAAACCAGGAGCGTGGGGTAGTAGGTCCCGCCGACTAGGTTCAGGCTCAGCTCGAATGTGCATTGGAAACGCTGGCCTGGTTCCAGTGAGAACTCCGGGCTGCCCAGGCCGGTTGTAGAGGTGCCGAAAACATCCTCGAGTTGTTCGTCCTTGATATAGAGGGCGACAGAGAGCCTGGTGCAGCGCACGAGGGCGGCCAGATCAACGTCGATCCATGCCTTCTGGCCGGCATGAAACCGGAGGCATGCTCCGTGCTCATTGCGAACCGTAACCCTGGAGATCATCACCGGGCCGGAACTGGCGTCCGCCTCGCGCGCTTCCTTGGAGCGATTGAGATAGGCGGAAATTACCTCTGCCACAGGGCCCAGCATCAGCGTCCGGCCCTTTTCCAGGAGCAGGCAGCGCTGGCAGAACTCGGCGACGGTGTTCATGTTATGGGAAACAAAGAGGACCGCTGTTCCGCTGCGCAGCACCTCGTGCATGCGCTGCACGCACCGTGCCTGGAAAGCGAAGTCGCCGACGCTGAGCACTTCGTCCACGATCAGCACATCCGGATCGACGTGCGCGGCCACGGAGAATCCCAGCCGCGCGCACATTCCCGTGGAGTAGTGCTTCACCGGCGTGTCGATGAACTCTTCTAGCCCCGAGAAGGCGATGATCTGGTCGAGCTTGGACTGGATTTCGCGCTTGGCCATGCCCAGGATGGTGCCCTGGAGGAAGATGTTTTCCCGGCCGGTAAGGTCCTGGTGAAAGCCCGCCCACACTTCGATCAGAGCGGAAAGGCGGCCATGGACCACCATGCGTCCCTTGGTGGGCTTCATGATCCGGCTGAGGATCTTCAGCGCCGTGCTCTTGCCCGCCCCGTTCTGGCCTATGATGCCGAGAGACTCTCCCTGCTTGACCTCGAACGAGAGATCCTGCAAGGCCCAGAATTCCCTTTTGTCGGCCTCGCTGAGCTCGCCCTCGCGGAACATTCTTCCCGTCAGAGCGGGCAAGAGGTCGCGCAGGGAGTTGAACACCTCGCCTTTGCGGAACTTCTTATAAACGTGCTCCATGCGGATGGCGATGTCAGACATCGAGGTCGTCCCTTAAATGCTTTCGGCAAAAGCAGGTTCCAGATGCTTGAAGAAGGCGTAGCCACCCAAGAGCGTCAAAAGCGCAAAGACGATGCTGTAGGCCAGCCAGGGCAAATCCGGGGACTGGCGGCGGGCCACACAGGCGCCAAAAGCCTCCAGGACCGGGCTGGCCGGATTCAGTAGTATCCATTTGCCTTTCTCTCCGAACATTTCCACATCGTAGAAAACAGGGGTGAAAAAGATTCCGAAGGTGAGCAGCACTTCCACGACGAATTTCACGTCGCGGAAGAACAGACTGGCGGCGGACACGAACATCCCGATTCCGGTGGCCAGGAGAATTGTGGTGAGGAGGAGAACCGGAATCCAGAGGAGACTGGAGCTCCAGCCGATTTTCAGTGCCAGGAGAAAAATGACCAGGGCGGCGGAGGCCACGAAGAAATCAAAGAGGCTGGCCACCATCACAGCGAGGGGAAAAATCTCCTTGGGAAAGTAGATTTTGGTCACCAAGTCCCTGTTGTTGGTCAGGCTGAGACAGGCGAAGCGGATCGTGGAAACCAGGAAGGCCCAGGGGAGCGACTTTACGGCCACGGCGGCAATATCTACGGTGTGCAGCGGGGCGTGGGAAGCCAGGGCATAAGCATAACGGACCACGACGCCGGACAACACGATCAGGATGGGCATGAGCACAGCCCAGAGAAATCCCATCACCGACTGCTTGTACCGCACCTTGATGTCGCGGCAGGCAATCATCCAGAGCAACTCGTGATAGCGGCACAATTCCTGCAGCTCTGCTTTCATGAGTTCGTCGCCCGGCAGCCACTCATGCCGATACCAATCGGTTCTTTTCGACCGGGGCGGGCGCTTTGAGTCCGCGCAGGAGATCCATGTAGAACGATTTCTGTCCAGTGGCGAACAGCAGCAAACCCAGATACACCAGGCCAACGATCGCGGTTTCCAGAATCAGCCGGGGCAGCGCGTGAAGGGTCTGGCCGTAAAGCGTTCGCACGCCGAAGGCGAGCCCCACAGCCACCAAGCCCGCCGCCAGGGGCCATTTCACGGCCTGGAGGATATCGCGGATGGATATGACTGTGCCGTGGACGCACCAGGCGATGGCCGGAACCATCCAAAGCACCATCAAGGCGGAGTAGACAGCCGCAACACCCTGCGGCCCATAAGGCAATCCGATGAAGTATCCCGCGATCATCAGCGGCGTGATCACCAGCGACATCTTGAGGAGCCGAACGACCATGCCCAGCGAACAGAGCAGCCAGGACATTGGATTGACGATGGCGAATACCAGAATAGTCGGAGCCAACAATCGAAAGATGGCGATTGCTTCCTTCCACTTTTGTCCGAGGAGAACCAGGATCGTGTCCTGGGCAAAAAAAGCGCAGAAGAGCGTGATGGGGACCGTCAGAGCCGCGACAAGAGAATAGCCCTTCAAGAAGTAACTTTTCAGACGCGGGGGATCGTTCTGCAGCCGGGAGAGCGCGGCGAATGCCACGCTGCCCGCGGTCGCGTTCAGATTGTCTGTCGGAAGATTGATGAGTTGGTAGGCCCGGCCGTAAATTCCAATCGCATTCGCTCCCCAAAAGCGGCCTAACAAAACCTTATCCGCGTTCGTGGCCATGTAAACCAGCAGACCAGTGACCGTCACGGTGCCGCCAAAGCCCATCAGGGAACGAATCCCAATGTTCCTGCGGGGCATTTCGGGAACCCACCCGGTTGCGAGCCACAGACCTACTGTGGAAAGGAGCGGGCCGAGGATTGAGGCCGCCACCAAGGCCCAATATCCGAAGCCGCGGAGGGCCATGGCGATTCCGATCGCGGCGCCGATCAATTGTGAGATGACGTCAATAACCGAAAGGGCGGTGAAGCGCATCTGTCGCTGAAGAATTGCCGAGTGCTGCACCCCGGCGGCATTGAAGAAGAATCCGGTTGCCAGCAGCGCAGTCACTCCGAAGAGCCGGGGCTCGCGATAAAAGCTCGCAACCAGGGGTGAAATCGCCAGGGAGGCCAGCCCCAAGATCGTGCCGACAAGCAAATTGATCCAGAATAATGTGGAGAGCTGATCCTCAGTGATGGCGGAACGCTGGATGGTCGCAGCCGAAAGTCCGAAATCCCGGAAAAGACTCAGGACACCGATTACCGCGGTGACCATTCCGACCAGCCCGAAATCCTTGGGATCCAGGAGGCGGGCCAGGATCATCAGGGAACCGATGCGCAGGACAAAATTGGCGACCTGGGCGCAGATTTTGGCGAAACCACCGCGAATGGTCCTGTGCTTTAAATCCTTCATGGCATCTTCACCGCAACGGAGAGGACCTGGGCCATCTGCTCGACCCAGCCGGGGTTTCCCGCCGCCCGTAAACAGCGCGCTTCATAAATTTCCAACGACCAGCTTGCGACAGTAAAACGCCTCGGCATAGCCGCTCGGAGCATTACATTCCATGCCGCGCAGGCGCATCAGGGAGAGAAATGTGTCCTGGCGAAACCAACGCTTGGCACGTTGCGATTCAAAGGCCTCCAAAAGGTAACCAGTCTTCTTTTCGCACACCTCGGATTCGAGCGGCACGAATAGGTTCGGCTGCCCCAGGTCGCCGTCGAACTTCGGGATCTCGTACTCCAGGATCAGGTGATCCCGAAAAGTGTTCCAGGTCAGCTCCGCTACCACGCGGTGGTCCTGGTGGGCGTCGTTTCGATAGTGGGTGAAAATGAGGTCCGGGGAAAGCGCCTTCAGCTCTTCGAAGACCGCTTTCACCTCCGCACCCACAAAGGGCATAAATCCGTCCTCAAACGCCTTGAGCAGCGGCGCGCGGGCGGCATGACTTCCGGCGAACAGTGCGGCGGCGCGCTGGGCCTCAGCGGCCCGAACCCCGTGGGCGCTGAACACGACCCAGTGAAACACGCAATGCGGGTACTCTTGGGCCAGGCGGAGGATGGTCCCGCCACAACCAATTTCGATATCGTCCGAATGAGCTCCCAGGCAAAGCACGTTGAAGTGCGATCCAACGTCGCAGGGCAAGCCTAGCGAGCGCATGGAGTGATCCTCAATTTGGGCTGCCGAGTACCGGTCATCGTCGTTGGCCTTCCGCCTGCCGGAGAATGCTCATTTCCGCTGTCGCGGGCATGGGCAGCGCGAGGCCGAACTGCAACCTGGAAGCGCCCTCCATCAAGCCAGCCCCAGCCGCGCGAGCATGGGCTTCAATGGGCGGCATAAAATGATGGGCTTGGTGGCCACAGCACGTCCAGCGGCAAGGAAGCACTTCAAGCGCTTCTTCTGTCTCCAATAGAGTCTGGCCACGGCCAGGTACAGATCCGCAATCTGCCAGCGCTCCAAGTGCTTCCATTCCTGGGTGCGTAGTAACTGAATTGCCGTCTCCTGGGCGATGGCGTATTCGCCCGCCTGGTACATATTGCGGATCCAGATCAGGACGTCGGACCCGGCGGCGATCTGCTGAGTAGCTTCGGGAAGGCCCGCAGCCGCCAGTGCGGAGGAGGTAATGTCTTCCATCGAGTCGAGGGGATCGGGGGCCCCGTTCCTTCTTGCCGACGCAGAGAGCTGGGCGGCAAGGAAACACAGGGTCTGCTGCATCCGCTTTCGCAGTGTCAGCTGGTACGGGTGAAGCCTGTACTTAAGCACCACTTCCCTGAGATTTGCGGCCTCAAAATGCTCCACAATCCTCAGCCACAAATCATAGTCTTCCGCTTGAGCAAACACCGTCCGATATCCGCCCACCCGGCGGAAGGCCTCGCTCCGGAGGAAGGCCGAGGCGTGTATGAGCGGACAACGAACCGCAAGAGCGGAGCGGATTTCGCGGTCTTCGGTAGGAGGGCGGTCGACCCGCAAAAGCCTGCCTGTTGCGTTGATCCACTCCGTCGCGCCACCCAGCATGCCGACTCTAGGATGCTCTTCCATGAAGGCGACCTGCCACTTCAGACGTTCAGGATGGGCCACGTCATCGGCATCCATCAGCGCCAGGTATGGTCCCTTCGCAAGAGAGCAAGCCGCATTCCGTGCCGCGGCCAGGCGGCAGTGCGCTATTTCATGAACTTGAATGCGATCATCTTTTGCCGCGTAGCTGGAGAGGATTGATTTCGACCGGTCAGTGGAGCCGAAATCGACGACGATGAATTCGAATTCACGATAGGTTTGAGCCAGAATGCTCTCCATCGCCTCCGCGAGGAAGCGCTCCACGTTACATACAACCATGACCACCGATACCAAAGGTTTGGTGATTTCCACGATTTAGGCCGATTTCAGAGGTGCGAGGCGGTTTCCGGGGGTCCCGTCAAACGCCAGCAGGGTGTAACCCACTCCCGAACGTCGCCAGGATTTTTCTCACCGCAGGTCCTGCGACCGAAGTCCGTGACCAAATCTCCTCACAGTGGGAAGCCGGCCGGGAGTTTATATGCCAGGCGATCGAACTTGTGCGGCGGAGCCAATCAGCTATCAGACATGCACGCGACTGCCGGAGTCTCCACCGGTCCCCGGCCTCTCTTCGTAATATTTTGCTTCGATTGTTGCCGCGTTCCTTTTGCGCGCCAACAGCTTCTTCACTGCTTTGCCCGGCTTCAGAAACAGCAGCCTGGCCCCTCTCAGAAGGCCGGTCATCAGCAGCCTTGCCACACTAAACTGCAAGCCTATGTCTTGAAGCTCTTTCTTCTGTGACTGCCAGAATTCCTTATTGCCCGGCTGTTCGAAGAGCGTGGGAACCAGCGCGTGATAATAGTCGGCCACCAGTGAACCCATGCGGAGATTTACCTCGGACGGGCTGAGGTACTTCGGGGCAAAGCGGCAGTAATCACTCAGCAGGGAGAGGCGGATGGTCCCGTATTTCAAGCTTTTCGAACTTTCAGAAGCCGCGTGGATTCGCGTG
>Ga0187770_10002661_pt1 | contig 10051 bp, 5 predicted proteins | sample 0116_SJ02_MP02_2_FD_133154 | JGI IMG/M metagenome (GOLD analysis project Ga0187770, IMG submission 133154) | Tropical peat soil microbial communities from peatlands in Department of Meta, Colombia - 0116_SJ02_MP02_20_MG | ecosystem: Environmental > Terrestrial > Soil > Wetlands > Peat | place... | reverse complement strand
GTTGATGAATTTTACCTTCCCATCGATTCGACATTCCAAAGTCGTCTGTTCCGCTCGCCGGCTCGCTGCTCCACCGATGTGGAACGTCCGCATCGTCAACTGTGTTCCCGGCTCACCGATCGATTGGGCCGCGATGATCCCGATGGCCTCGCCTACAATGACCAGTCTCCCCCGGGCCAGGTCCCTTCCGTAACAGAGAGCACAGACACCCCGCTTCGACTTGCAGGTGAGCACCGAACGGATCTTCACTTTCTCAATTCCAATATCCTCGATCCGTTCTGCCAGGCCCTCATTAATCTCCTCGTTCCCTTTGACGATCACCTCCTCGCTAAAGGGATCTCGGATCTCCTCCAATGCCACCCGGCCCAGAATTCGTTCCTTCATCGATTCAATAATCTCTCCCCCTTCCACAAGCGAGGTGACGTCAATCCCGTCCATGGTACCGCAATCATGTTCAGTGATGACGACATCCTGGGCGACATCCACCAATCTCCGGGTCAGGTATCCAGCATTGGCCGTTTTCAATGCGGTATCGGCGAGACCCTTTCGAGCACCGTGGGTGGAGATGAAGTATTGCAGCACCGTGAGCCCTTCCCGGAAGTTCGCCGTAATGGGGGTTTCGATGATCTCACCCGAAGGTTTCGCCATCAGACCTCGCATCCCTGCCAACTGCCGCACTTGCTGTGCGCTCCCTCGAGCTCCAGAATCGGCCATCATGTAAATCGGGTTAAAACTTTCAATCACCTCTTTCTGTCCTGTCGGACCTCCGGCCTCCTCACTCCCCAGTTCCTTCAGCATCACATCGGCGATGTTTTCAGTGACCTCGGCCCAAATGTCAATGACCTTGTTATATCGCTCACCGTCGGTGATCAGTCCCTCCGTATATTGTTCCTGAACCCTCTCAATCTCTTGCTGAGCCTCCCCCAGCAGGCTTCCCTTATTGGAAGGGATCAGCATGTCATCGATGGAGATGGAAAGTCCAGCCAGTGTCGCATACCGATACCCCAAATCCTTCAACCGATCGGATAAAAGGACGGTTTTCTTTTCTCCGCCGAACCGGTAACAATAGTCGATGAGATTGGCCAATTCACTTTTCTTCATCACCTTATTGATCAAGGCGAAGGGGATCTCTTCAGGAAGAATCTCAAGGAGGAGAACCCGACCCACCGTCGTCTCCACAAATTCGCCCGCAATGCGAACCTTTATCCGGGCATGGAGGTCGACCTCATTGGAATCATAGGCGATCCGAACCTCGTCCGGATTTGAGAACACCTTCCCCTCCCCTTTGACGTAGGGGCGCGCCCTTGTCATGTAATAAATCCCAAGCACGATATCTTGGGTAGGGACAATAATGGGCTTCCCATTGGCGGGGGAAAGAATGTTATTTGTGGACATCATCAAAATCCTCGCCTCCGCCTGGGCCTCTACAGAAAGCGGCACATGGACCGCCATCTGGTCTCCGTCAAAATCCGCATTGAAGGCTGCGCAGACCAAAGGGTGAAGCTGAATGGCCTTGCCTTCGATGAGAACGGGTTCAAAGGCCTGAATGCCCAAACGATGCAGTGTGGGAGCGCGGTTGAGCATCACAGGGTGCTCGCGGATCACCTCATCCAAGACATCCCAAACCTCGGGTTTCTCTTTTTCCAACATCTTCTTGGCACTCTTGATCGTGGTGACCAGACCCTTCTCTTCCAAGCGATGGTAAATGAAAGGTTTAAACAGCTCGAGGGCCATTTTTTTGGGGAGTCCACATTGATGGAGTTTTAACTCGGGACCCACGACGATCACGGAACGTCCGGAATAGTCCACCCGTTTTCCCAAAAGATTCTGACGGAATCGGCCCTGCTTTCCCCTCAGCATATCGCTCAACGACTTAAGAGGTTTCTTGTTCGCACCCAGTATCATCCTTCCCCTTTTTCCGTTATCGAACAGGGCATCCACGGCCTCTTGAAGCATTCGCTTCTCGTTGCGAATGATGATCTCCGGTGCATTCAATTCGAGGAGTCGTTTAAGTCGATTGTTGCGGTTGATCACCCTCCGGTAGAGGTCGTTGAGATCCGACGTTGCGAACCGACCTCCGTCCAGGGGAACGAGGGGGCGGAGATCCGGCGGGATGACCGGGATGACTTCTAAGATCATCCACTCTGGCTTGTTCCCCGATTCCAAAAAGGATTCTATAATCTTCAACCGTTTGGCCAATCTTTTCTTTTTGGCCTCCGAGCTCGTCTCCTTCATCTCTGTTCGGAGCTTCCTCGAAAGCTCCTTGACATTGGTGTTCCTCATCAACTCTCGAATCGCATCGGCCCCTTGCGCCACCACAAATCCATCCCCGTATTTTTCCTTGGCCTCCCGGTATCGATCTTCGGAAAGAATTTCACCCTTCTTCAAAGGCGTCTCTTTTCCATCGAGCACGAGGTAGGCCTCAAAATAGAGAATTCGCTCCAGCTCTCTCAGTGTCATATCCGAAAGGATGCCGATCTTGCTCGGGATGCTTTTGAGAAACCAGATGTGGGCCACCGGCGTGGCCAGCCGGATATGCCCCATCCTCTCCCTTCTCACCTTGGATTGGATCACCTCTACCCCACACTTCTCGCACACAATCCCCCGGTGTTTCATCCGTTTGTATTTGCCGCAATTACATTCATAATCTTTCGTGGGCCCAAAAATTTTGGCACAGAAGAGTCCATCCTTTTCAGGTTTAAAGGTCCGGTAGTTAATGGTCTCCGGCTTCTTTACCTCGCCGTGAGACCACGACTCAATCTTTTCCGGAGAGGCGATAGAGATGCGGATGGCATTAAAACTGATCGGGCTTTTCCCCTTTTCATAAAATGACAGATAGTCTTCCAAGGTTTCCTCCTTATTTTAAACAGTGAACGATTTCTGTAGTGATCAGTAATCAGTTATCAGTCTGATCACTAATTACTGGTCACTGATTACTAAATTTCTTCTCTTTTCTCCTCGATCAATTCCGTGTCCAAACAAAGGCTTTGCAGCTCTTTGACCAAAACGTTGAAAGACTCCGGAAGTCCAGGCTCAACAATGTGTTCTCCCTTGACGATGGCCTCATAGACTCGGGTTCTTCCCGCCACATCGTCGGATTTCATCGTCAAGAACTCCTGAAGGGAATGAGCCGCACCATAGGCCTCCAAAGCCCACACTTCCATCTCTCCCAGCCTTTGACCTCCGAACTGCGCCTTTCCTCCCAACGGCTGCTGGGTCACCAAAGAATAGGGCCCGATGGACCGAGCGTGAATCTTGTCATCCACCAAGTGGTGTAATTTAAGGAGGTACATATAGCCTACCGTCACCTTCTGGTGGAAGGGTTCTCCGCTCCTCCCGTCATAGAGGGTCGTCTGCCCACTGACCGGAAGCCCTGCCTTTTTCAAATGGTCTTTAATCTCCTCTTCTGAAGCCCCATCGAAAACGGGGACCGATACGAAGATCCCGTTGCCCAGTTTCCTTGCCAATTCGATAATCTCATCATCGGTTGCCTGATCCAGGTATTCGTTCACCTCTTTTGAAGAATAGATCTCTTTAATCCTTCTGCGAAGCAACTTGGGATTAAAGTGTTTCTGCAAATACTCCTCAATCTTCCAGCCGAGCCCCTTGGCTGCCCATCCAAGGTGGGTCTCCAAGATTTGACCCACATTCATTCGCGAAGGGACCCCTAACGGATTGAGAATAATTTCGACCGGGGTGCCATCTTCCAAGTAAGGCATGTCCTCTTCAGGAAGAATCCGAGAGATGATCCCTTTGTTTCCATGACGACCAGACATCTTATCCCCGACGGAAAGTTTCCGCTTCATGGCAATGTAAGCCTTGACCGTTTTGATCACGCCGGGCGCCAGTTCATCTCCCCTCTTCAGTTTGGCCAGTTTTTCCCCGAAGACCCCCTTCACCACATTGATCTGGAGTTCTGCATGGGAGAGAAACTTTTGCACTTCAGGCAGCACCTTCTTTCCCTCCAATACATTGATCTCCTTCAGTCGATCGAAGGGAATGGCAAAGAGATGCTCCTCCTTGATCCGTTCCTTGGCCTCCAGATGAACACGATTTTTCTTCTCATCGGCGATCCGTTGACCGGCTCGTTTCCCGATCAGATACTTTCCGATCTTCCTCCGTGTGCTGTACTGAATGATTCGGATCTCATCCGCCTGGTTTTTCAACAACCGGGCCTTTTCCTGGTCCTCGATGGCCTTGGTTCTCTCATCCTTCTCCTGGCCTTTTCGAGAGAAGACTTTCGCATCGATCACGATCCCTTCGATCCCATGGGGGACTCTGAGTGAGGTATCTCGAACGTCTCCAGCCTTTTCACCAAAGATCGCCCGGAGGAGTTTCTCCTCGGGAGAGAGTTGAGTCTCTCCCTTGGGGGTCACCTTCCCAACGAGGATATCCCCTGCCCTCACTTCCGCCCCAATCCGGATGATGCCGCTCTCATCCAAATCCTTTAATGCCTCCTCCCCTGCATTAGGGATATCGCAGGTAATCTCCTCTTTTCCCAGTTTGGTATCCCGTGCCACACACTCCAACTCTTCGATGTGGATCGACGTGTAGGTATCTTCTTTCAACAACTTTTCGCTGATGAGGATCGAGTCTTCGAAATTATATCCTCCCCACGGCATGAATCCGACAAGGACATTTCTTCCCAATGCCAGTTCCCCCATATCCGTCGCTGGCCCATCCGCAATCACCTCCCCCTTCTTAACCCGCTCCCCAACGCGGACGATGGGCCTCTGATTGATACAAGTGTTCTGGTTGGATCGTTTGTACTTGATGAGCGTATAGATATCGACTCCGGGGTCAGTCTCCTTCTGGCCGTCCTCATCGGCACGGATGACGATACGGGAGGCATCGACGTCCTCGACAACCCCATCCCTCTTCGCAACCACTGTCACTCCAGAATCCCTTGCCACGATCGCCTCCATTCCGGTTCCGATCAATGGCGCATCCGTCCTTAAAAGTGGAACGGCCTGGCGTTGCATGTTCGATCCCATGAGGGCCCTGTTGGCATCATCGTTCTCCAGGAAGGGGACGAGAGAGGTCGCTACACTCACCAACTGCTTGGGGGAAACGTCCATATACCGAATCTCATCAGGCTTCACCATCACAAATTCGCCTCCCCTCCGGGCGGAAACAAATTGCGCAACAAACTTCCCCTCCCGGTCCAGGGGAGCATTGGCCTGGGCAATGGCAGGTTTCTGTCCTTCAATCTCTTCTTCTTCATCCAGGGCGAAAAGGTACCGAATGTTGTTCGTCACTTTTCCATTGACCACTTCCCGGTAAGGGGTCTCGATGAACCCATAGTCATTCACGCGAGCATAGGTGCTGAGAGATGTGATCAGACCGATATTCGGACCCTCTGGGGTCTCGATGGGACAGATCCGACCATAATGAGTGGGGTGGACGTCCCTCACCTCAAAGCCTGCCCTCTCGCGGGTAAGCCCTCCCGGACCCAATGCCGAGAGTCGTCGCTTGTGGGTGATCTCGGAGAGAGGGTTAGTCTGATCCATAAATTGGGATAGCTGGCTGGAACCGAAAAACTCTTTGATGACGGCAGAGAGGGGCTTTGAGTTGATGAGGTCATGGGGCATCAATGTCTCCACATCTTGGAGGCTCATCCGTTCCTTGATCGCCCTTTCAATCCTCACCAGCCCGATATGATATTGATTTTCAAGCAATTCCCCAACGGTCCTCACTCGGCGGTTTCCCAAATGATCGATATCATCGACCGACCCCTGACCATCCTTCAATCGGATCAAGTACTTCACGACCTCAAGGATGTCACGTCTTCTCAGGGTCGTCTTCTCATCTTCCAGAATCTTCCGGACCTTCCCCTCAACATCATCGGTGATGGTCCCATCCTTTAAGGAGGGCATCAGCCCGATGGGGCGCAGGATCTTTGCTGCGGATTGAATCTCCTCGGCCATTTCGGGAGTCGCAATCGCTTCATCAAAATCGAGCCATCCTCCCAAGATCCGATCGATCAATTCCTTTCCTCCCGCGTAGGTCGCTCCCGCTTCCAACACCTCTTTCTTCGATCTCTCGGTGAAGACCAATATCTTGGGGGGATCGGCCTTCAAGCCAAGCTTATAGTTCAACTTCATCCGACCCACTTTGGAGAGGTCGTAGCGCTCTGAGTTGAAAAAAAGGTTATAGAACAGGCTGACCGCGGTTTCAATGGTCGGTGGATCTCCGGGGCGAAGCCTCTTGTAAATGTCGATCATGGCCTTCTCGGACTCCTTCTCCCGGACGGATTTACCAGGTTCGAGAACGGGCAATTTCTCCCTTTCCTCCCGGCTCAGTTCGATCTTATCCATTACCAGTGTGTCCCTCAGCGACGAACTGACGTTGATGTTGTCGATGAAGAGGATCTCGAATTCTTCGATCTTTCTCTCCTTCATTTCATTGAGAAGTTTCTCCGTCATCTCCGCATTACAATCGGCGATCACCTCCCCGGTCTCAGGATCCACCACATCTTTCGCAAGATACCTTCCCATCAGATCCCTGGGCTCAATCGAGATGGTATTGATCTTGGCCAGTTCCAGCCTCTTAAAAGATTCTTCTGTGATCCGACGATGTTTTTTGAGAATAACCTTATGAGTCTCGGGATCCAAGATATCTGAGGTCGCCTTCTGTCCCACCAATACATTTCTCGATATCTCTTTAAAGAATTTTCCCTTTCGTATGAGGACCTTCTCCTTATGATAGAAATAGTCGAGGAGTTCTTCACCCGTGTACTTCAGGGCTCGGAGAAGAACGGTGACAGGAATCTTTCGGCGTCGATCGATCCGGACATGCAAGAGGTCTTTCTGATCAAATTCGAAATCGATCCAAGACCCGCGATAGGGAATAATCCGGGCATAGTAAAAGAGCTTTCCTCCGGTGTGGGGTTTGATTTGATCTTGATCGAAAAAGACGCCAGGGGAACGGTGGAGCTGGCTGACGATCACCCGTTCCGTCCCGTTGATAATGAATGTCCCATTTTCGGTCATCAAAGGAATCTCACCGAAATAGACCTCCTGCTCTTTAACCGCCTTAATACTTTTGGCTCGGGTCTCCTCGTTCACATCCCAAACCACTAAACGGACAGTCACCTTGATCGGAGCAGCGTAGGTCATCCCCCTCAACAGACACTCCTCCACATCATATTTGGGCTCGCTGAGGCGGTAACTGACAAATTCGAGAGAAGCGGTTTCGTAAAAATCTTTGATCGGGAAGACAGTTTTGAAAACCGCTTGAAGGCCAACGGGTTCCCGTTGTTCCGGATCCCCATTCGCCTGCAGAAACTGCTCGTAGGACCTCTTTTGAACTTCGATCAAATTGGAGATCTCTAATACCTCTTTGATCTTTGAAAAATTCTTGCGGTACCTTCGATAGACCGGGATCACGCTTGGCATAGTCACTCCTCTCCCTTAAGGAAGCTCCAAAAAACTACTGAACGCGCTCTTGATAACACAGATGATAAGAAAGGACTACGCGGATTTTCCTCATTCTCCAAAGCATTCCGTATCTGTGGAATCGATTCATCATCGGTGCGATCAGAGATTTCTGGCCCTTTTCAGAATCTCCCTTAAATAAAAAGTCCCCTCCCTCTCGGACTGCTCCTCAAACTTCGCTCTGTCCTTCTGGGAAGAGACAATGACGTCCCTCGATCTCTCTGCCTCTCTGTCTTAACTGTTGTTGCCTGCACCAGGCGGAGCAGGCAGCAACGGGTACAAATGTTTCCCTACTTCACTTCGACCGTTCCGCCAGCCTCTTCGATCTTTTTCTTCATCGCCGCGGATTCTTCTTTGGATACTCCCTCTTTCACAGGCTTGGGGACTCCCTCGACAAGGTCTTTGGCCTCTTTCAAACCCAATCCGGTGAGCTCCCTGACAACCTTAATGACCTGGATCTTCTTGTCGCCAAAACCCGTCAAGATCACATCAAATTCCACCTTTTCTTCGGCTGGAGCAGCTTCCCCTCCAGGAGCCGCTCCCGGAACTGGCATCGCAGCCATAGCCATCGGTGCACCGGCCTTGATCCCCAATTTTTCCTCAAGGGCCTTCACCAAGTCACGTGCCTCTAATAAGGTGAGGCTGCTGATTTCTTCGGCAATTTTTTGAATATCTGCCATTGGACAAATCCTCCTGTCTCTAAATTAGATGGCGGAACGTAGAAGGTTGAAAGGGTTCTTCAAAATCAATACTCGACTTTCTGCACTCTACATTCCAAGTTCTATTTTCCACTCTCGGCACTCGAAGTCGCCAGTTGATCCGCGCGGGCCTGGATGAGACCGAGCACCTGCTGAAGTCCACTGAGAATCACTCCTCCTATCTGGGCCCCTGGCATTTGAATCCCCCCCAGAACCTGGGCAAGGAGAACCTCACGAGAGGGCATCGCCGCCAAGGCCTTCAACTCCTCAGGACGGATGACCCTACCCTGGACGAGACCGACCTTGATCTCAAAGGCAGTTTGCCCTTTCAGGAATTCAGACAAAATCTTTGCGAGAAGAATGGGATCCCCATGGGAGATAGCGATGGCCGTTGGTCCCTCAAAATAATCGTTCAGCTTTTCCAGATCCGTCCCCTTCGAGGCCAGCTTCATCAACGTGTTCTTCACCACGTGATAGGAGATCTTTTCCTCTCTCAAACGTTGCCTCAGGTTGTTCATTTGCTCGACATTGAGGCCCCGATAATTGGTCAGCACAACGGCCTGAAATCCCTCGACCTTATTGCCCAGATCCGATACGACCTGCCTCTTCTCTTTTCGATCCAATGGTCTTTACCTCCTCGATGAGGCCAGCGGCATGTCCTACGCCTTCAGGACATTTCGTACATCGAATGGATCAAGCTTGATCCCCGGCCCCATCGTTGTGGATAATGCAACGCTCCGCAAATAAACCCCTTTGCTGGTGGGGGGCTTGGCACGCAGGATCACCTCCAGCAGGGTTCTGATATTTTCTAATAGTCGCTCAAGGCCGAAAGAAACTTTTCCGACGGGCACATGGACGACTCCTGCTTTCTCGACCTTGAACTCCACCTTACCCGCCTTGATCTCCTTGACGGCCCTCTCCAAGTCGAAGGTGACGGTTCCCACTTTGGGATTGGGCATTAATCCCCGAGGTCCCAAGACCTTCCCCAATTTGCTCACCAAACCCATCATGTCCGGTGTAGCGATCGCCTTGTCAAATTCCAGCCATCCTTTTGAAATCTTCTCGACGAGATCCTCCCCTCCCACAACATCGGCGCCCGCATCCAATGCCTCTTTTTCTTTCTGACCTTTCGCAAAGACCAGCACCCTGACCTTCTTCCCCGTCCCGTTGGGAAGGACGACGGTTCCCCTCACCATCTGATCCGGTTTCTTGGGATCCACTCCGAGACGGATGGCGAGGTCCACCCCTTCATCAAACTTGGCGTAAGAAGTCTCCAGAAGGAGCTGTACCCCTTTTCCCAGCTCGTACCGTTTACTTCGATCGACCTTACTTCTTGCCTCTAAATATTTTTTCCCTCTGTTTGCCATGTCCTTCTCTCATTCAATCTCCAGCCCCATGCTCCGAGCTGTGCCTTCGATCGTACGAATCGCACCCTCCATATCCACCGCATTGAGATCTTTAAACTTGACCTGAGCAATCTCTCGAATCTGATCTCTGGTCACCCTCCCCACTTTGGTTCGGTTGGGCTCCCCTGAGCCTTTCACAATCTTGGCCGCCTTTTTTAGAAGGATCGAAGCGGGCGGCGTCTTGGTCACAAAGCTGAAGGACCGATCTGAATAGATGGTGATCACGGCAGGGATGATCATTCCTTCCTGCCCCTGGGTACGTGCATTGAAGGCCTTGCAGAACTCCATGATGTTGACCCCATGCTGCCCCAGAGCCGGGCCGACTGGAGGGGAAGGATTGGCCTGGGCTGCCTGAATTTGAAGCTTCACCATCGCCACCACTTTCTTTGCCATGATTCGCTCCTCAAACGATAACCATTAATTCTTTTCCACTTGGATGAAATCCAATTCAACTGGAGTCGCTCTTCCAAAAATGGAGACCAGAACCTTCAGTTTCCTTTTTTCAGGTTTC
>Ga0187770_10002660_pt1 | contig 10053 bp, 9 predicted proteins | sample 0116_SJ02_MP02_2_FD_133154 | JGI IMG/M metagenome (GOLD analysis project Ga0187770, IMG submission 133154) | Tropical peat soil microbial communities from peatlands in Department of Meta, Colombia - 0116_SJ02_MP02_20_MG | ecosystem: Environmental > Terrestrial > Soil > Wetlands > Peat | place... | reverse complement strand
CCTTGCCATGGCAAGTGGCACAATAGCTGTTGAACATCTCCTTGCCGGAAGTGGCCGATGTTTGCGAAATGGGAACATGCTTCACGGTTACCTCTGGTTTCTGAGCTGAAGCGGGTGCGCCTTGATTCTGGGCGACGGCGAAAGAGATAACTGCCACTAGGAAGGCGACCGCACAGCAAACTTTCTTTGCACGCATTGATTCCTCCTGGATTCTGAAGGCCGTATTGTACAACACAGCAGTTTAAGACGTGGCTAGCGCTTCGACCGTGACTGGCATCACAGCAGCTCGTGGCCGGTAACCCGAGTGGTCCCCCCTCAAGGCAAAGCAAAACGCAACAACTCCCCTTCGAGCGCGACCGAACAAGGCTCACTTGCGGGCAGCCGTCCCCGCCAATGGGTCCAGTTCCGGGGAATGAGGCGTGTTTCCGGCTTCGGCAACTCTAGCCAACTTTCGCCGGTTTGCTCCCGCACCAGCACAGAAAGGGCATGCGCGCCGGCAATGCCGCCGCCAACCGCTTGGCTCGGCTGCGCACTCCATTCGAATAAACTGGCCTGCAGACCTTCGCTGATGGATTCTCCGGGCTCCATGCAAAGAATCCAGTCATAGCGCGCCAGGTCGAGGTAGTTATTCCCACTGGCATGGCTGTCTGCCGCCACGATGCGCGCCCCGTACTCGCGCGCGATGCGCCGAGTGGCATCGACTGAGCGATGGTCCACAACCACGACTTCGCGGCAGGGGAGTAGGGTTTCTAGCGTCCGCCCCAAGCGTAAAGCATCATTCGTGGTGTGCAGCAACGCCGTAATTGCAGGCATAGGGGAACCGTGCCTCCAGAGTGTACGACGAAGCGAATCATGACGGCGAATGGCCCGACGAAATAAAGTGCGGCCATCGCACTCCTTACGCACGAAATCCTCAGCTGTGGATCCTCAGGTGTGCATCATTAGGTGTGCATCATTCGGCCGGCGCCGTGCTTGCCCGCCGCGCCGTCGGGTATGGCGCGCGCCCAAACATAATGCCGGTTTCCACCTCAACCGGCTGCCCGTCCCGCAGGTAGCGCTTGAACTTCCACTGCCCCAGGGCGTCGGTGATGGCCTTTGCCTGGTCGGGGAATGCGCTGAGAAAGTGAATGTGTTTTACTTTGCCTTCTTTATCGATGATGATTCGAACCGGAACCGGGTTGGAGCGGTGCTCGGTAAAGACGGGCTCAACCCGCGCAAGCAGGTTTTCGTCCTTGGCGTAATTCTTGAGGCAGACGGGGAACTGGCCCCCGCCCATCCCTGCTGTGGAGCTGGCTTCCGCAGCCAGCTTCATCTTATCCATGCCCAGCACCAGGCTTTCCAGCAGTTTGGTGTCACGGCTGGTTAACACTATTTCCACCGCGTGGCAGCGGATGTCGGTAGCCCCAACATACCAATGCAATTGCGAAACCGGAGCCTCATAGGCAAAGAAGCGGAAGGATCGGCCCGCCAGCTTGACCTCGGTGGGTGGCAGTTCCACTTTGTAGTCGGCCTGCAAATTGTCTTTCTTGTAATTAATCAGTTCCAGTGCATTGGCCGCAGGCAGCGGCGTGAAGAACATGTCCTCGGCGGTAATCAGGATGCTGCCCCGAGCCGGTCCTTGGAATGTTTCCGTAGGACTGATCTGCGCCAGCACATAACGGCCCCTGTCCGAGGGCGGCGGCCCTTTGTATTTTTGGGTCCAATCCGTGGGCAGAGTGTAGGCCATGCCAAAATACTGGTTGCTGAAGACATGGTTGATCACGTCCCCGCCTTCCGGTAGGGGAGTGACCGAATCACTCGCGCTCGACCACGCGCCCTTTACCAGGATCACTCCTGTCGGCACCCTCGTCGCGGGCTGCGTGCTGCCGGAAAAGTCGCCGCCGTTCGGGGGGGCATTCTGCCGTCCGCTCCCTTGGCCCCAGACCGGTAACCAGTACCAGCCGAGAATGAATAAACACAAGAATCGAGAATGCATCTTTGTCCCTCGAATCCGAGCCCACTCCGCGGGGGTGGTTTCCGGCGAATCAGTCACGCATTTTTTTATAACTTAGTAAGAACTGGCGAGACGGGTTGCTGTCCCGCCAGTTGACTTGCCGTAAAACGGCTACAGTGACCGCAGGAAGTCCAGGATCTCCTGCTGCTGAGTAGTTGAGAGGTCATCGAAGAAAATCACCGCCGTATCGTTGGCCTCGCTGCCATTACTGAAGTGGTCGAGAATCGCCGTGATCGTGCTCGTGGTACGGCCATCGTGCAGCAGGAAGATCCGCTGCCCCAGGCCCCATAAGGGAGCTGTACGGAACTGGTCTCCGCCCGCAGTGCCCTGCGACACGTTGTCCGCCAGGCCAGTGCCCATGTGATGGATCTCAATATCTGAGAACGCATTCACCGCTGCATTGCTCAATGCCGGAACTAAGTTCGACACCTGCGTCGTGCCGGGCGTCGCATTGTGGCAGGTGGCGCAGCCAATTTCGCTGAACAGGGCCTTGCCAGCAGCGATCGTAGCTGAGGGGACCGGCTGTCCGTTCAGCACCACCCCACCGGTTGGCGGCGGCGCCAGGAAGCGCATGAAGTTCGCAAATGCGGAGACGTCATCGAGAACCGCTGCGTTCGGCGTCAAGTTCGGGTTGGAGGTGTCTTCCGGATAACCGGTTCCGGTAAGGTTCAGGCAGCTCGCTGGAAGTCCGAATTGCAGTTGGTCTTCCCCCGGCAGCGGGCGGTCTTGCGGGAACAGCAGATTGGAGATGCCCATCTCCACGTTGTAGGCCTCACCGGAAAAGATGTGCAGCGATTTGTTCTGCGCCTTCCAGCCGAAGCGGGAGATGGTGCCATCGTTGCCGTTGTGGTTGAAAGTGCCGCCAATGCCAAAGCTGTTGTTAAGATTGTTTCCCTGGTTGACCAACAGGGTTGAGTCGTCAAGGTTCTCCATCAAACCTGCGCCAAACACCGGTGTGGGAATGCGGAAAATAATGTTATTGGCTGCCACCGCTGCGGCGAAGCTGGGCTGGGGCAGCGTGGTGCTGTTGTTACACGTGCCGGCGTCGGAGCGGCCAGTGACGGTGAACAGATCTTCGACACCGCCATTGGGCGAGTTGAAGTTGACCGTGCCGTTGCTGTTAAAGAAGAACGGAAAGCGGGCTTCACGGGTGGGGCCATTCGCCGTTATGAAAGACGGTGTGGTGTTGCCGGGCGCAACTCCGTTGCTGGTGAACAGGAATTGCGGATTGACCGCAAGACCCGTCCCCCCGACCGCAGGTTGGGCGTGACAGGAACTGCACTGATTTGAATTGAACCGCGGTCCCAGGCCGTTGTTGCCGGCGGGATTGTTGGAAACGGATTCCACAGCCTGGAAGCGATTCTGACCGTCTAAGAAAAAGGCCAGGAAGCCGTTCGGGTCAGTCGTAATGATTGTCGCGCCGGTGCCGCGGCTGGCGCTTTGAACTCCGGGGTCGGTCTGGGCAAATGCCATTCCGGCGAGGAACAGCACTACCAAAGCTAAAGCTGATGCGTGTGTAGCTGTTTTGATCACGACTCCTCCTCATAGGGTGTCATCTGCTTGGCATGGGTCCCCAGTTCGCGACCCGCGTGGGGACGACCGGGGAGGGAATGGGAAAGTATCTTCCCCACCAGGGGTGAGGAATTTCGTCGAGCGGAGCATGCGCTCCTCCCTGTCAGACTTGGGTTACGGGCCAGGGACCGCAATGGCGCGGGACTGCACAAACTTGAGTTCGGACAGTGGCATGCAGGGTGTCCGAAATCAGTGCTCGGATTTGTAGCGCAGATCAGTTCCGCCGCAACAAGAAGTTGCTGCACGTTACGGAGTCAGAACAAAGTTCTTCCAGCAGGCATCAGGATCATGAGATTTTTCTTAAAGATAAGACGTGGTTCCCGCAGAGTGCGTTGCTCGCGCACCAACACGAAGAAGTCCATCGCCTGTTCGGAAAGACGGAACTCGAAGGTACATCGATCTTGTCCGGCCGCGTTTTACCGCGAATCGTCCAGCTTTTGACGATCCGCATTCGGCTCCTGCGGCTTGATCACCGTGACGGGAGCTTGCAAGGTAAAGTTCAGAACGGTTTCCGACGGCAGCTTGATCTGCTCACTCTTGCCGGCGGCCTGAACGCCACCGCCTACGCCGGCCCCCGCCGCCGTGCCAATGGCGGCCCCTTTGCCGCCTCCCGCGATGGCCCCAATGATGCCGCCCAGGGTCGCGCCGCCACCCACTTTTTCGGCCGTATTCTTGCCGCGCGAACTGCCTTCTTTCCAGTACTGATCGGTCTGCAGGTTATAGCTTCTGCCGTTCGCCGTGATGCTGTCGAGTTGCAGCACTACCAGGGACTGCCCCTCGAACTTGCCTGCGCTCTTGAGATCGACAATGTGGCCGGTAATGTCAGTGCCTGCGGGAATGGCTTCCACCCCTTCCGCGGAGAGCGAAACATTGAGGGTGGCGTGAAAGGTGTCCCCCACATGGTTCTTTTGGCTATCAATGCTGTCGATCAGGCGGACCGTCATCTGCGTGCCCTGCTCAATCGTTACCTTTTGCGGCAGCGGAGGAGGTGGTGGCGTGGGAGGTGTCGCGTCGGCGGGCGGCGTGTCGGATGGCGGCAGCGCCGCCTGCTGGGAATTATCAGCCATCGTCTCGCCGCTAGTGGTGTCGGCGGCGCCGTGCTCCATCGCATCGCCTTCAGAGGCGTTTGCCTGGCGGGACTTCTTGCCCGGTGACGGCTTGTCGTTTTGCTTCGGTGTTGGCGGCGTGCTTTCAGCGATGGCTGCGGGCGTCGGCACGGCGGTCGCTAGGGCGCCGCCCAGTTGCAGATTGTTGACCACTTCCTTCACGCCCTCCACGGACGCAGCCTGCCGCGCCGCGGCCTCGCGCTGCGCTTCGTTGTCGACGAAGCCGCCCAGCGTCACTACCCCATTACTCGCTTGCACCGTGAGTTGTTTGGTCGACAGTCCAGAGTCCTGGCTGAATCTGCTTTGGATGGCGCTGGAAATCTTCGCTTCATCTGGTTTTCTGGAGCAGCCAACGCTCCAGGCCAGCATTGCCGCCAGAAGAAACACAAGCACTCTGTTCATGACCGGACTCCTGAGACTTACCGGAAATAAGGCCGCAAAGGGACGCACACTGCCCTACAGTTTAGATGCTGTGGGGCATTCGCGCACCTGTGATTTTGCCGACAGGATGTCTCAATCCTTGAACCGGTCGAGGGATGAATGATGAATGCGGAGGACTTTTCGCAGTCCGCTACGGTGCCAAGGGCCGCGCCCGGGGGATGATTCTAGTGGATGAACTTGTAGTCGACGATCGAAGCGGCCAAAAGGCCGGTGCCGTCATCCGTCTCTTTATCCTGATCCTGCGTTTCTTTGCCTTGCATATCTCTGCAGCGGATCACGCGGCCCTGACAGAGCACATTGCGGTTCTTCTGGCCGGAGATTTCTTCCGGCATCTCGAACACCATCTCGATCAATGCGTTCACTGGCAATTGCTGTGGTCCACGAAACAGCAGACCGGTCTGGCTGAGGTTTTCGATGCTGCCCTCGTACCAGGTGCTGGTGCCATTTACGCGAAAGCGAAGCGCAACGTCCAGCTTCAGACGGCGGGCGCGGGGGGTCCAGGACGGCCGCTTCTCTCGGGTGTGGCTACGCCGCACCACGGTCTCAGGCTTGGCATGTTCCACGCGCTGGGTGCGGCGCATGGTGGTCCAGTCATACTTGTACTCGGCGGCGCACAAAAGACAAACTTGATAGTAGTCTCCGTCAGCGCCGCGGCGTGGCCAGGAGAATTCGTGGGAGCAGCGCCCAAGCATAAGAACATCCATGATTTTCTGCGGCATGATGGTTACTTTCGGGCTAAAGCAACTCCCGACGCCCCCATCATCTCCCGAGGCAAACTTCTTGGGTAGGTTACTTTCGTGTCGGTTGCCCGGTGAATTCGCAACAAACCGCTGGGATGCAGGCACTTACATTCAGGCAAGTTTTCTGGTGTGGGGAACTTGTGGTTACCGAAAGTCCGCTCCTGCTCGGGCAAAGTGTATGATCTCGGCATGGAAAACGCATCTGCCCCTTCCCTGACCGCGTTTATCCTGGCCGGTGGCAAAAGCACGCGCATGGGCGCGGACAAGGCGTTTGTCGACTACCAGGGCCGCACTTTGCTGGCCCGGGCTCTCGACTTGGCCCGCTCGGTTACTCCCTATGTGCGTATCCTGGGAAGCCAACAGAAGTTTGCCCCGTTTGCCCCGGTGGTGGAAGATGTGTTCCGCGACTGCGGACCTCTGGGGGGAATTCATGCTGCCTTGCGGGCTACGGTAACCGAACTCAACCTGATGCTGGCCGTGGACACGCCCTTTGTCTCGTGGGCGTTCTTGCAGTATTTGATCGGACAGGCGCGGGGCGCACCCGAGGCAGCCGTGGTTGTTCCGCGCGCTGGCGGAGGCTGGCAGCCGTTGTGCGCCATTTACCGCAGGGAATTCACCGGCCCGGCTGAGAGGGCGTTGCGCGCCGGACGCAACAGGATCGACCGGTTATTCGATCAGGTTCGCACCCGGGTCATCGAGCAAGAGCAGTTGCAAGGCGCGGGATTTTCCCCCGCCATCTTCCGCAACCTGAATACGCCTGCGGAGCTGGAGGCAGAGCACCGCAGGGCCTGACCGCCGTTAAACTGAACCCTGACTTTCGAGAGCCAACCCATGCTCCAGACCGTCCAGTCGCCTTACATCGAGTTCCGCGAGGTCTCCAAAGCTTTCGGCGAAAGCGTTGTGCTGGATCGTGTCAGCTTCAACGCCATGCCCGGCGAGACCGTCTGCATCCTGGGCCGCAGCGGCGTGGGCAAATCGGTTTCGCTGCAACTTCTCATGGGTTTTCTCAAGCCCGACTCCGGCCGGGTGGTCGTCGCCGGTGAAGACATTACCGATTTTTCCGAAGAGCAACTGGAGGCCGTCCGAAAGAAAGTCACCATGGTCTTTCAGAATGGAGCCCTGTTTGACTCGCTCACGGTCGGTGAGAATGTGGCATTTCCCCTGCGCGAAACCAGGGACTTATCGGAAGAGCAGATCTACGAGATCGTTGACGGATTGCTGAAGATGGTGGGCGTGCAGGAGATGCGCGACCTGCTGCCCTCGGACCTCTCGACCGGCATGAAGCGCTCGGTGGCCATTGCGCGGGCGCTGGCAGCACGGCCGGAATGCGTTCTCTACGACGAGCCCACGACCATGGTGGATCCACTGATGGCGCAACTGCTCGGCGATCTCATCAAGCGGCTCAAACTCCAACTGAACCTCACCAGTATTGTCGTCACCCACGACATGCGCCTCGCCAAGAAGCTCGCCGACCGGGTTGTTTTTCTCTACGAAGGCAAGTCGATTTTCTTCGGCACTTCGGAAGAGATGGCAAAATCCGGGGAGCCTATCGTGCAGGAGTTCCTGGAACTGGATGAACTGAAACTGCAAGTGGAAAGGTAGTCGCTCCCGGCCACGGGTGCGGCGCAGCACTTCTTCGCTCATTCCTCTTTCATGTAGCCGCTGCAAACGAGAACCGGAAGCCGCGGATATTTCTCAAACCGCGAGTCGGTGAATGAAAGCTGGCACTGCAGGAACGTCGAGCCTTTTTCCGACGTCATTCGCCGGGCGTAGCCGCAGTCCGCGCAAAGGCCGGGGTTCCCCGGTGTACTCCATTCGGAATGCGGCATCGGCCCTCAAAATCCTTGCCGCACCAGCTCTTCCACGGTGAACCTACTCTCTGCCGGTTCGCGGCTCATCATCTTCTCGACATACTTTGCAATCAGATCGGCTTCGAGATTGACTGCATCGCCGGGCTTGAGCGAGTCGAGGTTTGTCATCTCCACGGTGTGCGGAATGATGGCGATGGTACAAGTTCCTCCTTCAAGCTTCGCCACCGTCAGGCTGATGCCTTCAATCGAGATCGAGCCTTTGAAAACGGTATACTTCTCTACCTCGCTGGGCAACTCAATGCGCAGCCAGAAGTTTTCCGAGTCGGCGATGCGCTCCAGCGCGATGAGCTTGCCCACGCCATCCACGTGGCCTTGCACCATGTGCCCGCCAAAGCGGCCATCGGCTTTCATGGGCAGCTCCAGGTTGACCAGCGCCCCTTCGTGAATGCGCGAGAAGGACGTGCGTACCCAGGTCTCCGGAGCCAGGTCGGCGCAGAATGAGCCTGCTTCGATGTCGAGCGCCGTGAGACAGACTCCACTGACCGCCACGCTGTTGCCCTCTTTCAGTTCCTTGGCTGCATTCTCCGCCGCAATGGTAATGCGGCGATTTTCGCCGCGCTGTTCGATGCGCATGACGCGTCCTACTTCTTCAACGATTCCAGTGAACATGAGGACCTCCGAGTAAACCCTCTATGATAAGCCACCCCGGAGGGCGCGGAGGCGCGGAGAAAGACTTTCGGGAGTCGCCTTTCTCCCTGACTTGGCGCCTCCGTCGGGAAACAGAAGCTCACTCCTCGTACGGATCGCGCAAGTATCCTTCCACCGCAAAATCTTCTCCGAAACGATGCAGGTGGAGATGCTTTACCTGCAATGCCTCATGCAGTTGGTGGAAGCCCGCCCCTGCAGCGAATGGCATCGATCCCGTGCCCGCCAGAATCTTCGCAGCGTAATACAGGAAAACCTTGTCAACCACTCCCGAGGCGAGCGCCGCCCCGTTCAGCGTCGATCCGCCTTCGATCATCACACTTGTGATTTCAAGTTGCCCCAGGCGGCGCAGCACCGCATGCAGGTCCGGGCGGCGATCCGATGCCGCCGGTGCCACCTTTTCGACCCGAATGCCACGTGCTTCCAGTTCGCCCTTTTTCTTTTCCTCGGGAGAAGAACAGAAGACCAGCACATCGTTCTGGATCGCGCCTTCATTCGCCACGCTGTGGACGCTCTGCACCAGGCGCGACTCCAACGGCAGCCGCAGGCCTGAATCCAGAATCACGCGCAACAAGGGGCGGCGTCGAGGATTGCCGCTGCGATCGCTGAGCAACGGATCGTCTGCCAGGATCGTTCCCACGCCAACCACGATGGCATCGCTTTGGTGACGTTGTTGCTGCACCTGGGCGCGCGCCGCTTCACCGGTGATCCATCCCCCGGCCGGAGTGCCTGCCGTGCGGCTCAACACCGTCCTCAGTGGCGGAGCGATCTTGCCGTCGAGAGTCATCGCCGACTTCAGCGTCACCAAGGGAACGCCGTGGCGAATGTGCCGGGCGAAGGCCTCATTCAGACGGCGGGCTTCCGTTTCAAGTCGCCCAACTTCCACGTGGATACCCGCTGCGCGCAGCTTCTCAAAGCCTTGCCCGCTTACCTTGGGATTGGGATCGGGCATAGAAGCGACCACGCGATGAATCCCGGCGGCGATCAAAGCGTCGGTGCATGGGGGCGTGCGGCCCTGGTGCGAGTGCGGCTCGAGATTGATGTAGAGTGTACTGCCGCGGGCCTTGTGGCCGGCGTGTTCCAGGGCTTGCACTTCGGCGTGCTTCAGGCCATCGTAGGTGTAAATGCCCGTGCCCACGAGGTTGCCTTGCGGGTCGACCAGGACCGCGCCGACGTAGGGATTGGGCGAAGCTAATCCCATGCCCTGGCGCGCCAGATCCAGCGCGCCATGCAGGAAATGCTCGTCAGTGGAGTGATCGGCCATTTTGCGGACGGACAAAGCAAGTCCACCGCGCGGAGTCACGCAGAGAGACATAGGGATTGCCTTTCTCCGTGCCTCTGTGTCTCCGTGGTGAAAAATCGTCCTATTCGAACAGCGAATCGACAAACTCTTTTGCGGCGAACGGCAGCAGATCGCCCACTTTCTCGCCCACACCAACAAACCGCACGGGCAGCCCCAGTTCGCGCGAAATGGCGACCACCACGCCGCCCTTGGCCGTGCCGTCGAGCTTGGTGAGCACGATTCCAGTCACACCCGCCGACTGCGTGAACAGGCGCGCCTGCTGCAAACCGTTTTGCCCGGTGGTCGCGTCCATCACCAACAGCGTCTCCTGCGGAGCGCCGGGAATAATGCGCTGGGCGGTACGGCGCATTTTCTCCAGTTCAGCCATGAGGCTGGTCTTGGT
>Ga0187770_10002659_pt1 | contig 10055 bp, 11 predicted proteins | sample 0116_SJ02_MP02_2_FD_133154 | JGI IMG/M metagenome (GOLD analysis project Ga0187770, IMG submission 133154) | Tropical peat soil microbial communities from peatlands in Department of Meta, Colombia - 0116_SJ02_MP02_20_MG | ecosystem: Environmental > Terrestrial > Soil > Wetlands > Peat | place... | reverse complement strand
GCCGACGAACAGGGTGTCTCCGGTGGCGACGTTCCCCTCGAAGATGTAGAGGACGCTGTCCTTCGTGTGCCCGGGCGTGTGGACCACGTGGAATCGCAGACTCCCGACCGAGAGCGCATCCCCATCGGCGACCGAGATGTCCTGGTGGATCGGGGCGACCTTGTGGGCGACGACCTTCGCCCCGGTGCGCTCTTTCACGTCGCCGTTCCCCGCGACGTGGTCCGGGTGACTGTGCGTGTTGAGGATGTAGCGGACCTTCACTGCGCGAGCATCGATCGCCTCGAGCACCGGGTCGATGCCGAACGACGGGTCGATGACGACCCCCTGGCCGCCGGGCTCTTCGGCGACCAGATACGTGAAATTGAGATACGGACCGATGCGAAACTGGTCGAGGAGCACGTACCGGCGAGAAATGTTCGGTATTTGAGAGGGCGGGGGACCCCTACGGACCGCCCGGCTCGGGGGCCAGGGTCCGGCGGCCGGTGACCGCGTCCAGCACGACCCGGCCCTGGGAACCCTCGACGTACCAGTGCGGCACGTAGAGCAGAACGAACGGGCCGAGCCGAATGTCGTCGGCGGCGGGAGGGACCCGACGGGTCTCGATGACGAGCGCCCCCTCGTGCTGCTCCGTGTGGTCGACGTGGATCGTGTGGTGGCGTCGGATCGCGTCGAGCGCGAGCGGGACCACCTGGGACTCGTCGAGCTGGGGGGAGAGTCGCTGGTGCGGCTCGTCGATCTCGCCGACCAGCTCCCGGTCCCCTTCGTCCCAGATCTCGGTCCGTCGGGTGACGGCATTGACGGCGACCAGATGGCGAACGACCGCGCCATGCCCGCCGTCCGGGGCCGCCGGACGGACCCGGTACGCGGCAACAAAGAACGGAACGAGGCGGAGCGTGTAGCGCGGTCGGTCGACCCCGGCGAGGCTCTCGGCCTCCGTGCGGTCGATCCGGGGCCGCACGGTGCGCTCGGCCTGCGGAGGGATCGCGAACGGCGGCTCGAGCGGGCCGCCGCGGTCCGCGTCCACGGGCGATAGCTCGGCGCCCACCGGGGGCTGGAGCAGGATCTCTCCGAGCCCCGGACCGAGCGTGGAGGGGTCGAGCACCTCGATGCCGCGCGCGGCCGCGAGCGCTCGGGCGGCCTCACCGGGGTCGTCGTCGTACACGATCGTCCGTCGCACGCTGTCGGCCGGGAACACCGGTTCCACGTCCACCGGAGACCGCGACGAACCGAGCACGACCACGGCCCGCCGGTCGCGGCTGCGCACGGCGAGCAGGAGGTCGGCGCGAGCCTCCACGCGGTACCCCGCCGCCTCGAGCAGTTTCCCGAGGATCGTGCCGGAGGCCGCTCCCGATGCCATCGAGGCGAGGAGTCGCGCTCGGGAATATTTCGATTGTGTTGCTGAAGCGGAGGAGCCTCGTCCACCCGTCCGACAAGAAGGAATATCGGGATGCTGTGGGAGGTTCGTGGGACGCTACTGGATCGGGTGCTCCGGCTGGGCGTACGCCGACTGGGTCGGCCCGTTCTACCCGCCGGGCACACCTCCCGGAGACTATCTCAGCCGGTACGCGCGAGTGTTCCGTACCGTCGAGGTCGACTCGAGCTTCTATCGGCCGCCCGGCGCGTTCCTCGTGCGACGCTGGGACGAGCGGACCCCGGAGGGGTTCCGGTTTGCGCTCAAGGTGCCGCGAGATGTGACCCACGTTGAAGAGACCGCCGCCACGATGGAGCTGCTCCAAGCGTTCCTCGCGAGTCTCGAACCCCTCCGGTCCCACGGCAAGCTCGGCCCGATCATCCTCCAGTTCCCCGCCTCGTTCCGGGCCAGCCGAGGACACGACCGACTCGAACGACTCCTCGCGGGTGTCCCGCGCGACTACGCGCTCGCGGTCGAACTGAGGCACTCCTCCTGGTGGACGCCCTCGACCCGCACCCTCCTCGAGGACCGACACGCGGCGTTGGTCTGGTCCGTAGTCCCGGACGCCCGTCCCCCATCCTGGGCCACCGGGGATTTCCTCTACGTCCGGTTCATCGGCGACCGGGCCCTGACCCGGTTCGACCGTATTCAGCGGGATGGGCGGCCGGAGATCGTCGCGATGAGGACGCTCCTCGAGAGCGAGGGCCGGCCGCTCGACACCGTGTTCGCCTTCTCGAACAACCACTTCATGGGGTTCGGGCCGGCCACGGCGGCGCTGGTCGCCGAGATGCTGGGGGAGCCGGTCCCGGACCTGAGCGCCGCCGGTCGCGAGCCCGGGCAGACGCGCCTCGGGCCGGGTCCCCTCGGCTGACCGACCGATTGTCGGGGAGCGGCCCCCCGGCCTCACGGGGGGCCGAGTTCAGGACAATCTATTTAGGCCACACCGGGGTGGAATGCCGTCGGATATCGATGGGCGAGGCCCTCACTCTAAGGGTCGCCGAAGCGTTCCAGCAGGACATCGGTCTCGGGACCGCGCGTCTCGACGTCCAGACGCGTCAGCGACTCAAAGTGGGCCTCGGCGACATCATCGAGGTCCGGGGCCGCAAACCGACCCCGGCGGTGGTGAGCCGGGCCCAGCAAGAGGACGAGGGCAAGGGGATCGTCCGGATCGAGGCGGTCGTCCGACGGAACGCGGGGGTCAGCATCGGGGACCGCGTCTCGGTGCAACGCGTCGACTGCCCGAACGCCGACGCGATCACGATCGCTCCGATCTACGCCGGCTCGGCGCGCATGGACCTCGGGCCGGGGCTCGAGAGCTTCGTCGCGAAGGCGCTCGCCCGTCGGCCGTTCATCCGCGGCGACGTCTTCGTCATCCCGGGCGTCTTCCTGATGGGCGGCTCGCTCCCCTTCATGGTCGTCGCGACGCAGCCGAAGGGGATCGTCCAGGTCGCCCCGTCGTCGCTCATCACGATCAAAGAGGAGACGGTCAGCGAGACCGAGGTCGCGGCCCCGCGCATCTCGTACGAGGACATCGGCGGGCTCACGGAGAAGCTCGGACGCGTCCGGGAGATGATCGAGCTTCCGCTGAAGCATCCCGAACTGTTCGACCGGCTCGCGATCACTCCTCCGAAGGGAGTGCTCCTCTACGGGCCCCCGGGCACTGGCAAGACCCTGATCGCGAAGGCGGTCGCGAACGAGGCCGGCGCGCACTTCATCGGGATCCAGGGACCCGAGATCATCTCGAAGTACTACGGGGAGAGCGAGAAGGAGCTGCGCGAGAAGTTCGAAGAGGCCGAGAAGAACGCCCCGAGCGTCATCTTCATCGACGAGCTCGACTCGATCGCGCCGCGACGGGACGAGGTCGTCGGCGAGGTCGAACGCCGCGTAGTGGCCCAGCTCCTCACCCTGATGGACGGCCTCTCGGGCCGCGGCAACGTCATCGTCATCGCGGCGACCAACCGGGAGGAGGCGATCGACCCGGCCCTCCGCCGCCCGGGTCGGTTCGACCGGGAGATCGAGATCGGTGTCCCGACCCAGGAGGGGCGGCTCGAGATACTCCAGATCCACACGCGGGGGATGCCGATCGAGGGCTCGGACCGGGACCGCGAGCGGATCCTGAAGGTCCTCGCCGCCCAGAGCCACGGGTTCGTGGGCGCCGACCTCTCCTCGCTCGCCCGGGAAGCGGCGATGCGAGCGTTGCGCCGGTACCTCCCCGAGATCGATTTCGACCAGCCGATCCCGATCTCGCTCCTCGAGCGGATGAAGGTCACCGAGCACGACTTCCGCGAGGCGCTGAAACAGATCGAGCCGTCGAGCCTGCGGGACGTCGCGGTCGAGGTCCCGACCACTCACTGGGACGAGGTCGGCGGGGTGGAGCGGGTCCGCCGGGTCCTCGAGGAATCGGTGGAGCTGCCGTTCAAGAACCCGCAGGTCTACCGCCACATCGGCATCGAGCCGCCGCGCGGGATCCTTCTCTACGGGCCGCCGGGGGTCGGGAAGACGCTGCTCGCGAAGGCCGCCGCGACCGAGAGCCAGGCGAACTTCATCTCGGTGAAGGGCCCCGAGGTGATGAGCAAGTGGGTCGGGGAGAGCGAGAAAGCGATCCGGATGATCTTCAAGAAGGCGCGACAGGCGTCCCCGTCGATCGTCTTCATCGACGAGATCGACTCGATCGCGCCGCGGCGCGGGCTTCAGACGTCGAGCGGGGTCACGGAGCGGATCGTGAACCAGCTGCTCACGTCGATCGACGGGCTCGAATCGCTCGAGCGCGTCCTCGTCATCGCGGCGACGAACCGGCCGGACATCGTGGACGAGGCCCTGTTGCGAACCGGCCGGTTCGACCGCCTCCTCTACGTGGAGCCTCCCACCGTCGCCGGACGGCTCGAGATCTTCAAGGTCCACACCCGCGGGATGCCGCTCGCGGAGGAAGTCGACCTGAACCAGCTCGCCGCCCAGACCGAAGGGTATGTGGGGAGCGACATCGCCCCTCTGCCGCGAGGCGGGGCTCACGGCGATCCGGGAGAACATCAAAGCCTCCAGGGTGACCCGGGCCCATTTCGACTCGGCCCTGAAGCAGGTCCGGCCGTCCATCGATTCCGACGGATTGAAGTTCTACGAAGAGTTCGAGCGACACCTGCTTCGGGAGCGGGTCGCGCGTCGCCGCGAAGAGGCCGTCGAGGCCATCTACCGCTAGTCGGCGTCGACGACGCCGGGCGGGGCGCCCGCCTGAAGCAAGCTATAAGTAGCAGGGCCAAGTTCGGCGCGCCGCCTCCGATAGGAGAACGCCGTAACGGGAGTCGTGAAACAGTTGGTTCGACAAGAGTACCGTGCCGCTCTCTGGGTCCTGGTACTGGTCGCGTTGGTGGCGAGTTCCCTCACCGCGATCGCTGGGGCCCGGGCAGGATCGGATCCGAGCTATACGCTGACCGGTTCCGTGGAAACGCCCCTCGGCTTTCCCGCCCCGGTCAATGTACAAGTCGATCTCGTATCCCGGGCCACGGGACAGGTCTTCAACACGACCGTCGGCAGCGGCGGGCTGTACTCGTTCACGACGGCGAGCACCGGTGGGGCCCTCGGGCCCGGGTACTGGGGCGTCTGGGTCCCGGCCCAGGGCAATGTGAGCCTTCAGCTCTGCAACCCGACGAGGCCGTACTACCAGTGCGCGATCCTTCCGACGCGGCAGAATCCGCTGTTCCAGTTCGAGAACGCGACCGCCCTCACGACGAACCTCTATCCGGTTCCCGCAATCAACGTCCAGGTGCTGGCCTACAACGGTTCGCTCAACGGGACGGTCACCACCAACGGTTCGGCCGAGCCCGGCGCCACGGTCTCGCTCATCGACCCGATGTACAACGGATTCGTCTTCGTGAGCAACACCACCTCGACGACCGGCGCGTTCCACCTCAACGTCCCGTTCGGGACGTGGGTCCTCAAGACGACGGTCCCCGGTTCGACCGTGCGCTACAACCTGACCCAGGTGTCCATTCCTTCCCGGAAGACCGTCTGGGACAACGTGAGCGTCCAGAACTACATCGTCTACGGCTACAGCAACCTCAAGTCGACGGGAGCGCACGTTTCCGCGGCCGGGAACGTCACCCTGTGGGACCCGACCGACGGCTACCTCTATTCGAGCGCCACGCCGCCGGGCGGTTTCTACTCGGCCGGAACCTACCCCGCGGGCTTCACGACGGGGACCCAGACCTTCGACGTCATCCTCTCGTCGATCGGCTACTCCACGGTGTGGTATCCTCTCAACGTCTCGTCCCCCACGCCGGTCCGTCACGATGTGTCCGTCGCGCCGCTCAACCCGAGCGCGTTCGGTCGGTACCAGACCGTCCTCAACTTCACCTCGGTGAACGTCACGTCCGGTAAGGGGAGCCTGGTCGTCAACACCACGGCGACCCTCGGCAACGACACGGTCTTCCCGAACCTCCCGAACGCGACCGTGGGGCAGCTCTGGGGTCAGCTCGGGCTCGACTTCGACCACTCGATCAACTTCGCGAACACCTCGCTCTCCGCGGTGAGGAGCTTCGTCCAGTCGACCGGGCCGTTCTTCCCCGCCGTCCAGGCGGGCACGGCGATCAACGGGACCGGGTTCGTCGGACCGACCGCTCCTCAGACCCTCGCGAGCTTCTCGTCGACCTGCTCGGGGTCGTGCGGCCTATCGACCAACGCGAACCTCGCCTACGGCTGGTTGCAGTCCTACGCCCTCAACGGCACGGTGCCCGTGAGCCAGTCGACGTACTCGATCTCGCTCTCGTTCGCGCACCCCGCGTCCAGTGCGGATGTCTACAACTACACCTTCGTGCTGCCGACGGGCTACGTTCTCGCCGCGAGCACGCAAGTGCCCACGGCGACCGCCCTCACTCCGGCGGGCCCCGACGGGACCTGGACCAGCTTCACGCTGAGTTCCCTTGCGAGCGCGACCGCGGCCGGGAGCGCGAAGTTCTCGATCGTGAAGTTCGCGGGCGTGGTCCCGATCGTCAACGTGACGGTGTCGAACTTCGCCTTCTCGAAGTCGAACGTGCTCAACTCGACCGAGGGAAACTACACGGTGGAGGTGGGCGTCGGCCAGAACGTCACGTTCAGCGCGCTCAACTCGCTCTACCCGGCGGGGACGAACGGGACGAAGTTCGCCTGGACGTTCGGTGACACGACCTCCAACACGACGACCTCCGCGACCACGAACCACACCTACGCGACCGCGAGCGGTGCGACCCCCTACGCCGGCACGCTCACGATCACGAGCTCGGGCGGCCTCAAGAACTCCACGAAGTTCTTCGTCTGGGTCGCGGAGGGACCGGCGAAGGCGGTCATCTCGGTGAACTCGACCGCCTGGCAGAACCGGACGACGGGGAACGACGTCTCGTACGTGTTCGTCAACTGGAGCACGGTGCTCCGGTTCAACGCGAGCGCGAGCACGGCGGTCGTGAGCCCCTCGGCGCCGGTGCACGGGGTCGTCTCGGTCGCCTATTTCGTGCTGACCTCGTCCCACGGATTCAAGCAGACCGCGAACTACTCCGCGAGCCAGGGCGCCTACTTCGGGCGCAACTGGACGGTCCAGTTCCTCGGTGCCGGCAACTACCTGTCGGCGGGGACGGTGAGCGGTAACTCGGTGCCGTTCTTCGGCTGGCAGTACAACCTCACGTTGACGGTCTGGGATGGCGCGGGCCACATCGCGACGGCGTCCCTCGTCGTCCTCGTCAACGACACCGAGAAGCCGGTCTCCGCGATCCAGCTTCTCAACTCGGCCGGGACGCCGATCAAGGGGAATGGCATCGTGGCCGGTTCGAACCTCTCGGCGAAGGTGCTCCTGAACGGTGCGAACGCCTCCGACCCGCACAACGGGTCGATCGTGAACTACTACTGGCTCGTCACCAACTCGAAGAACGCGTCGTTCCGCTGGGGCACGAACGCTTCGGTGGTGAAACCGCTCGGAGTGTACCCGTCGCTCTGGCTCCCGGCCGCCTCGAACTCCTACACGGTCAACCTGACCGTGAAGGACCGCAACGGTAACACCGGGTACACGACCCAGTCGCTCACGGTCTCCCAGAACACGACCACGAGCCCGATCATGGCGATCGGCAACGTGTCGATCCCGTCCAGCTACACCGACGGCAGCACGTACACGCTCTGGGTGAACATCACGGTCGGCGGCGGTGCGAAGGCGGTGGCCCACAACGTCCAGGTGGTCTTCTACCTCGTCTCCTCGAGCGGCGGGAACCGGATCTACATCGGAGGCTCCCCGTCGTCCGTGAAGTTCTACAACTACACTTCAGGGGTCGTGAACTCGGTCCCGTTCTCGACGACCGGGAACATCTCGAGCCTCGCGTTCAACAAGACCGTGCGCGCGGAGATTACATGGAGCCCGGCCGTCACAGGCACCTACTCGCTCTACGCCAACGTCACCGCGTCGAACGAGTTCGTGGGCGACTACGCCGGTTCGAACAACGTCCACATCACGTCGATCTCGATCGGACCGAACCCGACCACCCAGCTCCTCGAATACGTGGCGATCGCGGCGGCGGTCATCGTCGTGCTCGCCCTGATCGTGATCTACTACCGGCGCCGGTCGGGTAAGGGCGGCGCCAAGGCCGGCACGGGCCGGTCGGGCCTCGAGCGGTCCAAGCGGCCGGCGGACGAAGAGGACGACGAGGACGAGGACAAGTAGGTCCGACGTCCCGCGAGGGACTCCCGACGAGTCCCTCGACCCGGAGCGAACCCCTTCCTTCCTTTCAGAGCACACAAGCGAGGGGGCGCGGGCGCCCGCGCGATGAACCAAAGAGCGGGGAGCGAGTCCGAGCGCTCAGCCGTACGGGCCGACCTCGTCCAAGAGGTCGACGTGCGTGAGCAGCATCCGCCGGCAGCAGTACCGGTTGAGCCCCAGCGCGTCCAGGACGGCGCCGGCCGGTTCGCCTCGGGCGGTCCGCTCCCGGAACTCGTCCCAGTGCTGCCCGATGACGGCCCCGCACGTGAAGCAGCGAACGGGCACCATCATCGTCATCGGACCGACCTCCTACCGTTCAGCGGTACGACTTCTGGCGGCGCTTACGGGCCCCACGCCCGCCGGGTCGCTTCGGCAGCTTGCGGCGCGGGTCGTTCACGAGGAGCGAGCGGTCGTAATGCTTGAACATCTCCTTCAGCTGGTCGTCCTTCAGCCAGGCGAGGAGCCCGCGGGCCACCGCGGTGCGGGCGGCCGAGGCCTGGCCGACGAACCCGCCGCCCGCCACCTGGACCGTGATGTCGAGGGCCTTCGCGCGGTCGCCGACCATGAGGAGCGGCTCCTGCACCTTGAGGCGGATGATCTCGGGCTCGACCAGTTCGAGGGGCCGGTCGTTGAACCGGACCCGCCCGGCGCCCTTACGCACGGTCGCCCGGGCGACCGCCGCCTTGCGCTTTCCGGTGGCGAGGACGATGGTCGGATTCTTCATACCCGGGCCCCCAGAAGCTTCGTCACTTCCGCGAGCGTGACCGGAGGCCGCAGGGTCGGCCGCGCCTTCGCCCCCTCGATCGTCTCCGTCGGATGCCCCGCGAGCTCGGGCGGCACGCCGATGTGGACCTGGAGTCGGCGGAAGGCGACCTTCCCGCGGGTCTTGAGGTGCGGGAGCATTCCGCGCACCGTCCGTCGAAAGATGCGGTCGGGGTAGCGCGGGAAGTGCGGACCGCTTCGGACCGAACCGCGGGCCCGCAGCGTGGTGTAGTGCGCGATCACTTCCGACCGGCCCCCCGTGACGACGCTCTTCTCGGCGTTCACGACGACGATCGTCTCCCCGTTCAAAAGGCGCTTCGCGATGTGGCTCGCCGCCCGTCCGAGGACGAGGCCGCTCGCGTCCACCACGGTCGGGGAGGTCGCTTCGGCGTCAGGCAAGGAGTCGCACCCCCGCCCCGTCGGGCCGGGTCTTCAGAAGGTCGTGGACGCTGATCGCGACCCCGCCGGCCGCGTGGATCTTCGACCGGGCATCCTTCGAGAAGGCGAACGCCGCGACCGTGAGCCTCTTCGAGAGCTTCCCCTCGGCGAGGAGCTTGCCCGCGACCAATACCGTCTCCTCGGCCCCGGCGACCCGCTCGAGGTGTCCTACGTTGACCGGCGCGAAGCGATGACGCGGACGCTCGAGACGGTCGGCCGTCGTTGCCCAGATCGGGGCCTTCTGGGAACGGGCCGTTCGCCGGAGCTCGACGATGAGCCGGACGAGCTCCGAATTCTCCTTCGGAATGGGGCGAACCATACGCGGGAGCGCCTCGACCCGGGTGGCTCATATAAGCGTTGCCGCCGAGGCGGATGCCGGAACGACCGCGCGGCCTCGCCGGTGCGAGATGAGTGGCCCGCGCCGGCTTCCGATACCCACCAACGATTAAATACGCGCCGCCGCCATCGGCGCTCGAGGCCCTCCTCCTATGCGCAAGTTCCTTACCGAACTCCGCGGAAAGACGGTGATGACGAACGACGGACAGATCCTCGGCATGATCGACAACTTCGTCGTTGACACCCTGACGGGCGGGATCGCGCACGTCCTCGTGACGCCGAGCGAGGACGTCGAGCAGCGCCTCTTCCAGAGCGATGCGTCCGGCCGGCTGGTGCTCCCCTTCAAGAGCATGCGTGCGGTCAAGGACGTCGTCGTGATGGACATTGGGAAGTAATCCCGCT
>Ga0187770_10002657_pt1 | contig 10057 bp, 14 predicted proteins | sample 0116_SJ02_MP02_2_FD_133154 | JGI IMG/M metagenome (GOLD analysis project Ga0187770, IMG submission 133154) | Tropical peat soil microbial communities from peatlands in Department of Meta, Colombia - 0116_SJ02_MP02_20_MG | ecosystem: Environmental > Terrestrial > Soil > Wetlands > Peat | place... | reverse complement strand
CGAGCATCAGCAGTTGCTCCTCGACCGCGACGCGACGCCGAGCACCGTGCGCGAGGCGCTCACCCGACTCAGCGGGATCCTGCAGGTTGCGGTCGAGCACGGGCGCATCCCCGCCAATCCTGCGCGGGCGCTGCGCAAGGTTCCGGCCGACCCGTCCGAGGAGGTCGAGCCTCTCTCACCCGTCGAGCTCGAGCGACTCATCGCGGGCTTCTCGGGCCGCAGCCGGGCGATCGCCCTGCTGGCGGGCCACCTCGGGCTGCGGCCAATCGAGATCCATGGTGCCCCGTGGGCGGCACTGCACGGGCTGACGTTCACGGTCGCGCGCTCGCGCACGAAGCGCACGGCAAGCCGCACGCGGGTGATCGCGGTCCCCGAGGTCACCGCACGCGAGCTGAAGGCATGGCGGCTCGAGTCGGGGCGGCCCGGCGACGATGAGCCGATCGTCGGCGTGATGTCGCCGAACGCGCTGCGGCTGTGGGGCGCCAAGCGGCTGCGCCCAGCCATCACGGCAGCGACCGGTGGCCGGATCACCGACGCGACCGTCTACACGCTGCGGCACTCGCACGCGTCGGCGCTGCACTACGCCGGCTTCACGCCGGCCGAGGCGGCCGAGCGGATGGGGCACGGGCTGGGGCTTCACTGGCGCACCTACGCGCACGTCGTCAAGGCGATGTCGGGCACGCGGTACGACGGGCTCGATGCGCTGATCTCGGCGGCGCGCGCTCGGCTGGAGCTCCGCGAGAGTTCCGTAACGGCCGAGGCAATGAACTGACGCCATGCGCGCCACCGCGCGTTTTCCCTGCAAATCGGCCAATGGGCGATCCAGGACTCGAACCTGGGACCTCTTCCTTATCAGGAATACCTTTTGTCGCCTCCAGTCGTCCCAACTCGCAATTAATCCCTGCAAACGCGTGCAACCGCACGGTCGGAAGCCGACTGGAGACGACTGGGCGCTACAAGCTGGTGGCCCCATCGTGGCCCCACGACCGCCGCTCGAGGGCGAGGCTTCGTATGACCCGGAAGCGGACATCACGCCGACGATACGGTCGAGCCCGGACGCTGGGCAAGCGGGCCGCACTCTCAAGGTCGCGTGCACCCACGGTGACCTTTGCGTCGTCGAGGCCGTCATGACCCGGCGGTGACGTCGGGCGCGGTGATCGAGATGGCGCGGGACATTCAGCCCAGCGCTTCCCAAGCCGCCTCGACGGCATCGCTTGCCTTGCGCCCGCGACGCCGACGGGGCTGTAGAGCGGGCGGGGGCGCCACCGCGGATGATCTCGTGGCAATCCAGCTGCCGAGGGCATCACGGGAGATCCGCGGGGAGCGGCCGACATAGCCGGTCACGGAGAGCTCGCCGGCCCGGACCGCGCGCAGGATCGTCTCCACATTGACCCGGGCGTACCGCGCCGCGTCCGCCGCCGTCATCAACGGAACCGCGGTCAACCGCCGCTCCAGCGCAGCGACCCTCGCCTCCAGCGCGTCCAGATAGGCCGCGAGGGGGCCCACCAGGCCGTCAACGTGTTGGACGCTAGCCGGGACCACGTCGGGCCGGACCATCCTGGCGATATCGCTCATCACCCCTCGCGGCCCGCTGGTCCATTGCCACCGAACCCTCGTCGACAAGCGGAACCTCGGCTCGCGAAGCCAAGACCGCAGCCGGAGTGAGCACGGGTCCGCTCTCCGGGCGGACGCTACTTCGGCCAATCGCCGCGACAGGCGCCGGCACCCCCACCAGCCGTCCCCAGCCGCCCTCCCGAGGCACCTGTCGAAGCACTACTCATCAACGCGTCAACAGCAGCTCCGCCGGCGATCGCGACGTGACCGGTCCGGTACGGATGGAGCACACCGCCGAGGCGCCCGGCCGACGGTCCCAAATTGTTCGCTGCGAGCACCCGAGTCGCAGCGCCGCCTTGCGCCCCAGCAGGCGATGCACACGTTTCGGGCAGTCAGTGGCCGATCGTCCGCCGCGTACGCCAGCCTGCTAGTCATGCCGAGCGAGGATCTCGCCATCGGGAACGTTCACGACCCGGATGGGCGGAACGTGGTTCTGCTGGCCAGAACCTGGGACGAGAAGATCACCCGCGATCACCCGGAGCTTGCCGGGCACCTCGATGCGGTCCTGGAGGCGGTTTCGAAACCAGATCACGTCGCGCCGGACTCGTGGCCGGACCGAAAGCGCTTCTACCGCCGCAACGTCGGTCCGAGCCGGTGGCTCCTGGCCGTCGTAAGCTACGAGCAGCAGCCGGCGCGGATCATCACCGCCCTGGCGAATCGCAAGGACCCGAAGACATGGAAGCCGTGAACATCACGATTGGACAGCTGGTCTTCGACCACGCCGATTACGACGCGGACGGAGACGTGCTCTACCTGCACCTCGGCCCGCCGCAGCCCGCCGAAGGCGAAGAGACGCCTGAAGGGCATGTCCTCCGCTACGCGCCGGGCACCCAACGGATCGTGGGGCTAACGGTGATCAACGCGCGCCATGTGTTGGACCGAGACGGCCGACTGATCGTGACCGTGCCGGAAACGGTCGAGGCCAGCGCCGAGGAGCTGGCACCGGCGCTGCAGGCCGCCTGAGGCGCGCCGCGCGCCTTCCGCGCAACGCGGGTTCGTCGCACCAGCAACGAGATGCCAGTTGGAAACCGGAAGCAAGGCCCGGGTTTGCCCACCGTGGGGCCGCTCGCGTGCTGCTGCTCCACGCCTGGAGCAGTCGCGCCTGCAGCGTGGCTCCTATCGATGGAAGGCGGAAGCGCCGGCGCGGCCTCCGGTGCCGCTCCATCACCCCGGGCAGAGCAGCCGTTTGCGGCGGCTGAGAGCGGGGCTCTCCCAACTCGTCCATCCCGCTAACCAGCTGGAGTCCGGGGCCCGCTTCTGCTGTCAGCGTGTGTTTGCTGGCTCGGCCGATCGCGGCTAGCAAGCTCCCACGCGGGCGAAAGCGACTGTCTGATGCCGATGAAGGTCGCGAGATAATACTGTCGTCTGCAGGGGGGCCAGCGTCACGGTCGTTAGCAGTGAGGCTCCTCGATGTGGATCCGGAAGCGCGATCGAGCGCCGATCTGGGCCGGCCGCCGTTCTGATCGTCCGGACGAGCGAAGCGCGACCCGCGCCGACGGCCGAGCGATCGCCGTTCGTCAGTTCCAGAATGACATCGTCCGGCGCGTCCGGGTTGCCTGGGCGAGCCCTGGTGCACGGCCAGCCCCTTGGCGAGCGGAGTGAATCTGGTCCGCTCCAAGACAACGCGGGATGGGAACCAGGATCGCGTGCCGCGGCTGCGATGGCGCGTTAGCTTGCGAGTAGGCCGAGTTCCATCGCTCGGCGGGCGGCGTCGGTGCGGGAGCGGCAGTCAAGCTTCATTCGGATGGAGCGGACGTGATGCTCGACGGTGCGGTGGCTGAGAAACAGCTCCTGGGCGATCTCGCGATCTGTTCGGCCGGTCGCGACGAGCCGTAGGACGTCGAGTTCGCGGCGGGTGAGCCCTCCGTTCTGGGCTTGGGCGGCCGCGAGTCGGCCTAGAAGGCCCCTGAAAAAGGGCGCTCCTGCATGTTCCGTGGGTTGAGGTGAGGGCGGGCGCGGGGTAGCGCGGCCGTCGTCGTCAGTCAAGCAGCGCCTCGATGGTGGGCCGAGGTGCGCGGGACGTTTCGGCCGCTCGTGGCGGTGGGTTTGGCGCTGCTTGACAGCCGCCGCCGTGCCGCGCTGTTTGGCATCTAGGTCGGGGCGTTGGGAGCGCCCGACCTCCGGGCAGGAGGGCGCACGCCGCTGTGCTCTTACGGTTCCGGCTTGTCGAAGGCTTGGAACCTGTGAAAGGGCGGTGGCGGCGTGCGCCGACGAAGGGTATGGAAGAAGCTGCTCGGTTTGCACCGCGCGGTTGTCGAGGACGTCGTGGTGGAGGGCGACGGGACGGTGGTGGCGTCGGTCCGCCCGACGGCGCGGGAGCGGGATCGCTGTCCCCACTGTCGGCGACGTTGTGCCGGCTATGACTGGGGGGAGGGCCGGCGCCGGCGCTGGCGGGCGCTGGATCTCGGCACGACGTTCGCTTACCTGGAGGCGTGGGCGCCCCGCGTCAGCTGCCACGAGCATGGGGTGGTCGTCGCGGCGGTGCCGTGGGCGCGGCACGATGCCGGCTTCACTCGCGCCTTCGAGGATCAGGTGGCGTGGCTGGCGGTCCGTACGAACAAGACCGCCGTCGCAGAGCTGATGCGGATCGCGTGGCGGACGGTCGGCTGGATCTGCGAGCGGGTGATGGCCGAGCAGCGGGCCGGACGCGACCTGTTCGCCGGCCTGAACCGGATCGGTGTCGATGAGATCTCGATCCGCAAAGGCCAGAGGTACCTCACCGTGGTCGTTGACCATGACACCGGCGGGCTGGTATGGGCGGCCGCCGGGCGGGACAAGGCGACGGTCGAGAAGTTCCTGGATCTGCTGGGCGTGGAGCGCTGCAAGCAGCTACGGCTCGTCTCGTGCGACATGGCCTCGTCGATCACTGGCCCGATCGCACAGCGCTGCCCGAACGCCACTGTCTGCTATGACCCGTTTCACCTCATCAAGCTGGCCACCGACGCGCTCGACGACGTCCGCCGCGAGGTCTGGAACGAGGCGCGTCGCGGCGGGCAGAAGCAGCTCGCCGCCGAGCTCAAAGGCGCCCGGTTCGTGCTTTGGAAGAACCCCGGCAACCTCACCGAGCGCCAGCAGCTCAAGCTCGCCCGCGTCCAACAGCTCAACCAGCGGCTGTACCGCGCCTACCTGCTCGCCCAGCAGCTGCGCCAGATCTACCGCGTCCCCGTCGACCAGGCCGTCGCACTACTCGACGCGTGGCTGAAGTGGGCCCGACGCTGCCGCCTCGAGCCGTTCGTCAAGCTCGCCCGGACGATCACCGAACAGCGTCCGGGGATCGAAGCGGCCATCAGGCACGGGCTCAGCAGGTGGGGAGTCAGACGGCCCGCAGGCCAAGCATCTGATCGACTCTCAGCCGCCCGAGCAGCGCCCCCAGCGGATCGTCGGTGACACCGCCTATGGCAACGGGGTCGTGCGCGCAGCGCTGGCCGAGCGTCAGGTTGACGTGCTCGCCCCGGTCCCGGAAGGCGAGATCCTGGAGGGCCGTGTCGGTAAGCGTGACTTCACGATCGACCCAGCCGCCGGGACGGTCACCTGCCCAGCCGGGCACACGGCGACGATCACGACCTCCAAGAAGGGCGTGCGGACCGCGCGGATCTCACGAGCGGCGTGCGGCGCCTGCCCGCTCAAGGACCAGTGCTGCCCCGGGCGACCCAGCCGACAGATCGCGCTTGGCGTCGGAGTGTCGGAGGGCGAACACATCCCGCCAGCCTCGCAAGAGTGTCGGCTCATGTTCGCCCCGTGAACTCCAAACCAGGGAGGGAGAAGCATGGCCTCGAGCGGCAAGAAGAAGACCACCTTTTCGAAGCTCGCGCGTGAGAGCAGGCTTCGCGAGCGTCGGCTCGAGAAGCAGGCTAGGAAGGAGGCGCGCAAGCGAGCGGGCGACACGCAGCGTCCCCAGCCAAGCAACAGGCCGCCGGGCGAGGACCGGTAATGCTCGTACCTACGCGTCGCGTGACGCGAGGGCGGGCAGCGCCCCGCATGTCATCGCCCGGATCGAACTGATCACCGGCGTCCCGGTGAGGGCGTGGCGCAGCGGTCGGGCCGGCACGGATACCGGACCTCGAATCTGACGAGAATCGAGCGATGCGCGTGCCCTGACGCAGATTTGATGCGCAAGCCGCGACTGCGGGGCTCCCTCACCAGCGGGCGGCTCTCGTGTCGCTCGCTCGCTCAAGCTTGTGTTGCAGGCTAGGTCGAACGGGCCCGGGTTGCGATGGCGATCTATGCGTTGACATGTCGTTTGTCGGGTTGGTAACCGGGCAGATCACCGCCTTCTAGGAGCCGGCGGTGCGGAGCATCACCACATGCTCGGGATTGATTGCCAGCTCCTGTCCCGTTTCAGCCTCGGTGAGCCACGCCAGCTGCATGATCGAGCCGCGAGCTGCGTCGAGGATGATCCGTTCGACGTCTTTGGCGTCTCCCTCGACGTGGTAGTGCTCGCCGGTCGAAAGGGTTATCTCCGTGGTGCGGGTCGCGGGCTGCCGCGACCGATCGCTTGAGCTCATTGGGTTCAGGGTGTCCGCGTCAGCACCGGTTGCCGCGACCGGAGAGGACCGGACGCTCGTCCCCGACCGGCTCGCTGAGAGCCTGGGGCATTTGCTCGTTGTGGATGTGGTCGCGGAGCGGCTGGACATTGCGACAGCCACCCGAGCCCGGCAAGGACGCGAACGATGAACTCGAACCCCGCCGCCCTGATCGCATGCGAGTCGGTCCTCGATCCGATCCTCGAACAGCTCACCGCGGTGCTCGACGAGCACTCCGCGAACTTCGCGGGTCCCGTCGCCGAGGCACTGGAGCGGCTGCGGTCAACCGCCGCCGATACCAGCTTGACGATCTCCGCCGCGACCTCGAGACGCTCGGGCCAATACCACCCCAGCACCGCTGGGCTCTCGTCGTACATCGCCGTCACGGTCACGCCGACTGACGTGTCGCCGTGCGAGACTCGCGCCCGCTGTGCCGTCAACGACTCCCTGCCCCCGAAGTGTCGGTAAGAACCGTGCACCACCCCGACCAGGAGCAGGCGACCGTCAAGGCGATGTGCCCGTGCGCCGTTGAGGTAGCCGACGGGCGACTCCGCGGCCCTGAAGGGATAGGGGTTGGCGGCGGGCGCCGACGGGCGATCACGGCGAAGAGTCGACGTGCTGAACGCCGCTCCGCAGCACCTCTTTCCAGCGGTCGGGTTGGATTTGCGCCGGCTCCGTCGAGTCGATGAAGTCGACCAGCACCCGTACGAATCGAAGCGGATCGTCGAGGTGCGGAAAGTGCCCCGCCTCTGGAAACAGCTCAAGTCGGCTCCCCGGCAGCGCCGCATGCGCGGCGAGCGCGTGTTCGACCGGGATGATCGGGTCGCGCTCGCCCCACACGAGCAGGAACGGGATCGCTTGGGTGAGATACAGGCGATCAGCCGCATTCACCCGCTGGCCCCCGAAGTCGACGATCGTCCTCAGGGTGGTCAGGAACGCGGCGCGCGCCTCGCGGTCCGCGAGTGAGGCGTGACCGCGCAGCACTTCCCCCAAATCTGTGTGTACGCGCAACCCGATGCGGCCGAGCGCGCGTCCCACCGCTTGGCCGGCCGCGAGTGTCCGCTCGTTGGCCAGCAGCGGAAGCACCAGTTCAGAGCCCGGAAGGCTCGCAGCCCGCAGGAGCGGTGTGATGTCGCGCCCGAGTCCACCGCTGCTGACGAGAACCAGCCGGTCACAGTGCTCCGGAAACAGGTACGCCAATTGCATCGCCACGCCGCCGCCCAGCGAATGTCCGACAAATGTCGCTCGGTCATGCCCGAGCGCGATCAACAAATCGCGGATCCCGCTGGCATAAGCGCCCAGTGAATAGTCACCTCGTGGCTTGGCCGATTCGCCATGACCAAGTAGATCGGGAGCGATAACGGTGAACCGCTCAGCCAGATACGGCAGGACGTTGGCCCAAGTCGCCGATGTCGACGTGATCCCATGGACCAGCACGACGACCGGGCCGCTGCCGGCTGAACGGTAAAAGACGCGATGCCCATGCAAGATGAGCTCGTGCAACCCAGCCAGCCCGGGCGCGGGCTCATCCACGTTCGCCTCCAGCGGCGGCCCCGACGATCCCGCACCGCGCGCCTCGCCCGGGTTCGTGCTATTCGCTCGTGACATAGATCAATAGACCTCTACGATTCGCTGAGCGCGGCATCGCGATCGCCGAGGGGGCAACTAGTTTCCCATTCGAGGCTCCCCGCGGGAACCACCCATTCAGCGACGCGCGCCCATCCCCTCCTCACTTGACCTCGACCGCCCAGCCCGCCTCGATCGCCGAGCCCGCGCTCACGAGCAACGGCACGACGAACCGGGGGCGCTTCCCGAGCGCGGCGTAACGCACGCGAGGCAGGGTACGGATAGCGCTTCGCCGGAAAGCTCGATGATCACCACTATGGACGCGCATCGGGGGAGACCTGCGCGGAGGGTCGACCTGTTCCGGTCGCTTTGCCCGCCTATCGAAAGAGTGTGCTCGCTGAAGGCAGCGAGCTCGCTGAGGACGCAAAGCCCGGCAGAATGTCGGGTGCGGTCGACGGCCTTGAGGTGATCGAGCGCATGCTGGGCGTAGATGGTGTTGCAGAGCACGATCGTGTTCAGGATCAGCCCCGAACGCGCCGAGCTGCTCTTCTTGGCCGGCTCAGCCGCCCTCGCCTAGCCAGCGATTCCGCCAGCTCCACTTGCCCCTGGGGCAGGCCCGAGGAGAGGGCCAAGTGCGCTTGATCACGACCTTGACGGCGACTGTGAAGGGGCGCGCGTCCTCCCTCGCGCCCGCGGCTACTTCGCCCGCTTGTTACGCCGCCGTGCCGGCGGCTCGCTCCCGCCGACGCTCCGCGCGGCGGGCGAGCTGGTCGGCGCCGCAGCCGCCCGATCCGGCGATCCTCGGCCGCGAGCTCGTGATCGTCGTGGTGGACGTAGCGACTCGTCGTCTCCGGCAAAGCGTGCCCCATGATCCGCTGCAGCCTCGAAAGCTCCGCCTTCGGCGCCGCCAAGTGGAGCCGCCCGAATGTGTGCCTGAGCGCGTGCGGCTGCGCCTGCTCACCGGCATGTCGGCCGCGAGCATGATCGGTCCGACGATCCTCATCACCGCGGTGATCGACAGCTGTCCGTCCGCGTCCGGGAATGAGGCCGTCGCGCCGGCGCCGGCCAAGCCGCGGGAACAGAAATGGATTGTCGGCCAGCTCGGGGACCTCGTCGCACAGCTCCCGCCAGCGCTCGAGTGCGTCGACGACGTCTGTGAAGTGCGGCACCGAGCGAGGTGGGTCGTCGACCGGGGGCCAGAACGGCTAGGCGCAACACGACGCGCTGAACGCCGGGGCTGCAAGTAGGTGGCCAATATTCGGATGGCATGCTCCGCACGGTAAGGTCACGGTGCTTGGTCAAGGGCCGGTGACGTTCCGACCTGGCCGGTAGATCTTCGGGATGGCGGCGCGCGCTGGCTCTTTTTGTTCCTTGTCGGCCGGTCAGTCTGACCGGACAGCTGTTTGTCGCCCGTCCCGTAACGCAACCCACCCACAGAATCGAAGGAATCCCGGTTGGCAAAGCAACGTAAACGGCCGGCTCGCCCCCGGCGCGACAGGAAGGACGGACTGGCCGCTGGTCGGCGCAAGCCCTGCCCGTACTGCCGGGACAAGGTCGACCGAGTCGACTACAAGGACATTTCGACACTGCGCCGGTTCATCTCCGAGCGCGGCAAGATCCGCTCGCGGAGGATCACGGGAGCGTGCCGCCGCCATCAGAACCAGGTCGCGCGCGCTGTCAAGCGCGCGCGCGAGCTTGCGCTGTTGCCGTACGTCGCCGAGGGCGCGAACGAGCGCTGGGAACGCGGCGATCGGTCCGGCCGTAGCTCGCGCCGAGACAGCGACCGGTGAGTTGGCCTCGTCTCTAGGGGTCCTCGCCCGGTAAGGAAGCGTGATCGGCGATCGGCCCGGGGATCATGCTTGGTCATGTTTGGTCGCCGTCGCGCAGGCGGCCGTATTGGTCGGGGGATCGTTCCCCAGCCGAAGATGGTGACCGGTCGGAGATCTCGTCGCCACCGGGCGAGCGCCTGTTCGCCCGCCGCGCGGTCGAACTCGCTGGCCGAGCGGCCCCTTCGCTTGCGCGACTGCCGGGGCGGCTGCCGCGCCGTTTTCTCCCGCGGCGGGCTAGGTCGGCTTGGCGGCTGTCGCGCGGTCTTCTCGCGTGGCGGGCTTGGCGGGCTTGAGTTGGCGGAGCGTCTCGACCTCGCGCTGGTAGTCGGCGATGATCTTCTCCGGGTCGGGGATGAGGCCGGCGTCGACCTGCAGGCTGACGACCACACCGCCGTTGTAGCTCATCATGTCGATGCCCATCCCGATCGTCCCCGCGGCCGGGACCCAGGGGACCACCCCGGCGATCTTGCTGCCCGCGAAATAGACCGGCTCGCGCAGGCCCAGGGTGTTGGACAGCACACCGCT
>Ga0187770_10002655_pt1 | contig 10058 bp, 8 predicted proteins | sample 0116_SJ02_MP02_2_FD_133154 | JGI IMG/M metagenome (GOLD analysis project Ga0187770, IMG submission 133154) | Tropical peat soil microbial communities from peatlands in Department of Meta, Colombia - 0116_SJ02_MP02_20_MG | ecosystem: Environmental > Terrestrial > Soil > Wetlands > Peat | place... | reverse complement strand
GGAAGCCAGCAGGACCGCGACGGGCGCAAGTACTTCACCACGTGGTTGAAGCTGGAGTAGGCAGATGAGCGCCGCAATCGAAACTCCAACTCTCAGCGCGAGCACCGAACCGCTGGCCGGACTCGATCTCTACAGGCTCTTTGCTCTGTGCTTCGGCCAACCCTCGCCGGAGCGATTCGGATGGCTTTCGGGAAAGGAGTTTGGCGAGTTGGTGAGGGGGTTGGAGGCCGAACTTGGCGTGGAAAAGGCGTCGCCGCGCGCCCGCCGGTTTCCGAGCTATGCGGCGTACGAAGCCGCTTATCTGGCGCTGTTCGAGGTGGGCGTGCCGGAGCCTCCCGTTCCGCTAGTGGAATCCGCGCACACCGACCGCGCCGTGCCGCAGGAAATCGTTCTCGAGTGCGTGAATTTCTATGAGGTGCTGGGCTTGCGGCCCTCGGGCTCGGCGTTTCCGCCTGACCACTTGGTTACGCAGCTCGAATTCCTGGCCGCGGTAAGCTACCTGCGCGAAAGCAAAACAAATCCGGAGGAAGTTGCTGCCCTCGAGCGCCTGGAAGCGGACTTTCTGGAGCGCCACCTGCTGAGTTGGCTACCCGCGGCGCTCAAGAAGCTATCGGCGCTCAATCCACCTTTGTTCCTGCGGCTGCTTAATTTGCTTTGCGTTTATGCCCGGCAGCAAGTCGCGACACTCGCTCCGCCAAGAAGATCCGCAGGAGCCGGACTGCGGCGCAATTAATCCGGCGCCCAGGCAGATTGGGCCACACTTGCGGCATCCGCGAGACTGTATTGAAACCCAGCGCAAGGGTGACACTCTCGGGTCTGGAACCCTGGTGGTTTACGCGATAGTTCGAGACCACTCGCCCCGAGCATAGTTCTTTTTGGTTTGGCTCCTGCCCCTTCCCATTCTGACGCGCGGTGAATCCATATAGAAATCCGGGGAGCCTGTGCCGTATCCGCTGCGAACAAGACAGCCAACATACTTGCTGCTTTCTCCCTGCCCGGCCATGCTCGCTTTGGAATCTCGAATGCAATGGCGGACAAGGCTGTCCCTGTAGAGGCTCAAGGCATGTCCGACTGCTGCCGATTCGGAGAAAAGTGAGGCAAGGGGCCCTTGAGGCCAAAGCCAGGGGGATCATGGGCTGCCCCGGGCGGGCCGACTGGAGCCACTTGTCGTTAAAGATGCCATGGAATGTGATTTGAAAAACCCAGCGACGCGGTGGACGTTGCTCTGCGGGGTTTTGTTCCTGGCGGTCTCGTTCGGCTATCCGGCTGGAAAGGCCGGGCTCGCGGACCACTGGAGCCGCACTGCAGACCCGGAGCTGTGGCGAAAAGCCGCAGAGCTGGAGCCCGGAAACGAAAATTACTGGATCCGATTGGGCGTTTACGACCAAGAGAATTTATTGCACGCGGATGAACTGCGTGCCTTACAAGAATTTCAGCGTGCCGCAAAGGTGAACCCGCGTTCCGCCGAGGCATGGCTCCGGATTGCGCAGGCCAGGGAGAATCTGGGGGACACGGAAGGTGCGCGCGGCGCATACGACAAGGCACAGGCGTGCTATCCGATTTCCGCCCGGGTGGCGTGGCGCTACGGCTCCTTTCAGATCCGGCGGAATCAAATGGTGCTGGCGCTCGAGCAGATGCGCCGGGCCATACGAGGAGATCCTTCTCTGACTCTGTCCGCGATTTCGCAATCGTGGCAGGCCGGCGCGGGAGCGGGGGCACTGCTCGACAGGCTGATGGAACCACGACCCGAAGCGTATTTCACGCTTCTGGATTTCTTCCTCGCGCAGCGCGAAACGGGGGCAGCGCTCACCGTTTGGGATCGCCTGGTGAAGTTGGGCCTGCCCTTTCCCATGCGGCAAAGCCTCCCGCTGGTGGATGAGCTGATTCGGGAGGACCAAACCAGCGAGGCGCAGCACGCCTGGCGCGCAGCCTTACAGACGAGCGCTTGGCCCGTGCGGACCGACGCGGGCACGGGTTTGATTTTCAATGGCGGTTTCGAGCAGGAAATTCTGAACGGAGGCTTTGACTGGCGGGAAGCGCCGGTCAGCGGCGCGCAGTTTGCACGCGAGACCGGTACGGCCCATTCGGGGCGCAATTCTTTGCGGGTGACGTTTGACGGAAGCGCGAATCCCGATTTCGCTCAGGTGCAGCAATACGTGCCCGCGGAGCCTTCGCGAAGGTACCGCTTATCGGCCTTTCTGCGGACCGAAGCCATCTCCACGGAAAGCGGCATGGGTCTGGAAGTGGAGGACGCCCGGGACCCCAGAACGCTCAATCGATTTACAGAGACGCTGACCGGCAGCCACCCGTGGACTTTGGTCGAAGTGAAGTTTGAAACGGGCCCGCGGACGCACCTGTTGCTCATCTCCCTGCGCAGAAAACCGGCCAACAAACTGGATAACAAACTCAGCGGAACGGTGTGGCTGGACGACGTTTCCCTCGAACCCGCAGAGAGCGGTCGCGGCGCACAGCCATGAAGGGCTTGCGCGTGGGAATCGCGGCGCTGGTGGCAGCAAGCGTGCTGGCTTTTGGCGGGGTGGAGCAATCCGCACAAGCCCTGCTGGAGCTGAGTGCCGCGGTGCTGTTTCTGTTGTGGGGAATCCGAGCTTTCCGGGCCCGCCATCTGAGCATCGAGTCCAACATCCTCTTCTGGCCCCTGGGGAGTCTTTGTGGAGTTGCGGTAGCGCAATTGGTGCTGGGACGAAGTGCCTCTGCCTATCTCACCCAGCTCGAATTGTTGAAGTGGGCAGGCTGCTGGCTGCTTATGTTCCTTTTTATCCAATCCTTCCGGTCGGCAAGCGCCTTCGAAAACTTCCTGTGGTTCCTGAGCGGCTTGGGTTTCTTCGTGGCGCTTTTTGGGATTATTCAGAGCTATACCTGGAACGGCAAACTCTACTGGCTCGTTCCTCTTCCGGAAGGGGCGGGCCCGTTCGGGCCGTTCGTCAATCGGGATCATTTTGCGGGCTTCGTGGAACTGACCGCGCTGCCGGGGCTGGCTGTGTTGTTGCACCGGGCCCTGGAACCCGAAAAATTGGCCCTGCTTGGCGTCATGACGATGGCGCCCGTGGGAGCACTCTTCCTCTCCGCATCCCGTGGAGGAATCGTCGCATTTCTGTTCGCCTGCTGCCTTCTGCTGCTCCTGACGCGCGGGGAGCAAATCGGGAAGAGCCGGTGGCTGGGCTTGGTGATCTTCGCAGCGCTGGCTGGGGCCTTCATCGTTTGGCTGGGCATGAGCGATACGTTTGAGCGATTCGGGCAACTGAAGGCGGAAGGGATCTCCAGAGACCGGCGAGTGTCCATGTACCGCGACACTTGGAAAATCATTGAACACTGCCCGTGGATGGGAACAGGGCTGGGAACCCTCGTGGCCGTCTACCCAGGTTTCGAAAGCCAGTACGACGGCCGCATCGTGGATCACGCGCACAACGACTACCTTGAGCTGCTCGCGGACACCGGCCTCGTGGGGGGAGTTTGCGGGCTGGCCTTTCTTGTGCTGCTGACGCGAGGCGGACTAGCCAATTGGAGGAAATCCGGGGACCCTCGTGTGCACGCCATGCAATCGGGCGCGCTGGCCGGTTGCGGAGGGGTCCTGCTGCACAGTCTGGTGGAGTTCAATTTGCACATCCCATCGAACGGCCTGCTGTTCTTATTGCTGACAGCCATCGCGACCATGCGGGTAGATGGGGAGGCAGGGGAGCCGTAACGGGGTAGAAGGAGAACGGGGCGCGGTTCCACCCTGAAACGGGGTCCCACCCATTTTGGGAAAACTGACGTAAGCGGATGTGGGAAAGCGCATACCTGGAGGTCGCCGAAATTATTTTCTTCTGCCTTGCTTAGCTCCTGATTACCACAGACCTGGGAAAGGCGTCGCTCGGGTGGAAATGGGAGCGTGGAAAACATTGCTAGTCATGGAGTTTCGGGTAGTGCCCCGAAAAGAAACTATAGGAACGCCCAGTCGCCTGCCACCAGCAAGCGCGTCCGAACGCCGCCAGGCCCGACAGGGCAGGTCTGCTCGACGCCCAGTTCTGGAACTCTGACTGCAGGGCGAGGAATCCAAGGAGGAGCCATGCCAAACAGAATGGGGGGCGGCAAGTTCCGGATGTTCGGCGCTTTGTGCACCGCAGGCATCTTTATCTTTCAACAAACCGGGTGGGCGGCCGCGGCGCCCGTGGTGGGAGAGATTTCCGTTCACGGCCGCGCCGCGGTGAACGGGTTGGACACCGCAAGCGGCAAGACAATCTTCTCGGGGGATCACATCGTGACCGAGGCGCAGTCCACCGCTGCAGTGACCTCGCGGGGCGGTGCCCGGCTTCTGGTGGTGGAAGCCAGCGCGGTAGAAATCAAGGATTCGAACGGGTCGCTCGTCGCGCGTCTGGACCACGGCGGACTCGCGGCGGTGAGCCCCGCGCAAGCCCCGCTGATCGTGGAGGTGGGAGGCATGCGCATTCTTCCCGCGGCCCGCGGAAGTGTTTACGCGGTCTTCCTCGACGGCAACAAACTCAAAGTGCAGGCGCAGAGCGGGGCCTTAGATGTAGAGGCCGCCAACCGCACAGTGAGTCTGCCGGAGGGGAAGACGCTGGACGCCACCATGGCTCCCGCACCGGAAGGGGGCGGCGGGGGAGGGGCCTCCGGGGGCAGCAGCACGTTGACGGCTGTGCTGATCGCCAGCACGGTGGCGCTGGCGGCATCCACGCTGGCGCTGGCTATCGACGACGTGACGAAGGGGTGCACCGTATCGCCGGCCGGGGTCGGCACCTGTCAAGTCCACTGAGCCCGCGCCGATTCTTCTTCGCAGAGAGGAAATGGGCAAATCCCTGGACGGTCGGTCAGGGTCAGGCGCGGTGCGGGCGTGTGTGGCAGAAATTGCGGAAACTGCGGTGAAACGCGGGAAAACGTGCGCGTGAGGAGAAGGCCAATGAAGCGATGGCCGCAGAGATGGCTTGTGGTCATCTGTGCGTTCGCTGCCCTCTCGCCGCTCGGTGCGAGCGCGCAGGGGTCGGGAGGGGCGGCGGCTCCGGCCACAACCCCGCCACCTTTCCGCGGAGAGACGACCCAAAGCCTTAACACGCGGCTGGCAGAACTGGCCAGGGACAGCGACGCTCCCGCAACTTCGACAACGGCGCACGACTACATCATCGGCGCGGAAGACTTGCTCAGCATCTCTGTGTTTGAAGCGCCCGAACTGGCGCGGGAACTGCGCGTCTCCTCTGCGGGCCTGATTTCGGTCCCCCTGATGGGCGAGGTGCACGCAGCCGGGCGAACGGCGCGCCAGCTCGAAGCGGTCTTAGAAGAACTGCTGCGCCGCTCGTATATGAAGGATCCCCACGTCAGTGTGTTCATCAAGGAGATGCAAAGCCACCCGGTATCGGTTTTCGGGGCGGTGAAGAGGCCGGGGGTATTTCAGATCCGCACGGGGCGGTCGCTGATCGAAGTCCTGTCGCTCGCCGAAGGCCTGGCGGAGGATGCGGGGGACACGGTGATTGTGATGCGGCATGCGGATCCGAGCGGCCCACACGTGGCGGCAGCAGCGGACGGATGCACCGAGGCTGCAAAAGACGCAGCGGCAAGCGGGGTCGCGCAGGAAATTGACTTGCGGGACTTGCTGCGCTCGGGCGATCCCCGGTTCAACGTCACCGTTTACCCGGGTGATGTGGTGAAGGTGACGCGCGCAGACATCGTGTATGTGATCGGAGAAGTGGGCAAGCCGGGCGGCTATCTTTTGAAGACCAACGAAAACATCTCCATCCTGCAGGCGATTGCGCTAGCGGGAGGGCTGACGCACACGTCCGCGGCGGGCCGCGCACGCATCATCCGCACCGATCCGGCCACCGGCGCCCGCAGGCAACTGCCGCTGGACATCAACCAAATCCTTCACGGCAAGGCGTCCGACGAGTTGCTGCAGGCCAAGGACATCGTGTTCATTCCCAACAGCGCGGGCAAGGCAGTGTTCTACCGCAGCACGGAAGGCATCGCTTCCGTGGTGGGCGGCGCGCTGATCTACAGGTACTGACGTGCCGGCCGAAGACAAGCTGCAACGGTACGGCGCGGGGCCGCCCGGCGGTGTGCGCGAGCAGGCGGAACTGCTGCAGACCGTGTCGTTCGATCGCCCGGAAATCGAATCGGACTTGCGGACTCTGGGCCGGGTCATCAGCAAGCGCCGCTGGCTGCTGCTGTCGGTGGTGCTGGCGGTCTTCAGCCTGGTGCTCATCGCCACCGCAAAGCAGGAACGCATCTATCGCGCCTCCGCGCTCCTGGAGATTGGCCAGGAGAACCCGAACATCGCCACGGTGCAGCAGTTGTTCCAGTTCCAGAATCTGTCCGACGACTACCTGGAGACCCAATACAAAATCCTGCAGAGCGACACGCTGGCGCAGCAGGTGATTCGCCAGCTCCATCTGGAGCAAAGTCCAGAGTTCAATCCCCGGCCGCGCCACTGGTGGAACGCAGCAAGTGCTCCGGCGGAGCCGGCGGATTCCGGACGCGAGCAGGGAGTGCTCAAGCACTTTCACGACAGCCTGAGCATTGATCCCATCCGCCGCAGCCGCCTGGTGCGCGTGAATTTCGATTCGCCAAACGCGCCACTCGCCGCCCAAGCGGTGAACGCGCTGGCAGCCGCGTACATCCAGGGAAACTTGCGAACCCACTGGGAAGCCACCCAGCGCGCCTCGGAATGGCTTTCCCAGCAACTAGAGGGGCTGAAAATCAAGCTGGAAAAGTCCGAAGACGAGCTGCACGCATACGCGCAGGCCAACGGCCTGGTTTATCTCGAAGGCGAGAAAGGCAGCACGGAAAACATTATGGACGAACGCTTGCGGGAACTCCAAAAGGAGCTGACCGAGGCACAAGCGGACCGCTACCAGAAGGAATCGCTCTACCACCTGGTTTCCGCCGGGGATTACGGCGCTCTTCCCGGGGTCTTCGACAACAAGGTGATGCAGGAGCTGACCGTGAAACTGGCCGATCTGGAGCGGCAAAAGGCGGAACTGGCGCCCAACTTCAATCCCAGCTATCCCAAGGTCAAGGAACTCCAGAATCAGATCGACCGCACGGAACAATTCCTGGCCCAGCAGCGTGGGCAAGCGGCGCGCCACATTGCGGATCAGTATCTCGCCGCCGTGCGCCGGGAATCCCTGGTGCGCCAGGCTTTCGAGGAGCAGCAGAAACAGGCCAGCGTGGTGGCCGCACGGTCCGTGCAATACAACATCCTGAAGCGCGAAGTGGACACCAACAAGCAACTCTACGAGGGCCTGCTGCAGCGGTTGAAAGAGGCGGGCGTTTCTGCGGGGCTGAAGGCCAGCAACATCCGCATCGTGGACCAGGGCGTGCCGCCCAGCCGGCCGGTGCGCCCCTGGATTCTGCTGAATCTGGCGCTGGGCATCGTGCTGGGGCTGGGCTCCGGGCTGGTCGCAGCCTTCCTGCAGGAACATCTGGACAACACCCTGAAGACTCCGGATGACATCGAGCGGTTCCTGCGCCTGCCGGCCCTGGCGTTTATTCCCTCCTCGCGCCCACTGCTGAATGGAAAGAACGGGGACCATCGCCTGCTGGCGCGGGCGGCCGCCTCCGGCAATGGCAAGGCCGCGGCAGGGATCAAAGAGGGGACGATAGGCTGGGCCCGCGTGGACGCGAAAGCGCTGGAGCGGTCCATGCTCTCCGAGGCCTTCCGCGGCCTGCGCACCTCCGTGCTGCTTTCGACCGCCTCGCGGCCGCCACGATCGCTGGTCGTGGTGAGCGCACAGCCCAGCGAGGGCAAGACCACGGTGTGCAGCAATCTGGCCATTGCGCTGGCGCAACTGGGCAAGCGCGTTCTGGTGGTCGACGGGGACATGCGCCGGCCAAGCCTGCATGACTTTTTCGGGCTGCCGAATTCCGCTGGCCTGGTGAATTACCTGACGGGAGCAGAGGACTGGCGCGGGCTGGTCCGGCCGGCCGGGCCCGCGGGGCTCGATTGCCTGCTCTGTGGACCCATTCCGCCGAATCCCAGCGAACTGCTTTCCTCCGCGCGCATGCAGGAACTGGCGGAGGAGGCGGTCGGTGAGTACGGGTTTGTGCTGGTGGATTCGCCGCCGCTCTTGCACGTGGCCGACGGACGCATCCTGATGACCCTGGCGGAAGGCACCATCCTGGTAGTGCGTGGCGGCACCACGCCGCGCGAGTTGGTGTACCGCGCGCAAGCACACATTGGGGGCGTGGGTGCGCATTTGATTGGCGTGGTTCTGAACGACCTCGATCTCCGGCGCGAAGGCTACTACGCCTCGTATTACTACTCCGGTTACGGAGAGCCGGCACGGACAGAAAGCGAGTGATGGGCGGCAGCAGTCTTGTGATGGAACCCGAAGAACCGGCCATAAAGTATTGACGAAGCAGGGTTTAGGGGGATCAGGTAATGTGGTTCGCGGGGCGAAGCTGTGCCCGCACAAGGTCCGTTAAGGCATGATTCCACAGGCCCCAAACCGCGAAGCTGACGCTTGGCAAGAACGAGGCGTCCAGTTGATGACGCCGCACTGGTATGCCGCTTACACCTGCGCCAACCACGAAAAGCGGATCGCCCAACAATTGCGAGAACGAGAGATCGAGCATTTCCTTCCCCTGTACGAAACGGTGCACCGCTGGAGGGACCGCCGGGTGCGCCTGGAACTCCCGCTGTTTCCCGGGTACGTATTCGTTCGGGTGGCGCTCCGGGAGCGCCTGCGGGTGCTGGAACTGCCCAGCGTGGTGCGCCTGGTGGGTTACGGACCGCTTCCCACGGCGCTGCCCGACGAAGAAATCGAAGTGCTGCGACACGGATTGCATCGCAACCTTCAGGCGCTGCCCCACCAGTACCTGGCCAAGGGCCGGCGCGTGCGGATTCTGCGCGGTCCGCTTACGGGGCTCGAAGGCATCCTCTTGCGCCGCAAGGGAAACTTCCGCGTAGTGCTCTCCGTGGATTTGATTCTGCGCTCGATCACCGTGAATGTGAACGCCGGGGACGTAATTCCCGTGGAACCGAGCGCACTGGACGCGAAGAGACCTGCGGCGCCGCGTCCGCTTGCGCCTGAACAGCGGGAAGATCGCGGGCCTGCCAGCGCCTCTCGACTGTGAGCACGCTCCTCGGATGGAACGATTCGGCTGACGGGGAGCTGGCGGAAGCGGCGGCGCGACTCGACCGTCTCCACCCGCGCGAAATCCTGGCTTTTGCCCTGGAGCGTTACGCCTCGCATGTGGCCATCGCATTTTCCGGGGCAGGCAGCGCCGTGTTGATTGATCTGGCAGCAAAACTGAAAAAGCCGGTGCGCGTGTTCACCCTCGATACCGGGCGCCTGCATCCGGAGACATACGAGTTCATCGAGCGCGTCCGGCAACATTACGGCATCGCGCTGGATATTTTTTCACCTGAACCGGAGGCCGTCGAAAAGCTGGTGCGCGAAAAAGGGCTGTTCTCCTTTTATCGCGACGGTCACCAAGAATGCTGCGCCATCCGGAAGGTCCAGCCGCTGCGCCGGGCCCTGTCCAATCTGTCTGCCTGGGTCACCGGACAGCGCCGGGATCAAAACCCCGCGACGCGCGGGCAGCTTCCCGTCGTGCAAGTTGACCCGCAATTCAGCACCCGTGAACACCCGCTGGTGAAATTCAATCCGCTGGCCGGATGGTCGCTTGCCGAGGTGTGGGAGTACATCGGCCGGCACCACGTTCCTGATCATCCTTTGCACACCCAGGGTTACGTCTCGATCGGCTGCCAGCCCTGCACCCGACCGATCCACGCAGGCCAACCGGAGCGCACCGGCCGCTGGTGGTGGGAAGAAGACACGAACAGGGAATGCGGGCTGCACGTCCAGATCGCCCGGGCGGCCGCCGGATCCCGGCCGGCGTGATAGCGATTCGCGTTGCAACGCGTCCTGATTCCGGCGTTGTGCCCGATTCCGGCAAGGAGGAATGATGCGCGTCCTAGTTCTGGGAGGTGACGGCTATCTCGGCTGGCCCACGGCAATGTATCTCTCCCGCCGGGGACATGAAGTTGCCGTGCTGGACAACTTCGCCAAGCGCCGCTGGGAAATGGAGCTCAATGTGGAGCCGCTCGT